>Ga0335075_10001292_pt1 | contig 41436 bp, 41 predicted proteins | sample Lox_Sample_24_FD_206723 | JGI IMG/M metagenome (GOLD analysis project Ga0335075, IMG submission 206723) | Soil microbial communities from Loxahatchee National Wildlife Refuge, Florida, United States - Lox_Sample_2.4 | ecosystem: Environmental > Terrestrial > Soil > Wetlands | place: USA...
CATCGGCAGGCAGCCGGAAGCCGGATTCACCTTCTCGGCCTTGTAGAGCGCCATCATCTCCTGCTGCTGCTTTTGCGGATCGTCCTTGTAGCGCTCCCGCATCGCCTGGATCTTCGGACCGAGCAGCCGCATCTTGCTCATCGAACGATAGGAATAGTTAGCCAGCGGGAAGAACAGCAGCTTGACGCCGCATGTCAGCAGGATGATCGCCAGCCCGAAATTGCCCAGCAGGCTGTTCAGATAATCGAGGCAATAGAAGATCGGCTTGGTCAGGAACGGAAACCATCCCCAGTCGATCGCCTTGTCGAATTGGGGGATGCGGTACTCGCTTGCGTAGTGATCCACCAGATCGACGACTTTGGCCCCGGCAAACAGGCGCGACGGCGTGCTTAGCGTGGCACCGGGCGCAACCGTGTCGGGATCGGCGGTCACGTAGTCCACCTGATAGTGCCCCTTCCCGCCGGCGATGTAGCGGTAGCGCACTGTGGTCGGTACCGCCTGTTCTGGTACCAGCGCGGTCAGCCAATACTGGTCGGTGATCCCGGCCCAGCCGCCTTGCGCCGTCGCCTGATAGGCCGCATCGTCGGGCTTGCCCTTGGCATCCTTTTCCGCTGCGGCGTAGGTGTAGTTCTGTAGCCGCCCCCGATCGACGCCGAGCAGCCCCTCGAATATCAGGTAATAGCCCGACGTCTTGGGCCGATAATCGCGCCGGATGCGCTGCCAGGGGAACAGCTTCACCGGCTGGCCGGTACCGTTCCGCACCTGCTGCTGCACCGAGAACATGTAGTGGTCGTCGATCGACAGCACGATGTGGAACGTGAGGCCCTGGCCGTTGGCCCAGGTCAGCGTCACCGGGTGATCGACCGTCAATTCTGGGGCGGAAGCAGTCCATAGAGTGTCGTCGCCGGGCAGCTTGACATCCTCGCCCGCGGGGGCCGACCAGCCCCATTGCACGTAATAGGGGGTCGGGCCGGTCAGTGGCTGCAGCAGCGGCACGTTCGGTGAATCGGGAGCGATCGTTTCGCGGTAGTCGTTCAGCACCACGTTGTCCAGCCGCGCGCCAAGCAGGCTCATCGCGCCGCGCACCGCCGGGGCTGCGATCTTCAATTGGGGCGCATTGACCAGTGCTGCCGGCGGCGGCGCGGGTGCGGCGGGCGCCCCACCCGACGCGGGCGTGCCGCCTGAGGGGGCGGTGGTCTCGGCCGGTTGGGTCTGCTCGGTCCGGACCGGAGCCGGCGGCGGCTTCGGCAGATAGCGGGCGACGACAAGCTGCCAGCCCAGCAGGATGGCGATCGAGACGATGATCGCGGTGAACAGGTTCTTCTGGTCCATCAAAGCCCCGTTTGGCTACCCCGCGCGGTCCCGGACGTGTCGCACCCGCAGCCGGGTACCGGGTCGTAGCCGCCCTCGTTCCACGGATTGCAGCGCAGCACCCGCCACCCGGCGAGCCCGGCGCCGCGCAGCGCCCCGTGCCGGCGCAACGCCTCGACGGCGTACTCGCTGCATGTGGGATAGAACCGGCAGTTGGCACCAATGAACGGGCGCAGCGTCCATTGATAAAGCCGCACCGCCCCGATGAACCCCCGGGCCGCGGGGCTCACGCCGCCGGTCACGAGACCCCCGCCCGCGCCAGAGCCCGCCGCAGATCCTCCTGCAAGGCGGCAAAGGGCCGCTTGCGCGTTGCCTCTCGCCCGATCAGGACGAGGTCGATTCCAGCCGGGCCGCCCTGTGCCAGCACCAGGCGGGCTGCCTCCTTCAGCCGCCGGCGGGTACGGTTGCGCACCACCGCGTTGCCGACCTTCTTGGTCACCGTAAATCCAAGCCGTGCCGGCCCGCCATCGTCGCGCCTCAGCGCCTGCAGCACGAGCCCCGTGACCGCCACCTTCCGCCCGGCGGCGGCGATGCGCAGGAACTCCGGGCGGCGTTTCAGCCGCGGCGGCAGGGACGCCATGGCCGGACCCTCGCAGGGGTGCCCGGTCGGTGGTCAAGCCGACAGGCGCTTGCGGCCCTTGGCACGACGCCTGGCCAGCACCTTGCGGCCGCCGACAGTGGCCATGCGCGCGCGAAAGCCGTGGCGGCGCTTGCGAACCAGCTTCGAGGGTTGGTAGGTGCGCTTCACGGCTTGTCTCCGCGTGAGGGTGGCCGGCGCCCTTCGACCCGAGGCGCCATAAGGGCCTCGCCCGCACCATTGCGGTGCGGGGGCCCGTCACAGGCAGCGGCATATAAGGACCGCACCGAGTGCGGTCAATCCGAGATTGGCCCCGCTGGCCCCGTCATGGTCGGCCTTGTGCCGGCCATCTCGCGCCATTGACGAACGGCCAGGAGATCGCCGGCACAAGGCGGGTCATGGCGTTTGGCCGCCTAGTCACGACGGGATGCGAGCGCTGTGTGATGCGGGTGCCGCGGTTCAGGCCGCCCGGCGTGCCAGGTTCATCAGTCGGGCGACCACGCCGGGTGAGCGAGTGGGCGTGTAGTCGAAGCTGCCCATCCAATCGGACAGCCGGACCTCGATGCGGGCGATTTGACCTTCGCTGAGCGTCCGCCGCCACTTGCCGATCTCCCCGGTACGGCCGACGTGCAACTTGTGCCACTGCGTATCGGGATCATAGAAGTCTTCGCCGCCGGCAGGCTGGGCTCGGGATGATTGCTCAAAGCTGCTGATCAGCTTCTCGACATTCTCACGGCGGGACTCGTCGAAGATCAGATCGCGGTCTTGCCTCGGCAGCTCGCGCCCGAAAATGCCGGCAATCCGATCGATGGTGGCGGGGTCTTCGGTGAACCGGGTCTCGTACCGCAATACGATCGCGCGCGGGTCGGCAGCGAAGCGCGCGCAGGTGGCGGCGGCGCGCTCTACTTCCGTCAGTGCCTCTTTGAAGTTCTCACTGTGGTACAGCATCAGCGAGGCAACTGCATCCCGCGGATCACGCAGCGAAATGATGATCGACGTTGCGCGCTTTCCGAGCTCAGCCTCGGTCGGCGCATCAACGCCGTGCGATTTAAGGATATGCAGGCACGGATCGTCGAGAAAATCGAGCTTACCACGGTATGCAACGAAACGCCCCTTGGTGGGCAGATCCGGAACCAGAATCGGAGCGATCTTGAGCGCCGCGTTGTAGATCCACGTTGACGCGCTGGCCTGCATCCCGAGGCACCAATGCAAAGCGGGGCTCCCTTACTTGAACAGAGCATTGCCCCGGAGGGGCATCGCATGCGATGGAAATATTCGCTGCCTGCACACCAAGCTAACATCTGCTCGGGCCGGCCGCAACAGCATCGTCGCTACGCCGTCATGATTTCTGCGTGTACGCGATTGCAGGTCATTGTTGGCCGACTTCAGAGCCATCCTCTCGGATCGTCATCGCCGGCAGGTCCAAAGGCGCCGCCGCTTCGCGCACCCTCCGCGGACCGCTATGCTCCCGTTCGGCGAGGAGGCGACACACCATGGAATTGCAATCGCTCGGCTATGTCGGGATCGGCGGCGCCGCGCTCGACGAGTGGACGGACTTTGCCACGCGTTGGCTTGGCATGCAGCAGGTGGAAGCCGGCCGCACACTGCGCGCTTTTCGCATGGACGACCGGCGGCAGCGGCTGGTGATCGACCGCGAAATGCCGGAAGGCGCGCGGTATTTCGGCTGGGAGGTCGCCGATGCCGCGACGCTGGACGCGCTGGCGGCACGGCTGGAGGAGGCCGGCGTGGCGGTTCACCGCGAACCCGCATCGCTCGCCGACCAGCGCCGGGTGGGCGGCCTTGTTTCCTTCGCGGATCCCGCCGGCAACCGGCTCGAGGCGTTCCACGGCCAGCAGACGGCCGATGCGCCGTTCCGGCCTGGGCGCGCCATCTCCGGGTTCCGCACCGGCCCGCTCGGCATGGGCCATGCGGTCCTGACGGTGCCCCGGATCGACGAGATGGCGGAGTTCTATCGCGACCTGCTGGGGTTCCGGGTCAGCGACTATATCCTGCGGCCGTTCAAGGCGTTCTTCTTCCACATCAACCCGCGCCACCACAGCCTGGCGCTGATCGAGACCGGCCGGCACGGGCTGCACCACCTGATGGTGGAGCTCTACTCGTTCGACGACGTGGGCCAGGGCTATGACATCGCGCTGGGCGAGCCGGAGCGGATCGCCACCATGCTGGGCCGACATCCCAACGACCTGGTAACGTCGTTCTATCTGCGCTCACCCTCAGGGTTCATGCTCGAATACGGCTGGGGCGGGCGCGAAGTGGACCCGGCAAACTGGGAGCCGGCCGAGGTGACGGTCGGGCCCAGTCTTTGGGGACACGACCGGATGTGGCTCTCGCCCGAGCAGCGCGAGGCGTCCCGGGCGATGCGCCTGCGCGCCGCCGCCGACGGCCAGCGCGCGCCGGTGCAGGTGATCGAGGGGAACTATCAGCGGATGGGTGGCGTGTGCCCGTGGTGGGAGGGGCTGGCCGGGCGAGGCTGAGGGCGCGAGCCAGGTCAGTGTCGTCCTGTGCACCCGCAATCGCATGCACCGCGCGCGCGTCGCCTGGAAACTGCGACCCGGCTTGATGTACCCAACGGGCTTTCCTGGGCGCTGATCGCCGTTACGCGCCGGCAGGCCCGAATCGCACGTAAACCGAACTTTGCTTTTTTTGCCAAAGATAGAAAAGTGCTGATTTGCCTCATTTATGTGGCCGTGCGGGCTGAGAGGTCTTTCTCGGCCCGAGACGACCCCGCCTGATTCGGTGGGACCGTGCATGTTTAAGCAGGAGACATGAGCCGATGTGGGCGTTCCGCGACCCCTTGCAAAAGCTGCTCGATCAGGTCGCTGCCTCGGGCAGGAAACGGCCGGAACGCGAAGCCATGTGGACCCGCCTGGTCAACGAGACCGACTGCCGGCGGATGGCCGAGATCGGGGTCTGCAAGGGCGAACTCACGCGCCGGCTGCTGTCGGAACGCCCGACACTGGAGACCTGTTATCTCATCGACCCGCCGTTCGCCTCGAAGACGGTCTATCCGAAAGTCAGGCCCGGCGGTTTCCTCGGTGGTGACGATTTCTGCGACAATATCTGGCAGCACTCGCGAGAGTTCGAGCCGAGCCTTGTCTGCCCGTTCGTGGTCTATTTTGCCGAGGCTGTCGATGCCGAAGTGTTCATCCTGCCATGTCAGCAATTCCTGATCCGCAAGCCGGCCGGGGCGACAAGGTTCCGGGTGGTGGACGTGACCGGCAGGCGAACGAAATTCGATGTGTTGAGCCGCATCTGAGGGCGCGGCGGCGCATTCAGGCCGCGCTGCATATTCCGGTGAAGCTCACGCGCCAGCCTCATTCGGTAGGCGTGGTGCTCGACCGCTACCGCGGCCTCACCGCCGAGCAGGTTCTCTGGAGGCTGCGGTACTCCAGCTTCGTCAGCGTGCCGAAGCGCTACATGTATTTCGAGGTGCCGAAGGCGGCCTGCACCAGCATGAAGCAGTTGCTGCACCGCCTCGAAGGTGCGCCGCCAATCAAGCTGTTCAGCCCCGGGCTGCGCGAGTCGCGTCGAGACATGTTCGTCCACGCCCGCGAAAACATGCCATTGCCGTCGCTCGTCGATCTCGATGACCGCTTGCAGCGCGAGGTGCTCGAGTCGCCCGATTTTCTGCGCATGATCGTGGTTCGAAATCCGTACACACGGCTGGCCTCGGCGTGGCGCAATAAAGTCATCTTGTGCGAACCCGGCTACGATCGGGTTTACCTCGCCGTCAGGGGGCGCCTGCCTGAGACCGGCCGGAAGCGACCTGTCAGCTTCGCCGAATTCGTCGAGTACGTCTCCGGCGAGGATCTGACGTCCTGCGACTCCCACTGGTCGCCGCAGACAGTGCATGCCTTCATGGCTGCCCTGGATTTCAACCTGGTTGGCAAGACCGAGAACATGCAGGATCTGCTCAGCCGGTTTGCTCGCCATCTGGGCATGGCGGAGACGCTCGTTTTGCCGGAGAGCAACGCCTCGATCGTTGCCGCCTTCAGCCCCTATGATGCGGAACTCGCCGCCAGGGTCTATGCGTTATATAAGCCTGACTTCGAGACCCTGGGTTATCGTCAGGACGACTGGCAAGCCGGTCGGGAACCCGCGGTGTCGTCACGCGAGCAAGAGCTGCTCGACGAAATCGTCGAGCGCAACCTGGTCGTCTCCGGCCTCTATGACAAGTTGCAAAGCATTTCCGTGGAGCTGGGAGCGCTGCGCTCGGAGGTAAGGAAGATAAAGCGCTTCCATCTGCTGAGCTTTGCCAACGCCCTGCTCACGACCGGCGAGCGGATGCGCGCGGTGACGGCTCGAGTGCGCTCGTCGCTGGAGCTGTCGAAATCGAGCAGGCATATACGCTGAACCGGTTCTGCTCGCCGCTGCCGAACGCTTGACGTCGAATGCGCGTCGGGGCATGACGGCTCGCCCGCATGAAAGCAGACTGACTTGCCTACTGAGTGTTCGCGTATGCCGCGGCCCTCGCCACGACGACGATAATAGTTTATTAAGCACTCCATCAATAACCTCCCGCAATGGAGGTGTCCGATGCCCGAACTTGATTCCCCCGGCGCGGAAGGCCAGACTACCGCCACTCCAACTTTGGTTGAGCGTCGTCGGCCCGGCCGCGTCGAATTCACCAATCCGCATGTCATCGCGCTGCTGCGTGGCCCGACCGCCGGCGATCCGGGCACATCGGCCGAGATTTCCGAACCGGTCGAGGACCTGGGCACAAGCGAAGACGATGATAACCTCGCGCCGGCAAAGGGCATCCTGACCGGCCTTCTGTTGGCGCTTCCGTTCTGGGCGTTGATCGGCGTCGGGGCCTGGTTCCTTCTGCGCGGGTGAACAAGCGACCCGTCGCCCCGCACGCCGCCTCGTTATTGCACCGATCCCGGTCCTCGTAACGGGACCACCTTGCCGCTTAGCACATTGCCGCTAAGCCGCGCGGGATACGGTGCGTCGTTTTCGACGAAAACCGTCTCGTGCTCGTTGTCGTTGGTGAACCTGTTGTTTCGAATGAGCAGCCCTTTCGAGGGCAGGATTCTGCCTTCCTCGCCGATCGCGATCGCCCTGGTCCAGTTCTGTGCTTTCGGCCCCTTTTCGATTGTATTGCCCTGGATCAGCACGCTGCCGCCGTTCGGCACATCGATCTCATAGCTCGCCGTCCCGTCCGGCCCGTCTTCAATGCGATTGCCGATCACCTGCGTGGTGTATGCACGGGATTTGATGTGATGCCCGACTTTCTGGTCGAAGAAGCGGCAGTTGCCGACGTCCAGCTCCTGGATATGGCCGACATATATCCCGTGGGCGCAACCGCTCCCCGCGCAGGTGCCGTTCCGCTCGAAGTCGCTGTTGACCACGCGGATCGTGCTGCCGCGCTTGTCGCCGGCCAGGATGCCCTCCTCGTTGTCGAGGAAGCGCACGTTGTCCACTGTCAGGTTGACGCCCTCGGCGCGGATGCCGGCCCCGTTGTGGTCGCGTACGGCGGCGTGTTGCAGCGTGAGGTTGCGGATCGTGATGTCGTCGCCCCTGGTGACCAGGATAGCTTTGCCGCCACAGGTCTTGCTGGTCAGCACCACGCCGGGCCCGGCGCCCTGGATGGTAACGTTGCTGCCCCTGACCAGCGCGCAGTCCGCATAGACGCCCGGATCGATCAGCACGGTATCGCCATCCGATGCCTCGGACATCGCTCGGCCGGGCGACTTGACCTCGCGGGTCGGCCCAACCTCGATGACCTCCGGCGCGCAGGCGGAGAGCGTGACAGCAACGGCCAACCCGAGCAGAAGACCGGCCGCACGCGACGATGTGCCGGCGCGGCGTCGCGTGAACGCCATCGGTCGCGGCTTCTGCTGTCGGCACGTCGCGGCCATCGCTTCCTCATCATCGCGGGATGGTCGGGTGTTTAGCGGTGGGGTGTCGCTACCGCCAGGGGATCGGGCGGGGCCGACCACGCCTGCCGCCGCTCCGCATTGCGGGCGGCTCCGGTCGCGCTTTTGCCGGCGCACCGGCCTGATTAACAGCGCTGGACTCTGCCGAAATAGTCGAATAGTGTGGCACCATCGGGACAACAAGGCAGAACGGGCGGGTCATATCGATGGGCATAACCACATCGGACGACGCCGCCAGCATTCTGGTGGTCGAAGACGACGAATTGGTCTCCGAAGTGCTGGCCGAGGCGCTCCAGGGCAACTATCGTCCCGCATCTGTCGGCAGCGCCGCGGCGGCGCTGGAGCGGCTCCGTGATCGCCGGTACGACCTGATCCTGCTCGACTGCCTGATCCCGGGGGGTGGCGTCGATCTCGTCATCGAGCAAGCGGGGCGTCTGGGCATACCGCTGGTGCTGATGAGCGGCATGGCGGAGCGGGCCGCCGCGGCGAGCGCAGGTCGGCACCGATTCATCACCAAGCCCTTCAGCATCGAGGAACTGTTGCGCACGGTCGAGACGACGCTGCAACCTGGGCGCGAGCCCGGCGAGAGGGGCATCCCGGCTGACTGCAACTAAAAAATCCAGGCACCCGCCAGAGGTGAAGCAACCGCGGATCCCGCGCAGGGGTCAGAATGGTTCCTTGAACGGCCGCAGGTCGACTTCCTGTGTCCAGGCCGAACGCGCTTGACGATGTATCTGCCAATAGGTTTCGGCGATCGCGTCGATGCCGAGCAGACCGTCTTTACCACGTTGGTCGATCAACGTTGGGGCCCGTGTCAGCAGGCGGTCACCATTGATACCGCTGTCAATCACGACGTGTGCGACGTGCAGCCCCGACGGCCCGTACTCGCGCGCCATGCTCTGCGAAATCATGCGAAGGCCTGCCTTGGCTGCGGAAAAATGCGCAAACCCCGGCTTTCCGCGCACGCTTGCGGAAGCACCGGTGAAAATGATCGTGCCGCGACCGAGGGGAGCCAGTCTGCGTGCTGCCTCACGACCCACCAGAAACCCGCCAAAGCAACCGACCCGCCAGAAATCCTCGAACTGCTGCGCGGTCAGCGCGCGGAAATCGATCCGCTGATTGTTGCCGGCATTGAAGACGACCAGGTCCGCCGGTTCGCGGCCGTAACCGGGCGAGACTGCCATATCGAAAAGCTGAACGACGTCGTCCTCTCGCGTCGAATCCATCGCCACCGGCTCGGCCGTGCCGCCGGCTTCGCGGATTGTCTGAACCACCCACTCGAGCTTCTCCAAAGTCCGCCCGGCGACCAGCACATGGTAGCCTTCCGCGGCAAAGCGCCGGCATAGGGCAGCGCCGAGCCCGCGCTCGGCACCAACGCCGACGACCACGGCCGTGGGCACGGTTACCTTACTGTTGGAACCCATTGTTTCGGACACAGGCAATCCTCCTGAAGCTATCAGAGGCATGTCATTCCCGGAGAGGAACGACAAGGTTCGCGACCATCACCTGCACCGCTTCGCCTCGCTGGTTCAGGGTGGTCGTCCGAACCTTGAGCAGCCCCTTCTTCGGCCGCGATTTCGACGGCCGCACCTCGAGCACCTCGCTCTCGACGTGCAGCACGTCACCGGGCCGCACGGGTTGAAGCCAGCGGAACTCGTCGAAACCTGCGCCGACAATGCCACCCGCGGGCTTGAACTCGCTATCGACCAGCAATCTCATCGTTACCGCTGCCGTGTGCCAGCCGCTCACGGCCAAGCCGCCGAAAATCGACTTGCACGCCGCCTCCTGGTCGAGGTGAAAGGGCTGCGGATCGAACTCGGCGGCGAACGTCTTGGCTCGGCTTTCGTCGATGCGTAGCCGCCCCGAGCCGAAGGCCTGGCCCACCGCGAAATCCTCGAGATAGCGCTCGGTCATTTCACCTCCCGCCACGCGATGTTATCAAGCCCCAACGCACCGCCCGCCACTGAGCCCATGTTCGGCACCGAGAATCTGCCGTCGATCGGGATGGCGGCGCCAGTGATGAAGTCCGACGTCCCGCTCCCGAGGAAGACTGCGATTCCGGCAAGCTCCTCGGGCACGCCCCGGCGGCCGGCCTCCCGCCGGACGCCCGGAACACTGGCTATTCTCAGGCGCGTGCCACGGTGTTGGCGCGCTGCGCCTCGCCTTGGCCAAACGAGACGTTCTGGCCCGCAACTTCGTACAGCATGATCAGAATGTCGTCTGGAGACACGTCCGCAGCGGCGGCAACACGTGTGTTGATGTCTTTCAAAAGTGCAAGCCGCGTCTCCTCGGGCCGTCCCTGGATGAAAGTGATATCGAGAATAATCAGATCGTCGGTGTAGTGCATCCCGACAAACGAAGACGTATGGAGAAACCGGTTCTTCGGCAGCTCAAAGATTATCTGGTAAAAGTCATCCGCCGGCACGTGAAGCGTGTTCATAAGAGCAGCCTGGACAGCACCGGATACCTTGCTAATCCGGTCCTTGTCGTAGCGACCTTCGACAACGTGGATTTTTGCAAGTGGCACGGCAGAGCTCCTTGTTCTCTTGCGCAAATCGTCGCAGTGGTTCAGAAGAGTGTATACACACCTATTGCGCACCTGATGGATGTGCAACACGTGTGGAATCACTATTGCGTCACGTTCCTGTGAGCCGGTTCGACGGGCTCCTGGCCCGGAAGAAAGACCGATGATGTCCAAAAGACGCGAAGAGTTGCTCGCGGAATGCGCATGTTTCGACCTGCGCAAGGCGACGCGCGCAGTCTCGCGCATGTACGATGATTTCCTGCGCGATGCAGGGCTGAACATTACGCAGTTCTCACTGCTTCGCTCGATCCAGGCCGAAAAGGAGCTGTCGGTCTCTACGCTGGGCCGTTCCATGGTCATGGACCGCACCAGCATTACCCGCGCTCTCGTGCCCTTGGAGCGGGACGGCCTGATCCACAGTCGTCCCGGCACTGACAAGCGCATTCGCATCGTGTCGATTACGAGCAAGGGACGCAGGCTTGTGGAGGCCGCCGAACCGAAGTGGCGCGAAGCACAGCAGGCGCTGATCGAGACCATTGGCGAAGACCGGTGGTGCACCATCCGCCTGCTGTTGCGCGACACGACAAGAATGGTGCGGCATCGCACGGAAACGCCCCGCTCAATGCCCGCCGTTTGAAGGCGCTGCCGGCGCCGCTACCTGGCGCAAGAACGGCACCAGCAGGGTGGCAACGATGAACGCCAGCATGATGGCGCGGAACGCGTCCGCGTAAGCCAACGTCGATGCCTCCCGATACGCGAGCAACCATAGCTGCTTGATCGCCGCGGCATGCCCTGCCTCCAGGCTGCCAAGAGCCGCCGTGTATCGCGCTGTAGTGCCCTGCACAAACCGGTCCATGGCGCCATTCGCCGCAGTAAGGCGTGAGGCGATCATAAGGAAATGAAAGTTTGTCTGATCGTTTATGATCGCGGCACTGGCGGCAATGCCCACAGCTCCACCCAGATTGCGCATCATATTGAACAGACCGCTGGCAAACTTCAGCCGGTCCGGCGGCAGGCTGCCCAGGCCGAGATTCACCGCCGGCGCCACCGCGAATACCTGCGGAAAGCCGCGAAGCACCTGCGGCAATAAAAGCTGATCCGCGCCCCAGTCGTGCGTGATAAAACTATAGAACCACATGGCCGCACCGAAGCTTGCCAGCCCGAACATCATCAGCCAGCGCAGGTCGTACTTGCGTGCCAGCATGATATAGGCAGGCACGCCGGCCAGCGAAGCAACCCCCGTCGAGAAGATGGCGAGCCCGGTCTGCCACGCGCTGAACCCGCGCACATAGCCAAGGAACAGCGGCGTCAGATAGATGGTGGTGAAGATGCCGATACCGGTGATGAAAGACAGCAGGCAGCCCAACGCAAAGTTTCGGTCGGTCAGCGCCCGCAGGTCCACAACCGGATTGCGGAATGTCAGGCTGCGGACAATGAACAGCACAAGCGAAATTCCGGCGATCCACGCGCAGGTAAGTATGGTGTCATCGCTGAACCAGTTCCACCGCGTGCCCTCCTCCAGCACATACTCCAGGTTGCCGAGACCCAGCGCCATCAGGACGATGCCGGGATAATCAGCGCCTTTCAGAAGCGACAGGTCGGGCTCATCGATGCGGACCATGATCGGCACCAGGATGGTGATCGCGATGCCCGGCAGCAGATTGACATAAAACAGCCAGTGCCAGTTCAGCGTATCGGTGATCCATCCGCCGATCACCGGTCCCAGAACGGGCGCGACGGAAGCGATCGTGCCGACCACCGCCGCTGAATAAACCCGTCGCTTGCCCGGGAAATAGTGGAACGAAGACGTGAAAACCGTCGGAATCATGGAGGCACCAAGCATGCCCTGCAGCGCGCGAAACAGGATCATGCTCTGGATGTTCCAGGCCACCCCGCACAGCATGCTGGATGCGGTGAAACCGGCAGCCGACATCGTAAACAGCCAACGCGTCGAGAACACACGCGTCAGCCAGCCAGACAGCGGGATCATGATGATTTCCGCGATCAGATAGGCCGTCTGCACCCAACTGATCTGGTCTTGTGCGGCGGACAGGCCACCGCCGATGTCCTGCAAGGACGACGCGACGATCTGGATGTCCAGCAAAGCCGCGAACATCCCGACGCACATGACGGCAAACGGAAGGATCTCGCGGAAGGCGCTCACCTGGCTCAGTCCTGACGCGTATCGACGCTGACGGTGGTGGAAAGGCCCGCACGCAGCAGGCCGAGGTCGCCCCCATCGCCGTCGAGCAGGATGCGGACCGGCACCCGCTGCACGATTTTCGTAAAGTTGCCGGTCGCATTCTCGGGTGGAATGACGCTGAACGTCGCACCGGTCGCGGGCGCGAGGCTCACAACATGGCCGTGCAACGTGCGGCCGGGCAGCACGTCCGCCACGATCGTAACCTTGTCGCCGCGCTTCATCCGGGCAATCTGGTCTTCCTTGAAATTAGCATCCACCCACAGGCCTGTGGCGGGCACCACTGAAAGCAGATCGGTGCCGGTGGCCACATAGGCGCCGACCTGAGCGGAGCGGTTGCCGACGTAACCGTCAATGGGGGCGAAGATATCGGTATAGCCAAGGTTGAGCTGCGCGGTGCGCAAATCGGCCCTGGCCTCCAGGACGGCGGCGTCAGCGGCGCTGATGTCGGTGTCGATGACACTGAGTTGCTGCTTGGCGGCTTGTAATGAGGCGACAGCGGCGAGAACGGCGGCGCGGGCTGACTCGTCGGCCGAGCGGGCCCTCTGTGCGTTCTGGCGTGATCCGGCAGGGGTGTTCTCGAGAGCGCTGTAACGCTGATCCTCCTGGCCGGCGAAGACGGCCTGCGCCTGTTTGGCCGTGAAGTCGGCCTGCGCCTGGGCGATCATGTCCTGCTGGAGGACACGTTTGGCGACGAGGTTCGCGAGGTTGGCCTGGCTCGATTGCAGCACGGCTTCGGCGTGTTGCAGAGCCGCCTTGAAGTCATCGGGGTCCAGGTGGATCAGGGGTTGGCCGGCGCGCACGTACTGGTTGTCCTTCACCAGGATGCGGCTCACAAAGCCGGCGACGTGCGGCGCGATCTGAGTGACGTCGCCGCCGACATAGGCGTCATCGGTGGTTTCGATGAACCGGCCAGCCGTCCACCAGTTGTAACCATAATCCGCGGCGCCCAGCAGGGCGGCGAGGCCAAGCGCCGCAAGGGCGGGGCGCTTATAGGAACGGCGGGCGCGCACGGCAGTCGGCGCGGGAGCGAGCGTGTCGCGCTCCACGACGGCGGCGGCGCTCATGCGGCGTGCTCTCTCTTTTTGGAGAGTCGGGCGAGCGTGCTCTCCTCGGCGGCGGGCCCGGGAACGCTGCGGAATGTGTCCGGCGTCATGATCTTGCCGGTGTGGCGATCGACCAGGACGGGATCGGCGGGGCGGCCGGTTTCGGAATCTACGACCACCACGCTCGGCCCTTCGGGCGCAAAGTGTTTGTTGCCCCAGGCGAGCAGTGCCCACAGCACCGGGCGGAAATCACGGCCGCGCTCGGTCAGGACATATTCGTCGCGAGGCGGACGCTCGCTATAGCGGCGGCGCTCGAGCAGGCCCGCCTCGACCAGGGCGTTCAGACGCCGGCTGAGCATATTGGGCGCGATCCCCAGGTCCTTCTGGAACTGGTCGAACTGGGTAAGCCCCTGGAACGCGTCCCTCAGGATGAGAATGCTCCACCATTCGCCCACGCGCTCAAGGCTGCGGGCGATGGGGCACTGCATGTTACCGAAGCTCTTGTGCTGCATGTGGCCGGGACCCGCTTGGAGGTTACTTGCATGACGAAAGTCACGATGGCGATGTGACTATCATTATGCAAGTCACGAAGTCGAGAGCACCCTGGGGTGGCCGCCTGCACAGGCGGCGGTCCGCCCACAGCGGCAGCCGGACAGTTATGGAGTGGGGTGCAACGCCGAGACGCGATTGCGGAGCCGGTCAGCCGGCAGGCGCGGCTTGGCCTGGAACGCGGCGCGTCACGGCACAAACGTAGGGCGGACGCAGTCCGCCGTCGTCCCGATGGCGGACTGACGTCCGCCCTACCCGGCTGACAGCCGATCCAGGGCCAGGTTCAGCTCCAGCACGTTGACGTGCGGTTCGCCGATGATGCCGAACAGACGGCCGGTGACATGGTCTTCCACCAGTTGGCGAACCCGCTCGGGCGGCAGGTTTCGTGCCTTGGCTACGCGCGGCACCTGGAACAGCGCCCCCGCCGGGGTGATGTCGGGATCAAGGCCGCTGGCCGAAGTGGTGACGAGATCCGCCGGGATCGGCGTGCCCGGGTTCTGCTTGGCAAGGGCGGCCGCATCAGCCTTCACACGATCGACCAATGCCTTTGCCGTCGGGCCAAGGTTGGAGCCACCCGAGTTGTCGGCCGCATAGGGCACCGAGATGGTCTTGCTGGGATCCTTGGGATCAGGCTCGGTGGTCGCGGACGGCCTGCCGTGGAAGTATTTGTCGGATGTGAAGTTCTGGCCAATCAGCGCCGAGCCGATCACCTTTCCGTTCCGCTCAACAAGGCTGCCGTTCGCCTGGTAGGGGAAAATCGCCTGTGCAATCCCGGTCATGACCAACGGATAGACGAGCCCGGTGATCACCGTCATGGCAAGGATCATCACGATTGCCGGACGAATATGCTTCATGGGAGTCGTCCCTTACGCAAGACCGACGGCGGTGACGAGCATGTCGATCAGCTTGATACCGACGAACGGTGCCACGATCCCGCCAAGACCGTAGATCAGCAGGTTGCGCCGCAGGATCGCCGCCGCGCCGATCGGGCGGTAGGCGACGCCTCGCAGCGCGAGCGGGATCAGCGCCACGATGATCAGCGCGTTGAAGATGATCGCCGACAGGATGGCGCTCTGCGGATTGCCGAGCCGCATCACGTTCAGCGCCTGAAGCTGCGGGTAGAAAGCAATGAACATCGCCGGGATCATGGCGAAATACTTGGCGACGTCGTTGGCGATCGAGAACGTGGTCAGTGCGCCGCGGGTCATCAGCAACTGCTTGCCGATCTCGACGATCTCGATCAGCTTGGTCGGATCGCTGTCCAGATCGACCATGTTGCCAGCCTCGCGCGCGGCCATCGTGCCGGTGTTCATGGCCACGCCGACATCCGCCTGCGCCAATGCCGGGGCATCGTTGGTGCCGTCGCCGCACATCGCCACCAGCTTGCCCTGCGCCTGCTCGTCGCGGATCAGCTTCAGCTTGGTTTCCGGCGTAGCCTGGGCGAGGAAGTCATCGACGCCAGCCTCGGCGGCGATTGCCGCGGCGGTCAGCGGGTTATCGCCGGTGATCATCACCGTGCGGATGCCCATGCGCCGCAGCTCGTTGAAGCGCTCGCGGATACCGCCCTTGACGATGTCCTTGAGGTAGATGACGCCAAGCAGCCTGCCATCCTTCGCGACCGCGAGCGGGGTGCCGCCGGCCCTGCCGATCTCGTCCGATTTCCCGGTCAGCTCGCGAACGGCGGCCTCCGATACCATCGACTGCACGGCGACTCCGCCGTTGCCATAGCTCGTACCGTTGCGCACCCAGGCCAGCACTGCATCGACCGCTCCCTTGCGGATCGAGGAGCCCTCCGAATCGATACCGCTGAGACGTGTCTGCGCCGAGAACGGGATGAAGCGGGCGCCCAGCGGCGCCATGTCGCGGCCGCGGATGCCGTATTTCTCCTTGGCAAGCACGACGATCGAGCGGCCTTCCGGTGTTTCGTCGGGCAATGATGCGAGCTGGGCCGCGTCGGCCAGCTCCATCGGCGTGACGCCGGTCAGCGGGTAGAACTCAGTCGCCTGGCGGTTGCCGAGCGTGATGGTGCCGGTCTTGTCCAGCAGCAGCGTATCGACGTCACCGGCAGCCTCCACTGCACGGCCCGACATCGCCAATACGTTGAACCGCACCAGCCGATCCATGCCGGCGATACCGATAGCGGAGAGCAGCGCGCCGATAGTCGTCGGAATAAGCGCCACGAACAGCGCCACCAGGATCACTACCGAGACGGCGCCGCCCGCATAATGGGCAAAGCTCGGGATCGTCGTCACCACAATGACGAAGATAATCGTGAGGCCGGCGAGCAGGATATTGAGTGCAATCTCGTTCGGCGTCTTCTGCCGCTCTGCGCCTTCCACCAGTGCGATCATGCGATCGAGGAAGGTCGAGCCCTGCGCCGCGGTGATACGGACTTTGATCCAGTCCGACAGCACGCGCGTGCCGCCGGTCACCGCCGAGCGATCGCCGCCGGATTCGCGAATGACTGGCGCCGACTCGCCGGTAATCGCCGATTCATCGACCGAGGCGATGCCTTCAACGACGTCGCCATCGCTTGGAATCAGCTCGCCGGCCTCTACCAGCACGAAGTCGCCGGATTTAAGGCCGGGCGCTGGCACGGTTTCGTAGAGACCGTGCGGGTCATAGCTCCCGTCGCTGCCGGGCAGCAGGCGCTTGGCGATCGTCTCGGTGCGCGCCTTGCGAAGCGTCGCTGCCTGTGCTTTGCCGCGGCCCTCGGCCACCGCTTCGGCGAAGTTCGCGAACAGCACCGTGAGCCAAAGCCAGAAGATGATCTGGACAGTGAAGCCGAGATGTGCGTCGCCGGTGATCAGCTCGCGGATCAGCACGATGGTGGTGAGCGCGGCGACGATCTCGACCACGAACATCACCGGGTTGCGGATCAGGATGCGCGGATCCAGCTTGGCGAATGACTCGCGGATCGCCGGTACCAGGATGGCGGAATCGAGCATGGCCGATTGCGAGTCGCGCTGTTTGTTGCGGATGTCCATTTGCGTCACCTGGATCAGTACAGCGTGCCGGCATTCATGGCGTAATGCTCGACAATTGGGCCGAGAGAAACCGCGGGGAAGTAAATCAACCCCCCGGTAATCGCGATCACGCCAACGACCAGGCCAACGAACAGCGGGCTCGTCGTCGGGAACGTGCCGAGCGAGGCAGGCACGATTTTCTTCCGCGCCAGCGAGCCGGCGACTGCCAGCGCCGGAATAATCACCAGGAACCGTCCCATGAACATTGCCATGCCCAAGGTGTCGTTCCAGAACGGCACGTTGGCCGAGATGCCAGCAAACGCACTGCCATTGTTCCCCGTGGCCGACGTATAAGCGTAGAGCGCCTCGGAGAAGCCATGCGGACCGGCATTGGCCAGGGCATTCAATCCCGGCTTCAACACCACCGCCAGCGCCGTCCAACCAAGGATCGACAACGGCAGGATCAGGATGGCAAGCATCGCCATCTTGACCTCCTTTGCCTCCAGCTTCTTGCCCAGATATTCCGGCGTTCGTCCGACCATGAGCCCAGCCACGAACATCGCGATGATGACGAACAGCAGCATGCCGTAGAGGCCGGACCCGACGCCGCCGAAGATGATTTCGCCCAGCATGATGTTGACCATAGGCACAGCGCCGGCGATCGGCAGCAGGCTGTCATGCATGTTGTTGACAGCGCCACAGGACGCGTCCGTTGTCGTGGTGGTAAACAGCGCCGAGTTGGCGATGCCGAACCGGACCTCCTTGCCCTCCATGTTGCCGCCTGGCTGCAGCGCGTCAGGCGCCTGATCGACGTGCAGCACGGCGAACGCCGGGTTGCCGTACGCCTCGGCGTGGTAGCAGGTGGTGACGCCGGCCAGGAACAGCACGAACATAACGGCAAAGATCGCCCAACCCTGGCGCTGACTGCCGACCATGCGGCCGAACACGTTGGTCAGCGCCGCGCCGATCGAGAGCATCGACAGCATCTGCACCAGATTGGTGAGCGCGGTCGGGTTCTCGAACGGATGCGCCGAGTTGGCGTTGAAGAACCCACCTCCATTGGTGCCCAGGATCTTGATGGCTTCCTGCGACGCCACCGGGCCCTGCGCAATCACCTGCTTGACGCCTTCCAGCGTTGTCGCATCGGTGTACGCCGACAGGTTCTGCGGGATGCCCTGCCAAACGTAGAAGATGGCAGTGACGAAGGAGATCGGCAGCAGGATATAGACCACGCAGCGGGTGAGATCGACCCAGAAGTTGCCAATGCTCTGCGCCGAACGACGAGCGAAGCCGCGGACCAGCGCGATCGCAAGAGCAATGCCAGTGGCCGCGGAGACGAAGTTGTGCACCGTCAGTCCGGCCATCTGAGTCAGATAGCTCATTGTCTGCTCTGGCACGTACGACTGCCAGTTGGTGTTGGTGACGAAGCTCACCGAGGTGTTGAACGAGAGATCAGAAGATTCCGCTCCGAAATTCTGCGGATTCAGCGGAAGCCATCCTTGCAGTCGCTGGATGCCGTAGAGGATAACGAATCCGGCAAAGCTGAAGGCCAGCATGGCGGCGGCATAGCTGATCCAGTGCTGCTCTTCTGACTCCTTGACGCCGCAGACCCGGTAGAAGCCAACTTCCAGCGGGCGCAGTACCGGCGAAAGCCACGTGCGTTCGCCGTCGAACACGAGCGTCATGTAGCCGCCAAGCGGCTTCGTCACCAAAATCAGCAGCGCGGCGTAGATCGCGATCTGCACCCACCCGTCAAGGGTCATATGGCCCATCATTTATATTGCTCCTCGGGGCCGAGCTCAGAATTTCTCTGGGCGGATCAGGGCGTACACCAGATAAATCAGCAGCGAGACGGCGACGATCGCACCCAGCACATAGTCGAACGTCATGGCTTTGAACCTTATAGATGCTCGCAGGCGATGGCGTAGAGCGCGCATCCGCCCAGGAAGATGGCGCCGATCAGCAGGTAGATGACGTCGAGCATGGGGCTCCTTGCAGGCGCGTGGTTATGCTGCGCGCACGCAAAGTGGCCCACTCCGGCGTGCCGCGGTGCAGCTAAGGTAACGAGGGGCGCATATAGATTCCATGCCGCGCTCGCCGGGCACGCGTATAGATTACGTATAGGCCCGGTCTGATGGTTCAGAGGCTTTCAGGTCAGGACTGCCTGCGCCTCGATCTCTACCTGTAGTTCGGGCAGGACCAGAGCGGAGACTTCGACCAGCGTCGAGGCGGGGCGGTGGGCCCCGAAATAGCGCTGCCGTGCCGGGTTGATGGCCGCCCGGTCGTCAACATCAGTCAGGTAAACGGTCACCTTCACAACATTCTCGGCGCCCGCCCCAAACGCCTTCAGGCAGGCGTCCATGTTCTGCAGCGCGACGTCGAACTGCTCCACCACCCCGGCGGGGATCGAGCCGTCCTGGCGGATGCCGACGGTGCCGGACACCCAGATCAGATCGCCGGCCCGCACCACATGGCAGTAGTGGCTGAACGGGGTGGCCTGCCCGTCGACCAGCTTCCGCTCGATGGCTGGCATCTCACGTCTCTCCTGGGTTTGCTGGCCACAGCCAGGCGGCGCCCCGCACGCCCGACGAGTCGCCGTGCCGATTCTTCACCACCGGCGTATTCACCACATCGCTGAATACTTGCCGACGCAACAACGTCGGCACTACCCGATAGAGATGCTGCATGTTCGACAGCCCGCCGCCCAGCACGATCACCTCCGGATCGAGCGTGTTGATCACCACCGACAGCCCACGCGCAAGTCGGTCGGCATGCCGGTCGAGCGCATCCTGCGCGTGGCGCTCGCCGGCCGCGGCCCGTGCCGGGATGCTGCTGGCATCGTGGGCAGCCGGCCCGTCGCAGTCGCGCGCCAGCGAGGGACCCGAGATGTAAGTCTCCAGGCAGCCGTACTGGCCGCACCAGCAGTGGGGGCCGGGGAGTTCATCGACGCTCGGCCACGGCAGCGGGTTGTGGCCCCACTCGCCGGCGACCCGGTGCGGCCCCTGGTGCACGCGGCCGTTCACCATAATGCCGCCGCCCACGCCGGTACCCAGGATCACGCCGAAGACCACCCGGAAACCGGCGCCGGCGCCATCGATGGCCTCGCTCAGGGCGAAGCAGTTGGCGTCGTTGTCCACCCGCACCTCGCGGCCGAGCTTCTCGCTGATGTCACGGTCGAGGGCGTGTCCGTTCAGCGCGACCGAGTTGGCGTTCTTCACCCGCCCGGTCGCCGGGCTGATCACGCCGGGAATGCCGATGCCGACCGTGGCCTCCTGTCCCAGGATCACCTCCGCCTCGCGCACCAGACTGGCAATGCCCTCCAGTGTGGCGTCGTAGCCGGGGGGTGTGGCGATGCGGTGGCGCACCCGCTCGGTCCCATCGGGCGCAAGCGCGACGATCTCGATCTTCGTGCCGCCGAGGTCGATGCCGATGCGGTATTGGGCCATGCCTGACAGCATGGCGGAGCCGGCTGGCTTGCTCAAGCGGATCATGCGCCGCAGGATGGGCCGATGACCGAAGCGGTGCTCGACGTGAAGGGGCTGAGCTGCCCGCTGCCGGTGCTGCGTGCCAACCGCATGCTGCGCGGCATGCAGCCCAACGAGCGACTGCGCGTGCTGGCGACCGACCGCGCGAGCATCGCCGACTTCCAGGCGTATTGTCGCGAAACCGGGCACGCCCTTCTGGCCTGGAGCGACGAGGCTGGTGTGCTCAGCTTCCTGATCCGACGTCGCGAGACCGATCCCCCGCCGAAGGACGATTGAAGTGGGGACGGCGCTGTTTTCGCACCCCGCCTGCCTGGAGCATGACTCAGGGGATTGGCATCCCGAACGCCCGGACCGGCTGCGCGCCGTGTTGGCTGCCTTGGAAGCTCCGGCATTCGCCCCGCTGTTGCGCGAGATGGCGCCCCAGGCAGCGCGCGAGCAGCTTCTGCTGGCGCATCCCGCGGGCTATGTCGATGCCATCCTGGCGATCCGTCCTGGGCCCCAGGAGCTGGTGCAGCTCGATGCCGACACCGCGATGAATGCCGGCAGCGCGGAGGCGGCGCTGCATGCGGCCGGCGCCGCGGTCGCCGCGGTGGACGCCGTGATGGACGGGACGGCCCAATCGGCTTTCGCCGCCGTGCGGCCGCCGGGGCACCATGCGGAACCCGCCCGCCCGATGGGGTTCTGCCTGTTCAACAATGCCGCGATCGCGGCGCTATGGGCACGTGCCCGGCACGGGATGCGGCGCGTCGCGGTCGTCGATTTCGATGTGCATCACGGCAACGGCACACAGGCGATGTTCGCCGCCGACCCGGACCTCTTCTACGCTTCCTCGCATCAGAGCCCGTGCTTTCCGGGCACCGGCTATCCGCACGAGCGGGGATGCGCCGGCAATATCGTGAATGTGCCACTGCCGCCGGGCGCGGACGGCGATGCATTTTGCACCGCCTGGGCCGGCACCATCTTGCCGGCACTCGAAGGTTTCGCCCCGGACCTGCTAATCGTTTCCGCTGGCTTCGACGCGCACAAGGCTGACCCTCTGGCGCAGCTTCGGCTGGAAACGTCGGACTTCGCCTGGATTACCGCCGAGCTCGTGGCGGTCGCCGACCGGCACACCGACGGGCGGATCGTCTCGGTTCTGGAAGGTGGCTACGATCTCGAAGCGCTGGCTGCATCGGTTGCGGCACATGTGCGCGGGCTGATGCGCGCGGATTGACGGAGACGGCAGCATGAAGATCACCGGCATCACCACCAAGGCGTTCCGCTGGCCGCGCACGCGGCCGATCACGAATGGCAAGCACACCTACACGCATGTAGACTTCGCGATCACCGAGATCGCCACCGACGACGGCATCACCGGCATCGGGCTGGGCACCGGCGGCGCGATCGAGCGGGCGACGATCGAGCGGTTGACGCCGATGCTGATCAACGAGGACCCGATCGACGTCGAGCGCCTGTGGCACAAGATGTGGGAGCCGAAGCTAGTCGGCCGACGCGGGCTCACGACTCGGGCGATTGCGACGATCGATATCGGGTTGTGGGACATCCGCGCCAAGGCGGCCAACCTCCCGCTGTACAAGCTGCTCGGCGGCTTTCGCGACCGCGTGCCGACCTACATTGCCGGCGGCTATTACGAGGAGGGTAAGGGACTACGCGAGCTGGCGAAGGAGATGGAAGACAACGTCGCCATGGGCGCGAGGGCGGTAAAGATGAAGGTGGGCGGCGTGACGATCGCCGAGGACGTCGCCCGTGTGCGCGCCGCGCGTGAGGCGGTCGGGCCGGACGTGAAGCTGATGATCGACGCCAATTGCGCCTACCGCTGGTATGAAGCGGTGCAGCTCGCGAAGCGCGTCGAGCAGTACGATATTTTCTGGTTCGAGGAACCGGTGGCGCCCGACGATTATGACGGTCATCGCAAGCTCGCGCACGCCACCACCATCCCGATCGCCACCGGCGAAAACGAATACACCCGCTACGGCTTCCGCGACCTGATCCGCGGTGAGTGTGCGGCGATCCTGAACGCCGACGCCAAGGTGCTGGGCGGCGTCACCGAATTCATGAAAGTGGCGGCGCTGGCCCAGGCACACGACCTGGATATCGCGCCGCATGGCTCGCAGGACATCCACGTGCACCTGGTGGCGGCGATCAGCAACGGCCTGATCCTGGAATTCTATCGCGACACGGTTGATCCGATGTGGGGCCGCATCTATCACCATACGCTGACGCTGAACGCGGACGGCACCGTCAGCCCGCCGGCCGTGCCGGGCATCGGCGCCGATCCAAACTATGACGTGCTCGACAGGCATCGCGTGCAATAAAGGAAGTTGCAAATGCAGAACACCGAGGAGATCTGGCGCCTGGTCGATTCCAGGAAGGATGCGTTCGAAGGTATGAGCGATCGCATCTGGGGCATCCCGGAGATCGCCTACACCGAGACGCAATCTTGCGCCGAACACACCGCGATGCTGGAGCGCGAAGGTTTCCGCGTGACGAGCAATGTCGCCGGCATCCCGACCGCGGTAATGGGTGAAGCAGGCGAAGGGGGGCCAGTGATCGCCATCCTCGGCGAGTACGATGCTCTGCCCGGACTCAGTCAGGAGGCCGGCGTGGCCGAGCATCGGCCGCTGCCGGGCAACGGCCACGGACATGGTTGCGGCCACAACCTGCTTGGCTCGGCATCGCTGCTCGCTGCCGCGGCAGTGAAGGACTACCTGGCGGCGCACGGCATCAAGGGCCGCGTCCGCTATTACGGTTGCCCCGCCGAGGAAGGCGGCGCCGCCAAGGGCTTTATGGTGCGCGCCGGCGCGTTCGACGATGTGGATGTCGCGGTGTCGTGGCACCCGGCTGCCTTTGCCGGCGTGAACGAGGCGAAGTCGCTGGCCAACACGCGCATCGATTTCACCTTCAACGGCCGTGCATCACATGCCGCCGCGGCGCCGCATCTGGGACGCAGCGCCCTCGACGCGGTCGAGCTGATGAACGTCGGCGTCAATTACATGCGCGAGCATATGCCGTCGGATGCGCGCGTGCATTACGCGCTGCTCGATGCCGGCGGGATCGCGCCGAACGTGGTGCAGGCCCGCGCGAAGGTGCGCTATCTGGTGCGCGCGCGGAACCTGCCGGAGCTGAACCGGTTGATCGCCCGCGTGGTCAAGATTGCCGAAGGCGCGGCGTTGATGACCGAGACGAAGATGGAGCACCGGGTGGTCAGCGCGGTCTCCAACTTGTTGCCCAACACGCCGCTGGAGCGGGCGATGCACGACAATCTGATGCGCCTGGGGCCGCCGCCGTTCGATGAGGCCGATCGTGCTTTCGCTACCAGGATCCAGGCGACACTAAGCGATGAGGACATCGAATCCGCGTTCCGTCGTGTCGGTCTGCCGATGCAGAAGGGACTCACCTTATGCGATACGATCGTGCCGCTGGAGTCGAGGTCAGCGCCGATGATGGGCTCGACCGATGTCGGCGACGTAAGCTGGAAGGTGCCGACGGTCCAGGCGCGCGGCGCGACTTATGCGATCGGCACGCCCGGTCATTCCTGGCAGCTTACCGCGCAGGGCAAGATGCCGGCGGCGCATAAAGGGATGGTGCACGTGGCCAAGGTCATGGCCGGCACCACGATCGACGTGATCCGCGACCAGACGCTGCTGGCGCGTGCCAAGGCGGACCACCAGGCGCGGGTGACGGACACGCCGTACGTGTGCCCGCTGCCTCCCGATGTGGAGCCGCCGATCGAGATGTCGAAGGCTGCCTGATCAGGACGCCCGTCTCGCTGTGCTGCAGCGGCACCGGCATTGGGGAACGCGTCGCGTGCATAGACCAGACTTTAACCCCGATCCACACAAACAGAAACGCCAGGCAGGATGGTCCAGCCCGGCGTCAACTGAGGAGCAAAGCGATGTCACCACATCGTCAGCTTCTACCATGGACCATGGTGGTCCTAACGCTACACGTCAATATCAAAATAGGTCGGCGGTAGGGGTTTAGGCCGGTTCTTTCCGCGACTGGCCTGCCCCTCGGTGGATCGGGACAACCCGATAGACGCTCACTTATGGATGCTACTGCCGCAGCGAATATGGCGCCAGATCGAGATCGGCCCGATCGCATGCCGCGTCCGCCAGCAGCGCACCGGCATAGGGGCCGATCGTCAACCCGGACGCGCCGAGGCCGTTGCCGACCAGCAGTCCCGCAATCCCGCCGCACGGGCCCAGCAGAGGTCTGTTGCGCGGCCCCATCGGTCGAAAGCCGATTCGCGTCTCGATCACCTCGGCGTCCGCGAGTCCAGGTGCCACGCCCAATCCTATATTCAACACCTCTGCCTGGCCCTTTGCGGTGACCCGGTAATCGAATCCCGATCCGGTCTCTCGCGTGGCACCCACCACGACGCGGGAATCGTCGAATGTCAGGAGATAATAGCTGTTCAGAGGCAGCAGAACCGGCCAGCCGCTTGCGTCGGCGGCGACCCGCAAATGCACGATCTGTCCGCGCTGCGGCTGCACGTCCAGCATGATGCCCAATGGCGCGAGCAACGCGGGTGCCCAGGCGCCGGCGGTGACGACGACGACATCCGCCTCCACCGTTCCATCTTCGGTTCGCACGCCGCGCACGCGTCCGTTCGACACCAGCATCTCGGATACCCCGTTGTGCAGGATCGCACCACGCTTTTGCGCTGCGTTGAGCAGTGCCGTATTGAGCATACGCCCGTCAACGCGTGCGGCGCCCTCGAGATGCACCGCCGCACGCCCCGGTGCCAATGGCGGGAACAGCGCTGCAGCCTGTGCCGGCATCAGGCGCCTGACCGCACCGATCTCAGGCCAGTCACCCATTCTGGTGTGCAGCGTCCGCTCGGCCTCGTCGAGCAGCACGGGATCGTCCGGCACCACGAGCGCACCCACCCGGCGGTAGCCCAGCTCGTGCTCACCATCCTCGTTCAGGAATGAGACGAGCCTCGGGTAATAGCGCGCGCCTGCTGATGCGATGGCGCGGTACGCCGGATCCTCGATTGCGCTGACCCACGGACAGATGATTCCCGCACCGGCCGACGTCGCACGCCCGAGGTCGCGACGGTCGAAGACAGTGACGGCGGCACCAATTCGAGCGAGATGATATGCCGTACTCGCGCCGAGGACACCGGCGCCGACAACGATTGCGTGCATCTAAAACTCCAGCCGATGGATCGAGGACTAAGGTAGCGGCCGAGAACAATCATAGCGGGCTTCCCGCTGTCGCAGGAACGAGCCTCGCCGGCCACGACCAGCGGCACGCCGTGCTCAGAACGTTATGCCGGGGGGAATGTCGTCTGCTGTCATATTGAAGACCTTGAGGCTGTCCACGATCCACTGCCGCGTCTGGCCAATCTGACGGTTGTAGTCTCCCCAGGCATTCAGGAATTGGATCAGGCGCTGGTCCTGTTCATAGCGGGTACCGAAATACACACCCATAGACAGCGAGGCCGGGAGCACCATCAGCGTTCCAAGCTGCGGATTTCGCTTCAGCGCAACAATGCTGTTGAGCCATCCTGATAGCTGCGCATCGGCACGCCCGGCAATCAGCGACATATCGACGGACTGGATATCCTTCAATCCGATGACCTGTGCCTTCGGCGCGAAATGATGCGCAATGACCTCGAAGATCGAACCGAGATCGACGGCAATCCGGACGTCAGGCTTGTTCAGATCATCCCAGTTCTTGGCGTGAAAGCCTTGGCGCAGGATCGCGGAAAACTGGGCATTGTAAATCGGCCGGGTGAAGTTGATGACCAGCGCGCGCTGGGGTGTTGCCTGGAGAGCCAGGGCAATATCGATCTTGTTGGACTGAAGATCCAAAATGGAGTTGCCGTACGTGGTCTCATGCAACCCCAGCTTGACCCCCAGCGTTGAGGCGATATCGCGCGACATCGACACCATGCTGCCGCTCCACTCGCCGGTCACCGGGTCCTTGTGAAATCCCGGCTCCTGATCGGCAACCACGCCGACGCGCATGACGCCCGTCCGGTGAACCTGATCCCAGGTCGATTCACCATCTGTCGTTTCGGCGCGCGCCGGCACCGGCTGACCAGCGGCCAATGCCGCCACGCCCGCCGCCATTCCCATGCCGGCAGCAAAGTTTCGTCGGTTCATTGCGTCATCTCCTTTCGTGTTGGGGAAAAACCATGCGCGGGCCACTGTGGTCGCACAACCGCGAGATAATCAAGCGGAGTTCGCACGGAGTTTCACAGAGAAGAAATTAATGCGCTTCCCCCAGGCATGGCGACCGGTGCCGCAATCGGCCGGAGATTCGTCGCTTTGTTGGCAACGCCTGAAGCCTTGCCTACTCTCTCCGCGAAACTCCGTCGGGACTCAGTGCACTCCGTGTCCACTTGATCCTTCCGCACTTGCCTCCGACCCCGGCGAGGCCCGTTTCAGCTCGCCCCCGATAGCGCCGAACGAACGCAGCCGCTCCAGCGGGATATGGCAGGCGATGAAATGCCCGTCTCCTGCGTCCCGGAGTGGCGGAGGATCGGTATCGCAGATCGCGCCAACCTTGCGCGGGCAACGGGTGGCGAAGCGACAGCCTTGCGGCGGATGAGTGCGGCTCGGGATCTCGCCTTCGAGACGGATGCGTCCACTCGCCGCTGTCGGATCGATCGACGGCACCGCGGAGAGCAACGCTTCGGTATAGGGATGAAACGGCGGTTCATACAGCGCAGCGGTCGGCCCAACCTCCATGACGCGGCCGAGATACATGACCACCACATGATCGGCGATGTAGCGAACAAGCCCCAGGTCGTGGCTGATGAATACCATCGTCGTGCCACCGTCGGCCTGGATTCCCAGCAGCAGATTGACGACGGCGGCCTGCACCGAGACATCCAGCGCCGAGGTCGGCTCGTCCGCGATCAGCACCTCCGGCCGGCCGGCGAAGGCACGGGCGATGGCGACGCGCTGCTTCTGCCCGCCGGACAGTTGGCGCGGCAGCGAATGACGGATCGAGGCCGGAAGCTGCACCATCCCCAGCAGCTCCTGCACGCGCTGCGCGATCTCCGCGCGACGGCGGCCGATGCCGAACTTGCGGAGGGCGCGCGCGATCGGCCAGCCCACCGAGAAGGACGGGTTGAGCGTACCTTCCGGGTTCTGGAACACCATCTGGATCTGTGCGACCTGCTCGGCCGTGCGCTGGTGCACCGTTCGGTCGGCGATGTCGGCGCCGGCAAACCGCAGCGCACCGCCCGAAGCGGCCTCGAGTCCGGCAAGAACCCGGGCGAATGTCGACTTCCCCGATCCGGATTCGCCGACGACCGCCAGCACCTCGCCGCGTCGCGCCTCGAGATCGAGGCTGTCATTGGCACGGACGACGCCGTGGCGCAGCCTGTAATGGCGCGACAGCTTGTCTGCCTCGATGATCGGCGCGCCGGGGGCTACGTCGGCGTATCGCGCCGACGCCGTCGGCGGAGCAAGCATGGCGCTCTCGCCGGCGCGCAGGCAGCGCGCCCGATGCAAGGGCTCGACATCGGCAAGCCCGATCGGCGTCAAGTCGCAGCGCCCCGGTACGACGAGCGGGCAGCGCGGCGCGAAGGCGCAGCCGCGCCGGTCGCCGCCGGGTGACGGGACCGAACCCGGAATCGGCACCAGCGCATGCCCATGCTTGCTCGACCCCATGCTGGGAATCGCCTGCAACAGGCCGCGCGCATAAGGATGCCGAGGATCGGAGAACAGCGCGGTCACCGGCGCGTCCTCGACCAGCTCACCGGCATACATCACGCCGACACGCTCGGCCACGCGGGCAATCAGATGCAGATTGTGTGAAATGTAAAGAAGCGCGGTGCCGCGCCGCGACTGGATCTCCTCGATGAGGTCGAGAACCGCCGCCTCCACCGTCACGTCAAGCCCGGTCGTCGGCTCGTCCAGCAGCAGCAGGGCAGGGTTGGCGAGCAGCGCCATGGCGATCACCACGCGCTGCTTCTGCCCGCCCGAGAGCTGATGCGGGTAGGATTCCAGGAAAGCCTCTGGGTCCGGGATGTGCACCTCGGCCAGCACCTCCGCCGCACGGTGGTACGCCTCCTTGCGCGCCATCCCCTGGTGCACCATCGGCACCTCGATGAGCTGCCGCCCGATCGTCATACTTGGATTGAGCGCGCTTGCTGGCTCCTGATAGACAACGCTCATCCGCGTGCCGCGCACGCTCTCCAGCTCCGCCTCGCTCGCCCGAACGATGTTCCGCCCCTCAAAGATGATCTCGCCCCCGGCGATTACCCCGCTGGGGCCGAGATGACGCATGATCGCCATCGCCAGCGTGGACTTGCCGCATCCGGATTCGCCAACGAGGCCGAGGCTTTCGCCCTCGCGGAGGCTGAGCGAAAAATCCGGCAGCGCAACCAGCTTGCCGCGGCTTGTATGGTACTCGACGCGCAGGTTGCGGATCTCGAGCAGCGTCCGTCGTACCCCATCGTCACGGCCGCCCTCGTGCCGGCCATCTCCCATATGTTGGCTCATGGTTTCAATCGGCACGGGCCAGCTCATTGAGTCCGTCGGCGAGAAGATTGAAGCCCAGCACCAGAGAAACCAGCGCCAGCACCGGGAAGAGCGCCATCTCCGGATAGACCGTGAGCATCGGCGTTGCCTGCTGCACCATCCCGCCCCAGTCCGGCGCGGGCGGTGGGATGCCGAGGCCGAGGAAGCCGAGCGTGCCGATGGTGATCACGGTGTAGCCGAGCCGCAGGCAAAAGTCGGTGATCAGCGGCCCGCGGCAGTTGGGCAGCACCTCGACCACCAGAATGAACAGCGCCGATTCGCGCCGCAGATGCGCGGCCGCCACGAAATCCTGGCGCACCAGTTGCAGCGTAAGCCCGCGCACGATCCGCGAGATCGCCGGGGCCGACGCCACCACCACCGCGACGACGATGTTGAGCGCCGAGGCGCCGACCGCCGCGATGAGAACGACGTAGAGGACCACGACCGGGAACGCGAGGATGACATCGGCGACGCGGCTGATCAGCCCATCGACGAAACCCGGATAGTATCCGGCCGCGAGACCTAGCGCCGAGCCGACGGTATAGGCAGCCAGCACCGAGACCGGCGCCACCACGAGCACCACCCTCGCTCCCCAGATCAGGCGCGAGAGGGTGTCGCGGCCGATCGGATCGACGCCGAGGAGATGGCTCCACGAAGGGCCGGGATGGCCGATCGCCACATAATCCTGCGCGGTTGGCGACGGCAGCGGCAGCAGTGGCGCGAGCAACGCAAGAATCACCCAAAACAGGATGATGCCGAGCCCGACCATCGCCACCGGAGACGACGGAAGGCGCTTGAGCAGCCCAGGGCGCGCGGCTGCAATCGTCTCGATTGAAAGTACCGCGCTTGGCGTGCCGGCGGCCACCCCCGACGGAGCGCGAACGAATGTCGGCCTCATGCGCGCACCTGCGGGTCGAGCAGCCAATAGCCGACATCGCTCAGAAGCTGGGTGCTGATGGCGACCACCAGCGCGACCAGGGTGGCGGCCTCGATCAGGGAGATATCGCCAAACAGGGACGCCTGCAGCAGCATCTGGCCAAAGCCCGGATAGGCGAATACGGTTTCGGTCACCACCACCCCGCCGATCAGCCAGTTCACTTGCAGCAGGATGACGGTGAAGGGCGCGATCATCGCATTGCGCAGCGCGTGGCGCAGAATCATGCGCCGGCGAGACAGGCCCTTGAGAATGGCGGTGCGGATGAAGGGGCGGCCGAGCACATCAATCATTGAGGCACGGACCATACGCGCCACATAACCCGAGTCATAGAGCACCAGCACCGCCACCGGCAGCACATACTGACTCGGCAGCCCCCAGCCCGTGCCCGCGGCAAGCGGCGAGGTTCCGGGCAGGACCTTCAGCCAGACAGCGAACAGCGCCGCAAGGATGACGCCGATCGCATATTCCGGCATCGATGTCATCGTAATCGAGGTGACGGAGAGCAGCCGATCCACCGGACTCCCCGGCCGCATGCCGGCAAGGATGCCGAGCAGCATCGAAAGCGGCACGATGATTGCGAAGGCAATCCCGGCAAGAATTGCGGTATTGCCAAGCCGGTTCCAGATGATATCGTTAACTGGCACACGGAACAGGGTGGAATATCCGAAATTCCCGAAGAACCGTCCCCCATGGGGCTCGACGATGTTGAGGCCGAGGCCCGGATTGTCGAGCGGGTCCTTGCGCACACCCAGCAGCACGGCCGCCCAGCGCACATACCGCACGACCAGCGGATCTCCGAGCTGCAACTTGTCATGGAGAAGCTGCACCTGCTCGGGCAGCGCATAGGCGCCGAGCGTCTCGCGCGCCACGTCGCTCGGCGAGAACTGGGTGACCGCGAACACCAGGAACGACGCCGCGACGAACGTCAGCACCAGCGCAAGCGCGCGTCGGATCAGGAAGCCCGGCATGTGCCTTCCCCTACGCGACGCCCCTCAAGGGAGGCCCGCTCGCCCTGGGCGAAGCCACTGAACGCCGCGGACGCCCTCTCAAAGATCATGTCGAGGCTGAAAATGCCAATCGCGACGGTGCCCATCGTCTGCCGACCTCATTAACCTCCTGAATCCCACGGATTGATGACCCGCACGCCGGCAGCCTCGAACGGGCCGGTGTCGCGGGTTGCGACCGCAAAGCCGCGCGCAGCCGCCGTCGCCGCGATGTAGCCGTCTGGCATCGGGAAGCCCTTTCCTGCCACTCTGGCCTTTGTGGCGAGCTGTGCATAGGCGCGGGCGGCACTCGCATCGAACGGCAGGATGCGATCGCCGTAGAGTTCCAGCAGCAGGCTTTCCAGCGTGCTGGCCAAGGTGTCCTTCCGGCGGCCGGCCGGCATGGCGCTGATGCCATAGAGCAACTCGGCCAGGGTGACGCTCGATAGGAAAAGCGTTTCTGCGGCTTGGCGATTCAACCATTCCCCAACCGCCGGATGTGCGGATGGCTTCATTGCCTCAGAAACAACATTGGTATCCAAGACAATCATTATTCGAAGCTTATCGGCTCGGCAGGCGTCTTGTCGGGTTCGAAGCGCGACATCTCCTCGTCCGTGAGGCCAAGGCGGCGCCCGATTTCCGCCAGCGCCTCACCCATGCGGATACGCTGCTCGGGCTTCACAGCGGTTTCGAGAATCTCGCGAATTTCCGCCTCGGTGCTCCGGCCATGCTCGGCCGCCCGCGCCTTGAGGGCGCGGTGCGTTTCTTCGGACAGGTTTCTGATGATGACGGCAGGCATGGCAATGACTCCTCGCTGGCCTATGCAGGCGATATCATAGACATAACCCTGATATCAAGTTCGCGCCGGGCTGTCGTGCCGCGACAATGGCTGGGAGTCTGCGCAGCGGCTCACTCAGGCCGCCGCGCGCCCGAGTCGGTTGCCGAAGACATAGTTGGTCGGGTGCATCTCGAAGCCGGAGACCCTGTTGTCCATATAGGTGAACGCCTCCGCGAACACCGGCTGGGCCATCGGACCGTCGTTCTGGAGAATCTCCTCGAGCTTCTGCATGACCTCGGCGCGTTTCGATGCTTCCAGGATGCCTCCCGCCTGATTCAGCAGGTTGTCGAACTGGGGGTTCGAATAGCCGCTCTCGTTCCAAGGCACGCCGGTGCGATAGGCGAGATTCAGCAGCATGACCCCAAGCGGCCGATGGTACCAAATGGTGCAGCCGAAGGGCACCTTCGTCCAGACGTTCCAGTATTCGGCGCCAGGCATCACGTTGAGCTTCACCCGCGCACCGATCGCCTTCCATTGCTCGACCGCGCCCTGGCACTGGGCGACGATCCAGCCGATATCGGAAGGCACGGCGAGCTCGGTATCGAAGCCGCTCGGGTAGCCCGCCTCGCTCAAAAGCTGCTTCGCCTTGGCGATGTTGCGGTCGATATCCGGTACCTTGCCGTAATCCGGCAGCACCTGTGCGACATGGCAGTCCTGGCCGAGCGTGCCGAGGCCGCGCATCGCGATCTCGATGAAGGCCGCGTTGTCCAGGCCGAGCCGCATCGCCATCCGCACTTTCGGATCGCTCCACGGCTTGAGGTCGACGTGGAAGCGAAGCACCGCGCACTGCGCGCTGCCCACCTTGTAAAGCTTGAGAAACGGCATCGCCTGCAACGCCGGCGCCTGAGAGGGATCGGTGACCACCAGGCCATCCACCTGGTGCGAGGCCATCGCAGAGATTCCCGTGGCCATGTTGTCGCCGAGGTCGATGAACTGGATCTCGTCGAGATAGGGCCCGCCGGCCCAAGGCGCGTCAACCGCCTCGCCCCAATAGCTTTTGGCGGCGTGCACCGTCGCGACCTTGCCGATCTGATAATCGGTCATCGTGAAGGCGCCGGTCCCCTGCGAGCCGACGCCGAACACGCCCTTGTCGCCCGGATAGAGCATGAGCGCCGGGTAGTGGAACAGGTACTCGGGAATCGCCACCTGCGGCACCTTGCCGTTCAGGCGAATGGTGTGGGAATCAACCTTTTCGATTGCATTGGCGTCCCACCAGACGAGCTTGGTCTTGGGCTTGCCGGACTTGTCGGTGCCGTCCGGAACGGACTTGAGCATGAAGTCCTGGACCAGGCCGATGAACGAGGAGCCGACCGCCGGATCGGTCAGCCGCTTGAGATTCCAGAGCACCTCATCGGCGGTGAAATCCTCCCCGTTGTGCCACTTCACGTTGTTTCGCAAACTCAGCGTCCAGGTCTTAAGGTCCGGGCTCGCCTCCCACTTCTCGAGCAGATACGGGTGCGTGACATTATTGCTGTCAGTGAGCGTGAGGTATTCGCACACCTGCCGGGTCACGTTGGAATCGTATCCGCCCCACGAATAGGTCGCCGGGTCGCTTAGCGACTTGACGCGGGTGCCGAGCCGGAGCGTCCCGCCCTTCGGCATCGCCGCCTCAGCCCGGCGACTAAAGCCGCCTTCCAGCGACTCGCCCACCCACGCGTACGCCGCCGGCACCGCCATCCCGACCAGGGTCGCAAAGCGCAGGAACTCGCGCCGGTTGATCCGCCCCTCGGCCAGCTCCTGCTTGAGCAGCCGGACGTTTGGGTTTTCCGTGTTCGACGACATCGAAGCCTCCCTTTTTGCTTCTCGGTTGAATGGTCCGGCGTCAGGGGTGCAAATACGATCTCCCCGGTTCTGCTCTCCCGAACGCGCTGACCCTTCCTATCCCACCAGGTCCGCCGGGGGGAGCCCCCGGCCCTCGACATCCACCTCTCCCGCTTGCGGGAGAGTTCGGTTCGCGCAGCGAACCGGGTGAGGGGCTCGCTTGCAGCGCACCCTCTCTTCACGAGCATCCGGCGACCCGGCTCGCTGGCGGCAACGCGACAGGATGGTTAAGATAGCCGGGGCAACCGACGGGGCAGTCGCGGCGAAACTCGTGTGGACCTATGTCGGCGGCCGCGCCGGCCGAGAAGGCAGCGATCACGGCAGCCTGCGAAAGGCTCATTGCCGAAGTGCTGAGGCCGCGGTTCCTGCCCGAGGTCCGCCCCTCCACCTTCAACTATCCGGTCGCTATCGACGGCAAGTGGCATGGCAACAAGTACCGGTTCTTCACACGGTACCGCTCCGACGATCCCACTTCCCTGGCAGCGGAGTTCGACGCACCTTCGCCCGGCTGGACTATGCCAGCCGGGACTGCTTCGATCTTATGTGGCATCGGCACACGGCCAATGGTGGCGCGTGTCCGAGCGCCTGACCCTGACGGAAGCCCTGCGGCAGATTGAAACCGAGCCATATTTTCAGCCCTGTTGACCCGATCACTGGCGTTGCGCCAGCCAGCGAGAACCCACTGCGCTTTATCGAAGCCTTCGTGCACAAGCCGCATGATCCCCCACTTTCTGGACACTCCCGACCTGGCGGGTTTATCTAAGCGCAATCAACCGGGAGGAGGAAACAATGCAAAACAACAGAACGCGGCTTTCCCGTCGAGCTGCCCCCAAGCGCACACTTGGGCCAAGCGCATTGGCAGCGTCGATCAGAAGCGCACTGCTCATTGGGCCAATGATCGCGCGATTCGCGGCTACGCTGGCTGCCTGCTTGCTGCTGACGCTTATCCAATCGGGCTCCGCCATGGCGCAGAGCAGCAAGTATCATGAGGCCCCGGCGCTGGATGCATTGGTGAAGGCGGGCAAGCTGCCGCCAGTCGAACAGCGATTGCCCGAACAACCGCTCGTGGTCCCGGTGGTTGAGAGTATCGGCAAGTATGGCGGCGTCTGGCATCGCGCCTTCCTGGGGCCGGCGGATGCCAACAACGCGGTGCGGGTCGTGTATGATTCGCTGTTCCGCTTCTCCCCGAACGGCACCGAGATCGAACCCAAGATCGCTCTCGGCGCCAGGTCATCGGCCGATTTCAAGGTCTGGACGATTTTACTGCGCAAAGGTGCCCGCTGGTCCGACGGCGCACCGTTCACCGCCGATGACATCCTCTACTGGTACAAGGACGTCCTCCTGAACAAGGACCTGACGCCGGCACTGCCGACCTGGATGCAAAACTCTGACGGTTCGGTGGCCAAGGTAGAGAAGATCGACGATTACACGGTGCGGTTCACCTATGACCGGCCCGAGACGCTGTTCTTGTCGGAGGTCGCCAATCAGGACGGGCCCGATCAGGCCTACGCGATGTTCCTGCCGGCGCACTACCTGAAGCAGTTTGATCCTGCATACACACCGATGGACAAGCTCAACCAAATGGCGAAGGCCGCCGATTTCCGGACCTGGGTCGAGCTGTTTTATGCAAAGTCCTCGCAGTACCAGAATCCCGATCGCCCCACGATGGCGGCGTGGAGGCCCGTCACCCGGGTGAGCGACCCGGTGTTCATCATGCGGCGCAATCCGTATTACATCGGCGTCGATAAGGCTGGAAACCAGCTTCCCTACATCGACGAGATCCGCTTCACCTACTATGCCGATCAGCAGGCCCTGAATCTCGCCGCGATTGCCGGCGATTTTGACATGCAGGCACGGCACATCCTGATGACCAACTACCCGGTCCTGAAGCAGCAGGAGAAGACGGCAGGAAAGTATCACGTCCTGATCTGGCCGACCTTCGGTGGCTCGGATGCGGTGATCGCCGTCAACACCACCTACACGGCAGATCCGGTGATCGGCAAGCTGTTGGCAACGAAAGACTTCCGCATCGCGCTGTCCTATGCGATCAATCGCGATGAGATCAAGGAGTCGGTGTTCCTTGGCCTGGGTGACGCGCGGCAGCCCGTGCCGGCACCGTCAAATCCCTATTACCCGGGCGACGAATGGGCCCACAAGTACACCGCGTACAAGCCGGATCTCGCCAATAAGATGCTCGACGCGCTCGGTTTGACGAAGCGTGATTCGCAAGGCATCCGGCTGATGGCGAACGGCAAGCCGGCAACGATCGAAATCAGTGTGGTACCCGCGTTCGGTGCCTGGCCGGACGTGGCGCAACTCGTCGCCAAGGATTGGCAGGCGGTTGGCATCAGGACCATCGTGCAAATTCGTGAGCGCGCGCTGCAACTTAACATGCGGCTTGCCAACCAGCTCATGACCGAGGTCTGGAACGAGGACACGACCGCGTACCCGTTCACCGGCGGCGCCAAACTCGATCCGCGCAATTCGCCGGTACAGACGCTGACGATTGGCCCACTTTACTATCGCTGGCTGACCTCGAACGGCAAGGAGGGTGTCGAACCAATCGAGCCGCTGAAGCGGATCATGCAACTGATCGACACAGGACGCACCGTAGGCCGCGACGGGCAAGTAAAGGCGGCACAGGAGTTGTTTCGCATCTGGGCAGATAATCTGTTCGAGATCGGGACAGTCGGGCTGACGCCGATGGTGCAAGGTGTCGTCGTGGTCAGCAACAAAATGCACAACGTGCCAACGAAGTTGGCCAATGACTGGCCGCTGCGCACCCCAGGCAATGCGCGCACCGAGCAGTTCTTCTTCTCCCAATGACGCGTACCGTCGTCCAACGGCTGCTGCTGCTGCCATTCCTGCTGCTGGTCTACTCGTTTGCGATCTTCGCGATCATCCATGCGCCGCCTGGGGATTTCCTGACGGAGTATGTGGCACAGTTGTCAGCGACCGGAACGTCGATCACGGCGGACCAGGTTCAGGCCTTGCGGCACGAGTATGGTCTCGATCAGCCGTTCATCGTGCAGTATCTGTGCTGGCTGAATGATCTGCTGCACGGCAATCTGGGGCTGTCGCTCGAATATCAGCGGCCCAACGCCGAGCTGATCGGCAATACGTTGGGACTGACGATAGCGTTGGCCGGGATGGCGTTTGTCCTCACTTGGCTGATCGCCATCCCGGCGGGCATCTACTCGGCGACCCATCAGCGCTCGCTGTTGGATCACGTCATCACCATCTTTAATTACATCGGCGTGGCGACGCCGGGCTTCATGTTGGCGCTGGTGCTGATGTGGGTTGCCTTCGCATATTTCGGGATCAGCATAACTGGATTGTTTTCACAGAAATATGTCGATGCACCGTGGACCATGGGTCGCGTGCTCGACCTGCTGGAGCACATCTGGCTGCCGGCGTTGGTGCTCGGCATCTCGGGCACCGCGCGGCTCACCCGCATCATGCGTGCCAACCTGCTGGACGAACTGAACAAGCCATACGTGATCACAGCGCGCGCCAAAGGCATGCGCGAATGGCGGCTGGTGCTGCGCTACCCGGTGCGGCTGGCTCTCAACCCACTGGTCAGCACGATCGGTTGGTATCTGCCGCAACTGTTCTCCGGCAGCCTGATCCTGGCGACGGTGATGAACCTGCCAAATATCGGCCCGCTGCTGCTGCGCGCCTTGACCGTCCAGGACATGTACCTGGCAGGAGCTATTCTGCTGATCTACTCGTTCCTGACCATCCTCGGCACACTGCTGTCCGACATCCTGCTGGCCATGGTTGACCCACGCATCCGGATGGGGAGGTAGCCGGGTGAGCGCGTCGCCACCACCCGTCGTTGCGCAGCAAACCGTGGACGACTGGCACGATGCCCGCCATGACCGTGGGGCGGCGACAGCCGAGGACCGGATCGCAGTCGCGTCCAACTGGAAGCTGGTGTGGTGGCGCTTTCGCCGCCATCATCTCGCGCTCTTCAGTGCCGCGCTGCTGTTCTGCATGTATCTGGTGGTGCTCTGTCCCGACTTCTTCAGTACCCAAGACCCGGAACGGACCGACGCTCGCCAGGCGTTCATCCCGGTGCAAATGCTGCACTTCTTCGATCATGGCTGGAACCCCTGGGTACCGGCGATCATCGGCAAGCGCGACCCGGTGACGTTGGCCATGGAGTGGACGACAGACCCGCAACGCAAGGTACACGTGGGCTTCTTCGTCCGCGGTGCGCCGTACTGGTTTCTGGGCCTGTTCCAGACCGATATTCACTTGCTGGGTGCAGTCGATCCTGGTCAACGGATTTTCCTGCTCGGTTCCGACCGGCTGGGACGCGATCAGTGGTCGCGCATCATGCGCGGCACGCAGACCTCCATGACCGTGGGCCTCGTTGCCGTGGCGCTGAGTGTCATCTTCGGCATCGTGCTGGGCGGCATCTCCGGCTATTTCGGCGGCATCATCGATCTGGTCATCCAGCGGCTGATCGAATTGTTGCAATCGGTGCCCACCATTCCGATCTGGCTCGCGCTCTCCGCCGCGTTGCCACGTGACTGGTCACCAGTACAGGTGTTCTTCGCCATCACCGTGATCCTGTCGCTGGTAGGCTGGACGACATTGGCACGCGAGGTGCGCGGCCGCTTCCTTGCCTTGCGGGAAGAGGATTTCGTGCTCGCCGCGCGTCTCGCCGGCTGCAGCCGGATGCGCATCATCCTGCGTCATATGGTGCCGACATTCCTCAGCCACATCATAGCCACCAGTTCGCTCGCCATCCCGGTGATGATCATCAACGAGACATCGCTGTCTTTCCTCGGTCTCGGTATCCGCCCCCCGGCGATTAGCTGGGGCGTCCTGCTGCAAGAGGCCCAGAACATCCAGACGCTGGCACTGGCGCCATGGTTGCTGATCCCGGGTGTTATCGTCATCGTGGCGGTGCTGGCGTTCAACCTTGTGGGCGATGGCCTGCGCGATGCCTCCGACCCCTACAGCCACTGAGCCGCTGCTCAGCGTCCGCGGTTTGCGCGTGTCATTTCGCCTGGACGAAGGTCTGGTGCGTGCGGTCGATGGCGTCAGCTTCGACGTATATCCTGGCCAGGTCGTCGGCATCGTTGGGGAAAGCGGCTGCGGCAAAAGCGTGACAACGCGCGCGATCCTGCAACTGATCGACCCGCCTGGACGAATCACCAGTGGCGAAATCCTGTATCGACAGGGCGCGACGCCAATTGATCTGGCGCGGCTCTCGCCGAGCAGCCGGCGCATGCGTGAACTCCGAGGCGCCCAGATCGCGCTGATTCCGCAAGAACCAATGGCAGCGTTCAGCCCTGTGCATACGGTCGGGTCGCAGATCATTGAAGCAATCATGCTGCACGAACGTATCGGGCGGGATGAAGCGCGCGCGAGAACGGTGGAACTGTTCCGCGATGTCGGCATCTCAATGGCCGAACAACGCGTCGATGCGTATTCCTGGCAATTGTCCGGCGGACTGCGTCAGCGCGCCATGATTGCGTTGGCGCTGTCGTGCAAGCCCCGTCTGCTCATCGCGGATGAACCGACCACCGCGATCGACGTGACCACGCAGGCCCAGATATTGGCACTGCTGCGCGAGCTGCAAAGCAAGTACCGCACCGCGATCATCTTCATTACCCATGATCTCGGCGTGATCGCACAAATGGCGAACTACGTCGTGGTGATGTATCTCGGTCGCATCATGGAGGAAGGTCCGGTAGACGACATCTTCCATGCGCCGCGACATCCGTACACCAAAGCCCTGCTGCGCTCGATCCCCAGCTTGCAGGCAACAACGCGCGCGGCGCTGCCGGTGATTGCCGGAACTCTGCCGCATCCGTTCAACCGCCCGTCCGGCTGCCCGTTTCATCCCCGTTGTGAAGACATCATCCGCGACCGCTGCGCACACGCCGTGCCGGCGCAACAAACGGTGAGCTGCTTCCGCTTCAGCGACCAGGCTGAACCGGCATGAATGCGCCATTGCTCGACGTGCGAGGGCTGCGAAAGTACTTCCCGATCGTAAAGGGCACGTTCAGTCGCGTCACCGGCCACGTGCGCGCGGTCGATGACGTGACGTTCAGCGTGCAGGAAGGCGAGGCGCTCGGCCTGGTCGGGGAGAGCGGCTGCGGCAAGACCACCACCGCCCGGTGCATCCTGCGCGCCATCGATCCAACCAGCGGACAGGTGCTGTATCGCACGCGTGACAACGCGATCGTCGATCTCTCGCCGATGCGCGAGAAGCAACTGGGGCCGCTGCGCCGGGAGATCCAGATGATCTTCCAGGATCCATTCGGTTCGCTCAATCCGCGCATGACGCTGTTCGACAATGTCGGCGAGCCGTTGTTGGTCAATGGCATGCGCCGCCGACGCGAGCGTATGGACCGCGTCGCCGAACTGCTTCGCCTGGTGGGGTTGCGCCCCGAATTCATGCACCGCTTCCCGCACGCGTTCAGCGGCGGGCAACGCCAACGCATCGGCATTGCCCGCGCCCTCGCGACAAATCCACGGCTCGTCGTGGCAGACGAACCCGTATCCGCACTCGATGTCTCCGTCCAGGCGCAGGTACTGAACCTGCTTCTGGAGTTGCAATCCAGGCTGGCGTTGACGTTCCTGTTCGTCGCCCACGATCTGTCGGTGGTGCGCCACATCTGCGATCGCGTCGCCGTAATGTACGTTGGGCAACTGGTCGAGCTGGCGCCCACCGATGCGTTGTTCCGCCGTCCGCGACATCCGTACACGGCAGCACTGATGCGGGCAATTCCAGTGCCCGATCCGCGTGTGTCAACTTCGGACAGCATCCTGCGGGGCGAAGTGCCCAGCCCTGCATCACCGCCGCCAGGCTGCTATTTCCACCCACGCTGCCTGTTTGCCCAGGAACGCTGCCGGCGAGAGGCGCCTGCCCTGCGAGAAGTAGCGCCAGGCCAATTCGCGCGCTGTCACTTCGCGGCGGAATTGCAACTGGGATAAGGTAGTCCGCTTTCGCGCAACTGACGTGGGCGCCGCGGCCCACCCATCATGGCCGGCCTTGTGCCGGCCATCTCCCGCCGGTTCCGGAGCAATCCGCGCTTGCAGTGCTGCCCTTGCCGCCTCGCAGACAGCTTTGTCCTGAGACTTTTGCGCCTCACAGGTCGCCTTCTGAGCGGCGTATATCTCGTTCTGGCTGCCTCGCACGCGGGGTCGTTTCCTCTCATATGACGGGATACATAGGTCGACCTGTCGCTCCGGTCGGACATGACCCGTGAAGAAGTACACCCCGGCATCCAGCATCCACCCCAATATCGGACGAGCTGGGACCCGGGGGCCATCGGTCTCGCATGACAGGTGGTGCCTTGGGCATCTGATGTGCAAACCACCCAATCAGGATGGCTAGGTGGCAGGCAAAAACCTATGTGCAGAGAGGTGCTAGCCCCAGCCCACGCCGATCGGAAACCCCGGGATCGGCCCAAATCTGCCGCCATCGAAGGCCGACAGCCGCCCCCTTGCCCAACGCGGCGCTGCTCCACCGCAACAGCCCCCGACAAACCCTCGTCTGGCAGGAAAAAGTTCTTGCCCATGTTCGCCTTTCGTGCTCTAATGAGCCCATGTCGACTCCCGCCACAGCCCCAGCCGACGCCGTCGAACCCGATCCCGATCGGGCCGTCTCCGCGCGCCTCGACTCCGCCGGCGCCGGCAGGGTCCTCCGCCTCCTTCACACCCTCGTCGCCTACGGCAAAAACGTCGTCCAGACGCTGCGCCAGCAACGCGACCCCAATGATATCCCCTG
>Ga0335075_10001293_pt1 | contig 41431 bp, 30 predicted proteins | sample Lox_Sample_24_FD_206723 | JGI IMG/M metagenome (GOLD analysis project Ga0335075, IMG submission 206723) | Soil microbial communities from Loxahatchee National Wildlife Refuge, Florida, United States - Lox_Sample_2.4 | ecosystem: Environmental > Terrestrial > Soil > Wetlands | place: USA...
AGCGCTGGCGCCTGCCCCATGCAGCCCACCAGCAGCAAGCCGCACGCCAGCACCGAAACCCGCCGCAGCCAGCGCATCGCGCCTCCCGCCAGAAAGGGACGTTACCGCCGCCCACTCTCCCAGCGCGGATAACAGCCGCCTATCCCTCAGATGAGGCCAATCCTCGCGAGAACTCGGGCTCTCACGCCGGTACCGCACGGCGAGCCCGTGACCGCGGCATCCTCCGTTGCCATCGCGGGTGTGGCGCCGGTAACAGTTACTGCCGCGAGTGCCGGGTAGGCGCCCTGGGTACGCGCCGGGACTGACGCAGGAGGTGCCTGATGAAGGCGATCGTGGTGACGGATGAGGCCGCGGGCACGGCCGGGATGACGCTGGCGGAGCGGCCCGAGCCGCAGGCGGCGATAAACGACGTGGTCGTTGCCGTTCGTGCCTCCGGGTTCGTCCCGACTGAGCTGACCTGGCCCTCGACCTGGACCGATCGCGCCGGCCGTAACCGGACGCCATCGATTCCCGGGCACGAGCTGGCCGGAGTGGTCACCGCTCTCGGCTCTGGCACGACCGGACTGTCGCTGGGGCAGCGGGTGCTCGGCCTCGCGGACTGGTATCGCGACGGCACCCTGGCCGAGCAGGTGGCCATCGAGGCACGCAACCTCACCCCGCTGCCGGGCGATGTCGACTTCACGGTGGGCGCGAGCCTGCCGATCTCGGGCCTGACCGCGTGGCAGGGACTGTTCGTCCACGGCCGCCTTCAGGCGGGGCAGAGCGTCCTGGCGCATGGCGCGGCTGGCGCGGTCGGGGCGATAGTGACGCAGCTCGCGCGGGAGCTCGGCGCCCACGTCATCGGCACCGGGCGCGCCGCCGACCGCCAGCGGGCGCTCGACTTCGGCGCGATGGACTTCGTCGACCTCGACAACGACACCCTGGAAGACGTCGGCCCAGTGGACCTGGTGTTCGACGTCATCGGTGGCCCCATCGCGACGAGGTCCGCGAGGCTGGTCCGAGCCGGGGAACGCTGGTGTCCGTGGTCGGGCCGGTCGAGGCGCGTCCCGACGGCGGCCTTGCGGTCGACTTCGTTGTCGAGTCCGATCGCGCCCAGCTGGCTGAGATCGTCGCGCGGGCGCGGGACGGACGCCTGCGGACCAACATCGGCGACGTCGCTACCCTCGACGACGCGGTCGCGGCGTTCAACCCGGCCGAGCGACGCAAGGGGAAGACGGTCATCAGCGTCCGCCCATAAGGCCCCGGCCCTGCGCCAGGTGAAAGGGCCGGGAGCGGCGCGCGGCCGCTCCCGGCGATTGCGGGGCGCTAGGACGGCGCGGAGGAGGACCTGGCCTTGCCCCAGGTCCTGTCGCCCAGCAGGGCCAGGGCGGCGGGCACCAGGATCCCGCGGACGACCGTCGCGTCGATCAGGACGGCGGCGGCCGTGCCGACGCCGAGGATCTTCAGGTCGACCAGCGGGATGGAGACGAAGATCGAGAACACCGCCACCATGATCAGCGCCGCGCTGGTCACGACGCCCGCGCTCGACGCGATGCCGGTGACGACCGCGTCCTTGGCCGGCGTCCCGCGGGCCCACAGCTCGCGGACGCGGCTGAGGATGAACACGTGGTAGTCCATGCTGATCCCGAACAGGAACACGAACATCAGCAGCGGCACGTACCAGATGATCCCGCCGAAGGCCGTGTAGCCGAGCGGGCCCTGCAGCCGCCCGTCCTGGAAGATCAGCGTGACCAGCCCGTAGGCCGCGCCGACGGACAGCAGGTTCAAGACGATCGAGGTCACGGACACCGCGACCGAACGGAACGCCACCAGCAGCAGCACGAAGGCCAGCACGCCGACGAAGGCGAACACGTAAGGCAGCGTGGCGTCCAGCTGGTGGAGGCTGTCGAAGTACCCCGCAGCGGCCCCGCCCACCGCGTAGCTGATCCCGGGCACCGTGCCAAGCGTGGCGGGCAGTACCTGGTCACGGAGGGTCGCCAGCGCGTGCGCGGATGTGCTGTCGGCCTCGTTGCCTGCCAGCGTCACCCCGACGACCAGCGCCTGACCATGCCCGATCAGGTCAGTGGTCACCGGGCCGCGCAGCGGCCCGTGCCCGCCCCCGGCGGCAACCTGCGAGCGCAGCGCGGCGACCGCGGCCGTCACCCGGGGCCCGGTGAGGCCCTGGCCGGTGACGACTATCTCCGCCGGATCGGGAGCCTGCGGGAAGGCCCGCTCGATCGCGTTCATCGTCTGCACCGCGGCCGAGTTGGGCGCGTCGATGGCGGGCTCGCTCAGGTGCATGCCGAGCGCGGGGGCGGCGAGCGCCAGCAGCGCGATGGCCGCGATGCCGCCCCAGGCCAGCGGCCTGGCCACGACCCGCCGCGCCAGTCCCGCCCAGAACCGGGACGGGCGGGCGGCGGCGCGCCGGCGACCGAGGAACGGGATCCGGCCGGCGTCCGCCTTGGGGCCGAGCCAGGCCAGCAGGGCGGGCAGCACGGTCAGCGAGCCGATCACCGCGATGCCGACCGCGCTGATCGCGCCGAGCGCTATGCCCGTGGTCACGCTGATGCCGACGATGAACAGGCCGGCCATCGTCACCATGACGGTAAGGCCAGACACCAGGATCGTCCGGCCAGACGTGCGGCCGGCGATACGGAGCGCCTGGGCGAATGACTTACCCGCGGCCCGCTCCTCCCGCTCGCGGCGCAGGTAGAACAGCGAGTAGTCGACGCCGACCGCCATCCCCACGACGACCATGACCTCGAAGGCGGCATTGCCGACCGGCACCACGTGGCTCAGGATCGTCAGGACCCCGATGGCCGAGATCAGGGCGGTCACCGCCAGCAGGACGGGGATGGCCGCCGCGACCAGCGCGCCGAACACGACCAGCATCAGGACCAGCGCGATGCCCGCGGAGACCGCGACCGAGTTACCGAAGTCGAGCGAGGAGGCGGCGGCGATGCTCGCGTCGCCCGACTCGGCGATCCGCAGGCTGGGGTGGCGGGCCTGGACGGCCGCGACCGCCCGCTGATCGGCCGCTACCGCCTGGTTGGAGTCCTTGACCGTGCCGGGGATGGTGAACGTGACCAGGGCGCTGTGCCCGTCGGCCGACACCAGTGACTTGCCGGCGGGCCCGGCCGCCAGCGGCGACTGGATGGCCTGCGCGGAGCCGGGCAGCGCCGCCAGGGCCGCCGCCACCTCACCCGCCGCCTGGCGCATCGCCTGGTCGCTGGTGAAGGTGGCCCGGGGCGCCTTCGCCTGGATCAGCACGGCCTCCGATTGCGTGCTGAGCTGCTTCGGCGCGACCTGGTTGAGTATCCGTTCGGCCTGCCCGGCCTGCCCGGCGTCGTAGCCGTACAAGTTCCGCGACCCGAGGGCCTGCCCGCCGGCGAAGACGGCGATGATGAGGAGCAGCCAGCCGAAGACCACGGCCTTGCGGTGCCTGGCGCTCCAGCCGGCCACTCGCTCGGTGAAGGGACGGCGGGGCTTTCTCCGGCCAGGCGGGTCGCCCGGCACAAGCGTTTCAGGGAATACTGAACTCTGCGGTTGTCGCATGGGGTTGCCTTCTCTCGTGGCGAGGGATTGGATAGCGCGATGCTGACTGCCGTTGTGAGGTCCTCGCCCGTGAGGGACCAGCTCGCGGGCGAGGACACCTGCCTAGATGTTGCGCGGGGTGCCAGAAAGCGGCCCCGGGTGCAGCAGCACCTCCTTCGCGTCACGCAGCGGGTCTTCCGGCGTGCCGAGCAGCGCCCGGGCGATGGCCGCGTGCAGCCGTGCGGCCGCGATAAGCACGTAGTTGAACAGCAAGAACAGGACCAGGCAGGCCACGGCGACGATGATCGCCCTCGGCAGCGTGTCCACGTACAGGCCCCACGCGCCGTGGCCGTGGGGGCCGTTCGGGAAGTAGCCAAGCTGGACTCCGTGTGCCGACCCGGTGTCGCGGCCGCTCACCCCGATCGCCCAGGTCTGGTGCGGGTAGCGATACCAGGCGGGCAGCGTGATGCCGGCCAGGAGCGTCAGCCAGAGGCACAGCGCCGTCGTGTCGAGGACAAGCAGCGGGGCGAACAGCGCGACCAGGTAGGCCAGATCCCGCCAGATCGCGGGGTCGCGCCAGTGGGTGGCCAGCCGCGCGAGCAGGCCCGGCCTGGCCACCGCGCGGTAGCCGCCGCGGGCCGGCTCAGCGGACACGCCGCGCAGCCGCCAGCGCTCGGCGGTCGCGCAGCCCTTTACCACCGCCGCCGCCGCGATGAGCAGCGGCAGCCCGGCAAGGGTGAAGCTGAGCACCCCGGCGGCCAGCACCGCCGTCAAGGTGACCGAGAACAGGACAGTCCCGGTGAGCACGTAGCCGAGCAGGTACGACGCGCCCAGCCAGGGGGCCGCCGAGAACAGCAGCCGGAACGGGTCACGACGCAGGCTCAGTGGGCTCATGGCTCATCCCACGTCTCGCATGAGCCGCTCAACCGCCTGGACGTGCTCGGTGAGCTTGGCCATCTCAGCCCGCAACTCGGCCAGGTTGACCACTGCCTCCTCGGCCAGCTTGCGGTAGGAGGCCATCGCGACCGCGTCCGCGCGGTGCCGCTGCAGGCGGTAGTAGTTCCCCACGATCACCGCGACGGCCGCGCAAATTGGCACGAAGATCGCCAGGAGAATCCACGTTGGAGTGTAGTTAGTGCCGGTCGCTGCCAGCACGCCAGCCATTGGGGTTGTGTTCATGTAGTGCCCTCCTCCAGGGCGGGGTCTCGGGCGAGCGCGTCCAGGACTGTCTGCGGCGTGACGCGCACCTCAAAGGGGACCAGCTCGTAGTACTTCAGTGCCTTGCCGTCATCGGACAGCTCCAGCTGGCCCATCACCAGGCCCGCCTTCTCCAGCCGGTCCAGGTGCATGTAGAGCAGTGGCCGGGACATGCCCAGCCGGCGCGCCAGCTCGCTGACGTGCACTCGGCCGCCCGCCAGCTCCGCGATGACACCCAGCCGCAGCGGGTGCGCGATCGCGGTGAGCAGGCCCACAAGCTCCGCACTGGTCAAGTTCTCATTCATTCGCTTTCACCTGTAATACAGAACTTACAGGTGAAAGCGCGAGCGGTCAACACAAGACGGGGCGCCCGGCCCCAGGGGCCGGGCGCCCCCCTCACGGCGGTCAGCCCCCGACCGTGACGGTGACCCCGTTCTGGCGGCTGGCGGCTCCCATCGTCGCCGTCGCGTGGACCACCACGCTGGCGTTCGGCGCGTCGGCCGGTGGCGTCACCGTGAACGTCGCGGTGGCCGGCTGGCCGGGGGCGACGTCGGCAAGCACCGCCGCCGAGCCCGGCCGCGCCGTCCATCCTTGCGGCAGTTGCAGGGCCAGCCGCACGCCGGGCAGCTCCTGGTTCCCGCCGGCGCTCAGCGTCACGGTGACCCTGGCCGGCTGGCCCGCGGTCATCGAGGAAGGGGCGCTCACGCTCAGCTGCCGGTCACCCGGCGTCGCGGCGACGCTGAACGAGCCGCGCAGCGGCAGGTTGGCCACGGCCGAGGAGTCACCTACGTAGACGCGGTAGGTGCCGGGGGCCTGGGTCCAGCCGTTGGAGCTGTCGCTCCACCAGGACAGCTGCGCGGGCGTGACGGTGAACGACACCCGGGCCGACTGGCCTGGCGCCAGGGTCACCTTGTCGAAGCCCGCAAGCTGGCGGGCCGGCTCGCCGGCGGGCGAGGGGTCGCCGACATACAGCTGGGCCACGTCGCTGCCCGCCCGCGAGCCGGCGTTGGTCACGGTGGCCGACACCCGCACGTCCCCGGTGCCGGTCGTCACCGGCTGGCCGACCCGCAGGTCGCTGTACCTGAAGGTGGTGTAGGACAGGCCGTACCCGAACGGGAACAGCGGCCTCTCGTCCCTGACCTCATACCACCGGTAGCCCACGTCGATGCCCTCGGAGTAGCGGACCCGCGCACCGTTGCCAGGGAACTGGCCCGTCGTGGACGCGGGGACCTGGCTGAGCGAGACGGGGAACGTTACCGGCAGGTGGCCGCCCGGGTCGCTGCCGCCGAACAGCACGCTGGCCAGCGCGGTGCCGCTCACCTGACCCGGATACCAGGCGTCGACCACGGCCGCCACACCGCCCAGCCACGGCATCGCGACCGGAGCCCCGGCGTTGATCACGACGACCGTGCGCGGGTTGGCCGCCGCGACCGCGGCGATCAGCTCATTCTGCGCGGACGGCAGGTCCAGGCTCGGCCGGTCGGCCGCCTCCGACTCGGTGTCGTCCGCTACGACGACGACCGCCGTCCGCGCGCCACGCGCGGCGGCGACCGCCGCGCTGATGCCGGGCGCGAGGTCAGCCGGGGTGGCCCACAGCAGCTGGGATGAGTCCCCGCTGACCGACAGCCGGTAGCGCTGTCCCGCCACCAGCCTGATCGCCGCCGAGTAGGTGTGCACCGGCGGCGTGCTCGGGTCGTCAATCAGCCGGGTGCCGTTCACGGACAGGTAGCTGGAGGTGTAGCAGCCACAAGGGCTCGTTATGGCCAGGACGTACGTTCCCGTCTGCGGTGCGGTCAGCGTGCCGGTATAGCTCCCGCCGAGCGGCGTGCCCGCCGCGGGGTAGGCGGGCGACAGGTCGCTGGCCGGGATCGCCGGGAGCGACGTGTCCCGCGGCAGGCCCGGCGCGTAGCTGACGTGAGGGTCCGCCGCCTCGATCCCCGCAAGCGGGGTGACGGTCGACGACGGGAGCACGTAGGCGCTGCCGCCGCCGGCGTAGCTGGGCGAGGCGGAGGCGGCCGTTCCGATGACGGCTACCGAGCCATTCCCGCTCAGCGGCAGCGCCTGGCCGGTGTTCTTCAGCAGCGTCGTGGCGTCCCTTGCCACCTGCGTCGCGACGCGCACGTGCGCCGGCGTGGTCACGATGTCGCCCGGCGAGCCGGTCCGCGGCCGGCGCAGCAGGTTGTACCGGAACATCTCGCCAAGCACGTTGGACACCATCGTGTTCAGCACGCTCACCGGGATCGTGCCGTTGCTGACCGCGGCCCGCAGCGCCGGGCCGTAGCTGGTGCTGAACGGCTGCTCCTGGTCCGTCCCGTCGAGCGCGCCGTCGGTGCCGTGCAGTGCCCCGTAGTCCGACGTCACGAAGCCCTGGAAGTCCCACTGGTCACGCAGCACGGCCTGTTCCGTGTACGGGTCGTTGCAGGCGGCGGCGCCGTTGATGGACGAGTACGCGCACATGACCGAGGCGGCGCCCGCCCGGGTGACGGCGTCGTAGAACGACGGCAGGTAGATCTCGTGCAGCGCGCGGCGGTCGATGATGACGTTGTCGGCCGGGGTGTTGCGGTAGGTCTCCTGGTTATAGGCGTCGTAGTGCTTGACCTGGTCCTCGACTCCCTGGGCCTGGATGGCGTCGATCTCGGGCACCACCAGTGCCCCGTTGAGGTAGGGGTCCTCGGACAGGGCCTCGAACGAGCGGCCCCAGCGCGGGTCCCGGTCGATGTTCACGGTCGGGCCGAGGTTCGCGCTCGCGCCCTTCCCCGCCTCCTCCGCGCCGATCACGGTGCCGTACCGCCGCGCCAGCGCGGGGTCCCAGGTGGCGGCCAGGGCGACGCCGGCGGGGAGCTGGGTGACGCCCGGCCAGGCCGTCGGCGACGCCAGCCGGGCCGTCCTCAAGTCCCACCGCCGGGATGCACAGCGACCCGATCGCCGGGGTGTAGAACACGTACGGGCTCGCGGTGCCGTGGCCCTCGACCATGCTGATCTTGTCGTCCAGCGTCATCTGGCCCAGGAGCTGGGCCACTCGCTGGCCGACGGGCGCGGTCGAGGTGACCCAGGGGCAGCTTCCCGCCGCGGCGCCGGCGCGCGCCGCGGTCGCGGCCGATGGGGCCGCGACCAGCGCCCCGAGCGCGGCGGTGGCCATCATGCCGCCGGCGAGCAGCCGCCACCGGCTCGTGCCAGGCCGCCGGGATCCGGGACGCCAGCCTCGGATATCCCGGCCCAGGTCACTTCCGGGCATTGCCGCACCTCCGGAGGTAAATTACACGCCGATAACGATCACTTGAAGCAACCTGGGAAAAGCCTCACGCGATGGCTTATTAACATTGAATGCACCGATTCGGCAGCCTTAGCTGCCGTTATGGCCGGCCACTTGGGAAAGCCTGGCCGCATGCTATCGGTGAGGCATAAGGAAACGGCGGGGAACGCGCCGTGTTAACGGAGTTGCTCGGGTGCCGCCGCGAAGTGATCCGGGGCCGACGCGTCGCGCAGCCAGCAGAGCGCGCGGTGCCCGGTACCCACCAGGGCGTCTGGCGGCCGGGTCGAGCAGACTCGGGTGGCGTGCGGGCAGCGGGCGCGGAACCGGCAGCCCTCGCCGGCCATCGCCTCGCGGGACTCGGCGACGCGCCCGGTCCGGGCCTGCTGCCTGCTCCGGCGCGCGGCCACCAGGCGCTCGCGGGACGTTCCCTGGCTGGGGGCGGCGGAGGCCAGCAGCTGGGTATACGGGTGGGCCGGCCGCAAGATCACCTCGTCGCTCGGCCCGTGCTCCACGATCTCACCCCGGTACATCACCATGACCTGCGAGGAGAAGTGCCTGGCCGTGGCGAGGTCGTGGGTGACGTAAAGCAGCCCCAGGTCGCGCTCCCGCCTGAGCCGGTCCAGCAGGCCGAGTATCTCCAGCCTGATCGACACGTCAAGCATCGACACCGGCTCGTCGGCGAGCAGCACGTCCGGGTCGCAGGCCAGCGCCCGCGCGATCGCGACCCGCTGCCGCTGGCCCCCGGACAGCTCGTGCGGGTACTTGCGCGCCATCTCATCCGGCGGGGTGAGGTTGACCGACCGCAGCAGGGCGAGCACCTCCTCGTCCGCCCGGACCCGGCCACGGCCCTCGTGCAGCATCAGGATCGGCCTGATCAGGTGGTGCCGCACGGTGTGCATGGGGTTCAGCGACGCGAACGGGTCCTGGAAGATGAGCTGAACCCGCCTGCGGTAGGCGCGCAGCGCCCGGCCGTGCCGGCCGGCTGCCCGGCCGTCGAGCAGGACGGTCCCCGAGGCGGGACGCACGAGCTGCCCGAGCGCGCGCACCACGGTGGACTTGCCGCTTCCGCTCTCGCCCACCAGGGCCAGCGTCTCCCCCTTCTCCAGGCCGAACGACACGTGGTCGACCGCGCGGAGCCGCGCGCCACCGCGCTGGCGGAAGTCGACGACCAGGTCCCGCACATCGAGGACGCTCACTGCTCACCTCCGGCGGGAACCGCGGCGGTTCCGCTGTCCGGCCGGGGAATGCCGGGCGCACCGTAGGCCCGGTCGTGCCGGTGGCACGCCACCAGCCCGCCAGCCCGCCCGGGAACCGGCCGCAGGGCGGGCTGCACGCGCGCGCACGGCTCGAAGGCGAACGGGCAGCGCGGCAGGTAAGGGCACCCGGGAAGCTCATCGCGCAGGTCGGGGGGGATGCCGGGAATGCCGCGCAGCTCGCGACGCTCGCCGCGCAGGTCAGGGAACGAGCCGAGCAGCCCCAGCGTGTAGGGGTGCGCGGGGGCCATGGCGGCGTCGGCGGTCGGAGCGTACTCGACGAGCTGGCCGGCGTACATGACCGCGAGCCAGTCACTCATCTCAAGCAGCAGGGCCAGGTCGTGGGTGATGAAGATGACGCTGAACCCGAGCTCCTCGCGCAGCCGCTCGATCTCGTCCAGGATCTCCCGTTGCACCACCACGTCCAGGGCCGTCGTCGGCTCGTCCATGATGACGAGCTCAGGGTCAAGCGCGAGCGCCATCGCGATCATGACCCGCTGCCGCATGCCGCCCGATAGCTCATGCGGGAAGCCACGGACCCGGCTGGCGTCAATGCCCACCATCTCAAGCAGCTCACGGGCACGGCGGTCGCAGGCGGCCGGGCTCATGCCTGGCCGGTGGGCGGCGAAGATGTCGCTGAACTGCCTGCCGATGCTGGCGACCGGGTTGAGGGCGTTCATCGCGCTCTGGAAGACCATCGAGACCTTGCTCCAGCGAAACTCGCGCAGCGCCTCGCCGTCCAGCGCCATCAGGTCGGTCTCCTCGCCGTCGGCGCCGGTGAACTGAATCGACCCCGCGGTCAGCTCGGCCGGCGGGCGCAGCAGCCGGGCCAGGGCGTAGGCGAGCGTGGACTTCCCGCACCCGCTCTCCCCCGCGATCCCGAGCATCTCGCCGCGGCGCAGCTCGAAGCTCACGTCCCGGACGGCGCGGGTAGGGCGCGGGCCCGCGTACTGCACGCTGACGTGCTGCGCGCGCAGCACGCTGTGCTCGCCGCTCACGCTGTGCCTGCCGCTCACGCTGTGCCTGCCGGTCCGCGACGTGACCGGGCAGCCGACGTCCGCGGGCGGTAGCGGCGGAGCCTCGGGTTCAGCAGCTCGTCCAGGCTGAAGTTGACCAGCGCCAGCCCCATCCCGAGCAGCGCGATGCACAGGCCTGGCGGGATGATCCACCACCAGGCCCCGACGGAGAGCGCCTCGTCACTGTAGCCGATGTTCAGCATGTTTCCCCAGGTGAGCAGCGTAGGGTCCCCCAGGCCGATGAACGCGAGCGCGGCCTGCGTGAGGATCGCGAAGATCATCGAGAAGATGAAGTTGGACACGATGACCGGCAGCTCGTTGGGCATGATCTCGACGAGCACGATCCGCCACAGCCGCTCGCCCGACGCGCGCGCGGCCAGCACGTACTCGCGGTTGCGCACCGACAGCGTCTGCGCTCGCAGCACCCGGGCCGAAGCGGCCCAGCTCGTCAACGCGATGATGACGATGAGCGGGAGCAGCCCGTTCGACTTCACGTAGGCGAGGATCACGATGACCAGCGGCAGCGTCGGGATGACGAGCACGACGTTGGATAGCAGCGAGAGGATGTCGTCGACGATCCCGCCCGCGTAGCCGCCCGTGATGCCGATCAGGATCGAGACGACCATGGCCAGTAGCGCCGCGCCCACGCCGATCTCGAGCGAGGCGCGGGTGCTGACGACCAGCTGGGCGAACACGTCCTGCCCGGTCTGGGTGGTGCCCAGCCAGTAGTGCGCGGACGGCGCCGCGTACTGAGGGCCGCCGATCTGGTTCGGGTTGCCGGTGAAGAACGGCCCGATGAGGCCGGCCAGCACGAAGAAGCCGACGATGCACGTGCCCGCGATCAGGCGGCGGGAGCGGAACGCCTCCCGCAGCCGGGCGCCCCGGCGCGGGCCCTCCAGGCGCGCGCCTGGCTCGGCGACCGCGATGCTCGAGGCGGTCATCGCGAGATCCTCGTCCGGGGGTCAATGACGCCGTACAGCAGGTCAACGACCAGGTTGGCGGCCAGGACGCTGAGCGTGATCACCAGGAAGATCCCTTGCATGAGCGGGTAGTCGTCACTGCCGACCGCCTGCACCAGCTTGAAGCCGATGCCCGGGTAGGAGAAGACGTACTCCATCGCGATGGCGCCGCTCACCACGAAGCCGAGCGAGATCGCGAAGCCGGAGATGCTGGGCAGCACGGCGTTGCGGGCGGCGTAGCCGATCATTATCCGCGACGACCGCAGCCCCCTGGCCTCGGCCGCGACCACGTAGTCGTCGGACAGCGTGGCCACCATCATGTTGCGCATGCCCAGCAGCCAGCCGCCGACCGAGGTGACGATGATGCTGAGCGCGGGCAGGATGGCGTGCTGCACGGCCGAGCCGAAGAACGCCCAGCTCCAGCCGGGTACCAGGCTGGAGTTGGTGTTGTACCCGTTGCTGGCCGGCAGGATGTGGAAGACGTTCGTCGCGAAGACGTAGACCAGGATCAGCCCGAACCAGAAGTACGGCATCGCGGTCAGCAGGGTGGTGGCGGGGATGACCGCGTCAAGCTTCGACCCGCGCTTCCAGCCGGCCAGCGTGCCGAGCGCGATGCCAAGCACGAAGCTGATCACGGTCGCGGTGCCGACCAGGATGAGCGTCCAGTAGATCGAGCTGCTGATCTCCGTGGTGACCGGCGTGGGAAAGTCGCTCACCGACAGGCCGAGCCGCAGGTGGGCCAGGCTGTCGAGGTAACCCAGGTACTTCTGGAAGATGTTCCCTGTGCCGAGGCCGAGCAGCCTGGTCAGGATCTGCGCCTCATCGGGCGGCGTCGGCCCCGCCTCCTGCATCTTGGCGATCAGCACCTCGACCGGGTTGCCCGGTATGAGCTGTGGCAGCAGGAAGTTGAGCGTGAGCGCCGCCCACGCGGCGATCAGGTAGAAGCCAACCTTGCGGAGCAGGAACCGCACCCGTCCCTCCCATCGGAGTCGGGCCGGCAGAGGGGACTTGCGTGGCTCCCTCCGCCGGCTGAGGTTAGCTGGCCGGCGTGAGCCGGGCCGCGATCCATCCGATGTCCGGCTGGATGTAGACGGCGGGTGCGCCGTAGGCGTTCTGCACGGTCGGGTAGTTGGCCACCACGTTCCCGTTGAACTCGATCTCATCCTGCTGGTTGAACAGCGGGATGTCCGGTAGCTGGGCGGCGAATATCTGCTCGATCTTGTAGAAGTCCTGATTTCGCGCGGCGGTGTTGTCGGTGGCGGCGATCGCGGCGAGCAGGCTATTCACCGTCGGGTTCGTGTACCGGTTGTAGTCACCGACCGAGTCGGCCTGGCCGACCGGCGGGGCGACGGTGCTGTCGAGGAGCGAGTAATAGTACGAGTACGGGTCGGGTGTGTAGCCGAAGTTGTCCATCAGCATCTGGAAGTTGCCGGTGGACTGGTCGGTGATGAACGCGCTGTACACGGGCTGGTTGATGGTCAGGTTGATATCCGCGGCCTTCAGTTCCTGCTGGATGATCTGCAGGTCGCTGAGGTAGTCGGTGTAGCCGGAGACCATGTCGACGGACAGGCTGAGCGGGAGCTTGATGCCGGCGTCCTGGAGCGTCTTCCTGGCCAGGGCGGGGTTGGGACCGCCGAAGGACGCGCCGGACAGGGCCGGGCTGAGCTGCGCCTTGTAGTTGGGCAGGATGAGCGCCTCGGGGTTGGTCGGCGACGCGTAGCCGTTGTAGACGGTGTTGCTGATGTAGGTGCGATTGAGCGCGTCGCTGATGGCCTTGCGGACGGCCAGGTTCGCCGTCGGGCCGCTGGTCAGGTTCGGCACCAGGAACGCGGTGGACAGCGGGATGTCGCTGACCGCGTACTTGGGGTCCTTGGCCAGGTAGAGCTTCTGGATGTCCGGGATGTAGCTGCCCGCCCAGTCGATCGTGCCGTTCTCGATCGCGGCATCGGAGGACGTGTTGCTGTTGTAGGAGATGAAACGGATCGTGGAGAACTTCGGCAGCCCAGGGAAGTAGTAGTGCGGGTTAGCCTTAAAGGTCATGGTCTGGCCCGAGATGCTGGACAGCTCGTAGGCCCCGGTACCGACCGGGTGCTCATTCAGCGTGGTCGTCGGGTTGCTGATCGACTGCCAGATGTGCCTGGGCAGGATTTCCACCCGGCCGAGGGCGTAGTACGCGTCGGAATACGCCGGAGCGGTGAAGTTGATCGTCACGGCGTACGATCCGGCCGCGGTGACGCTCGCCAGCGGGAGGCCGAACCGGTTGGCGGCCTTGTCCCTGATCGCCAGCTCGAACGTGTAGAGGACGTCCGCGCTTGTGAACGCCGTACCGTCGGTCCACTTCACGTTGTGCCTGAGCTGCACGGTCACGCTCTTGCCGCCGTCGGACCAGGTGGCGCTCGTGCCCAGCCAGGGCTGCACCGAGCCGGACTTCGCCGTGTCGTAGAAGAAGAGCGGCTCGTAGATCATTCCGTTAGTGGGGTCCTCGGCGTTGGGCGAGAACAAGTTGAAATTGTCCGCGAAGACGCCGGACGATCCTGTCGTCACCACCAGTACGCTGTTCGCGCTCGACGCACCGCTGCTGCTGCCACCGCTGCCACAGCCGGCCAGCAGGCCCGCTACCGCGAAGGCGACGGCAACCGCGGCCGACACGACGCGCAAGTGTCTCGTCATCGTAGACACCCTCTTTCGTTCACCGTTTGGAACGGCAGGGAAACTACAGTCCGGTAGGCATCTGAGCCTTTAGGTCGTGTGCTGCGATCGAAGCACTATACCGGTTAAGTGTCAACCCCTGACCTGAACGTGGACGGCAGGTCTCGATGACGGTCAGAGGGCCAGTTCGGCCCGGCTGGCCGGCACGCTCTCGAGCGGGCCGGTGCTGCCGCGCGCCCGCAGGCCCTCGGCGGGCTCCTTGGCGTGCCGCGGCCGCTGCCCGTCGGCCATCTCCCGCAGCATCCGGGCGGCCATCGCGCCGACGCCCACGATGTCCCGGCCCACCGACGTGATCGCCGGGTGGGTGAGCTCGCACAGGGCGGAGTCGTCCCAGGAGACGATCGACAAGTCCGCGGGAACGCTGACGCCGAGCCGCTGGGCGGCGCTCAGCCCGGCGACCGCCATCACGTCGTTGTCGTACAAGATCGCCGTCGGCGGGCACGGGCCCGCGAGCAGCTCCCGGGTCGCGGCCGCGCCGTGCTCGGCCGTGTAGTCCGCCTCCGCCTGGACGGCCTCAAGCCTCGCCAGGGCGGCGACCTCGGCGAACGCCGCGGCGCGCAGCGTCGTGTGCCAGTACCTCGTGAGGCCGCTGACGCGCGCGATCCGCTGGTGGCCCAGGGCGGCCAGGTGACCGACGACGACCTCCACGACCGCGCGCACGTCCTGGAAGATGGCCGGCAGGGTCCCCGAGCCGCCGGGCGGGCCGATCACGACCGCGGGCATGCGCAGCCGCTCGAGCACCGGGATCCGCTGGTCATCATGCTGCAGGTCGACGACGAAGACGCCGTCCACGTGCCGCTGTGCCCACCACTGCTCGTAGAGGGCGATCTCGTCGTCGGTGTCCTCGGCCATGCTGAACGCGAGCGTCACGTGGTGCTGCGTCAGGTCCGCCTGGATCCCCGACAGCAGTTGCATGAAGAAGGGCTCGATGCTGAGCAGCCGGGCGGGCCGGTCGATGACCAGCCCGAACGCGCCTACCCTGCCCGCCGTCAGCGCCCTGGCCGCGCTGTTGGGCTGGAAGCCGACTTCCTGGGCGATCGCCAGGATCCGCTCCCTGGTCGCGGCGGATACCCCGGGCTGGCCGTTCAGGGCGAAGGACACGGCTGCCTTCGTCACGCCAGCGCGCGCCGCGATGTCGGCCATGGTCGGGCGTCTCATCAGTTCCCCTTCGCGCCGGGTGCGGCTGCGGCCCAGGCGGCTACCGCTCAAGGATAGCCGCAGGCGCACCCGGACCGGTTGACACTTAACCGGTATAGTGATTCTATCGGCACCATGCGACGGAGTACCGCGAGGATCATCGTAGATGGCCAGGTCACAGGCTGGCTCGGCGCGAACTTCTGGTCGCGGGCCGGCGGTCCCCGCATGTGGCGTGACTACGACCCGGCCGTCATCGACGCCGAGCTCGCCGTCCTCGCCGCGCATGGCCTGACGATGACGCGGTCGTTCTTCTACTGGCCCGACTTCATGCCCGGCCCGGACCGGATCGATGACGCACTGACCGCTCGCTTCGAGGACTTCCTCGCCCGTCATGCCCGCCACGGGCTCACCACCATCCCCACGTTCATTGTCGGCCACATGTCCGGCGAGAACTGGGACCCGGCCTGGCGCTCCGGCCGCGACCTGTACCGCGACGTCTACATGGTGGGCCGCCAGGCGTGGTTCGCCGCGGAGATGGTCCGCCGCTTCGCCCCCCACCCGGCCATCGCCGGCTGGCTGGTCTCCAACGAGATGCCCCTGTACGGCGGGGCCTCGACCGATCACCGTACCGTCGAGGCCTGGGCGCGGATCATCCGTGACGCGGTCCGCGCGGCAGGCGGCCACCAGCCGTTCTCCCTCGGGGACGGCGCCTGGGGCATCGAGGTCCGCGGCCAGGACAACGGCTTCCGGCTGGCCGACATCGCCCCGCTGGTTGACTTCCTCGGCCCCCATGTCTACCCGGTCGGTGACGACCCGGTGCGGCAGAAGTTCGCCGCCGCCCTCGACTGCGAGCTAGCAGGCACGTTCGGCAAGCCCGTGGTCCTGGAGGAGTTCGGGGTCAGCTCCGACTTCGCCTCGGCCGACAACGCCGCGCGCTACTACCGGCACGTGCTGTGGAACACGCTGCTCGCCGGGGCCAGTGGCTGGATCGGGTGGAACAACACTGACTTCGCGCTTGCCCGCCAGGCCCCCTACTCCCACCACGCGTTCGAGCTGAACTTCGGCCTCACCGACACGGCGGGCAGGCCGAAGAAGACGCTCCTGGAGATGCGGGCCTTCGGGCAGGCCCTCGACGCGATGGGCTTCGCCCGCGTCCAGCGGGCCGACACCGACACCGCCCTCATCGTGTCCAGCTACCTGGACACCCAGTACCCGTTCAGCGACCCGCGCTCGCACCAGGCCGTCGCCCGGTCCCTGGCCCAGGGCTACATCTCCGCCCGGCTCGCCGACCTGGCTCCCGCGCTGACCCGGGAGACGGCCGGCCTCGAGCCCGGTGCCCGGCTGTACCTCGCGCCCTCGGTCAAGCAGGTACTCGCGACGACCGCGGGCGCCCTGGAGCAGCTGGCGCGCGACGGCGCGACGGTCTACGTCTCCTACTCCCCCGGTGACGTCGACTGGCACCGCGGCCCGTCCTACGGAGAGATGAACACCCTGTTCGGCGTCGAGCACCAGCTGGACGTCGGGCTCGTCGACCCCATCGAGGACGACCTGGTCGAGCTGACGCTCGGCCGTGGCTTCGGTGGGCTGCCGCCGGGCACGACGCTCACGTTCCTGGCGGGCGGCAACGCCAGCAGCCGCGCGTTCCTGCCAGTCATCCCGGCGGGCGCCGAGGTCATCGCCACCGACACAAGCGGGCGGCCCGCGCTGCTGCTCCGCCGGGTAGGCGCTGGGTCCATCATCTTGTGCACCTACCCGATCGAGCACATGGCCGCGGTCACCCCGCGGGTCAACCCGGATGCGACCGTCACGCTGTATGACGCCCTCGCCCGCCACGCCGGGGTGCGCCGCCCGGTCACGGTCGACGACCCGAGGGTCACCTGCGACATGCTCGTCCGGGACGACGGGGCGCGATTCGCCGTCCTGGCCAGCCACGCCGCCGAGCCGCTCGAGGTCAAGCCTGGGCAGAACGAGCAGGGCGCGCTCGCCACCCTGGACGGGCTGGAGACGAGCGGCACTGTCGCCCTCGAGCCATTCGGGGTGGTCGTGCTGGCCATCGGCGCCAGGGTGGAAGACGCCGCTGGCGCCGCCTGAACTGGCGGTGGCCTAGCCTCAGGCGACGATCGTCAGGGTCCTGGCGACCTGGTCGGTGATGATGGCGGCGACGCGCGGGTCGTGGGCGAACCTGGTGATGTCGGCGTCGTCGTTGACCGTCCACAGCAGGCACGGCAGGCCGGCGGAGGCCGCGCGGGCCACGACACCGTAGCTGGCCAGCTTGTAGTGCGGGGCCAGGTAGTCGGCCCGGACCTGGCGGGCCAGGCCAACGGGGAACAGCTGCCTGTAGTGCTCGCGCACCCGGTAGAACGGGCCGTCGGTGCCCACAAGCAGGCCCGTCTTGACCTCAGGGAAGGCGTCCTTCGCCTGGGCGACGACAGCTGGCAGGAACGACGTCACGACTTGCTGCGCCACGTCGGCGTCCGCCTTGTCCAGGGCCGCCTTGAGCAGGGCCAACGCCGCGGGCACATAGCCGTCTTCCTTGAGCTCCACGTCGAGCCTGATCTTGCCGGCGCAGGCCGCGAGCACCTCGGCGAACAGCGGCGGGCGGGCACCCTTAGCCGAGGCGATCTCGTCACGGGTCAGGTCGCCGACCGGCGCGGCGCCGACGCGGGCGTCGTGGAAGACGATCAGCTCGCCGTCACGAGTCCGCCGTACGTCGAACTCGATCATGTCGGCACCAGCAGCGATCGCGTTCGTGAACGCGTCGATCGTGTTCTCGGCGGCTGCGGTCGCGACTCCGCGGTGCGCGACTACCAGGGGCGTGCTCACGATGGGCAGTATGCCGGGCCCGTGCGCGACGAGCGCGCACGGGCCGGGCTGATCTACCGGGCGGCGGACTTGACTCCAGGGCCGGTTGCTGGCAGGCCGCTCGCGCCTTGCGCCGGGCGGCAAGCTGACCGGTCAAGCGGCTGGTCAGCCGGGCCGAGAGGCCCAGCGAGACCGCGGCGATGACGGCATGGGGGCGCGGCGACAGGCCGCGCCCCCGGGCTGCGGCCCGCTAGGCGACGATCATCCAGGGGTGCTCGATCAGCCGGGTCAGCGTCCGCAGGAACTGAGCGGCCAGCGCCCCGTCGATGACGCGGTGGTCCGACGACATGGTGTAGCGCAGCTTGTAGCGCGGGACGATCTCGTCGCCGACGACCGACGGCTCCCGGGTCGTCGCGCCCACCGCGAGGATCGCGGCCTGTGGCGGGTTGATGATCGCGGTGAAGTCCTCGACGCCGAACATGCCGAGGTTGCTGATCGTGAAGGTGCCGCCGTCGAGCTGCTCCGGGGTGAGCTTGCGCTCGCCCGCCAGGGCGACCAGCCGCTTGGCCTCCGCGCCGATCTGGCTGACGGTCTTGGTGTCCGCGTCGGCGATGACCGGGACGATCAGGCCAGATTCGGCCGCGACCGCCACGCCGATATTGACCCGGTCATGGATCAGCATCGTCGTGCTCGAGTCGTCGATGTAGGAGACGTTGACCTCGGGGTGCTCGCGCAGCGCCAGCGCCGCCGCCCTGATCAGCAGGTCGTTCACGCTGATCTTGGCCCGGCCAGCCTCGGTGAGCTGCGCGTTCAGCGTGGCGCGCAGCGTCATGAGGTCCTCGGCGTCCGCCGCCGCGGTCACGTAGTAGTGCGGGATCTCCCGGGCGCTGGCCGACAGCCGCCGGGCGATCACCCGCCTGACCTGGCTGACCGGCACGCTGCGAGACCCGCGTGCGTCGTCCCCGCCAGCCTGGGCGGCCGCTGCACCGGTCGCTCGTGCCCCCTCCGCCGCTGGGACGGGCGCGGGCGTGGCGGGCACCGCCACCGCGGCCGGAGCCCCGGAGGCGGGGGCGGCGGCCGGCGTTGCCTGGGTGGCTGAAGCGGCCCCGCCCAGCAGGTCGCTGATGTCCGCGCGGATGATCCGGCCGCCCGGGCCGCTGCCGTGCAGCCGGGACAGGTCAAGATGGTTCTCGCGCGCCAGCTTGCGGACCAGCGGGGAGGCGATCAGCCGCGTGTCGACGCCAGCCGTGCCGTTGGCACTGCCGGTGACCGTGCCGACGGTGGCGGCCTGGGCGGCGACGACGCCGTCAGGGGCGCTCGTGGCCGCGGCCACCGACAGGGGGGACGCCTCGGCGGTCACCGTCGCGGCCGGCGCTGAGGGCGCCTGCTCGCTGGGTCCCGCACCGGTGCCGTCATCGATCAGCGCGATCGCGGCGCCGATCCCCACCACCTGCCCCTCGTCGACAAGGATCTTCGACAGGACGCCGGCCTGGTAGGCCTCGTACTCCATGACCGCCTTGTCGGTCTCGATCTCGACCAGGACATCACCGACGGAGACCGTGTCACCGGGGTGCTTGCGCCAGGTGGAGATCGCGCCTTCCTCCATCGTGTCGGAAAGGCGCGGCATCTTGATCTCGATCACTGCGCTGCTCCCACCGTGCTTGCTCCGGCAGTGCTTGCTCCGCCTGTACTCACTGCGGCGCCGCTCCTCCCGGTTGCCCCGGTGCGGTAGCCCACCGCCGCCAGCGTCTGCCGGATAGCCGTGATGACGTCGTAGCGGGATGGCAGTGCCGCGGTCTCAAGCGGCTTAGCGTACGGCATGGGCACCTCGGCCATCGCGACCCGGCGCACCGGCGCGTCCAGGTAGTCGAAGGCACCGTCGGAGATCGTCGCGGCGATCTCCGCGCCGATGCCGTAGGTCAGCCAGTCGTCTTCGAGCACCACCGCGGCGTGGGTCTTGCGCACCGACTCCACGATCGTCTCCCGGTCCAGCGGGCGGAGGCTGCGCAGGTCGATGACCTCGATGTCGATGCCCTCAGTCGAGGCCAGCTGCTGGGCGACCTCCGCGGCCACGTGCGCCATCCGGGAGTACCCGATGAGGGTCAGGTCACGGCCGGGCCGGGTGATCGCGGCCTTGCCGATCTGCGCCGGGATGTCCTCGTCGGGCACCTCGCCCTTGGTGTTGTAGAGCGCGAGGTTCTCAAGGAACAGCACCGGGTCGTCGTCGCGGATCGCGGCGAGCAGCAGCGCCTTGGCGTCGGCGGGAGTGCTCGGCGCCACGACCTTCATGCCGGGGACGAACGCGTAGTACAGCTCGATGTTCTGCGAGTGGGTGGCGCCGAGCTGCTGGCCGCCGCCGCCCGGGGTGCGGATGACCATGGGAACCTTGCACTGGCCGCCGAACATGCCGTAGACCTTCGCCGCGTGGTTGACGATCTGGTCCAGGGCCAGCAGCGAGAAGTTGATCGTCATGATCTCCACGACCGGGCGCAAGCCCAGCATCGCGGCGCCGACCGCCGCGCCGGTGAAGCCCTCCTCGGCGATCGGGGTGTCGCGCACCCGCTTGGGGCCGAACTCGCCAAGCAGGCCGGCGGTGATCTTGTAAGACCCTTCGAAGACGCCGATCTCCTCGCCCATGAGCAGGACGCTGTCATCACGCAGCATCTCCGCGCGCAGCGTGTCGTGCAGCGCTTGGCGGTAGGTCATGATGCTCATCAGTTCACACTCCCGCTGTGGTCAGGCAGTGGCGCTTGCGGGAAGAGGGCCTGCCCGGGGAGCCGCCTGGAATCGTTCTGCACGGGGGAAGCATAGGTGTAATCGAAAAGGGTCTCCACGGAAGGGCTTGGGCTGCTCGCCGCGAAGGCGGCGGCGTCCGCGACGATCGCGGCGACCTCCTTGTCTATCTGGGCGAGGTCGAGCTCGTCAAGGACCCCGCCAGAGACCAGCTTCTCCGCGTACAGGTGCAGCGGGTCAGCCGCCTTGAGGCGCTCGTTCTCGGCCGCGGAGCGGTACTTGGCCGGGTCGACGACGGAGTGGCCCTTGAGCCGCTCGGTCATGACCTCCAGCAGGTACGGCTGGCCGGAGCGGGCGGTCTCGATGGCGATCGCGGCGGCCTGGTGGACGGCGACCGGGTCCCAGCCGTCGACGCGCGCGGCCGCCATGCGGTAAGCAGCGCCCCGCTTGTACAGCTCGGGCTCGGCGGAGGAGTGCTCAACCGTGGTGCCCATGCCGAGGTGGTTGTTGATCACGACGAACACGACGGGCAGGCTCCACAGCGCCGCGATGTTCAGCGACTCGTGGAAGGCGCCGATGGCGGCCGTGCCGTCGCCCATCGTGCACATGACGACGTCGCTGGCGCCGCGGTAGTCGATCGCGAGCGCCGCGCCCGTCGCCAGCGGGAGCTGGCCGCCGACGATGCCGTAGCCGCCGAGCAGCCGGTGGGTGATGTCGAACATGTGCATCGACCCGCCCCAGCCCTTGGAGACGCCGTCGACCCGGCCGTAGAGCTCGGCCATGACCCGGTTGGCCTCGATGCCGCGCATGAGGGCGTAGCCGTGCTCACGGTAGTTCGTGAAGAGGTAGTCGGTGCACCGCAGCGCCGACATCAGGCCGACGACGGCGGCCTCCTCGCCCAGGTTCAGGTGACAGTAGCCGCCGATCAGCGCCTCGGTATAGGCCCGCGCGGCGCGCTCCTCGAAGCGGCGCACCAGCAGCATGTCCCGGTAGTACTGGCGGAGCTGCTCGGCGCTGGGGGCGGGGGCCGCGGCCTGCTGGCCGGCGCTTGCCTTGCCCGAGTCGCTGGTCTTGCTGGCGGCGCTGGTGGCGCTGGTCTTGCTGGCGGCGCTGGTGTTACTGGCGGTGCTGGTCTTGCTGGCGGCGCTGGCGGCGCTGGTGTTGCTGGCGGCGCTGGTGTTGCTGGTCTGGCCAGGGGCACTGTTGGCTGGCTGGCTGCTGGACTGTCGACTGGCGCCCGCTGGGCCATCAGTTCGCTTGTTGCTGTTATCAGCTGGGGTGCTGCTGCTCGCGTGGGACGGCGTGGCGCTGTTGTCAGCCGCCGTCGCGTCAGCGGCTACGCTGACGTCGTTGCCGTCAGCGGCCTTGCTGCCAGCCGCGGGTGCCCGCCGCTGGCGTGCCTGACTTGCCATGGACTAGACCTTTCTTGACCCCGCACGGGCCCGATGGTCACCATTCGATAGTAATGAGACTATACAGTGTCATTTAATTCTGGCCGATGATACCGCGCCACCTCGTCGGGGTGCGATAGGAAGGAACGCTTGGAGTCCGTGCAGCCTCAGGTCCCGGAGCCGGCGACCCAGGGCATCGCTGCCTCGATGGTCCCCGTGGCGAGCGTCTCCCCGGCGATCCCCGCGATGCCTTCGGCGATCCCCGCGGTGGTCCCCGCCATCCGCAAGCGAGGACGGCCCACGGCCGCTGAGCGGCGCGCCCGCGAGGCGCAGATCCTCGCGACCGCGCTTGATGTCTTCCTGCACTCTGGCTTCGGGAACTCCACCATCGAGGAGCTCGCCAGCGCAGCCAAGGTTACCAAGCGGACCGTCTACGCGTACTTCGGCGACAAGCCTGGGCTATTCGTGGCGATGGTGAAGGACCTGGCCGTGGACGTCAGCCTTGACGCCGCGACCGACCACGGCACGCTGGAGGGGCTGGCCGCGCGGATCGTGCACCGGGTGCACTCCGATGAGCTCGTCGGCCTGCACCGCCTGGTGATCGCCGAGTCCAGCCGGTTCCCCGAACTGGCCCGCGTGCTGTACTCGCAGGGTGACGCCCGGCACATCGCGCGGCTGGCCGAGCACATCCGGGCCGAGCGAGACGATGAGCGCGCGGCCCTGGCCGAGCCGCTGTTCTCGCTGCTGCTCGGGGAGCGGCACCGGCGACGGCTGCTTGGCATGGCGCCTGCGCCATCGCTGGCGCAGGCCGCCGCCCACGCGGATGCCGCGCTGGCCTGGCTCGGCCTGGCGCGGCACTGAGCCGGCCCCGTCACGGCGGGCTGCCGGCTCGCCTAGCCCTGATGTGCGGCCGGCCCCGCGGCCTCGGCGCTGGCATAGCCACAACCGGGAGCGCCACAGGCGATCACGGTGCCGCTGGCCCTGGTGTTCAGGGTGTTGCCCTCTCGCAGCAGCACCTCGTCCTGGCGCAGGGCCGCCTGCCCGCACAGCGGGCAGTCACCCGCGGCCGGGTCGCCCCAGGCCGCACCCGAGCGAGCCAGCTGGACGGCCGTGACCACAAGCAAGACGGCAGCCAGGAGCTCGGCGAAGCCGAAGACGGACAGCAGCGCCCCCAGCGGGAACGAGCTGGAATAGGGCGTGTCATAGGTCATCGTGCCCGGGTGCAGGGCCATCAGGTAGCCCGCGACGCCGAGGAAGACGGCCAGGGCAATCAGGGCGGCCAGGGACTTGCCCGAGCGGTACCGCGTCCGCTGCCTGATCGCCTCCTGGACCAGCAGTTCCTCCTGCGTGGGCGACGCTGCCGCCGCTGTGGGTACCGTCATACCCTCAGAGCCTGCCCAAAGATGGGTGAATCATGCCGAACGGAATCCTTACGGACGGCCGAGGGCCCGCCGGCCGTGTCCCGCAGTCCCCGGTCGGCCAGCACGCTCTCCGCCCGGCTAGGCCCGCACGGCGGCCACCTCGATGAGGGGGTTGGCCGCGGCCCATTCGGCCGGCGCGGCCAGCACCCTTCCTGACCAGGCCGCCAGCGCGCGCAAGTGCGCGTTGCCTGCCTGGCCGCCCTGGCGTGCCCTGGCGTGCCAGACCGCGGCCGAGGGCATCGCGGCGGCTCGCCGGTCCCGCCAGTGGGTGACATGCCAGCCGGCCGCTCCGAGCAGCATGCGCAGTCGCGCCGAGCTGATCATGTGCATGGTCTCGCCGAAGGCGGTTGGCCGGGTGGATGAGTCCTGGCAGTTGACCCGCATGACCAGCCGGTCGGCGAACAGCGCGAGCACCTCAAGCAGCCGGCCCTTGTCCCTGATGTGCTCGAGTGACTCCAGCAGCACCGCGCAGTCGAAGTGGCCTGGCGGCAGCGTCCGCTCCGCGTCGCCCCAGCGGACCGGCAGCCCCAGCCCCGCGGCGTAGCGAAACTGGTCCCGGCTGATCGTGATGCCCAGGCTCGGGCAGCGCAGGTCCCTGATGAACATTGCCAGTGGCCCGCCCCACCCGCAGCCGATGTCGTACAGGCGACCGCCTGCAGGGATGAGCGGGTACAGCTCGGTGACGGCCCGCTCAAGCGCGGCATCCATGTCACCGGGCCGGGCGGCGTCGCCGTCGCAGAACAGGCCGTGATGGTAGTGCAGCTGCGGGCCGAGCACCCGCTGCCAGCTGGCCACCTCGCCGTCGTAGAACTCTCCCAGCCGGTCACCGGCGGGTGCGGCGGCTGGCGGCACGCTCGGGCGCGTGCGGCCTTCGATCACGGTGCCGACGGCCGCGGCGCGGCGGCGAACATGAGCCTGCATCCCGGCCTCGCTCAGGGGCATCGGGCCGCCCGTCGGGGCGCTGGCGTAGAGCGTGACCGAGGGCCGGCGCCGCCCGGCGGGCAGCGCCACGTGCCGGACCGGCAGGTCGCCCCAGCCCGCGTCGCCGACGACGCCAACGGACCGGGCCAGCGCGGCCAGCCCGGGCAGCGAGCGTGCCGCGGGATGCCACGGGAACGCCAGGTCCAGCTGGTCGATCGTGCCTGACGGGTCGGCGCGCAGCCAGAATCCGGAGCTCTGCCTGAGCCGGTCCTCGGCTAGCAGCAGCTCAAGTCCCGGGCGGAGCAGGCCGTCCACGAGGCCGGCCGGCCGCAGCCCCGCCGGAGTCTCGGGCAGGAAATGGAATGAGTAGGCCGAGGCCGCTGGCTCGCCGCCGGCCTGCCAGCGCCAGCACTCATAGCGGTCGGCCAGCGTGGCGGGAGCCCGCCCGTGCAGGTAGAGGCGATGGCAGGGCAGGCCGCCTGACGCGTCGACGCCGATGCCCTGGCGCACGGGAAGCACCGCGGCGGCGTGCCAGGCGAGGACCGCGGCGGGGGCGCCGAGCCGGGTCAGGAGCCGGCGCATGGCCGCCGGCCCGGCTGAGTCGCCGCTGGCCCACAGGGTGCACCGGCCCGACTTCGACACGTGCCCCGCGGCCAGCCGCACCGAGTACTCGGCCGCGGCGCCGGGCAGGCCCGCCAGCTCAGGCACCGCCGTGGCGAGCCACGACTCGATTCCGCCCGCGCCGGCTACCAATTGGCCGGGTTGGCCGCCGAGGCGACCTCGTCGAAGTCCGCCCCGATGGCGCTGAACGCGCCCTCGATCTCGCTGGTGGCGTAGCCGGCCAGCGATAGCGCCTGATTCAGGGCCGTGGGCGCCAGGTTGAAAACGTCCTGCAGGGCGCTGCCGATGTCGTCGATGCCGTAGCCGACGGCCTTGAGGTAGCACGCGGCGGTGTCCGCGGTGGTGTCCCACACGTCCTCAAGCGCGCTGGCCACGTCGGTGGCTCCGTAGCCCGCTGTCCGCAGGAGCCGCGCCGCTTCCTCGTCGGTCACGTCGTAGCCGGCCTGGAACGCCTGCGCCACCTGGTCCGCCGCGTAGTCGACGTCCTTCATGGTGGCGGCGGCCTGCTCGGCGGTGAGGTCGTAGGCCGAGCACATGACCGAGCCGATCTCGTCGGCGCCGGCCACGATCGCCTGGCGGGCCAGGCTCGCGTAGGCGGACGCGGAGTCGTACAGCGAGGCGAAGGTCGCCGTGACCTCGCGCTCTACCTGGTCGGCGATGGCGCCAGGCAGCTGCGCCAGCGAGCGGAATGGCACGGTCACCGCCAGTTCCGGCATGGTGTACCTGACCCCGTCGACCTCGAGCGAGCCATCGACGGTGAGGCTGGCGGGCTCCACCGCGGCCAGCAGGCTCGCGTCCAGTCCGGCGCCGCCCAGCCGGAGCGTGCCCAGGTTCACCCCGGCGACGGTGCCGAGGTCGATGTCGAGATCGAGCCGGACGGAGAACGACACCTGCAGGCGGGGCGGCATCTGCAGGGAGCACTGCAAGGTGGAGGAGAACCCCGGGCCGGCGCCCGTCACCTCGAACGTGAGGCCCTGCTTGGTGACCTGCGCGTTAACCGTCTCGCTGAGGGTGCTGAACAGGGTAAGCCGCCAGGCCAGGTCCAGGTAGGGGCAGCCGAGCGTGCTCACCTGGACCTGAGGGCCTCCTGGCTGCACGGTGACCTGCCCCTGGTATTCGGCGGGCGTCCCCGGCCCGTCGCCCGCCAGCTCGAGCACGCCGTCGATGCGCACCGGGCTGATGCAGGCGCTTCCGGTGATGCCGGAGGCGGGCTCTACCTTCAGCCCGGCGTGGGCCAGGAAGCCATACAGGTCCAGGGTGCAGTTGAAGCCGAAGCCGGGGTAGGCCCAGGTGCCGTCGGGCTGCTGGATGCCCGCGGGGACGTCGCACCAGTAGATCATCAGGTCGGTGGCCATGATGCCGGTCAGCACGCCGGGCAGGCTCAGCTGCTGGTTGATGAAGGCCTCGACCGCGTCGGCCAGCGACAGTTCCAGCAGGTACATCGACAGCAGCACCGGGTTAGGTATGTCGCCCTCGATGCCGATGACCATGACAAACTCATCCGGCGGCGGCATCGCGGTCAGCGGCCGGGGGGCCACCGCGGTGCCGGCTGGCGATGGCGGGCCGCCGGGCCCGACCACGAACCGGCCGAGCACGCCCAGCATCGCCGAGGGAGGCTCGAAGGTGGCGCCCACCTCCACGCTCAGGTCGGTCAGGTGCACTCCGGGGAGCCCCATCGGGAACGGCAGGACCTGACCGCCGGTGCCCTCGACGGCGAGCGAGGCGGTCAGCTCGGCCGGGCTGACGGTGAGCATCCCGGCGGCCTCGATCTGCTGCCCGTCGACGGGGATCACGATCGAGCCAAGCAGGCCAATGGCGACCGGGTCGAACCTCATGATGGCGCAGGCGCTGCCCAGTGTGATCGACGAGCCGCCGCCCGCGTCGATGGCCAGGTTCCCGCCGAGCCGCCCGGTGACCACGGTGGTGGCCAGGCTGTCGCCGACGCACAGTTGCGCGGTGAGGACCGCCGGGTTCCCTGGCAGCAGTGACCTCAGCGCGGCCACCTCGGGCCGGGAGGACGAGCCGGCCAGGTCGAGGAGCAGGCCCGCGGTCGCCCCGGCGCCGACCGGTGTCGGCTGGCCGCCCAGCGCGGCGGGCACTGGCAGCGCCGGGAACTGTGCCGAGGAGACCAGGAAGTAGGCGTCGCAGAGCCTGATGAAGTCCAGGGCCTGGCTGTCCAGTCCGGCCGGTGCCAGGAGCTGGGAGATCCTGGTGGCGTGATCGATCGCGGCACCGAATACGAAGGCCCACGGCTGGCCAGCGGCGGGGCGGTCGACGAGGAAGAACGCCTCGCCGAGCGAGGTCGTGGCGGTAAAGCGCACCGGCTGCTGGCCAGCGGCGCTCAGGTCGGCCTCGAAGGACAGGGACCGCAGGCCCAGGTCGGGCAAGGTCAGGCCGATGGCGGGCGGCTGGATGCCGAACGCCAGCGCCAGGTCGGCGAAGCCGGCGTCGGCGCCCTGGCTATCCCACGTCCCGCACAGCACCTGCTGGCCGGGCTGAAGCTCATAGAGCAGGCGGAAGGCCATCCGGCCGAGCGACACCGAGCCAGCCAGGCTCCCGGTGGCCCCCTGTCCCGCCATCGAGCCGACAGCCAGGCCGAGCGTCGTGGCCAGCGTCATCGGGCCGAGGTCGATCGACAGGTCGACCGAGCCCGCGCAGGCGAATGACCCGCTGGAGGAGCTCCAGGTCATCGTGGCCTGCGACACCTCGAGGTCCACGAGCGGTGCGGGCAGCGGCACGTCGGCCAGGACGTCGGCCAGTAGCGCGGACAACGAGAGCGTGCTGGCCTCTCCGGCCAGCACCCAGCCCGCCCCGTAGCTGCCGGTGATGGCGATCTGGCCGCCGGCGATGGGCAGCGTGGCGCCGAGCACGCCGGTGACGCTGCTGCCTTGCCGCTCGAGCTGGAGCATCACATCGGTCAGTGGGCGGCCGCCGGCGCGCAGGGCGCTGTCGGCCACGCTCGCGGTCAGCGAGTAGGACCCGCTGGCCGGACACGACCATAGCGAGAGCTCGTCGATCGCGACGTCGGGCAGTCCGCCCGCGTCGCCCATCAGGTGCTCGAGCAACTCGGTCAGGCGCATCGGTGTGGCGCTGGACAGGGTCCCGGAGAACCCAAAGTCCGGTAGCTGGATGCGCAGGTCGAAGAGCTTGCCCGCGAGCGACAGCGTGCCCTGCAGCGAGCCGTAGGACAGCGCGCGGGTCGTCCGGTCGATGCCGAGGCGAGCGGCGGTCAGGGTGATGTCGCCTAGCCCCACCGCCTGTAGCGCCGACTGCACCTGGGCCTGGACGCCGAACAGGGCGGCCAGGTCGGCCAGCGTGGGCAGGCCCTGGTCGGCCACCAGGTCCACCTGCCACGTCCGGCCCGGCTGCAGCCCGACGGTGACCTCCAAGGGCTTGCCGGTGTCCGGGGTCTTGCCGGTGTCCAGGGTGGCGGTCACGTAGCCGCCGTAGCAGAACCTGGAGCCGGCCGGCGAGGGCTGGCAGCTCGCGGCGAAGGTGACCTTGACCTGCTCGAGCACGTGCTTACCCGGCACGATCTCCCAGGTCGCGCCAGGATCGGTGGCGAAGCTGAACTGCATGATCGTCGGCGTGCCCGCCGCGTAGCCGAAGGTCAGGTTGAAGGAGCACAGGTGGAGGCTGTCCAGGGGCGTCGCCTCGGCGGGCAGGGCGGCGGCCGCCCGGCCCTCGGTCGCCAGCGCGGCTACCTCACGCAGCGACAAGCTGCCCAGCTGCTGGTGGGGCCAGTCGAAGGTGAGGGCGGGACTCAGGCCCGGGGCGGGCTGGGCGAGCGAGCCGGTGAGCGTCAGGGCCTGCCCGCCGGCGGTCACGGTGGCCGTCACGGTCAGGCCGGCGCTCACCGCGGCCTGCGGTCCGGGCTGGACGAGGCTGATCGTGACGGCCAGCCTCGTCAGCGCCGACGACAGGCCAGGCAGCGGCCAGCCGCCAGGCAACTCCCCCGACACCACCATCGTGCCCGGCTGCTGCTGGTCGGGGACTTGCACGTGGGCTCGCTCGAGCGTGAGCGACCCGGCGGGCAGGCTGGCCAGGAACGCGTCAAGGGCCGGCACGCCCGTCTGCCCGGCGGTGATGGTCAGCCCTCCGCCCGTCCGTGCCGCTTCGAGCGCGTCGGACAGCACTGGCAGTGATGATGACATGACGATTCCTTAGGACTATCGGCCGGGCATGACCGCGCAAGCGGGGCCCGGCACCGGGCTTCAGGCCTGCTGCTCAGTGACGTTATTGGCGACCTCGCGGCGGTAGAACGTCACGTCAAACAGGGTTTCGCCGCCTAGGGCCTGCGCGGCGGCGGTCCCGGCCGCGTCCGCCGGGCCGGGCGCGAGTCCCGCCGCCACCAGGGCGGCGGTGACGGCGGCCTGGACGCCGGCTGGCTCGCCGCCCTCGATCGCGGCGCCCAGGCCCGCGCCCGCCGCGGCCGCGGGACCGCTGGTCACGCCGCCTGCGATCGCCGCCGCGCTCACCGTGGTCGCCGCCGACGCGGCCGTCGGCGCTGGTGGCGGTCCTCCCCAGGCCGCGTCGGCCGCCGCGGTGATGGCGGCGGTCACGGCCGCAGGGACGGCCGGATAGCCGGCGCTTTGCAGGAAGGCCAGCGCGGCGCGCCCCGGCCCGCAGGAGACGGCTGCCTCCGCGGCGGCGCTGGCCGCGGGGCCAGTCGTGCCGCTGGCGACGCCGGCGGCCGTCGCCGCGCCGCTGACAGCGGCCAGGACTCCCCGGTACAGCCGGCCTCGCTGGTCGGTGGCGGACTGGGTGGCGCTCACCCGGAGCACGATGTCCCCGGGGCGCGGTGGCGAGGTGCTGGGGTCCCCGGCGACGACGGTACGCAGGCCTATGGAGCCCATAGGCGGCGGCCCCACGGCCTGGTAGCCCGTCAGGTAGTTGTCGACGGGCCGCAGCGGCGGTGCTGGCGGCGGTGCGGCGTGCGCGGTGACGGGGCTGGTCCCCATCGGATTGGCCGGGTAGCCGTCCAGTATGTTGATCGTCTCCTGGGCGGGATGGCAGGACGGGCTGGCCGTGCCGCATGAGATGAAGACGGCCTGTGGCCTGAGCCGGTTCACGAACAGGCGCGAGGTTGCCGTGCTCGCCCCGTGATGGCTCGCCTTGAGCGCCACTACCCGTCCGGCGGCGTCGTTCGCGGGGTTCAGGAAGAGCTGGATCTGGTCCTCCTGAGCGGTCTCGATGTCGCCTCCGAGGTAGTACCTGAAGTTTCCGAACGTCACGAGGAAGGCCAGGCTCTGCTCGTCGCGCGGGTCGTCCGCCAGGACGCTGGCGCATGGGCCGGTTATCCCGTCGCCGGCCGACCTGACGTACCTGTTGACCGCGACGCACTGCATCGAGGGCGCCCCCACCGGACGGCCGCCAGGGACGCCATCCCAGAGGATGTCCGCGGGGGCTTCGGCCGTGAGCAGCCAGTGAGGCGGCTGGCTGATGGCGCCAGGCACGGCGGGGGGACCGAGGGCCACGACCGATTCCGTCAGCGCTGGCGGCTCGCCGCCGGAATGGACGGCGCTAGTCACCCGAGTCCGGTCGAGTACGGCATCGGCAAGGCTGGCCGGCCTCTTCCCGTTTATGTTCAGGCCATTGATGGCTCTCAGATAGGCAATATAGGAATTATCGAAGGAGGCCTCCGGCCAGCCCTGATCGTAAATCCGGACGTTGTTGAAAAGGAGCGGCCTGAGCAGTAGCTGAGTGATGCCATTATAATGATCGTTATCGTAGTGGGTCGCGATCAGCACGTCGATCAGGCCATCTTCAGTGAGCTGGCTGACGAGGTAGTCGTATATGCGCCCGGCGGCTATCTGCCGTCCGCCATCTATGAGCGCCGTCCTGATGTTGCCCGGCTGCCCTTCGGCGACCTCGCGGGCGACAACCAGGGTGCAGTCCCCTGATGACTGAACATCAAGGTGATGAATTTCAAGCTCCCAGGCCAACGCGCCCCCCTCCCGTCAGGCTCAGTGAATGACACGCCCGTGAATGCTCACCCGCCGGCGTCGTCCGTCTCCATCTCCTCATCCTCGGCCCTCTCCTCTTCGGCCCCAGCATCGAGCTCAGCCTCGAAGTCGCTCATCTCGTCCCCGTCCCTACTGGGCAATATCCTGACGAGCGCCTGGTCAAGTGGCTGCGGCAGCGGCGTGTTCAGGGTGGGCAGCCGGCCAATGGTGTTGAAGTACTCCTGCCTGCCGGGCGGCTCGAAGTTGTCATCGCCGCCGCACTGGCGCCACAGCTGGCGAAGCGTGGCGGGCACGTCATTCAGGTAGAACTTGCCCCTCCCGGGCAGGATGGTCAGCTGGTAAGCCTCGCTGGTGGTGGAGGGAGAACAATAGGTGAAGGTGAACCAGCGGCGGTCCTCAACCGGGATGCCGGTGTCATCCCACAACAGGTTCGAGTATGCGCGGACCAGGCCGGGATTGGCGAAATTGCACAAGATGACGGTGGTGCCCTGCTCGAGCAGCTTTTGCGTGACGGCGACAATCCGGTCCTGCAACTGGCCACCATCGTCGCCGACACCGTAGGTACCCGCGGCCTGCAACCCGCCGACCGAGGGGCCGGCGTCCTTCGGGACCTGGCGGCTGAACCTGGGGAACGGGCAGTCCATGAACACGATGTCGTTCGACGCGGCCAGGGCGCACGTCGCCTCGAAGTCCTGGCAGATGAACGCGACCCGCCCGAGCGCGGTGATCTCGTCGCACGTGCTCGTCAGGGCGGAGAGCTCTCGCTGGCGAACGCCGTCCAGGTTGACGCCCTCGTTCGGCGTGGCCGTCACGCCCCTGTCCCTGTTGAGCCTGCTGCCGCGCAGGCAGCGGTTGACCACGTAGATATAGGACATCACGGCGAACTCGGCGGTCCCGACTCGCTGGCTCATGTCGGATTCCGTCGCGGCGGCGGCGCCCTGCTCGTTCAGGTACGCGATCCGCTGCTTGAACGCGGTGACGAAATCGCCGTCCAGCGTGGCCGCGTACTCGACGTACCGCTGCGCGAATCCGGCCCCCCGCGCCCGGAAGACCTTATACGCGGCGACGACATACGGATTCAGGTCGCCGCCGATCACCTGGTGAAACAGCGGGATTCCCTGGTTGAACGACGGGCCATAACAGCAGGCGTTGAGGAATACCTGGCCCGATCCGACGAACGGCTCGATCAGCCGGGGGAAGACCCCCTTGTTCGCCTTGAACTGCGCGATGGCAACCTGGGCCAGCGCCGCTTGAGTGAAGTGACGCCGGTTGTGCATGTTGCCGGTGTACGGCGATAGCCACGCATATCGCGTCACGTCCGGGAGCAGGACCTTGTTGAACCGGCCCATGAAAACGGTCTCAGCCTGGATGAACTCCTGATAATGCCGGGGCCCCGCACTGGCGAAGAAGTTGAGGTCGGACAGGTACTGCTCTCCCGCCACTCGGCGCGGCTGGTAGGCGAAAGGGTTGCCCTGGCAACCGGGACGGAACACGCTGATAGCGTCATTGACCAGCCGGAATCCCGATGGGAGCTGCCCCTGCCACATATGGCCGACCAGGCACGCGGGGCACTCCCTGCCCTCGCGCGCCATCGCCCGTCCGTAATTCATGTGAAATCCGCAGCGGTCGCAGTGAAAAGCCATGAATCCTCTCCAGAGCAGGGCCTTGCCCGGCTCGCACGGCTATCACGGGCGCGGCATCGAGAAAGGTTCATCGCGCGGCGCGCCTTTAGTGGTGGAAAAGTGACGGTCAGCCCCGGGCTGGGTGCCTGGCAGCGGTTACCGTTCCCGGTCAGCACTGCCTTAATCCGGCTCGGCCCCTTCCCCGCGCTGGCGGCCGGACGAGGTGGGTGGATCGGCGCGGCTGACGATCGCGGGCGGGCGAAACCTGGTTACCCGCCGCGTGAGCGTTCCCTCTAAGATGGGTGGCGGGCCGTGACTGGCGCGATGGTGGAGCACCACCGGGGAGCGGTCCCCCGGCTCGCGCGAGCGCCTTGAGCCCGGAAACGCCGTGCGCCTGGGCGAGGATCCGACGACACCCGAAGGAGCGACGCCCATGAGCGAGGAAACCATCTCGACGGCAACCGCTGCCAGCAAGACGGCCGCCACCGCGTTCAGCGCCGGCCTTGAGGTCATCGCCGCCGTCGAGCCGGACATCGCGGCCGCGATCGTCGGCGAGCTGGGCAACCAGCGTCGGCAGCTGAAGCTGATCGCCTCGGAGAACTACGCCTCCCCCGCCGTGCTGCTCGCGATGGGCAACTGGCTGTCGGACAAGTACGCCGAGGGCACGGTGGGGAACCGCTTCTACGCGGGCTGCGAGTACGTCGACAAGGTCGAGGCGATCGCCGCCGGGCACGCCAAGGCGCTGTTCGGCGCCGAGCACGCCTACGTCCAGCCCCACTCGGGGATCGACGCGAACCTGGTGGCGTTCTGGGCGATCCTGGCCAGGCGCGTCGAGGAGCCGGCGCTGGCCGAGGCGGGCGCCCGCACGGTCAACGACATGACCACCGAGGACTGGCAGCGGCTGCGCAAGGCCTTCAACAACCAGCGGATGCTCGGCATGTCGCTCGACGCGGGCGGCCACCTGACGCACGGCTTCCGGCACAACATCTCCGGCAAGCTGTTCGAGCAGGCGTCCTACGGGACCGACCCGCGGACCGGACTGATTGACTACGACGCGCTCGCCGCGCAGGCCCGCGAGTTCAGGCCACTGATCCTCGTGGCGGGCTACTCGGCCTACCCGCGGACGCCCAACTTCCGCATCCTGCGGGAGATCGCCGACTCCGTGGGCGCGACCCTCATGGTGGACATGGCCCACTTCGCCGGCCTGGTCGCGGGGGGCGTGCTCACCGGTGAGGAGAACCCCGTCCCGTTCGCCGACGTGGTCACCTCGACCACGCACAAGTCGCTGCGCGGCCCGCGCGGCGGCTTCGTGTTGTCCACCCTCGAGTACGCGCCCTACGTCGACAAGGGCTGCCCGATGGTGCTTGGCGGCCCCCTCGCCCACATCATGGCGGCGAAGGCGGTCGCCTTCGCCGAGGCCAGGCAGCCCGCGTTCGCCGGCTACGCCGCCCGGATCGTCATCAACTCGACGGCGCTCGCCGACGGCCTGATGCGCCGCGATGTCCGGCTGGTTTCCGGCGGCACCAGCAACCACCTGGTGCTGATGGACGTTGCCTCCAGCTTCGGGCTGACCGGGCGGCAGGCGGAGTCGGCGCTGCTGGACTCGGGCGTCGTCACCAACCGCAACAGCATCCCGCGCGATCCCAACGGTGCCTGGTACACCTCCGGAGTCCGGCTTGGCACCCCGGCGCTGACCACGCTGGGCCTGTCGGCGGGCGAGATGGACGAGATCGCTGACATCATCGCCACCGTGCTGCGGGCGACCAGCCCGGCGACCGCGACGGCCAAGGCCAAGTATGTCCTTGATGCCGACGTCGCGGCGGCGAGCCGCCAGCGGTGCGCCGACCTGCTGGCCAAGCACCCGCTGTACGCGGGCATCGAGCTCTAGGGTCACTGCCGGCCTGACGACCTGGCTACGTGCTCGATCAGGGTGGTCAGGTCGTCGAGGGCGGCCTCAAACTCGGCGTCCCAGGACACGTCAGCGTCGAGTAGCGTGGCCAGCCGGCGGTGCGCGGGAAGGTCAACCCCGGTGAGCTTGGCCCGCTGCTCGCGGGGATGGGTGGCGGCGAACCGGCCGCCCGTCTCGGAGACCGCGTAACCGAGAACTAGCGTGCTGGCCAGTCGCTCGACCCGGGCCACCTGCTGATCCGGCACGCCCGCATCGACCAGGGCTTGGTAAATGCTGTCCACTACGCGGACCGCCTCGGGTGTCACGGCGGGCCGGGAGAAGAGCAGCGGCATGACCGCCGGGTGCCGCTTGGCGGTTTCCCGAACTGAGCGAGCTACCTGGCGGAGCCGCTCTCGCCAGGCGACGGCGGTATCGATCAGCGTTACTTCGCTCAGCAGCCGACCGGTTAGCCCGTCAAGCAGGTCGTCCTTGCTCGCGACGTGCGGGTAGAGCGCCATCGCGGTCACTCCGACACGGGCAGCGACCGAGCGCATGGTGACCGCCTCAAGTCCCTTCTCGTCGGCGATGGCCATCGCGGTGTCAAGTATCTGCTGCCGCCTGCCCTGTCCTTCCGGCACCGCCGTCACGTCTCCCTTGCTGCTGGCCGGGTCTTGCGGTCGCCCGGATTTTCTATACAGTGTAGATCTATACATTGTATACCTCAAGGGAAGGGGTGCTGGATGGACGTTCTTGAGGCGAGCGGGCTCGTGAAGACCTATGGCGGGCAGCGCGCACTTGACGGGTTCACGCTGCGTGTGGCGGCGGGTGAGATCGCCGGGCTGGTCGGGCACAACGGCGCGGGGAAGACGACGTTCGCCGAGGTCGTGACCGGGCTGGTGCGACCAGAAGCCGGGCAGGTGCGCGTGCGGGGCGTCAACGCGCTCACCCGGCCGCGGGCGGCGCGACGGCTGGTGTCCGCCTGCCCGCAGGAGACGGCACTGTACCCGGCCGCTACCGTGGCCGAGCACCTGAGGCTGTTCGGCGCGCTCGCCGGGCTGCGCGGCTCCGGGCTGCGCCGGGCGGTCGACGACATTGCCGGGCGGATGGACCTGACCAGCGTGGCCAGCAAGCCGACCGGGCTGCTTTCCGGTGGCCAGCGCAAGCGCGTCCAGGCCGCGACCGCGCTGATCGCCGAGCGCCCGCTGCTCCTGCTCGACGAGCCGACGGTCGGAGCCGACCCGGCGACCCGATCGAGGTTGCTTGCCGTGGTCGCGGACCGGGCGGCAGCTGGCGCCGCCGTCGTCTACACGACGCATTACCTGCCCGAGCTCGTGGAGCTTGGCGCGACCGTGGCGGTGGCCGAGTCCGGCCGGGTCATCGCGCGCGGTGCACAGCGTGAGCTGAGCCTGGACCTGGTCAGCGAGCTTCTCGGCGCGGCCGGCGGCTCAGCTGGCCCGGATGCCACCGATGGCACGGGTGATGGCCCGCGTGGGGCCGGATGGGAGGACAGCCGTGGCGCTGACGCTGCCTGAGCCGGGCTCGCGGCTGACCGAGCCGCTTCGCCAGCTGACCGAGCCGGCTTTCCGGATGAGCGCGCTGATCGGGCACAACACGACGCTCATGCTCCGGGAGCCGGGCCCGGTCATCAGCCGACTCCTGCAGCCGCTCGTGCTGATCGTGCTGATGCACCCGCTGTACGCGGCGGCGCTGGCCGCCGAGGGCCCGCAGGCCGGCACGACTCAGCTGGTCACCGGCATGCTGGTGATGTTCTCGCTGCTGGCACTCTCAGTCGTCGGCACGGGGATCATGACCGAGCGGGCGTGGAAGACCTGGGACCGGCTCCGATCCACGCCCGCACGGCCGGCTGAGCTGCTGATGGCCAAGGCAGTCCCGGCGCTCGTGCTGCTCATCGTCTTGCAGGCCGAGGTCATCGGCTTTGGCATGGCCGTATTCGGGCTGGACGTGAGCGATCCAGCCCTGCTGGCGCTGGCCGTGGTGGCCTGGGGGCTGGCCCTGCTCGGCATCGGCATGACGCTCGGCGCCGTGCTGCGCAGCCAGGGTGAGCTGAACGTCGCCTACGACATCGGCGGCATCTTGTTCTCCGCGCTGGGCGGCGCGCTCATCCCGCGAGCCGAACTGCCCGGCTGGGCGCGCGCGATCGCCCCGGCATCCCCGGGCTACTGGGCGATGGGGGCACTGCGCTCGGCGCTGCATGGGCAAGCCGGTGCCACCGTCCGCGATTCGGGCGTGCTTGCCGTCATCGCGCTGGCCACCTGCGCGCTGGCGGCCTGCCGGATGAGCCGCGGCACTCCCAGGTCACGCCTGCTGTAAGCCTGGGAGTGCTCGCGAGCCTGCCGCACTCGCGCCGTCGGTGAGACGGTCAGCCTGGGGCGCGCTGGACGCCGTCAGGCTCCGTGGCGGAAGGTTGCCGTGCACCCGCCGTCAACGGTCACGATCGAACCGGTCATGAATGACGCATCGTCAGATGCCAGGAACGTCGCGACCCGGGCCACTTCTTGTGCCTGGGCCTGGCGGCCGATGGGCTGCAAGGCGGCGTGCGCTTCCCTTCGGGCCTCGGCGGCGGCACGCTCGGCTGGGGGCAGGGAGGCCCGGCGCCCGCCCATGTCCGTGTCGATGTACCCCGGGCAGATGGCGTTGACGCGAAGGCCTTCCGGGCTGTAGTCGACGGCCAGCTGCCGGGTGAGGTTGACGATGCCGCCCTTGGAGGCACAGTACGACGGCGCCAGCGGCGCGCCGATGATGCCGTAGGTGGAAGCGATGTTGATCATGGAGCTTCGCGGGCGCTGCAGGAGGTGCGGGATCGCCGCCCTGGCGCACAGGAAGGTCCCGCGCAGGTTGACGGCGATCGTCCGGTCCCACGCGTCGATGTCGAGCTCGTGGAGGCGACTCGACCCGCCAGCGATGCCGGCGTCATTGACCAGCACGTCGAGCTGCCCGAATTCGGCAACGGCGCCGCCGACCAAGGCGGCGACCTGGTCCGCATCGGCCACGTCGCATGGCCTGAAGGACGCCCTGCCACCTGCGGTCACGATCTCCTCGACCGTTCGCTGCCCGTCATCGACATTGGTGTCTCCGATGGCGACCGTCGCGCCCGCGGCGGCCATGTCGAGGGCAATCGCCCGCCCGATGCCTGTCGCCCCGCCTGTCAGGAGCACCACCCGGTCGTTCAGGGACGGCATCCGTCCTCGCCTCCTCGTCCTCTTTAAACTCACATTGCCCCTAATACCGGACAAAAAGCTCGGCCCAGACACCGTACTCGGAGCCGGGCGAGCCGGGCTGGCGGGGTGGCTCCCTTCGCGGCCACGGACGGGCATCCAACGCTGGCCCAAGCCTCGCTTAGGCTCTTTTAGGTGACGGACTCTCCTAACCGGCAGGCCAGGACGTGGTGGATCGCGGCTGGCACGGCCGCACTCGTGATAGCGCTTGACCAGTGCACCAAGTCGCTGGTGGCGGCGGTCAGCCCTCGCGGCGATGGCCACGGAGTAGTCTCAGTGCGCCTTGTGCGGAACACCGGGGCCAGCTTCGGCATCGGCGCGGGCCATCCGGTGATCGTGGTGCTCGTGTCCGTCGTCATCATCGCTGTGGTCGTCACGCTGCTGGCCCGTACCCGTGGCCGGGCAATGGCGGTGTGCCTCGCCCTCGTGCTGGGGGGCGCGGTGAGCAATCTCGCCGACCGACTCGTCCGCGGACCCGGCCTGGGCCATGGCGGCGTCATCGACTGGATTCACGTCTGGGGCTACCCGGCCACGTTCAACCTGGCGGATGTCGCCATCCGGGTTGGCGCGGTCGCCGTGGCCGCCCTGGTCCTCGGCATCAAGCGGCTGCGATCGCCACGACTGGCGCGCCCCTGCCGCGCTGGCCAGTGAAACAGGAGTCCCGGCCGGGTCCCGGCCGCCACGATGCCGGAAGGTCAGCTGGATCTCCCGCTCAGCCGCGAGCAACGTAGTCTGGCACGACACAGCCGGGACGAGCGCAGGCGTAGCCGACAGCGGGGCCGCGGTCGTTGAGGATCTTGGTGACATCGGCCGCCGTGTGGCACATGTCTTCGCTGGAGCGCAGGTGCTGGACACCGAAGCGCACGGTGACGGTCTGGCCGTGGACCAGGTTCCACCGATCCCTGTCCTTGTCCTTCCACTGCTCACCCTCCGGGTGCGCCACCGCCCCGTCCAACTCCACGCAGGCCTTGTACTCCTCGTACAGGTTGTCCAGGTACTTATTGCCGGTGTCCTGCCGAACCCGCACCTGCCGCGACGCCTTCGGCAAGCCGTGCGGAGCCTCGACTCCCCGGACGTACCGCAACTCCAGCCACGACAGCGCACCGCCGGCCGCCTCGAGGACGCGCTCTATGTCCCGGCGGTAGCGCACTCGCTTGCGTGCCTTCATCGCGGCCTGGAAACGCTGGACCGTCGTGAATCCGCCGCCGAGCGCCTCGCATATCCAGTTGTAGGCGGCATCAAAAGTAGCGCAGCTATTTATCAGGTCAATCACCGTGTCCTCAAGACCGGTGCACGGCAGCGTCTTGTTGGCTAGGTGGCTCTCGTCGAGGATCACATCGGATCGGTGGATCCTGACCCCGGGAATCTTGCCGCAGCGGGCCGGATCCCGGGATTCCGGCACGGTGATGTGGATGACCGGGAAGGGCTTGCCGGTAAGCTTATGCAGTTCGGCCGCTGACCAGTGGCTGAGCACCGCGCGATCTCCCGCCCGCAGCAACGCCGCGCGCAACTGTGCCTCGCGCGGCACCGAACCGGTGATGGTCACGTAGACACCACGGTACGGTCGCCGCCACCGGCCAAGTTTCAGGCGCTTGTCGATGAACCGCCTGCTCAACCCGGCGACGCGAGCCTGCTTTCTGGTGATGACCTGCTTTTGCTCCCGCAGGACCCGCTGGACGTCCTGCCTCGTTCTTGGCTTCATGCCTCCCAGCGTCCCGGCGCCCACGATATGCGAGCGAATAAATCTTGCCGCTGTGGATAATGAACCCCGTTTCGCTCCTCGCTGTGGATATGACGTCCATATTGTCGGTCCAGCTTGCTATCCTCTCGGCCCCTCGTGCCTCCGCCGCAAGATGCGGCAAGACGCGGAGACGCGGAGACGCGGAGACGCAGCAAGATAGTGCGTAGTTTGCCACCCCAAAATGGCCGCCGGAGCCCACACTTACCCGCCGGTAACACCTGGACGGCGGAACGGAGGGGATCGAGGGGGCGCAGGGGGATGGCGGGGCGAGTGGGGACGAGAGACGGGCCAGACACGAGACGGACCAGGAACAAGAGCCAGACCAGGGACGAGAGACAGGCCAGGAACAAGAGCCAGACCAGGGACGAGAGACAGGCCAGGAACGAGAGACGGAACGGGACGGGAGGGTGGTGGGTGCTGGGATATTGGGAATACGTGGCCTGGGGTGGCCGCTAGACTAGGACGCAGCAGGCGTCGATCCGGCCATCACCGGGGAGTCCCCGGAAGAACGGGTGCCCAGCACCTTAGTAGAACCGGGCGGGTTCGGCCCGTTACAGCCGGCCAACGAAGCGGTCGCCCAGCGAGCCGAGCCAGCGATGGCGGGGCCTGCGGACGGCAAGCGAGGTGGTACCGCGGTGTGCTCGCGACGGAAGCGGGCGTGTCGTCCTCGCGGCAATGTGCCCCCGCACGGTGGCACGCCCACCCCGAGGAGACGGACGACAACCGATGGCCACCTACCCGCGGGCCGGCGCTGCCGAGGTACCCGCGCAGCCGGACTTTCCCGAGCTCGAGAACCGCGCGCTTGCCTACTGGACAAGCCATGGGACGTTCGGCAAGTCAATCGATAACCGCCGGGCTGACGGCGAGTTCGTGTTCTACGATGGCCCGCCATTCGCCAACGGGCTGCCGCACTATGGGCATTTGCTGACCGGCTACGTCAAGGACATCGTGCCGCGCTACCAGACGATGCGCGGGCAGAAGGTGGACCGGCGGTTCGGCTGGGATTGCCACGGGCTGCCCGCCGAGGTCGAGGCCGAGCGGCTGCTTGGCATCAACGGCAAGGCCGACATCCTGAAGATGGGCATCGAGACGTTCAACGAGGCCTGCCGCGACTCGGTGCTGCGCTACACGCGCGAGTGGCGGGACTACGTCACCCGCCAGGCCCGCTGGGTGGACTTCGACAACGACTACAAGACGCTTGACCTCCCGTACATGGAAAGCGTCATGTGGGCGTTCAAGCAGCTGCACGACAAGGGGCTGATCTACCAGGGCTTCAAGGTCCTGCCTTACTGCTGGCGCGACGAGACCCCGCTGTCGAATCATGAGCTGCGGATGGACGACGACGTCTACCAGGACCGGACCGACCCGTCGGTGACCGTCCGGTTCAAGCTGGAGACCGGCGAGTGGATCCTGGCCTGGACGACCACGCCGTGGACGCTGCCGTCGAACCTGGCCGTCGCGGTCGGGCCTGAGATCACCTACGCGGTCGTCGAGACACCAGCCAAAGAGCGTTATGTCCTGGCCAAGGACCGGCTCAAGGCGTACGTCAAGGAGCTCGGGGACGCGGAAGGCGCGGTGAACGTGGTCGCGACCCTACCGGGCAGTGAGCTGCTCGGGCGGAAGTACACGCCGATGTTCGACTACCTGACAGAGGCCGAGAAGTACGGCACGCGGGACGCGTTCGTGGTCATCCCCTCGGATGACGTGACCACCGACGACGGTACCGGGGTCGTGCACATGGCTCCGGCGTACGGCGAGGCGGACTCGGCCGCCTGCACGGCGGCAGGCATCCCGACCGTGCTGACGATCGACGAGCAGGGCAAGTACCTGCCGGTGGTCCGCGACTGGGAGGGCATGCACGTCTTCGAGGCGAACAAGCCGATCATCGCCAAGCTGCGCGAGAACAACGCGCTGGTCAGGCGGGATGACTACACCCACTCCTACCCGCACTGCTGGCGCTGCCGTACCCCGCTGATCTACAAGGCGGTGAGCAGCTGGTTCGTCGAGGTGACGAAGTTCCGTGACCGCATGGTCGAGCTGAACCAGGAGATC
>Ga0335075_10001294_pt1 | contig 41391 bp, 31 predicted proteins | sample Lox_Sample_24_FD_206723 | JGI IMG/M metagenome (GOLD analysis project Ga0335075, IMG submission 206723) | Soil microbial communities from Loxahatchee National Wildlife Refuge, Florida, United States - Lox_Sample_2.4 | ecosystem: Environmental > Terrestrial > Soil > Wetlands | place: USA...
GTGTTCGGCTTCGGCGCGGTGCTCTACACGCTGCTGCTGGTGGCGAGGCCCCCGGCGCCGGCGCGACCCGCCGCGGGCGGCCCTCGCGCCGCCGGCCCAACGGGCCCGGGTACGCCGGCGGGCTCCGGCACCGCCGCGGGCAGCCCGCCGGCAGCCGCCACGGCCGCTGCGGGAACTCCGCCGCCGTCCTGGACGGCCGGCAGTACTGCCGACAACAGCTCCGCGGAGAGTGCAGCCACCGCCGGCCCGATACCGCCGCCGCCCGGCGCGCCGGCAGGACATGCGGCCGAGCTGCTCGATGCCGCCACGCTGCCGCGCGCCGGATTCTGGATCCGCATGCTGGCGCTGCTGATCGATCTCATCCTGGTGGGCGTCGCCCTGAGCTGGCTGCACCACGGCGGCAGGGGGATGTTGCTGCTGCTCGCGACCTACGGCGCCATCATGTGGAAGCTGAAAGGCACCACGGTCGGCGGCATCGTCTGCGACCTGAAGGTGGTGCGCATCGGCGGCGGTCCGCTCGACTGGGGCACGGCGATCGTCCGCGCCCTCGGCTGCTTCCTCTCTCTCGTGATCTGCGGTCTGGGTTTCATCTGGATCGCGGTCGATCATGATCATCAGGCCTGGCACGACAAGATTGCCGGCACCGTGGTCGTGCGTGTTCCCAAGGGCGTTGGGTTGGTCTAGGAGGTCTCATGGGCGCTCAGCCGCAAGAAGACAGCGGGGGCAACGTGTTGGTGTTCGATCCGGGCCGAAGCCGATCGCAACGGAAGTGGCTGCTCGTGGCTGCGGGCATCGCGGCCGCGATCGCCATCGGCACCGCGTTCTGGATGACCCGGGCGTCATCGCCCAAGGCGGCGGCGACCCTCGCGGCCAGCACGTCCGTTCCGCTGGTGAGCGTCGTCACGCCCGGCGTGCAGCCGGTCGCGACCCAGGTGACCTTCACCGGCACGGTCGAAGCGCGCCATGAGCTGCCGATCGGCAACTCCGGCGATACCGGACGGATCGTCGCGGTGTATGTGCAGGTCGGCGACCATGTCAGGCGCGGGCAGGTCCTTGCACAGCTCGATGACTCGGTGCTCGCGCCCCAGGTCGCGCAGTTGAGCGCCGCGCTCGACCAGGCGCATGCCCAGGCCGGACTGTCGGCCGCCGAATACCGTCGCGGCGTCGCGGCCGGCCGGGCCGGCGGCCTGTCGGTCCAGGACATCGAGAAGCTGCAGGCCGCTTCCATCATGGACGCGGCCAACATCAAGGTGGCGGCGGCGCAGCTCGCGGTCATGCGTGCGAAGCTCGCGCTGACGCGGATCGTGGCTCCGGTGGACGGCATCGTCCTCACCCGCAACGCCGAAGTGGGCCAGATCGCCGGCTCGGGCGGCCCGGCGCTGTTCGACCTCGAGGACTCCGGCCAGGTCGAGATGATCGGTCAGGTCGCGGAGCAGGACATGGCCGGCCTCAAAGTGGGCCAGTCGGCCGCCGTCTACCTGATCGGCAACCCGCAGCCGTTCATCGGCAGGATCTGGCTGCTCGGCGCGGTGATCGATCCGCAGACCCGCCTCGGGGAGGTTCGCATCGCGTTGACTCCGAACCCCGCACTGCGGCCGGGCGCATTCGCGCGCAGCACGGTGACGCTCGCCCACGCGCAGCGGCCGGTGCTGCCGCAGACCGCGGTCATGGCGGACAACACTGGATCGTACGTCTACGTGGTGGCGAGCGACGGCCAGGTGCAGCGCCGTACGGTCAACGTGGGCAGCGTCATTCCCGACGGGGTCGTCATCACGGGAGGCCTGTCAGGACGGGAGCGCGTCGTATCGATGGACGGCGGCTTCCTGCATGACGGCGAGAAGGTGGCCGTCACGTCGGAGGGAGCGCCGCAGTCATGAAGAACCTTTCCGCCTGGGCCATCCGCAATCCGGTATTGCCGATGGTGTTGTTCGCGGTGTTGCTGTTCGCGGGCACGATCGCCTTCATCCGGCTGCCGGTGACGCTGAATCCGCCCATCGAGTACCCGATGGTGTCGGTGAACATCAGCCAGCCCGGCGCCGCCCCGGAGGAGGTCGAGACCCAGATCGTCCGCCGGGTCGAGGCCGCCGTGGCCAGCATCCCCGACATCAATCACATCAATTCGGTGGCCAGCCAGGGCGCGGCGGAGACGGACATCGAATTCCGCATCGGCACGCCGATCGATCGCGCGGTGGCGGACGTGCGCAATGTCGTGGACCAGGTGCAGGTGGACCTGCCGCAGGACATCCAGCCGCCGGTCGTGCAGCAGATCCGGGTCGGCGGCGGCCCCCTCGTCTATTACGAGGTCAGCTCTCCCGGCATGTCGCCGCAGGAGGTGTCCTGGTTCATCGACAACACCATCAGCAAGAATCTGCTGACGGTGCCGGGCGTGGCGCAGGTGCAGCGCTCCGGCGGGGTCGATCGGCAGATCAACGTGCAGCTCGATCCGGCGCGCATGGAAGCGCTCGGCATCACCGCCTCGCAGGTCAACGATCAGCTGCGCAACCTCAACATCGACATGCCGGGCGGCCAGGCCGACCTCGGCGACGGCGAGCAGCTGATCCGCGTGCTGGGCGGCGCCGATACGGTCCGCCAGCTCGCCGGCACGCAGATCGTGCTCCCCGGGGGGCGGTTCGCGAAGCTCTCGGACATCGCCGACGTGCGCGACGCCGCGGCCGAAGTCCGCAGCTACGACTTCTACGACGGCCGCTCGGCCATCTCGTTCTCCGTCTCCCATGCGCCGAACGTCTCGGACGTCGCGGTGCTGAACGGCGTCAAGGCGGCGCTCGCCAGGATCCGCAAACAGTATCCCGCGGTCAGGATCGCCCAGACTTTCACGACCGTGACCTACACGGAATTGAACTACCACTCCGCGATGCGGGCCCTCATCGAGGGCTCCCTCCTCGCGGTGCTGATGGTGTGGCTGTTCCTGCGCGACGTGCGCGCCACGCTGATCTCGGCGCTCGCCATCCCGCTCGCGACCATTCCGACCTTCCTCTTCATGCAGTGGGTCGGCTTCTCGCTCAACCAGATCACCCTGCTCGCGCTGTCGCTGGTATCCGGCGTCCTGGTGGACGATGCCATCGTCGAGATCGAGAACATCGTGCGCCATAAGCGCATGGGCAAGAGCGCCTTCCAGGCGGCGCTGGATGCCGCCGACCAGATCGGCCTGGCCGTCATCGCGACCTCGGCGACCATCATTGCCGTATTCCTGCCGGTGAGCTTCATGGGCGGGATCATCGGCCAGTTCTTCAAGCAGTTCGGGCTCACGGTGGCGGCCGCCGTATTCTTCTCGCTGCTCGTGGCGCGCCTCGTGACTCCGGTGATCGCCGCGTACGCCCTGAAATCGGACACCGCCGGCCACCGGGAAGGCGGTGACGGCCCCATCATGGCGGGCTACCTCAGGGTGCTGCGCTGGTGCATACGGCACCGCTGGAAGACGATCATCTGCGGCACGCTGTTCTTCGCCGTGTCGGTCGTCGCGCTGATGTTCATGCCGAAATCCTTCATTCCCGATTCGGATTCGAGCAACACCGCCCTGCACATCGAGCTGCCGCCCGGCGTGTCGCTCGATGACACCAAGAAGATCGCCGACGACGTCTACCACATCGTCGCGCGTCAGCCCGAAGTGGCCAGTGTGGACGAGTCCATCGGCGACGGCTCGTTGAATATCGCCGATCTCTACATCACGCTGGTGCCGCGCGACAAGCGCAGCGTCAGCCAGCAGGCCTGGCAGACCCGCGTTCTCGGGCTGCTGCGGGCGGTTCCCGACGCACGCATGAATTTCCAGGAGCAGAACGGCGATTCCGACGGCCACGCCATCACGATCGACCTGACGGGCGATGACCTGGGCCTGGTTTCCCGAACGGCCCGCAGGATCATGGAGCAGATGCGCACGCTGCCGGGGGTCGTCGACGTCGGCTCCGACGACGACCTGCCGCAGCCCGAGATCCTGATCCGCCCGAGGTTCGATCTCGCGGCGCGTCTCGGCGTCACGGTGGCCAGCATGAGCGACACGATTCGCATCGCGACGCTCGGGGATCTGGTGCAGAACGACGCCAAGTTCACTCTCCCCGACCGTCAGGTGCCGATCCTCGTCGACCTGCCGCGCTCGGCCCGGCAGAACCTCAACGCTCTGGAGAACCTGCCGGTGCCCACCACCGCGGGCGGCACCGTGCCGCTGAAGGCGGTGGCGAACTTCAGCTTCGGCGAAGGGCCGACGACCATCAACAGCTACGATCAGAGTCTTCGCGTCGCCATCGACGCCGACCTGAACGGCATCCCCCTCGGCACCGCGTTGAAGGAGATCTACGCCCTGCCGTCGCTGAAGCACCTGCCTGCGGGCGTGCGCCTGGTCGAGACCGGCAACGCGCAGCTCATGAGTGAGCTCTTCACCGACTTCGGCATCGCCATGCTGACCGGGCTGCTGATGGTGTTCGCGGTGCTGGTGCTGCTCTTCGTACGCGTGCTGCAGCCGCTCACGATCCTGTCGTCACTGCCGCTGTCGCTCGGCGGCGCCGTGATGGCGCTGTGGCTGACCCACAACCCCCTGTCGCTCGGCGTGATGATCGGCTTTCTGATGCTGATGGGCATCGTCGCCAAGAACGCCATCCTGCTGGTCGACTTTGCGATCGAGGAGATGCGCGCCGGCAAGGATCGGCTGACGGCCCTCCTGGAGTCAGGTCACAAGCGCGCGCGCCCCATCGTCATGACGACCTTCGCGATGGTGGCGGGCATGATGCCGGTCGCGCTCGCGGTCGGGGACTCGTTCCGTGCCCCGATGGCGATCGCCGTGATCGGCGGCCTCATCACCTCGACGGCGCTCACGCTGATCGTCGTGCCGGCAGGCTTTACGCTGATCGACGACGTCGAGCGCTGGGCGGGACCGAAGCTGAGCCACGTGCTGATCGCGGAGCCGCATGCGGTGCCGCCCCCCGAGCATCAGCCGGCGGCGTGACTTCAGGGCTGGACGCCGTAATGAGCGAACTCGTCCGCCACCGCGTACGAAAGCGCGGTGGCCGCCCTGATGTCGGCATGCCCGCGAGTCTCCTTCCCTGTACGGAGCTCGCAGATGCCGCGCCCGTAGAGTGAGTCGGGCACCAGCGGGTTGAGCTTGAGCGCCGAGTCGTACGAGGCGATGGCCTGGTCGTACCGCCCGAGGCGCATCAGCACGAACCCCCGGCTGTCGAGCGCCGCAGCCAGCATCGGGCTCTTGGCGAGCGCGGCATTGCAATCCGCGAGCGCGTCGGGGAGCGCTACATCCGCGGTCGCCAACTCCCAGCAGAGATTGTTGAGCTCGCCCGGCTGCTTCGCCAGCCCGAGCGCCCTGGTGAAGTCCGCCTGGGCGAGCCCCGGCCGTCCCGATTTCTGGTAGGCGATGCCACGCTCGGCCAGGACCCCGGACTCGCCGCCGCGTCCGCCCATCGACGATGTCAGGGAAGCCACGGCTTCGCTGTACTGTCCCGAGGCCATCTGCACCTCGGCGAGCATCGCGAGCGCCCGCGGCGATTTCGGCTGGACCTTCAGCGCGGACTCGATGTCCGCGCGGCGCCCTGAAAGGTCGCTCCAGGGACGGTACGCCGCTCGTGCCATATAGACCCACGCGCTCGGAGTGATCTTCACGGCCTGATCGAATGCCGCCGCGGCCCGCGCCGGGTCGTGGCAGGCGAGGTAGATCTGTCCGGCGGTAAGGTAGGGGACCGGCGCTTTCGGCGCGACCGCGATCGCGAGATCGGCCTGCGCCCGGGCCTCGGCCATGCGCCCGTGCTGTGCCAGGATGGCGGCCCGCATCCGATAGAGATCCAATTCGTGCGGGGTCAGTTTGACGATCGAGTCGATGTCCTCGAGGGCCTGATCGCTCTTGCCCATGCCCTCGTAGACCATCGCACGGCTGCGCAGCGCGTAGACGTCCTTGGGATTGACCCGGATCGCGTCGCTGAACGCGGACAGGGCACCCGCGCGGTCCCCCGAGGCCATGGCGAGCCAGCCGCGGCCTTCGAGCGCCACGGAGTTGTTCGGGTCGGCCGCGAGCGCCGCGGCGAAGTCACCTTTCGCGCCCGCGCTGTCGCCCTGCCGCTCACGGCTCAAGCCGCGCACGGCGAGCGCCCAGGAATAGTTGGAATCGAGCGCCAACGCGGCGGACAGGTCCTCGTCCGCCGCGGCGTACTCGTTGTGTTGCAACAGGAAGTAGGCGGCCTTGGCATAGTCACCCGCCGTGCTGGCGCTGGCCGGCACTCCCCAGGCGATCTCCGCCGCCGTGGGCGTGTGACCGCCGGGCGCATCGATGTCGACCGTCGCCTTCGACAGATCGCGCAGAGCCTTCTGGTCGCCGGCGGCCTCGCTCGCCGGAAACTCCGTCATGAGGGTGCGGCTGGTGGCCTCGGCCGTGAACACCGCGCCGCTGATCCGCGCGTGCCGCTCGTAGGCTACGCCGGCGAGCGTGCGGTCGACGTCATTACCGGTGACGCTGAAGCCTTTGCCGCCGGCGGGCAGCCTGATCGTCAGGCGGGTGCTCATGTACACGGGATAGGGAACCGCATAGGGAGCGTCCGCATTCGGTCCCGGCTGACGCTCGAAGTCAGCATCGTAACCCAGGCCGAGATCGGGCGGCTCGTACTGTCCGCCCCGCCACTCCAGTTGAGCGGTGCCGTCCATCGTCAGGCGCTCGAGACCGGCCTGCTCGTCGTAGGCCGCGGACACGGACTTGACCTCGACGAAGTCGTACTGCTTCCTGAAGAAACCCCGCAGCCCGGTATCGAGCTGCGCCGGTGTCAGGTTGGCGAGACGCTGGCTCATCCCTAGGCCTCCGTCATCGCGCACGTCGGTCTCGACATGGAATGGTGCGGGCGCGCCGACGCCCTTGCTGGCGTCGATGGAGACTGCTGTCTGCAGCGAAGGGACGGTCAGCGGCGGCGGCACCAACTTCACCAGTGGCGCACCGCTCGCGACCAGCGGCAGGCCCCAGTGGTAATAGGGGACGTGCAGGTGCGCGAGGCCCTTGTCCCCGATCCGGGTGCCGTCGAGCCAATAGGTCTGCCCGCCGATCACTGCCCGCACCAACACGTGGTCGAAGAGCTGGATCATCGGCAGCCGGGCATCCATTCCCCCGCCCGCCTGCACGTTGACCGCGACGGGCTCGGCTTCGATGCCGAGGCCGTGCAGCAATGCCAACAGCAGCACCGTCTTGGCCTTGCAGTCGCCGAAGCGCCGCGACCAGGTCTGATCGGCATCCGCCGGAATCAAGCCGCCGTCGTTCATTCCCAGGAACACGTACCGCACCTGGTCCTCGACCAGCGCGAGTGCCATGCCCGCGCGGGCCGCCGGGTCGCTCGTGGCGGCGCGGATGCGTGCGATCTCGGCCGTCAGCGGCGATTGGGGTTTCAGCACCTCGGCGCGGGTATAGAGCGGGGCAAGCCGCGCTCCCACCTGCGCCCAGGCACCAAAGCTGGTGAGCTCGATGCGGCGGCCGACCTGATACCGTAACGGCGCGTATTTCGGCTCCTGTATCGGCTGCACGTCGCGCATCGTGACATCGACGCCCGACAGATTGCCGTCATGAGTCTGGCGTACGCCGGTCAGGCCCTGCGCCTGCCACTTGATCGCCTGCGACCGCGGCCAGCTCGCGCTGATGTGAAGCAGCCGGATCGGCATGAGCGGCGAGATCTCGGGGACGGCCTCGGCGGTTCCCGCCAGCACCGGATCCGTTCGCTCCAGCGTATAGGCCACGTCGAGGGTATCTCCCACCCGAAGGTCGGCGGGCTGGAGGATCGCGGTCAGAGTATCGTCGAGGGCCGCATAATCGAGGTTCGCCTCGCGCCGCGCCGTCGTGAATGTCTGGCCGCCGGCGCCGAGCACGTCGATGACCTTCCCGTCGCGGACGATGTGCACCTTGTGCACGGTGAGAACATCCGCGTCGGGATCCCAGGCCAGCGTCACGGTGCCGACCGCGGTCAGTCCCTCTGGCGTCTGAATGCGCATGGCACTCTCGACGTAGTACTTCACCGTACCGGGAGCGAGCGAGATCTGATGATCGACCAGCAGGACTTTGATGCCGGCCTGGGTGGCCGGCCCCGCGTCAGGGAGGACCGTGGATTGCACCCACTGCGCCGGCGGACCGAATTGCAGGCTGCCCGCGGCCGAGGCGACCGCGGTCCACACCAGCGCCGGGAGACCCGCCAGTAGAGCTGGAATAATGCGACCCATGGGAACCCGCCCTTTCCTTATAATTTGTCCGCCGTAAACCCTTGCCCAGTCCCAGCACGACGATATTACCACTATGAGCCCCGGCAGACCCGTGTCAACACAGCCGTCCCCGCTCCTCGGCCGCATCAACGAGCTGGCGGCGGACATGCGTGCGGTGCGCCGCGATCTGCATCGCCATCCGGAGCTCGCGTACGGCGAGACGCGCACCGCCTCGGTGGTCGCGAAGCTGCTGCGCGAGTGGGGTATCGAAGTGCACGAGGGGATCGGCAAGACCGGCGTGGTCGGCGTCATCGACGGCGGCAGCGGCGGCAAGGCGATCGGCCTGCGCGCCGACATGGATGCGTTGCCGATCCAGGAGACTTCCGGCGCCCCGCACGCCAGCGTCCACGCCGGTGTTGCCCACAGCTGCGGTCATGACGGGCACATGGCGATGTTGCTTTGCGCCGCGCGTTATCTCTCGGAGACGCGCCGATTCAACGGCCGCGTGCATCTGCTGTTTCAACCGGCGGAGGAAGGGCTGGCGGGGGCCCGGGCGATGATCGAGGACGGGCTGTTCCGCAGATTTCCCTGTGCGGAGGTCTATGCCCTGCACAACTGGCCGACACTGCCGGCCGGCACGATCGCCACCCGCGCGGGACCCATCATGGGCGCCTCCGACCGCTTCACCATCACCGTGCGCGGCGCGGGCGGCCACGCGGCCATGCCGCACCTCGCGACCGACACGGTGCTGTGTGCTGCGCAGATCGTGACCGGCGCCCACACGCTGATCGCGCGCCGCATCGATCCCACGGCGACCGCCGTGCTCTCCATCAGCCGCATCCAGGGCGGCACGTCATTCAACGCGCTGCCGCCCGAGGTGCAGCTCTCCGGCACCGTGCGCACGTTCGATCCCGCGGTGCAGGACAAGCTCGAAGCGACGCTCCGCGAATGGGTGGAGCTCACCGCGAAGGCGGCGGGATGCAGCGCCTCCCTGGAGTACCGCCGCATCTATCCCGCAACGGTCAACGACCCCGCATGCGCGCAGCACGCGCTGGATGCCGCCGGCGCGCTCTTCGGACAGGCGTTGCGGGTGGAGTCACCGGCGGCGACGGCGGAGGACTTCGCCTTCATGCTGCAGGAGGTGCCGGGCGCCTACATCTGGGTCGGCAGCCGCAAGGGCGAGAGCAGCCCGTCCCTGCATCACCCGTCGTTCGATTTCAACGACGAGGCACTGCCCGCGGGGGCTGCGCTGTTGGCAAGCCTGGCGGAGCGGCGTCTACCCGCCTGAACCGCGGCGGCTCAATGGGTGTCGTGGGCGCTTGCGGGAAACAGCCGGCAGTATACGCAGTGGGGCGCCTCGGGCCCTGACTCCAGCCAGAGCGTACGGACCCACGGCAGGCTGCGCGGAGCGGCCGCAAACTCCCACGACGGATCGCCGAGGCCGCGGTCCAGCAGCTCCTCGGGGCTCGCGATCCCGAGCAGCTCCGCCGCCCGCCTCACCTCGATGTCACCGCGCGGCAGCACGGTGATCGCCGCGGCACCGCCTTCGATTCGCTCGGCGAGCCGATGAGCGTGCCGCGCCCCGTCGGCGTCGGCAAACAGCGTGCGGAAGTATTGCACCAGCCCATTGTGGAGCATCGGGCCGGGCTCCCTGCCGCCGCGCCCCGGCTCGCCGCAGGCGGTGAGCTCGATGCGGTCGGTCGGGAAGCCGTCGCGGAACAGCGCCAGACGGACGCGCTCGGCGGTATCGAAGTCACTGAAGACTGCCAGCAGGACGGCACTCATGGTCTCTGCTCCTTACGGTGAACGCTGCGAAAATTGTACGCCCGCCGATTCCGGCCGGCGTAATGGGTGCCCCGCGGGCGGGTAATATGTTCACGGAACCCGAGCCGCCGGCCGATGGTCAACGGACCCGGACGCGCTGCCGCTCCACAACCCAAGCGAGGACCCGATGATGACTGCTGGCTCGAGCTCCCCCGCCGTGAAGACCCCCCGTACGGGCAGCGCCGCCCACGCTGCTTTCCTGCGGCTGCGGGAGTACCTGGGCAGCCAGATCATCGGCCAGCCGAGGCTGGTGGAGCGGCTGCTGGTCGCACTGCTCGCCGACGGGCATCTGCTGGTCGAGGGCCCCCCGGGGCTGGCGAAGACGCGGGCGGTGAAGGCGCTCGCGCATGGGCTGGATGCGGACTTTCAGCGCCTGCAGTTCACCCCCGACCTGCTGCCGGCGGACCTGACGGGCTCGGACATCTACCGGCCGGAGGAAGGGGTGTTCCGTTTCCAGCGCGGGCCGCTCTTCCACAACCTGATCCTGGCCGACGAGGTCAACCGCGCGCCGGCCAAGGTGCAATCGGCGCTGCTGGAGGCGATGGCCGAGGGGCAGATCAGCGTCGGGGCGGCAACCTATCCTCTGCCGCAGCTGTTCCTGGTGATGGCGACGCAGAATCCGATCGAGCAGGAAGGGACCTATCCCCTGCCCGAGGCGCAGCTCGACCGTTTCATGCTGCACACCCGGGTGGACTATCCCGATCGGACGACCACGCTCGCGATCATGGAGCTGGCGCGGCGCGAAGCGATGACGCGGCGGGAGCTGCCGCCGCCCGAGCATCGGGTTGCGCAGGAGAGCGTGTTTGCGGCGCGGCGCGAAGTGTTGGGACTGACGCTCTCGCAGCCGGTCGCCGACTACATCGCGGCGCTGGTGGATGGCACGCGCCGGCCGGAGCCCTACAGCGCACAGCTGCGCGAATGGCTGCGCTGGGGAGCGAGTCCGCGCGCGGCCATCGCGATCGAGCGCGGCGCACGCGCACTGGCATGGCTCGATGCGCGTGAGTTCGTCACGCCCGAGGATGTGCAGGCGATCGCTCCCGATGCGTTGCGGCATCGCCTGCTGCTCGACTATGCGGCGCAGGCACGGGGCGTGTCGGCACAGGCGTGCATCGAGGAGCTGTTGAGCCGGGTCCCGGCGCCATGATCGTCCCCGATCTCGCGGAGCTGTTGGCGCTGCGCGGCGCCGCCCACGGCATGTCGCTGCACGGCCGCAAGGCGGCGCACGCCGCGCTGCTGGGGGAGCACTCCAGCGCGCAGCGGGGACGGGGTCTGGAGTTCCAGGAAGTCCGTCCGTACGTCGCCGGCGACGACCCTCGCAACATCGACTGGCGGGTCACGGCCCGGCGCGGCCGCCCGCACACCAAGCTCTTTCGCGAGGAGCGGGAGCGGCCCGTCTGGCTGCTGGTCGATCTGCAGCCCGGGCTCTTCTTCGGCACGCGGCGGCAGTTGAAGTCCGCGCTCGTGGTGCGCACGGCGGCGCTGCTCGCATGGGTCGCATCGCACGGCGGCGATCGGGTGGGCGCCGTGATCGCGCAGGGCGCCGCGCAGACGCGGATCCTGCCTGCCCGCGCCCGCCAGACCGGGGTGTTGCCATTGCTGGAGGAGTTGTTGCAATCGCAGCCGCGGGCGCCGGGGCAACCCGCGCCGCTCGCCCTGGAGGAGGGGCTGCGCGCGCTCCTGCCGCTGGTGCGCCCGGGCAGCCAGATTCTCGCCATCAGCGACTTCGCCGGCCTGCGGCGGGAAGCGGACAGCCTGTGGACGGCGCTCGCCGCGCACACTGACCTGAGGCTCTTCTGGATCACCGACGCGTTGGAAGAGGAAGGCCTGCCGAACGGCCGTTTTCGCGCCGGCCTTCCCGGCCGGCTGCGACTCCTGGACGGTTCGCGCATGCGCGATCGCTGGCGGCAGGTCTGGCGGGATCGCGAGGCGCGCATCGCCGCGCTGTCGCAGCACAACGCGGCCCCGGTCGTCAGGCTCGATACCCGCGAGCCGGTCGAGAATGTCCTTCGGCCTCTGTTGCGGCCGCGGCAATGGGCGGCATGACACCGGGCTGGCTGTCACAACTCGCTCCGGCACACGCGCCGCCGCCGCCCGGCTGGTGGCCGCCGGCGCCGGGATGGTGGCTGTTGGCGTTGCTGCTGATCGCGTCATCGGCGGGCGCCGTATGGTGGTGGCGCGACCCGTACCGCAGAAGCCGGAGAGCGGCGCTGCGCGAGCTTCGTGCCATCCGAGCCGACGACGCCGACATCGTCGCGAGCGCACGCGCCATCGAAAGCCTGTTGCGTCGCTTCGCCCTCGCGGTCTTTGGAGCCGCGCGCGTCGCGCGCCTCACGGGCGATGCCTGGCTGGCATTCGTCGCGGCCCACGGCGGCACTCAGCTCGCCGGCGAGGCGGGGCGATCGTTGCTCGCGACCGCCTTCGGCGGCGGCGCCAGTAACGACCGCGAGAGTTGGATCGCGGGCGCCGATGCGTTCGTGCGCGCCGCCCGCAAACAGACGCGGGAACAGCAGGGTCTGCCGCTGCATACCGGCGCTGCCACGGCCCGCTCGGGGCAGCGCTGATGTTCCATCTCGCCTGGCCGTGGATGGCGGTGCTGCTGCCGTTGCCCTGGATCCTGCACCGGATGAGCCGCGCGGCGGCGCCGAACGGTTCGGCCCTCTATCTGCCCTTCGCCGCATCCGTCGCGGCACCCTCGGCAACCGCCACGCTGCCCCGAGGTGCGCTCGCCCTGTTGGCCGCCACCTGGGCGCTGCTCGTGCTGGCGGCGATGCGGCCGCAATGGCTCGGCCAGCCGCTGCCGCTGCCCATCACGGGGCGCCAGGTCATGCTGGCGATCGATTGCTCGGGCTCCATGGCTTCGCAGGACATGGCCGGCGGCGAGAGCCGGCTGCAGGTCGTGCAGGAAGTCGCCGGGCACTTCATCGACCAGCGCCGCGGCGATCAGATCGGCCTGATTCTTTTCGGCAGCCGCCCTTACCTGCAGGCACCTCTCACCACCGACATCCGGACGGTGCATCAGTTTCTGGATGAGGCGGTGGTCGGCGTCGCCGGACCGCAGACGGCCATCGGCGATGCGATCGGTCTCGCGATCAAGGAGCTGCGCCGGCGTCAGAGCGCGGGCGGCGGCTCGATGCGCCAGTCCGTGTTGATTCTGCTCACCGACGGCGGCAACGACGCCGGGGTGATGCCGCCGATCGAAGCGGCACGGCTGGCGAAGCAGACGGGGCTGCGCATCTTCACCATCGGAGTGGGCGCGGCGGCGCAGCAGTCCCTGTTCGGCTTCCCGGTCGGCAACAGCGACCTCGATGTGGATCTGTTGCAGAAGATCGCGAGCATCACCGGCGGCGAATTCTTCCGCGCCACGGACGCCGCGGCATTGAGCGAGGTATACCAGAGGATCGACGAGCTCGAGCCCGCCGCCGGCAACAAGCGCTGGCTGCGGCCTGCCGCGGAATGGTTCACCTGGCCGCTGGCGCTCGCCCTGCTGCTCAGCCTCCCGGCGGCCTGGCTGATGGCGGAGCAGCTGTGATCGGCCGCTTCCACTTCATCTACCCCTACTGGCTCCTGGCGCTGCCGCCGCTCGTGGCGCTTGCCGTGTGGCTGGCCCGGCGCCGCGGACGCGACGGGGGGTGGCACCGGCTGCTGGATGGCGAGCTGCTGTCGCTGCTGCGCCTGAGCGAGGGCGGACCGGGGCGCTCCCCCTGGCTGCTCATCGGCTTCGCCTGGACGGTGGCCGTCCTCGCGCTGGCGGGTCCGACCTGGCAGCGTCAGATCACGCCCGCCTATCGCGCGCCGGCCGCCTGGATGCTGCTGCTCGAAGTGTCGCCCTCCATGGATGCCGCCGACGTTCCGCCGAGTCGAATGGCCCGGGCACGCTATGCCGTCGATGACCTGTTGTCGGGGGCGCACGATGCGCGCGTGGGGCTCGTGGCCTTCGCAGGCGAGGCCTACGCGGTGGCCCCTCTCACCAGCGATGTGACCACGATTCGCAACCTCGCGGAGCCGCTGGCTCCCAGCCTGATGCCGGAGTCGGGCGACCGCCTGGCACCCGGTCTCGAGGAGGCGGGACGCCTGTTGCAGGCATCCCTGGGAAGAGATCGGCAGGTCATCGTGCTGACCGATGGGTTCTCCGATCCGGCGCGGGCACTCGCCGCGGCGCAGAGACTGCACCGTCAGGGAATCAGCGTGAATGTCGTTGGCGTCGGCACGGAAAGCGGTGCGCCGGAGCCGGACGGCAACGGCGGTTTCGTGCGGGACGCGAAAGGTCAGGTCGTGTTGGCACGTCTGGATAGCGACCTGCTGCGGCGGATAGCGACGGCCGGCGGCGGCCGCTTCGTGCCGTTGAGCGCGCTGCCGCAACTGATCGGGGAGCTGCAGCAGGCCGGTTCGCGCGAAATGAGCTCCGGTGTCGCCGCGCCGAAAGTGAAGCTCTCGAGCTGGCTCAACGACGGCGTCTGGCTCCTCCCGCTGCTTCTTCTCCTGGCCGCGCTCGTCGCACGGCGAGGCTGGGTATGAAGCCGCCGCGGCCCTCGCTGTCGCGGCTGCTGATGCTGGCGGCCGCTCAACTATGTTGTGGCACCTTCCTGAGCGCGACCGCGCTGGCCGCCAACGCGCCGAGCGGATGGTCCGACCTCTGGCGCACGCCGGACCAGCAGGGCCAGGCGCTGCTCGATGCCGGGCAACCCGCACAGGCCGCGGATCGCTTCCAGGATCCGCGGCGGCGCGCCTACGCCGACCTCGAGGCAAGCCGCTATGGACCGGCGGCGAAGCTCCTCGCGCGCTTCACCGACGCACGATCCGAATACAACCTGGGCAACGCGCTCGCCAGATCCGGCCAGCTGCAGGCAGCGCTTACTGCATATGACGCCGCGCTGAAACAGGCCCCCGCCGACAGGGACATCCGCCACAACCGCGAACTGGTGGAGCGCGCGCTTCAGCAACAGCATCAGTCACAGGCGTCCGGACGCAATGGCCGGCAGGGCGGTAAGGCGGGCAGCTCGCAAGGACGGCAGTCGGGACAGTCCAGCGGGCGGCAGGGCTCGTCAGGATCACAACGGCCGGGCAGCGGCCAGACGGCGTCCAACGGCGCGCAAGCCGGCGCAAGCTCATCAGGTCACTCAGAGCATCCGCAGTCCGGACAGAGCGGCAACCCACAGGGCTCGAGCGCGCGACAGTCTGCGGATGCCAATCCTTCCCGCGCGCAGCAAGCTCCGACTGCGAACGGCTCCGGCTCTTCGAGCGAGGCTCCCGGTCAAGCGCAACGCGACGCGGCACAAGCCGCGGCCCTCGCCCGTGCACGGCGGCAGCAGGGCTCAAATTCTGCGGCAAGCGCGCCCGACACCGGCAACATGCTGAGCGGCGGCGCCCGGACGCCGAAGCCAAAGCCCGAGACCGAGCGGCAGCTGGCGCTCGAGCAGTGGCTGCGGCAGATCCCTGACAACGCCGCCGGCCTGCTGCAGCGCAAGTTCCTCATCGAGCACATGATGAGGCAACAGGATGGGGGCGACCCGCAGGGGCAGGGAGGCGCCCAGTGAAAGGTCGCCGCGCGCCCGGCATCCTGCTGCTGTTGCTCATGGGCTGTCTCGCGGCCGCACAGGCGCTGGCCGACGTCAGGGCGTCACTCGACGCTTCCCGGATCGCCTCGGGCGATACCGTGCAGCTGACTCTGGAGCATGACGGCCGGGCCAGCGGTCAGCCCGATCTGACCGCGCTGCGGCAGGACTTCGACATTCTCGGCACCAGCAGCAGTACGACCTTCGAGCTCTTCAACGGCAGCGCCTCGGAGAAGACCGAGGTCGTCCTCACGCTGGCGCCGAAGGTCACCGGGCACCTCACGATCCCGCCGCTCTCATGGGACGGCGAGCGGAGCCAGCCGCTCTCACTGGATGTCACCGGCCCGGGAAGCGCCGGACAGCCTTCCGGGGGAAGCGCTCCGGCGGCGGCAAAGGTCTTCATCGAGACCAGTGCGTCACCTGATCAACCTTACGTAGAAGCCGCCGTCCGACTCACCGTCCGTCTATACACAGCGGAAACCCTATATCACGCCGACCTCGGGCTGCCGGACAGCAGCGACGTCATCGCGAAGCGGCTCGGCTCGGACGAGGACAGCGAGGCTGAGCGTAACGGTCAGACCTACCATGTCGTCACTCGTCAGTACCTTCTCTTTCCCCTGCACAGCGGCAAGCTGACACTGCCCACGCCGATGCTCGATGCGGAAGTCGTGGTCCGGCAACCCTCGCCATCCGGTAACGATCCGTTCGGCAACCCTTTCGGTGGAGCGCCCTTCGGCGGCATGTTCCAGACTCTCCGCCCGGTGCGCGTCTACGGCAATCCGATCGTGCTTTCCGTGCGCCCCCGTCCCGCCGGTGCCGTCGGCAGCTACTGGCTGCCTGCCGATGACCTGACGCTCAGCGGCGCCTGGAATCCGGCCAGGCTCAGCGCGCAAGCCGGCGATCCGGTGACCCTGGATCTCGATCTGCAGGCGACCGGTCTCGCCGCGGCGCAGCTGCCGGATGTCGCCTCACTGTTGACTCTCCCTCCCGGCCTCAAGGCGTACCCGGACCAGCCGAAGCTCGACGACTCGACGCGGGACGGAAAGCTCATCGGCAGCCGCGACCAGACCCTCGCCCTGATAGCCGACTCGCCCGGCCGCTATGCGATCCCGGCGCTCACCGTCAAATGGTGGGACACGCAGGCCAACCAGGCTCGGACGACGACACTACCCGCGCGCACATTGGTCATCCTGCCCGCGCCCGCGGGTAGCTCATCCTCCAGCACCGCGTCCAGCGCCGCCGCCGCGGCGGCCGGCACCGCAGGCGAAGGGTCTCCGCCAGTACCGACTGCTCCGCCAGCACAGGGTTCTTCGCCAGGATCCACCACGCGGTCGCGACCGCCCTTGGTCGCGTCTCAACACAAGCCGCCGCCCGCTGCGCAAAACGCCGCCTCAGCCCACTCTCCTTCCGAGTGGGAGTGGATCAGCATCGGCCTTGCCGTGATATGGCTCTCGACCGTCGGCGCATGGCTGTGGTCACGCAGGTCGCGCGCCGCTTCGCGGCCGGCTGCCGCCGCGTCAGCAGCAGCAGCCACGGCCAACTCGGCCGCCCCGGCCGCCGCTTCGACCAACCCCCGCCAACATCGGCTGGACCCCGCCAAAGAGCGAGCAGCGTTTCGCGCAGCGTGCGAAGCCGACGACCCTCATGCCGCCAGAGCGCATCTACTCGCGTGGGCCACGGCACGCTGGGGCACGGCCCCGGCGGGCATCAACGCCATCGGCGCAAGAATTGGCGACACCGCTGTTGCCGAGCTGCTCCGCGATCTCGACCGCGCCTGTTATGCCGGCGGTGCCTGGCACGGTCAGGCACTCGCGACGGCCCTCACGGAGCTGCCCCCGACGCCCGCGAACTCAGCGCGCCAGCGCGACGGCCTGGCACCCCTCTACCCCTGAAGCACGCGCGGTTGCATGTCTACACGAATGCGCAGGCAGATCGGCTGCCGAAGGCGGCTATGAGCATGCAGGCAAAACGTCGGTTCCAGGCGTACCCGACGTTACTGTCGACCTGTCAAAGCTGTCAGATATGCTTTCCGACGCGCACTAATGCGCCGCCGCAGTCCTCGGCGCGTCCGCGTGCGGCCCCGCGCCGCTGCGCTGATCCTGGATCCAGCGGTCGACCACCTGATCGAGCACCGTGAGCGGCAGCGCGCCGTGCTCCAGCACCGCGGCGTGGAACTCCTTGATGTCGAACCGCGATCCCAGCTGGCTCCTGGCTTTGTCCCGCAGCCGTTGTATGTCCAGCTCCCCGATCATGTAGGCCAGCGCCTGTCCCGGCCAGGCAATGTAGCGGTCGACCTCCGTGTCGATGTTCTGCTCGGCGAGCGCGCTGTTGTCCTCGAAGTAGCGCACCGCCTGCGCGCGCGTCCACCCCTCGGAATGCATCCCCGTGTCGACCACCAGCCTGACCGCCCGCCACATCTGGTAGTCCAGGTAGCCGAACCTGGAATAGGGATCGTCATAGAGTCCCATGTCGTCGCAGAGCGTCTCCGTGTAGAGCGCCCAACCCTCGCCGTAAGAGCTGTAATAGTCGAAGCGGCGGAAGTCCGGCAGATTCGTCAGCTCCATCGCGATCGGGATCTGCAGCTGATGGCCCGGACGGGCCTCGTGACAGGTGAGCACCTGGATCTCGTACTTCGGCCGGCTCTCGGGCCTGTAGAGATTGACCGACATGTAGCCGGCGACGCTGCCATCGCCGGCCGGCGGATCCGAATAGGCGGGATAGGTGTCCGGAGCCAACGATGCGGGAATCGGCCGGATCCCGTAGGGAACCCGCGGCAGGATCCGGACCGGGAACTCGTTGACCAGGAGCGGATCCACGCGCTTGGCGGCGATGCGGTAGGCATCGAGGAGCTGCTTGGGATCCTTGTAATAGAAGCGCGGGTCGGTGCGCAGGTAATGCACGAAATCCTTGTAGCTGCCCTTGAAGCCGACCTGTCTGAAGACCTGCTCCATCTGCGCGCGGATCTCCGCGACCTTGCGCAGCCCCATGGCGTGGATCTGCCGCGGCGTCAGGTCGGTGGTGGTGTACTCCCGCACCTGGAAGGCATAGTAGGCCTTGCCGTTGGGCAGCGACTGCGCCGCGATGGAGGTCCGGCAGTGCGGCAGATAGTCCTGGTCGAAGTACTGCTCGAATTCGCGGTACGCCGGCGTGACCTCGCTCGCGATCGCCGCTTTGGCGGCCGCGCGCAGCTGCGCCTGCTCGGCCGGCGGAATGATGTCCGGCATCTTCTCGAACGGCTCATAGAACGGGCTCGCCGCGGGATCGGCCACGACATAGGCGGCGATCTGGTGCGGGACACGCTTCATCACCACTTGCGGCTCCGTCATTCCCGCGACGACGCCCTGCTTCAGCAGCGCAATCGTTGCGTCCATGTACGGTTTGAATGTCCGCAGACGCTGGACGAAGTGGCGGTAGTCGGTCTCGTTCTCGAAGCGTAGCGACTGAGTCAGAGTCCGCAGCGTCTGGATGCCGTCCAGCTCGTTGACCGGCATCAGCTGGTCCTCGAGCCCGTAATCCTCCACCCGCATCCGGTAGCGGTACTCGAAGAGGTCGTAGCTGATCCGGTCTTCGCCCGTGAGCCGGCTCCGGTCGATGGCCGCGAGCCGGTGCAGCGTCTCGATGTCTTCCCGATGCCTGCGGGCGAGCGCCGCGAGGCTCACATCCGGCCAGAGGCCGTCGTACTGGTGAAAGCCGTCCGCGGAAGCCTCCAGCGGATCTTCGCGCATCTCGCGCGCCCATTCGGTCTTCATCAGCTTGTGCAGAGAGCCGGCAGCGGAACCCGCGGGCGTGGCCGCGCCGGTGTCAGCGGCAGCCGCTGCGAGGCCGGCAGCGCCGGCTGACAGGAGGACCGTGAGGAGAAGGCTGGCTCGTGCGGCTCGGATCATGGCCGGAATCCCTCTAGGCCCGGGTCTTCTCCGGCAGCGCGACGCTCAGCTCGAGCACCTCGTGCCCCTCCTCGCGCCCGAAGTTGATCTGGATCGCTTCCGGATCCACGTTGACGTACTTGTGGATCACCTGAAGGATCTCGCGGCGCAGCAGCGGCAGGTAATCCGGGCTGCCCCGCGCGCTGCGCTCCTGCGCGACGATGATGCGCAGGCGCTCCTTCGCGACGCTGGCCGACGACGGGGTGCGGCGAAACAGAGCGAGCAGACCCACGTCAGCCCCCGAACAGCCGAGCGAAGAAACCCCTCTTGGGCTCCTCCAGGAAGCGCATCGGCAGTTCCTCGCCGAGCAGCCGCCCGACTGCATCGTCGTAGGCGCGCGAAGCGTTGCTCTCGTCGTTCATGATCACCGGCACGCCGGCATTGGAAGCGGCCAGGACGTCCGTCGACTCCGGCACCACGCCAATCACGTCGAGCCCCAGAATCTCCTTCACGTCATCCACGCTCATCATCTCTCCGCTCGCGACTCGTTTCGGGTTGTATCGCGTCAGCAGAAGATGTTCCTTGACGCCTCCGTTACCTTGCTCGGCGCGCTGTGTCTTGCTCGCGAGCAGTCCCAGGATCCGGTCGGAGTCGCGGACCGAGGACACTTCGGGATTCACGACGACCACCGCACGGTCGGCGTAGTACATGGCCAGGTGCGCGCCCTTCTCGATGCCGGCGGGAGAGTCACAGAGGATGTAATCGAAGCCGTCGGCGATCAGCTCATCAAGTACGCGTTTGACGCCCTCCGGGGTAAGCGCGTCCTTGTCTCGCGTCTGCGATGCGGCCAGCACATGCAGGGTCTCGAGGCGCTTGTCCTTGATCAGCGCCTGCTTCAGCGTGCAGTCGCCCTGGATGACGTTGACGAAGTCGTATACGACCCGGCGTTCGCAGCCCATGATGAGGTCGAGATTGCGCAGCCCGATGTCGAAGTCGATTACCGCCACTCGCTTGCCGCGGCGGGCGAGGCCGCACGCCACGCTGGCCGAGGTGGTCGTCTTGCCGACGCCGCCCTTGCCTGAAGTCACCACAATGATTTCGGTCAACGTCTACCTCCCCAGCACATTTCAACCGCCAATCGGGGCGAAACGCAAATCGTCGCCATCCAGCCACGCCTGCACCGGTTTGCCGGCGAGCTCCGGCGGCAGGGTCTCGAACACCCGGAAGACGCCCGCGACCGAGACCAGCTCGGCATGAAAATCCTGACAGAACACCCGCGCGCTGGTGTCTCCCCGCGCGCCGGCCACCGCGCGTCCGCGCAAGGAGCCGTAGACATGCACGCAGCCGTCCGAGATCGCCTCCGCCCCGGCCCCGACCGTGGATGTCACCACGAGATCGCGGCTGCGCGCGTACAGCCGCTGCCCCGAGCGCACCGGCTGATGTTGGATCAGCGCCGGAATGCCGGGCTCCGCGCGCTCCGCCGGCTGCAGGATCGGCGCGGGCTGCACGATCGGCGCCGTCTGCGTCTGCGAGCGGAAAGGCGCGAGCACGGGCAGCTCGAGCGCCGCCGACAGCGACTCCATCGCGGCGGAGCCGCCGCCAACGAGGCCCACGGGCAGCATGCCCGCACGGCGCACCGCGTCCATCACGCCCCGCATCTCCTCGACCTGCGCCTCCCGGCCGAGCGTGGTGAGGTCGAGACACACGCCCGTGCGCTGGAAGAAAAGCGGCGCGCTGGCCACGCGGCCGGTCAGCTCATCGAGAATCGCGCCCGGATCGGTCGAGCGGATGCGCACCTGCATGAGGCCCACCTGCCCGAAACGTAAATCGATGGCCGGCGCGGGTGCGGCGGCATCCAGAGGCTTCGTCATCATCGCTATTGACGACCCGTCAGAACGCTTTGCTTGATGTGTACTGCGTCTGCAATCCGGCATAGCACGCCCGTTACGCGTGCAGCGCGCCGGAGAGCAATGCAGGATGAGGCGCAGTGTACCGGCTTAATTTCTTCGCCGCACGCCTCTGACAGGCTCCGCTTCGAGGGGGTTCTCCGGCCAGTAGTGCTTCGGGTAGCGGCCCCGCATCTCCTTGCGCACTTCGGCGTAAGAACCGCGCCAGAAGCTCGCCAGATCGCGGGTCACCTGCACGGGCCGCCGCGCCGGCGAGAGCAGCTTGAAGGTGACCGGCACCCTGCCGCCCCCGATCCGCGGCGTCGCCTCGAGGCCGAAGACCTCCTGCAGGCGGACCGCGACCGCGGGCGCGCTCTCGTCGGTGTAATCGATGTGTACACGCGAGCCGCTCGGGACGGCCAGATGGGTCGGCGCCAGCCCATCGAGCTCCCGCCGCTCGTCCCAACTCAGCCGCGCCAGCAGCGCATCGAGCAGCGGGATCCGGGCGAGGTGGTCGCGTCGCGTGATTCCGTCGAGCCACGGCGCCAGCCACTCGTCGATCGCGGCGGTCAGGGCCTCGTCGGCGAGATCGGGCCAGGCGGCCTCGGCGCCGAGGCGCCGCACGAAGCCGACGCGCGCCTGCAGGCTGCGGGCCTCGCGGCTCCACGGCAGCGACCCGATCCCGAGCCGGCGGACTCCCTCCAGCATGGCCGTACGCGCTTCCTCGCGCGGCACCTCGGGCAGGGCGCTCTCCTCCAGCACCAGACTGTCCAGCCGCAGGACCCGCCGGGCGAGCACCGCCTGCTCGCGCGCGTTCCACTCGACGGAGTCGCTGCGCACCAGGTGCGAGGCCATGTGCCGGTCGATATCCTCGCGGGTGACCGGCGCCGCGAGCCGGATGCGCGCATCCCGCTCGCGGTCATCGAGATCCACTGCGACGATCAGCTCCTGGCGTGAGAGCGCCTGCGGCTCGGAGAAATGCGCGCCCCGTCCGTTGGTCAGCGTGAAACGCCCGTCGCCGCCGGTGCGCCGCCGTCCGATGCGATCCGGGAAAGCCAGCGCGAGCAGGCCGCCGACGGCGTCGCTGCCGCTGGCATGGGGCGCCTTCGGATCCGCGCCGAGCTGGCGCAGCAGCTCGCGCGCGCTGCGCCGGGCTCTGTGCAGCGCCGCGCGGTCGATCCCGCCGGGATCGCTCTCCCCCCGCAGAGCCTCGATGCGCCCACGAATGTCCGCGTCCCGGGCGCCCGCCGTCCCGCGCAGGAGATCGCGCTCCGACAGCGACGCCGCAAGATCCGCGGCCAGCGGCAGGGAGCCCGTCCGCCGTGCCCGCAGGAGCATGTGCGCGAGCCGCGGATGCACTCCGAGCCGAGTCATCTCTCGCCCGTGCGGCGTGATGCGCCCGCTGGCATCGAGAGCCTCCAAACGCGCTAGCAGGTCACGTGCACTCGCGAGCATCGCGGCGGGCGGCGGATCGAGCCACCTCAGCGTCCCGGCATCGCGTACCCCCCACCCCGCAAGCTCCAGCGCCAGCGGTGTGAGATCGGCCTCGACGATTTCCGCCGGGCTGAAAGGAGCGAGACTGCGCTGCGCACCCTCACTCCAGGCGCGATAGCACGCCCCCGGCTCCACCCGCCCCGCCCTTCCCTGTCTCTGCTCCGCCGATGCGCGCGAGATGCGCTCGGTCTCGAGCCGGCTCATGCCCGTCGCCGGATCGAACCGCTGCCGGCGCACGAGCCCCGAGTCCACGACCACGCGGACCCCCGGAATGGTGAGGCTGGTCTCGGCGATGTTGGTCGCCAGCACGACACGGCGGGATCCGGGGGGCCCGGGCGTCAGCGCCGCTTCCTGTTCCTCGCCGGAGAGCTCCCCATGAAGCGGCAGCAATCGCACATCGCCCGCCCGACCCGACGCCGCCGTGGACCCCTCGAGCAGTGCGCGCACGCGATGAATCTCCCGCGCACCGGGCAGGAACACGAGCACGTCCCCCGGCTCCTCTTCCAACGCGAGCCGGACGATCCTCGCCGTGACCGCCTCGAGCGACTCCTGCGTCCCGCGAGCCGCACCGATGTCAGGCAGCGGCGGCGATCCCTTGCCCGCATATCGCGTCGTCACCGGACAGGTCCTGCCGTGCGCCGTGATGACGGGCGCATCGCCGAGCAGGCGCGACACCGCGGCCCCCTCCAGAGTCGCCGACATGACCAGGAGCCTGAGCTCCGGTGCCACGCTCTCGCGCGCATCCAGCGTCAGCGCCAGACCGAGATCGGCCTGCAGACTCCTCTCGTGGTACTCGTCGAAGAGGATCGCCGCAACGCCCTCGAGCGCAGGGTCCGACTGCAGCATCCGTGTCAGAACGCCTTCCGTCACGACTTCGATGCGTGTCTCGCGCGACACCCGGGTATCGAGGCGCATCCGATAACCCACGGTGCGTCCGACCTCCTCCCCCAGGGTCTGCGCCATACGGACAGCTACCGCCCGCGCGGCCAACCGACGCGGCTCCAGCATCAGGATGCGCTTGCCCGCGGCCCACGGCTCCTGCAGAAGCACGAGCGGCACGACGGTACTCTTGCCGGCGCCCGGCGGCGCCGTCAGTACGGCCGACAAGTGCTCCCGAAGCGCCCGCCGCAACTCCGGCAGCGCCTCGTCGATCGGCAGCCCCGAATTCACGCCCGCCAGGTGCCGTAGGCGAACAGGATCCAACCCGCGATCAGCGCCAATCCTCCCGCCGGCGTCACGGCTCCGATCATCCGCGGCGCGCCGAGTGTCAACGCATAAAGGCTGCCGGAGAAGAGGACGATGCCCAACCCGATCAGCAGCGCCGCCACGCGCAGCGCACGGACGTCGAACGATCGCAGCGCCAGCCCGACGCCGAGCAGCCCCAGCGAGTGATAGAACTGATACCGCACCGCCGTCTCATAGACATCCAGCAGCCCGGCCCCCCAGCGATTCTTCAGCGCATGCGCCCCGAGCGCCCCCGCGATCGTCGCCAGCGCGAGCAGCACGCCCGCGGCCGGGAGCACCCATCGGCCCTTTGAGCTCGTCATGGTGCCGGCATGCGGCAGGCCGCCTTCCTAGGAGCCCGACTGCGCGGGCCGGTCGGGTCCCAACGCTCCCATCAGCGGCCGGAACAGATCGAGCGGCAGCGGAAAGACGATCAGCTGCGATTTGTCGTGCGAGATGTCCGCCAGAGTCTGCAGGTACCGCAGCTGCAGCGAGCTCGACTGTTGCGACAGCGCCTGCGCCGCCTCCACCAGGGTCTGCGCCGCCTGCTTCTCGCCTTCCGCGTTGATGACCTTGGCGCGCCGCGAGCGCTCGGCCTCCGCCTGCCTGGCCATCGCGCGAACCATGCTCTCGTCGAGGTCGACGTCCTTGAGCTCCACGTTCGCGACCTTGATGCCCCACGCCTCGGTGCTCTGGTCGAGGATGCGCTGGATGTCGGCGTTCAGCTTGTCACGCTGCGCCAGGAGGTCATCGAGCTCGTGCTGGCCCAGCACCGACCGCAAGGTCGTCTGCGCCACCTGGCTCGTGGCCTCCCAGGCATTGGCCACCTGGATGATCGCCTTGCCGGGATCGACGACGCGGAAGTAGACCACCGCATTCACCTTCACCGACACGTTGTCGCGGGTGATCACGTCCTGCTTCGGCACGTTGAGCACGATGACCCGCAGGTCCACCTTGCTCATCCTCTGGATGACGGGCCAGAGCAGAATGACTCCCGGGCCGCGGATGCCGGTGAAACGTCCCAGGGTGAACATCACCGCCCGCTCGTACTCGTTCAGCACCTTGATCGCGCTGAACACCAGCAGGGCACAGATGACGATGACGACGACGGCAGCGTAGGGCATGGGAATCTCCGGTCGAAGCCGGCCGTTTACCGCAACGGCTCGACCCACAATGTTAGACCTTCCACCTTCACGACACGCGCGGCCTGTCCGGCCTTCAGGGGCGCCGGGCTGGACGCGTTCCAGAGCTCGCCGCCGTAGCGGACGCGCCCCCGCGCCGCGAAGTCCTCTACCGCCTCCACGACGGCGCCGAGCATCGCCTGCGTACCGGTCACGACCGGGGTGCGCCTGGCGTGGGTGGCAAGATACACGATCCCGAGAATGACCAGGCCGCCCACGGTCGCCAGGCCGCCGATGAGCGGCAGCGCCACCTGGATGCCCGAAGCCCCGGAGAAGAGGATGAGCGAGCCGACGACGAAGGCGATGAGGCCGCCGATGCCGAGGGACCCATAGGCCGGGAAGAAGAACTCCGCGGCAATCATGCCGGCGCCGATGAAGAGCAGCGCCAGGCCGGCGAAATTGGTCGGCAGCAGTTGGAACGCGAAGAGCGCGATGAGAAGCGAGACGACGCCGACCACGCCGGGCAACACCCCGCCCGGATGATAACCCTCGAAGATCAGGCCCCAGATGCCGATCAGCAGCAGTCCGTAGGCGATCTCGGGGTTGGTGATGATGCCGAGCAGGTTGGTGCGCCAGTCGGGCCGCATCCAGGCCACCCGCACCCCCCGGGTGTCGAGACGGACCGTGCCGTTGCCGATTCTGACCTCACGGCCGTCCAACTGTGCCAGCAGGCTCGGCAGGTCCGGCGCAACGAGGTCGATGACATGCTGCTGCAGCGCCTGCGTCGCGGGCAGGCTGGCGGCGCCGCGCACCGCCTGCTCGGCCCAGTCCGCGTTGCGGCCGCGCAGCTGCGCGAGGCCGCGGATGTAGGCGATGGAGTCATTGAGCACCTTCTGCTGCTCCGCGCTCATTTGCGGTGCCGGCTCGGAGACCGGAGCCTGCTCGTCAGGCTTACCCGGCTGATCGGACCCGGCCGACTCGCCGTGTTTGCCGGATTTGCCGGACTTGCCCGACTTGCCGGATTTGCCGGACTCGGCGGACGTGCCGGATCTGCCGGATTTGGAAGGGCTCTCGGCCGGCGGCGCCGGCTCCGAGCCGCCGATCGACACCGGAGTGGCCGCTCCCAGGTTCGTCGCGGGCGCCATCGCCGCGATGTGACACGCATACAGGATGTAGGTGCCGGCGCTCGCCGCCCGCGCGCCCGGCGGAGCGACGTAGCCCACGACCGGCATCGGCGAGGCCAGAATGGCGCTGATGATCTCGCGCATGGAGGTCGAGAGGCCGCCCGGCGTGTCCATCTCCAGGATGACGAAGGGGCTGCGGCGCTGCTGCGCGATCTCGAGCCCATGCTGGACGTAGAGCGCCGTCGCGGGCCCGATCGCATCGCGAATCTCGAGCCCGAGAGCCGGCGTCGGTGTCGGTGTCGGTGACGGGGAAGCCGTCGGCAGGTTGCCGGCATCCGCGGGCGACAGGCCCGCCAGGCCGGCGATACCGCGGAATGCCGCGACCGCGATGAGGACCCATGTCGTAACCGACGAGAGCGCCAGCAGCGCGGCGGTTGTGTTCGGGGCGCGAATCGATGTCGGCCTCGTCATTGCGGCTCTCCGGTTATTTCCTGCGCGCGCTCCGCGGGGTGCGTGGCAGGCCGGTGTGCTGGGTTCTGAAGGTGCCCCGCGCATCAGCCTTCTCTCCGGTCCCCGCCGGCTGATACGCGGGAACGAGCTGATGTTTGCCGTTGCCGATGAGATTTGCGCGGCCCATGCGCCGCAGCGCCTCGCGCAGCACCGGCCAGTTGTCGGGATCGTGATAGCGGAGGAACGCCTTGTGCAGCCGGCGCACCTTCAGGCCCTTGGGTATCCGCACCTCACCGCCCGTGCGGCTCAGACGCTTGAGGGGGTTCCTGCCCGAGTGATACATGGCCGTCGCCGTCGCCATCGGCGATGGCAGGAAGGCCTGCACCTGGTCGGCGCGGAAGCCGTTCTTCTTCAGCCACAGGGCGAGCTCGAGCATGTCCTCATCGCTCGTGCCCGGATGGGCCGCGATGAAATACGGGATGAGGTACTGCTCCTTGCCGGCCTCGCGCGAGTAGCGGTCGAAGAGCGCCTTGAAGCGGTCGTAGGCGCCGATTCCAGGTTTCATCATCATCGACAGCGGGCCCTCGCCGATCGCCTCCGGAGCGATCTTGAGGTAGCCGCCGGTGTGATGCTGCGCCAGCTCCTTCACGTACTCCGGCGACTCCACGGCCAGGTCGTACCGCACGCCGGACGCGATCAGCACCTTGCGGATCCCGGGGAGCCCGCGCACTTTGCGGTAGAGATCGATCAGCGGCGCATGATCGGTGTCGAGATTGGGACAGATGCCGGGATAGACGCACGAAGGGCGGCGGCAGGCGCTCTCGATCTCGCGGCTGCGGCAGGCGAGCCGATACATGTTGGCCGTGGGGCCGCCGAGGTCGGAGATGACACCCGTGAAGCCGGGCACTTCGTCCCGGATCGTCTCCACCTCGCGCAGGATGGAGCGCTGCGAGCGGCTCTGGATGATGCGCCCCTCGTGCTCGGTGATGGAGCAGAACGTGCAGCCGCCGAAACAGCCGCGCTGGATCGCGACCGAGAAGCGGATCATCCTGTAGGCCGGAATGTTGGCATTGCCGTACCGCGGATGCGGCCGGCGGCGGTAGGGGCGCTCGTAGACCCAATCCATCTCCGCGGTGGTCAGCGGGACGGGCGGCGGATTCAGCCACACCTCGGTATCGCCGTGACGCTGCACCAGCGCGCGGGCATTACCTGGGTTCGCCTCGAGATGCAGGATGCGGTTCGCATGCGCATACAGCACGGGGTCCGACGCGACCTGCTCGTAAGCAGGCATACGGATGACGCTGCGTCCGCGATCGGCGTTCTTCACGCGCCGCACGAAACGCACGACTTTTTCCGCACCTCCCGCGGCAGGCTGCGGCTCCGCACCCGCGGATCGCTCCGGGCCCCCGGCCGCCGCCGCCCGCTCCGGCTCCATCGCGTAGGGATCGGCATGCGGCGTGATCGGGCCCGGCACATCGAGGTGCGTCGAGTCGATCTCGATCCAGCCTTCGGGAAGCGACTTGCGCGCGAATGCGGTGCCGCGCACGTCCGTCACCTCCCGGATCGATTCCCCGGCCGCGAGCCGATGGGCGATCTCGCAGATCTGCCGCTCGCCGTTGCCGTAGACAGCCAAGTCCGCCTTCGCATCGAGCAGGATCGAGCGGCGCACCTTTTCCGACCAGTAATCGAAGTGCGCGATGCGGCGCAGCGATGCTTCGATACCGCCAATGATGATCGGCACGTCCTTGAACGCCTCGCGCGCCCGCTGCGCGTAGACGATCACCGACCGGTCGGGCCGCTTGCCGCCCACGCCGTCCGGAGTGTAGGCATCATCGCTGCGCACGCGGCGATCCGCGGTGTAGCGGTTGACCATCGAGTCCATGTTGCCGGCGGTGATGCCGAAGAAGAGGTTGGGGCGGCCGAGCGCGGCGAACGGTTCGGCGGTATGCCAGTCGGGCTGGGCGATCATGCCGACCCTGAACCCCTGCGCCTCGAGCACCCGGCCGACGATGGCCATGCCGAAGCTCGGATGATCGACGTAGGCATCGCCGGTGACGATGATGATGTCGCAGCTGTCCCAGCCCAGCTCGTCCATCTCCGCGCGGGACATGGGCAGGAACGGCGCCGTGCCGAAGCGCTCGGCCCAGTGTTTGCGATAGCCTGTGATGTCGCGGGCGGTCTGCATGCGGGCTCAGTACAGGAGATACGCCTGACGCTCGGCGATCCACAGCGACTCGTCCTTCACCGCGAGCGCATCGAGATCCGCGGCCACGGCCGCCGGGTCATCGACCCATTGCCGCAGCAGATCGCTGCCGTTGATCACGTCGATCGCGAGCCGATCGCGCTCGTACTCGTAGACGAAATCCCGCCAGATCGGATAGTCGGGCGCGAGCCGCCGCAAGGCCTTGAAGGCGAGCGCCAGCAGCCGCCACGGACGAAACGCCTCGTGCTCGTAGTAGATGTCGTCCTCGACGTGGATCTGCACTCCGGCGCAGAGCTTGCCCACGTGCTTGTAGAACGTGGGCTCGAACCAACACTGCCGCAGGCGGCAACCGCGCATCCAGGAAGGCGCCAACTCGCGCATGGTCGACAGCAGCGCCGATACGTCGATATCGGGCGCACCAAAGAGCTCGAGCGGACGCGTAGTACCACGTCCTTCCGAAAGGGTCGTTCCCTCCACCATCACGGTGCCGGCATAAGCGCGCGCCATCCACAGAGTCGGTGCGTTGGGGCTCGGATTGACCCAGGTGCGCCGCCCGAGGGGCCAGCCGTATCCCGGCGCCGCCTGAGGCTCCCAACCGTCGAGCGCGACGACCCCACAGTCGACGTCGAGCTTCAGCGTCGAGACGAACCAGCGCGCCATTTCCCCTAGCGTCAGCCCATGCCGCATCGGCATGGCCCCCGGCCCGACGAAGCTCTCGCAACCCGGGCGCAGCGACAGCCCCTCCACCGGCCGGCCGATAGGGTTGGGGCGGTCGAGCACCCACACGGTCTTGTGCCGCGTGGCCGCCGCCTCGAGGACGTAGCGCAGCGTCGCGGCAAAGGTATAGATGCGGCAGCCCACGTCCTGCAGATCGACCAGCAGGACATCGAAGCTGTCCATCATCTCGTCAGTCGGCCGTCTGACCTCCCCGTAGAGGCTGAACACGGGTATCCGATGCACCGGGTCGACGAAGTCCGATGATTCCACCATGTTGTACTGCTTGTCCCCGCGCAGCCCGTGCTGCGGCCCGAAAGCAGCCGTCAGGTGGATGTCGCCGAGCGCCGCCAGGGCGTCCAGCGAATGCACCAGATTGCGGGTGACGGAAGCCGGATGCGCGAGCAGCGCCACCCGTTGCCCCGCCAGGGGCTTGCGAAGCTGCGGCTCCTCGAGCAGGCGGTCAATGCCAAATTTCATGGGGAGGGCGTCCTGGGAGATTCGAGCTCGAGCGAGAAGCTTTCGGGGTGGTGAAAATCGGGCCGCCCGGACGGGTGGCGCAGCGCCCAGTATGACAGCCTGCCCGTGCCCTCCTCCACTACGGTGCTCAGCGCCAGGCGCCATGCGCCTGCTGCCGGGAGCCGCACCCGCGCCTGCAGCTCGAGCTGCCGCTCGCCGCGCCGGATCGTGATGTCGGGGGTCTCGGGCAGCTCGGCCGGCGCCATTCCGGCGCGATAGGCATCGAACCCGTACGCCGCCCATTGCCCCGAAGGGGAGAAGTTCAGCTCCAGATATCCCGGCCGGTCAGGGGCGGCGACGAAAGCCTCGAAGCAGGTGTGCGCCCAAAGCCGATCCCCGCGTCCCCCGCCCTGTACGGGCGCCGGGACGAGGACGCGCGGCAGGTCCGCCTCGAGCACGAACTGCAGCCGCAACGCGTCTGCCGCAACCCGCTCTACCGACGCGGCGACGCTCCGCACTGCATCGCTTGCGCTTTGCGGGTGTGCCAGGAGCGGAACGAGGGGATGGGTCGCACGGGTCTCGCGCATGGGCCCATTTTAAGCCCACCCGACCTCGGGATCAGGAGTCGGCCGCCAGCAGGGCCTCGCGGCGGCTCCACAGGGCATTGAAGCCGCTGGCCCCGAGCAGATTGCCGGTACCGGCCGCCGCCGCGGCGCCGTTGTCGAACCTCACGATCGCATCCCGGAGCCTCACCAGCGCGAGTACGGCTTCGCCGTCCAGGGCCACGAGCCTTGCGAGCGCGCCGCCCGCCGCATCAGGAAATTGGGGAAAACGCTCCATCCCCGCCGCGGCATTGCGGATGGCCGCCTGCATCGCGTCCAGATCGCGCTGCGCGCACTCCAGAGCTTCCAGGGTGGCGGCCGGCGGCGGACCCGCAAAGAGGCGCGCCCGACGACGGAAGGCCGCCTCGAGCGCGCTCAAATGGACCCTGGACTCCTCCAGCAGCTCCGTCAGCTTGCCGCGGATCAGCAGATCGTCCACATCCTGCCGATTGCCGCGGCGATAGAAGTTATACCCACAGGCGTAGAACAGGTTCGACAGCAGCCGCCCGGCCGGCCCGGTTTCACTGATGGGATTGACGATGACCTTCAACTCCATGCGTTGACCCCGACGTTCTGTGTGCCCCCATTGGAAAGCGGAATCGGGAGCGAAATCGGCTCAGGTCACGGCGATGCCGTACCATGCAAACGATGTCCGCCTCCCCGACCACCCCGCCCAGCGAGCTCTTTCGCCTCTGGCGCTCGGGAGACAACGAAGCGCTGCGCCATCTGCTGCCGCTGGTGTACGAGGAGCTGCGCCGCATCGCGCGGCGCCACCTGCGCGGCGAGCGGCCCGACCATACCCTGCAGACCACCGCTCTCATCAACGAGGCCTATCTGCGGTTGATGGATCAGGGCGCACCCGCAGTTCGCGATCGCTGCCACTTCGTCGCCCTGACCTCGCATCTGATGCGGCAGATCCTGGTCGACTACGCCCGTGCGCGGCTGGCCAGGAAGCGTGACGGCGGCTGCCGGGTCACGCTCGCGGAGGACATTGCCGCCCCCGCGCCGGGCGAGCCCGACGTGCTCGCCATCGATGACGCGCTGACCCGTCTCGCCGCACTCGATGCGCAACAGGCCAAGGTCGTGGAGCTGAGGTACTTCGGTGGGCTGTCGATCCGCGAGACTTCGGAGGCGCTCGGCGTATCCGAGGCGACCGTGAAGCGCGACTGGGCGACCGCCCGCGCGTGGCTGCACCGCGAGATTACGGGCGCGCGCAGCCCCTGAGTCCCGCGACCGGGCGCCCTAGTGAAAGCCGCGCTGCCGGCGGCCGCGGCGCGCGAGCCCGATAGCCGCCAGCCCCAGGCCGAGGAGCCCGAGCGTGGCCGGCTCGGGCACGGTCCCGCCGCCGCCGATCTGCTGTCCCCCGATGGTGATCCCGTCGAATGCCATTGCGGTCTGGTACGCCTGATCCGCCCAATTCACCACGCCGAATTCGAGGTAGTAGTCCCCTGACGAGCCGATCGTATAGTCGGATTGCACCCACCCGGAGTAACCACAGCCCGCGTCGAAGCACGTGCCGCTCGAGCCGCCGAGCGGACTGAACGCAGGGGCGCCGGGCGTGATCACCACCGTGGAGGGAGTGATGGTGGCCGCGATCGTCGGCATCCCGAAGCCGGGGACGCTATTGCCATCAGGTGTCGTTCGCGCGGTGAAGAGCAGGGCCACCACGTCTTTGCTGCCGTTCAGCAGCTCCGCCCATCCGTAGTCCGCGTAACCCGCGCCGTCGGAAGTGACATAGTTGAACTGGAAAGACAGATCCTGGCCCGCGGTCACCGAAAACTCCTGCGACAGCAGCGTCGAGCCGTCCGTTTCCTCGCCCAGGCCCAGACCCGACTGCGGGACGCCGTTGTTCGTCGACACCCAACCGTACTGCGTACCGCCGCCGGGAGCGAGCGTAACTACACCGTCGGCCGCGCTCGTCCCGCAACTGCCGGTGCACGTCCACCCAGGCGGGATGCCGCCGTTGAAGAGGGTCGTTGCCGTCGACGCGCCCGAGTACCCGGAGGCGCAAGTCGCAAGCAGTGCGACGAGGGCGGCGCGCCGCCCATTGGCAAGGTCGAGCATTGAAATTCTCCCCGCGGCTATTTGATCGTTGGTTCCCGCGCGATACGCGTTGCCAGAAGCGTGCCAGGCAGGGCTATTTCATACGAAACAAACACTTGCGCGGTCACGGACACATTTCCATACACGACTGTCCAATTTCCTGGACAGCCCGTGTGGGTCATGGGTCATCGTCAGCGCCGGACAGGTGGCCGAGAAGGTTGTAGAGCGTCTGCCGGGAAATGTTGAGCAGCTTCGCGGCGTGCGAGAGGTTGCCCCCGGTCATCGCGAGCGCGCGCTGCACGGCGAGGTTCTCCGCCTGGCGCCGCGCCTCGCGCAGCGTCGGCATCCCGGCCCAGTCCGGCTTGTCCGCCGCCAAGCCGAGATCAGCCGCGGTGATCAGCGGGCCCTCCGCGAGGATGAGCGCCCGCTTCACGCGATTCTCGAGCTCGCGCACGTTGCCGGGCCAGGTGTGCGACTCGATGGCGGCCACGGCGTCCGGCGCGAAGCCCGCCGGAGCGGTGCCGCGGCGAGCCTGTTGCAGCACGCTGGCCGCGATCAGCACCGCGTCGGATTCCCGCTCGCGCAGCGGCGGGATGGGGATGGTCACCTCGCTCAGGCGGTAATAGAGATCCTCGCGGAAGGTCCTCTGGGCGATGGCCGCCTGGAGATTGTGGTGGGTGGCTGCGACGACCCGGACGTCCACGGGGATCGGCTCCCGTCCGCCGACGCGCTCGATCACCCGCTCCTGCAGGAATCGCAGCATCTTTGCCTGCAGGGGAAGCGGCATGTCACCGATCTCATCCAGCAGCAGCGTGCCGCCCTCGGCGGTCTGGATCCGGCCGCGCATCCGCCTGACGGCGCCCGTGAAGGCGCCGCGCTCGTGGCCGAAGAGCTCGCTCTCGAGCAGGCTCTCGGGGATCGCCGCACAGTTGATGGCCACCATCGGCTCGGCGGATCGGGGGCTCGCCGCATGCAGCGCCCGCGCCAGCCGCTCCTTGCCGGTGCCGCTCTCCCCCAGCAGCAACACCGTCGCCTCTGTTGGGGCGACCTTCCTCAGGGCGTGCCGGACCCTTTGCATGGACGCGCTCGAGAGAATCAGATCAGCGAACACCTCACGCCTCCGCCGACGTGACCACCCCTGTTGGGGAAGGCGGATTTCCGAGCCAAACCGGCTCATGCGATCCAGTAACATGCCGTCAGGCACCGCGGACGATTCCCGTACCCATGACTCCCGAGCGTTGGCGGCTGGTGAAGGCGGCATTGAGCGAGGCCATGGCGCTCAGCGACGCGGAGCGCGCGGCCTGCCTCGAGCGCCTCGGCGCGGACGATCCGGGCCTGCGCATCGAGATCGAGTCCCTGCTCGCGGCCGAGCGCGACGCCGGAATCCGGTTCCTCGAGACGCCCGCGCCCGCGGCCCTGGGGGATTACGGCCCGGAGGGCGAGGCGGCGCTCGACCCGCTCATCGGTCAGCGGCTCGGGCCCTACCGGCTGCTCACGGAAATAGGCTCAGGCGGCATGGGCCGGGTCTATCGGGCAGTCCGCGCGGACGACGAATACCGGCAGGAAGTGGCCATCAAGCTCGTCCGTGCGGGCGCGGACGCCGGATTCATCGCACAGCGTCTGCGGGCCGAACGCCAGATCCTCGCCGGGCTGAGTCATCCTCTCATCGCCCGGCTGCTCGACGGCGGCACGACGCAGGCGGGCGTGCCCTACCTCGTCATGGAGCTGATCGCGGGCGAGCCCATCACCCGCTATTGCGATCAGCGCCGGCTCGATGTCATCGCGCGGCTCGAGCTCTTCCTGCTCGTCTGCTCCGCGGTGCAGTACGCCCACCAGCACATGGTGATTCACCGGGACTTGAAGCCGAGCAACATCCTGGTGACGGCGGACGGGACGCCGAAGCTGCTCGATTTCGGTATCGCCAAGATTCTGGAGCCGGGCGGAACGGTGTCCGCCGATGCAACCATCAACACGTTGCGTGTTCTGACGCCCGATTACGCCAGCCCGGAGCAGCTCAAGGGGGAGACGGTCACCGCGGCGAGCGACGTGTACTCGCTCGGGATCGTGCTCTATGAGCTGCTGACGGGCACGAGACCCTCCATCGGCGCTGCGCGGAAACCCAGCACCGTCGTAGGTGCGTCAACGGGTTTCGTCGCCGAAGACTCGCCCGAGAAGTTGCGCCGCCGGCTGCGCGGCGACCTGGACAACATCGTGCTGATGGCGCTGCGGACCGAGCCGGAGCGGCGCTATGGGTCGGTGGACCGCCTCGCCGACGATGTTCGCAGGCATCTCGAGCATCGGCCGGTCACCGCGCGCAGGCCGACGCTGGGTTATCGTGCGGCGACATTCGTCGCGCGGCACGGTCTCGCGGTCACGACGACGGCGGTCATCGCCGCGGCGCTGATCGGCGGCATGATCGCCACCCTGCACGAGGCACGGGTCGCGGAGGCGCAGCGGGCGCGCGCCGACCGCCGCTTCAACGATGTGCGCGAGCTCGCCAACACACTGATCCTCGATGTTCACGATTCGATCCGCGACCTGCCCGGCGCCGAGAATGCCCGCCGCCTGTTGATCAGCACCGCCGTGCATTACCTCGACAGCCTTTCGCAGGAAGCAGCCGGAGATCCGTCGCTGCAGCGGCAGCTCGCCGCGGCTTACCAGCGGCTGGGGGATCTGCAGGGCCGCGCGCGCGAGGCCAATGAGGGCGATTATGCCGGCGCGCAGCGCAGCTACCGGCATGCCTTCGATCTGCTCGAGGCCAGTCTCGGCCCGGCACCCGGCGATGCGGGCACGCGGCGCGAGCTGATCATCACCTGCGGCAAGCTGAGCGACCTGCTGTGGTCGCGCAACGATGCGGCCGGCGCCCTGTCGTATTCGCAACAGACCGTGTCCCGAAGCCGGCGCCTGGCCGCGCAACATCCGGCCGACCGCAGCTTCCGCTATTTCCTCGCGGCGAGCCTGCTCGATCACGGCTACAAGCTGTTCGCGATCCGCGGCGACACCGGCGATGCCGTGAATGAGATGCGCCAGTCCGTGGCGGACCTGGAGGCGCTGCATGCCTCCGACCCGGGCGATCCGTTCGCCGCCCGCACGCTCGCCCTGGGCTACAGCCGCCTGGGCGATCTTCTCGAGTACCAACACGATCATGCGCAGGCGTTGGCGCTCTACCAGAAGGAGCGCAGCCTGCTGGCGGCACCCGCACGCGCTGCGCCGCGCAATGCCGACCTCGCGCACCTGCTCGCCTTCGCCGAGCTGGACCTCGGAGGAGCGCTGGCGGAGTTGGGACGCTTCGAGGAGGCGATGCAGCACGAGCAGACGGCGCTCGGCTCGTTCAGCGCCCTGGCGACGGCCGATCCGCGGATCGCGGAATACCGCCAGGACATGGGGATGACGCTCGTGAGCATGGCGCGCGTCGCCGGCGGGCGGGGACGGCCGCAGCGCGCCATCGCGCTGTTGCAGCAGGCGCTTGCGCAGATGGAGGCGGCGAGGATGGGTCGGGCGAGTGACAGCAGTTTCGAGATCGAGCGCGCCAACGCGGAGCTGTTGACCGGTGATGAGTACGCGGCCCTGCGGCAGCGGCAGCAGTCGCGCCAGCATTACCAGATGGCGCTCGCGACATACCGGCGGGTCGGCGGCGCATGGTTCGAGGCGACGGCCGGGGCGAAGGAGGCCGCGGACAAGATCCGGCAGAGCGACGCCGCGCCGGGGCAGCGGCTGTAGGCGCATCGAAAGCACCACCGGTCCCGCGGGCACTATATCTTCGCGGATCGCGCTTGCGGAGCATCGAATATGGCAGACCCCTCGGGACAGACTGTGACGGCGGCCGGGCAGACGGGAAACCCCGCGCAGGCCAGTCTCTGGTCACAGCTCGACATGATGTTCCGCGCGCTCTGGGCTTCCCCGGCCCGCGGCGCCATCGGCGCGCTCACGGGGGCGGCGATCGGGGTGGTCGTCGCGACAGCGTACGGCCAGGTGCGCCTCAACCGCTGGAACCGCCCCTTCTACGACGCGCTGGCGCGGCGGAACATGCACGGCTTCGCGGTCCAGCTCGCCGTCTTCGCCGCGATCGCCGGCGCGCTTCTCCTGCTGAACGTCGCGCAACGCTGGCTCGGGGAGATGTTGAAGGTGAAGCTGCGCGAGGGACTGGTGCACGACCTGGTGCAGGACTGGATGCAGCCGCGCCGCGCCTTCGAGCTGGAGAATGCCGGCCCGATCGGGGTCAACCCCGACCAGCGCATGCACGAGGACGCCCGCCACCTCACCGAGCTGTCGAGCGATCTCGCGCTCGGGCTCGTGCAGTCGTCCGCCCTTCTCGTCAGCTTCGTCGGTGTTCTGTGGTCGATCTCGCGCGGCTTCGTGCTGAAGCTCGGCGGCGTGACGTTGGCGGTGCCGGGCTACATGGTGTGGGCCGCCGTGCTTTACGCGCTCTCAGCGTCTCTTCTGACGTACTGGACCGGACGCGGCCTCATTCCGAACAACGCTTCCCGCTACGCCCGGGAGGCGGATCTGCGCTACACACTGGTACGCGTGAACGAGCACATCGATGCCATCACGCTCGCCGGCGGCGAGGCCGATGAGGCGCGGCGCATCGAGCTCGATCTGGCGGCCGTGCTCGCTGCCATGCGCCGGCTGGTGACGGGCTTGACGCGGCTCACGTGGGTGACGGCCGGCTACGGCTGGGTCACGCTCGTCGCGCCGATCCTGGTCGCGGCACCGCTCTATTTCGCCGGCAGTCTCTCGTTCGGCGGGCTGATGATGGCCGCGGCGGCCTTCACGCAGCTGCAATCCTCGCTGCGATGGTTCGTCGACAACTTCAGCACCATCGCCGACTGGCGCGCGACCCTGCTGCGCGTCGCGGTGTTCCGCCGGGCGGTCGTCACGATTGCCGCCCTGCACCGCACGCAGAGCCGTATTGACTTCACCGACAGCGGGACGGACCGGCACGACGATGCCGGGCAACTGGTGATCGACCACCTGGAGATCGCCTCGCCCTCCGGCTGCACGCGGCTCGAGGGTGGGCGCATCGCGATCGAGCCCGGTGAGCGCGTGCTGGTGATGGGGGAGCTGGGCGTCGGCAAGACTCTGCTCTTTCGGGCACTCGCGGGACTCTGGCCGTGGGGCTCCGGACGCATCGTTCACCCGCGCGGAGAGGATATCTACTGCATGCCGCGCACGCCCTACCTACCGCCGGGCACGCTGAAGGAGACGCTGTCCTACCCGTCAGCCGTCGATCACTTCAAGGAGCAGCAGTACGCCGACGCCCTGAAGCGGTTGGGTCTCGAGCGCCTCGTGCCGCGGTTGAATGAGGCACGCCGTTGGGACCGTGAGTTGAATGAGGACGAGCAGCAGGCGGTCGCTTTCGCGCGCATGTTGTTGCATGCGCCCCGCTGGATCCTCGTCGACGAAGCGGTCGACTCCCTCGATGTGGACACGCGCGAGCGGATCATGGGCCTGTTCACGAAGGAGCTGGCCCATTCCGGGCTCATCTATATCGGCCGCTCCGACCCCAAGGGCGGCTTCGTCTCGCGGACCCTGCACGTCGTCAACGACCCCTCGACCCGCAAGCTCCCCCGGCACCGGGCGCAGCAGCCGCAGGCGGTCGCGGCGCCCGCGACGTGACCGCATCCACTCAGTGCATCAGCAGCTCGCGCAACACCACCGCCTGGTTGTGCGCCTCATCGTGCGCGGAGTAGACGAGCGTCAGCCGGCCTTCCCGGGCAACCTCCCGCAGCTGACCGACGAGCTCCCGCTTGTCCTTGAGCTCCGCCCGGTAGCGGCGGCGGAACTCCTCCCAGCGCTCCGGATCGTGCCCGAACCATTTGCGCAGCCCGTTGCTGGGGGCGATTTCCTTCATCCACTGCGAGATACCGGCGTCCGCTTTCTTCACGCCGCGCGGCCACAACCGATCGACGAGGATGCGTGTGCCGTCACGGGCCGAGGGCGGCTCGTATGCGCGCTTGATGGTCACTTCCGACGCGTCTTTGAAATGGCTCATCGGGGTCTCCCTCACAGGTAAGGCGACAGCAGCCAGAAGAGGCTGTCGCGCAGCCGGGCGGCGCGCCCGGCAGGAGGTCCGGCCGGCAGGCGCGTGGCATGGTCGCGGGCCGAAAGGACGTACCTCGCAAGCCCCGCGCAGACCGCACCATCGTACACCTCCACGGCGATTTCGAAGTTCAACCTCAGGCTTCGCGGGTCGATGTTGGCCGACCCGATCTGCGCGTAGGAGCCGTCGACGACCAGGAGCTTGGTGTGGGAGAAGGGTGGACGCTGCAGGTACACCTCGATGCCGCGCTCCAGCAGCGGCGGCAGCCAGCGTTGCGTCGCCCAGTCGACGTACCGCAGATTGCTGCGGGCCGGCAGCACGAGACACACCTCGACACCGCGCAGCGCCGCCGTCTGCAGCGCCGCCGTCAGCTCGGGCGGTGGAATGAAGTAGGGCGTCATGATCAGCACCTGGCGGTGCGCCACGGCAATGGCGCCCAGGATCACGAACAGCAGCTTGTCGCTGTCTTCGTCGGGACCCTCGGTGATCACCCGGCAGAGGCAATTCCCCGCCCCCGGTTGCGCCACGGGCGGGGGCGCGAGCATCTCGCCGGCCGCGAACTGCCAGTCGGCGGCGAAGCATTCCGCGAGCTGGGACACCGCCGGTCCCCTGACCCGGAAGTGCAGGTCGGCCATGCGCCGGTGCCGCGCCTTGCCGACTTCGCGGCCGCCGATGTTCATGCCGCCCACGAAGCCGGTCTCCCCGTCGACGATGAGGAGCTTGCGGTGGTTGCGCAGATTGAGCGAGAACACCGGCATCGCGAGCCGCGGCGGCAGGAAGCGCGCGGCACGCACGCCGGCGGCGCGCAACAGGCGCACGGCGTGCGGCCAGCTGTACCATTCGCCGATGCCGTCCACCAACACGTGGACCTGCGCCCCGCGGGCGGCGGCGGCCGCGAGAGCGGCGATGAATCCCCGTCCGACCTCGTCCGTTTCGAAGATATAGGTGGAGAGCCAGACCGAATGCCGCGCCGCGCCGATCGCCTCCAGCATGAGCGGAAACGCGTTCTCGCCGTTCTCCAGCGCGACCACCTGGTTGCCGGACAGCCGCGGCCGTTGGGTCACCGTATCGCCGATGCGAGTCAGCTGCCCCGCGAAATCCTCCGGCGCCCGGCTGTCGATCGCGCTGCCGATCGGCGTCAGCCCGGCGCGCAGCTGCCGGGCGCGGGTACGCACGCGGTTCACGCCAAAGAGCAGGTAGAGGATGGCGCCGGCGAACGGGAACAGCCAGCAGATGGCTATCCAACCGAGCGCGCTGCGCGGATCGGGTTTGGTGACCAGAGCGTGCACCGCGCCGAAGGTGGCGCAGAGCACGTACAACGCCGCGGTCAGCGTCTGGAGCCAGGTATCAGCATGCTCGACCATGGGTGTTCATCGTTCGCGGGCTCGCCCGCGTACACATTATCGTATCGCGGTAAGATTGCGGCCCAGGCTTTTATCCCGTGATCGCCACCGCAATGCATACGAGGCCCCGGGTGATCATCATCGGCGGCGGTTTCGGCGGCCTTGCCGCCGCACACGCGCTGCGCACCGCCGCGGTGGACGTCCTGCTGATCGACCGCGGCAATCATCACACGTTTCAGCCCCTGCTCTACCAGGTGGCGACCGCCGGCCTCGCCGCGCCCTCCATTGCCGCCCCGCTGCGGCATATCCTGCGCGACCAGCGCAACGCCACCGTCCTCCTGGGGGAGGTGCGGCGCATGGACGTCGAAGGCAGGACCGTCGACGTCGATGGGGTGCCCCATCCATACGATTTCCTGATCATTGCGACGGGAAGCACGCACGCCTACTTCGGTCATGACGAGTGGGCGCCATACGCCCCTGGTTTGAAGACGCTGGAGGATGCGTTGCGCATCCGGGCCCGGATCCTGACGGCGTTCGAGCGCGCCGAGGCAACCGCCGATCCCGCGGAGCAGATGCAGTGGCTCACGTTCCTGATCGTCGGGGGAGGCGCCACCGGCGTGGAGCTGGCCGGCACGCTCGCGGAGATCGCCCGCCACACGCTCAAACGGGAGTTTCGCCACATCGATCCGGCCTCGGCGAGAGTCCTCCTCATCGAGGCAGGCGCGCGCGTGCTGCCGACTTTTCCGCCGTCGCTGTCGGCGAAGGCGCAGCGGCAACTCGAGCGGCTGGGAGTCATCGTGCGCACGGGGCGCGCCGTGACCGGGGTCGATGAGCGGGGAGTCTGGATCGGGGAGGAGCGGATCGAGGCGCGCACCGCATTGTGGGCCGCCGGCGTTGCCGCCTCACCGCTCGGAGCGGCGTTGGGTGTTGCTCTCGACCGGGCGGGCCGCGTGGCCGTCACCTCGGAGCTGACCGTGGCCGGGCATCCGGAGATTTTCGTCGTCGGCGACCTGACGGCCGTGCCGGAAGGCTCCCGGCCCATACCCGCGATCGCGCCGGCGGCGAAGCAGATGGGCCGTCATGCGGGCAGGGCCGTTCTCGCCAGGCTCGCCGGCCGACAGGCCGCCCCGTTCCGCTACCGGCATGCAGGCTCGCTCGCCACCATAGGCCGCATGGCCGCGGTCGTCGATTTCGGGCGCATCCGGCTCTCGGGCGTCCTCGCCTGGTGGATCTGGCTCACGGCTCACATCTATTTCCTCATCGGCTTC
>Ga0335075_10001295_pt1 | contig 41384 bp, 30 predicted proteins | sample Lox_Sample_24_FD_206723 | JGI IMG/M metagenome (GOLD analysis project Ga0335075, IMG submission 206723) | Soil microbial communities from Loxahatchee National Wildlife Refuge, Florida, United States - Lox_Sample_2.4 | ecosystem: Environmental > Terrestrial > Soil > Wetlands | place: USA...
GCCGCATGCGCCGCAATCATCGATGGATAGTCTTCCTTGCCGCCGAAGGCGCCGCCCGTCTCCACCTGCACCACGCGGACCTTATCCTCCGGCAGCGCCATCAGCTTCACCAGCGACTTGTGCACGTAGAACGGACACTGCATCGACCCGTGAATCGTCAGCCCCGCCGCATCCGAGTACTCTGCAATCACCCCGTTGTTCTCGATGTACAGATGCTCCTGCGCGCCAGTTTCGTACTCGCCCTCCACGATGAAATCGGCGCCGGCCCACACCGCATCCACATCGCCCTTTTCCATCAGGTAGCTTTTGAGCACGTTGTCTTCGCCCCACACGACAGCGTCCCTGCGCTCGCTCTCCGCGATCGAATGCACGGGCGGCAGCAACTCATACTCCATGCGCACCGCGCCCACAGCCTCCGCCAGCCTGTGCTTGTCCGCATGCGCCAGCAGCACAATTGGTTCTTCGGGATGGTTCACCACCTCCGCAGCCAGGCACGGCCAGTCATTTTGAATCAGCGCAATACAGTTCGCGCCCGGAATGTCCGCAGCCGTCACAATCGTGAACTCATTCCACGAAATTGCTGGATCAAAGGCGATCTTCCGGATGCGCCCGCGCGCAATTGAGCTGCGCACCGTCGCGCCATACAGCATTCCGGGCAGAGTGATGTCGTCAATGTAGCGGGCGATGCCGCACACCTTCGCCGCGCCTTCTTTGCGCACGCTCGATGTGCCTACAATTCGCTGCTGCAAATCTGCACCTTCAACCGGATCGTGCAATACACCCAACCGCGCAACCCGCACTTGGAAAAAGATTTCCAATTATACATCGCATCTTCGCAGCGTCTACAACGCCCGTCCATGCGCGTTCTTGCTAAACACTCCATCCTCAAAGGCGCACTCGCCGCGCACATATGTAGCCACCACCCGCCCGCGCAATGTCTCGCCCACATACGGAGAAACCGCATGCCGACAGTGCAGCGCATCCTCATTTACGCGCGTCTCCGCCTTCTCATCGAATACTACAAAATCCGCATCCCTGCCCACGGTAATTGCTCCCTTTTGCACATCCAGCCCCGCCAGCTTTGCCGGATGCAGCGCCATCCACAGTGCCAGAGCATCAAGCCCCAACCCGCGCTCCCGCATCCCCGTCCAGACCACTGGCAGCGCCACCGCTAGGCTCGAAATCCCACCCCACGCCGTCTTGAAGCTGCCTTCCTCCATCCGCTTCATCTCCGGCAAGCACGGCGAGTGGTCCGTCCCAATCATGTCGATGTCGCCGTCGATCAGCGCCTGCCACAACCGCTCGCGATCCGCCCGGCTCCGGATCGGCGGCGCGCACTTATGCACCGTGCTCCCGTCAGGAATCTCCTCCGCCGTAAAGTGCAAATAATGCGGGCACGTCTCCACCGTCACCGGCAGCCCCTCAGCGCGCGCCTCGCGCAGCATGCCCAGCGCCTGCTGCGTCGCCAGATGCACAATGTGCAGCCGGAACCCATACTCGCGGCACAAACTCAGCATCAGCGCAATCGCGTCCACCTCAGCCGCATCCGGACGCGACGCAAGATACGTCGCATACTGCCGCCAGTCACTACCCTCCAATTCCTTCGCCGCGCGTTCCAGTGGCGCAGGCAATTCCGCATGCACCAGCAACGGCAATCCAGTCGCTCGCAGATGCGGCCCAGCCGCCCGCAACTCCGTCTCATCCACGCGGAAGAACCCATCCACACCCGGCTCCGCCAGAAAGCACTTGAATCCGCGCACTCCGGCCGCCGCCAGCGGCTCAATGTCTTCGCTGTTATTGCCGGACACTCCGCCCCAAGCCGCCCAGTCCACCACACACTGGCCCGCAGCCGCTTCGCGCTTCGCTCGCAGTGCCTCCACCGTCGTCGTCGCAGGCAGGCAGTTCAGCGGCATATCCAGCAGCGTCGTAAATCCTCCCGCCGCTGCCGCCCGCGTTGCCGTCGCAAATCCCTCCCACTCCGTGCGCCCCGGCTCGTTGATGTGCACATGCGGATCCACCAGCCCCGGCAGCAGCGCCCGCTCGCCAAAATCAACCACTTCATAATCGCGCGGAACTTCCGCCAGCGAAACCACCGCCGCAATCTTCCCCTCGCGCACCAGCACTGCCGCCGCACAAACCCCCTCCGGCATCACCACCTTCTTTGAGACAAACGCCTGTGCCATACTGGCATTACTTTCTCGCGTGTTCACTCAACAAGCAAGCGGAGAAGAGCATTCATGCCAACCGAGCAGCAACTTGACTTCATGCGCCGCGCCATCGCGCTTGCCACAAACAACGTCAGCTCGGCACGCGGCGGCCCATTTGGCGCCGTCATCGTGCGCGACGACCAGATCATCGCCGAGGCCGCTAATTCCGTCACCGCAACGAACGACCCCACCGCGCACGCCGAAGTCAACGCCATCCGCCTCGCCTGCGGCAAACTTAACCGCTTCAGCCTCGAAGGCTGCGAAATCTACACCAGTTGCGAGCCATGCCCCATGTGCCTGGCCGCTATTTACTGGGCGCGCATCCGCGCCATCTACTACGGCAACACCGCGGCCGAAGCGGCCCGCGCAGGATTCGACGACGCCCACCTCTACCGCGAGCTTGCCCTCCCGCACGACAAGCGCTCCATCCCCTCCACGCAGATCCTCGGCGACGCAGCCTGGGCCAGCTTCCAGGCATGGCAAACCAGCACAACAAAAATCGAGTACTGATTATGACCACCTCGCCCGCACCCGACTATGCCGCCATGCTTCAAATCGCCATCGCCGAAGCGCGCCTCGGCCTCTCCGAAGGCGGAATCCCCATCGGGGCCGCCATCTTCAACACATGCGGCGAGCTCATCAGCGCCGGACACAACCGCCGCATTCAGCAGGACGACCCATCCATCCATGGCGAAACCGACGCCTTCCGCCGCGCCGGCCGTCAGGCTACTTACCGCGACCTCATCATGGTCACCACGCTCGCGCCCTGCTGGTACTGCAGCGGACTCGCCCGCCAGTTCGGCTTTCGCACCGTCGTTGTCGGCGAATCGCAGAACTTCTACGGCGGCATCGACTGGCTGCGCGAGTGCGGCATCGAAGTCATCGACCTCAACTCCACCGAGTGCATCACCATGCTCGCCGACTACATCCGCGCCAACCCTGCCGTCTGGAAGGAGGACATCGGCGTCCCGCTGGCTCCGCCCACTTAAGCCCGCGCTTCGCGCAATCGCGTTACGGCGTACCAGCCGACACCTGCCAGCAGATATGCCGCATAAATGTATGGGAAGTATCGATACGGCGCGGGCGGAACCGGAAAAACCGTCCCCACAACCGCCCCCAGCAGCACAACGATGGCTCCCCCTGCAAGTACACTCCAACCGGCGCTAAGCCGGCCCTTGTCGCGCAGATGTTGCACCATCGCAACCGTCGCCAGCCCATACGCAGTCAGAAAGCCATACACCGCCAGAGTCCCCATCCAGCCATAAATGTCAGCTCCGCTCGCACCGCGCTCGGCCACAACGACCACCGGCGCAACCGCCAGCAGGCCCGCCAGCACGCTCGCCGTTGCCGGAGTTTCATTGCGGCTGTGTGTCCGGCTCAACCGCTTATGCACCAGACCGTGATGCGCCATCAGCAACAGCAGACGGCCCGCGGCTATAACGCAGCCAAGTGTCGCGGCAAACATGCTCACCAGAACGCCCGCGTCAATCACCGGCCCCACAAAGCCTATGCCCGCCTGTGCGGACAAGTACCGCAGCGGAGCCACCGACTGCCCAAGCGTCACCGGAGCGCCACGAAAACCCATCACTTCTCCGTAAGCGCAAATAATAAAAAAGACCCCCGCCAGCAGCGCGCTTTGGATCAGCGCCCGCGGAATCGTCCGCAGCGGCTCGCGCGCCTCTGTACCGAGCGTAGTCGCGCTCTCAAACCCCACAAAGCTGAAGATCGCAAGCATGCCTCCGAGGCTTACCCCCGACATGGAAACACCGCGCAGGCGAATTTGCTCCCAATCAAACTGCAGGCCATGTCGCCACAATGTGGCTCCAATCACAAAAGCAATCAATGAAACCGAGATTGCCTCTACGTAAAGCATCATTCGCGCGGAGACCTTGATGTCCTTGTACGCAATCCATACAGCTCCTCCCGCCGCCACAAATGCCGGCGCCGCAGGTGGAACATATCGCCCAGCCCCGCCGAGAAACACATACACATAATTCATGAATCCGCCGATTACCGAGGAGGCAGTCAGCAAATACGCAAACAGCAGCGCCCACCCCGTCAGTGCTGAAATAATCGGCGGCAACGTCATCCGCGTGTACACAAATAGCGAGCCCGGCGAGGCAGAATCGCGCGCAAACACCGCGATACATATGGCAACAAGCACCATGGCGACCATGGCAATCGCGTAAGCCACGCACGTGCCTTGCCCCGCAAGCGTGAACACCAGCGAGATCGTCAACGCCGCCGACGTGCTTGGCGCAATCGTTGAGACGGACTGCGCCAGCGTCTCGACCGGAGACAGCACGTGCTGCCGCAACCCGTAGTCTGGGTCCACCGGCGTCTTCACGCCATCGCCTGTAATCAGCTCAGCGGCATCCATCGAGCCCGTCATCAGCGTATCGGTTTCCAACTCATTCTCCGGCTCAAATGCTCGCGTCAGCCATGCGCCAAATAGATCAGCCGCAAAACGAAAAGCGCGGCCAGCGTATATAGCAGCCAGTTCTTCCGCTTGCCGTTGCCGGAAATCAGTTCCAGCACCGCAAAAGCGATCAACCCGAAGCTCAGGCCGGTTGCAATCGAATACGTCAGAGGAATCATCACCAGCGTCAGGAACGACGGAATAGCCACCAGCGGATTGCTCCACTCAATCTTCCCTACTCCAACCAGCATCAGCGCGCCCACCAGAATCAGCGCGGGAGCGGTCGCAAACGTCGGAATCGCCCCGACCAGCGGCGCAACAAACAGCGCTACCACAAACAGCAACCCCGTTGTTATCGCCGTAACGCCCGTGCGTCCGCCCACGGCAACCCCGGCAGCGGACTCAATATAGCTCGTCACCGTGCTCGTTCCCGCCAGCGAACCCACTACCGTGCTCGTCGCATCCGCAAAAAAGATGCGCGTCAGCCGCGGAATCGTATAACCCTCTTCAATCAGCCCCGCGCGGTCCGCCACGGCTACCAGCGTTCCGATGTTGTCAAACAGGTCTACAAAAAGAAACACAAAGATGATCTCGAAGGCATTCAAGTGCAGAGCTGCGCGCACATCCAAATGAAACGCCGTCGCATGCAGCGCGCTCAGCGAGAACGCATGCGGGTCCCAGTGCACCTGATGCACCACAATGCCCAGCAGCATGGTGCCCAGCACGCCAATCAGCACCGAGGCCTTCACGCGAAAGGTCTGCAGCACCGCAATCAGCAAAATGCCGAAGACCGCCAGCGCAGCCGTCGGAGCGCGCAGGTTCCCCAGCGTCACCGTCGTCGCGCCGCTCGGCACAATAATCCCCGCGTTACGCAACCCGATGAACGCAATAAACAGCCCGATGCCGCCGGCCACCGCCGAGTGCAGCTGGTCCGGAATCGACGCCAGCAATAGCTGCCGGATCCCGGTGAACGTCAGTAGTAGAAAAATCACCCCCGAGACAAACACCGCGCCCAGCGCCGTCTGCCACGGCACGCCCATGCCCTTGACTACGGTATACGTGAAGTACGCATTTAGCCCCATGCCCGGAGCCAGCGCCAGGGGATAGTTCGCCATAAGACCCATCAGGATCGATCCGAACGCCGCGCACAGGCACGTCGCCGCCGTCACCGCCGCCAGCGGCATCCCCGCCTGCGACAGGATCGACGGGTTCACAAAAATGATGTACGCCATCGTGATGAACGTCGTCACTCCGGCAAGAATCTCGGTTCGCCAGTTCGTTCCGTGCTCTGTAAAGCAGAAATACGCTTCAAGGCGCTCTCGCATCGGCAGGACAATCCCCTCGGTCGATATTGCAAGCAATATGGTTCGTTAAGAATAGCCCATACTTCTGCGGCTCCCGCCGTGAATTAATCGCCGCTCCAGCATCTGGCATAAGCAAAAATTATCAAGTCCGAAGAAATTCTCTATAGTCGCGGATTCCCGCTTGCAGCGGCTCTTCGATTGGATATCCTCACCAAAAGCTGCCTGCAAATACAGGTACAAGGACCCGCATTCCCCCAGGAAACCTTGGGGAATTGATCAAAACATAGTTCAACCAGACGAATCGTGAGCGGAACCCCGCCCCGGCTCTTTTGTATTTCTTTTTTGCAATTTCCTTCGTGAGGCAGAGTCTGTGATGTTAAACATAAAAGGGCTTTTCGCCACCCTTCTTGTACTGCTCGTTCTACCCGTCGCATCCCACGCACAGCAAACCCTCGGAGCCGTCACCGGTCTGGTTACGGACACTTCCGGAAGCGCACTGCCCAACACCTCGGTCGTTGTCGTGGCCACGCAAACCGGTCTCACCCGCGCCGTCAAAGCAGGACCCGATGGCACTTACAACTTCTTCAATCTCCCCATCGGCACGTACTCGCTCACCTTCACTCACGACGGCTTCGATACGCAGAAGATTCCCTCCATTCTCGTGCAGGCCGATCGCACAGCCACCGTCAATGCGCAGCTGAAGGTCGGCGAAGTCAGCACCTCGGTCACCGTTCAGGACACCCCACTGCTCAATGCCGTTGACACCACCAACGGCTATGTCCTCGATAAAACCCAGATCGACTCCATCCCCCTGCCCACCGGAAGCTTCACCGGCGCCGCTATCCTCGCTCCCGGTGTAAACGCTGAACTACCCGGCGGAACCGGCTCCAACAGCGGCATGGGCAACGCTCCCATCTGGGCCAACGGCCAGCGCGACACCTCCAACAGCTTCCTGCTCAACGGCGTTGACGCCAGCAACCTCTTCAACGGCAAAAGCACCAGCCAGGTCGCCTCCGCCCGCATCGTCAACAACACCGGCGTAGGCAACCTCGGCGCTGGCGGCGTTGAGCAGAGCAGCGCCTCTGTCTATCTGGCGATCGGCAACGCCCTGCCTACGCCTGCTCCGGAAACGCTATCCGAAATCCGTGTCAACACTTCCATGTACGACGCACAACAGGGCTCCACCAGCGGAGCCCACATCGACATGAGCACCGCCTCCGGCACCAACCAGATCCACGGCGGCCTGTACTTCAACCGCGGAACCGACTGGCTCAATGCCGCGCCCTTTTTCTTCAAGCAGTCCACGTTCATTCCCCAGAACGAAATGGTTCCGCAGCTCCATCGCTACACCCTGGGCGGCGAAACAGGGGGCCCCATCATCAAGGACAAGCTCTTCTACTACCTCGCCTACCAGCACACCCACGCCTCCGATCAGGAAATCGGCATCTCGCGCCTCGCCGTTCCGCCAGGCCTCACAGATGATCGCGACCCGCAGACCCTCGTCGACATCGCAAACGAAAATTGGAACATCCCTGAGGGGCTGGCCCCCATCAGCGTTTCGGACCTCAATCCCGTGGCCGTCTGGCTCATGCAGTACAAGTTCCCCAACGGCCAATATCTCGTCCCCTCGGCCACCACGTCCGCGCCTGCCACTTACAGCGATCCATTCAACTCCTCCATCCCCGGCACCTCGTATTTCTCTGCCGATCAGGCCGTGGCCAATCTCGACTGGGATGCCACCAGGTCAGACACACTCTCAGCCAAATACTATTACCAGCACGATCCGCTCAACGCGCCTTACGCATACTCCAACGTTTCCGGTTTCAACCAGCTGCTCGATACCGGAAGCCAGGTTGCCTCGCTCAATAACACGCAGATCCTCAGCTCCAGCTTCAGCGTAACGGAAGTCATGGGCTTCATCCGTGAGAAGGCCTATGGCGTTAACGAGCAGCCCTTCACGCCACAGCAGGCCGGAATCAACACCTTCGGCTCAACATACTTCCCCGGCATCAGCATCATCGACGACTACGGCAACTCCTCGCCCAACAATCCGAACTATGTTTACAACGCCGCGCTGAACATCGGCCCCGGATCCTTTACGCAGAGCCCCTTCACTGGACTCTTCCAGAACCGCTTTATGCCCTCGGCCAACGCCATCTGGACGGTCGGACGCCACACCGTCACCTTCGGCGGCAGCTACTCCTACACCCAGCTCAATGTTCGCAACGAGCGCACCGGCAAGGGCATGATCGCAACCCCCGACTTCTCCAACTTCCTTCAGGGCAACCTCGCCTACCAGAACGACGACTTCACAACCACGTCGTTCATGCTTGGCAATGCGAACCGCTACTATCGCGCCAATCAGGTCGGCCTCTACTTGCAGGACAAGTTCCAGATCATCCCCACTCTCAGCCTCACCGCCGGGATCAGGTATGACTGGGACGGTGGCCTGACAGAAAAATACGGACGCATCTTCAACTTTGACCCCTCGCTCTACTCCTTCGACGGCAGCCAGGTTGTGACCAACGGCTTCATCGTCGCCGGGAACAACAAGCAATTCCCGACCAAAGGCGTAAGCAACACCACCCTCACCGGACGCCAGTGGGGCATCGGCCCGCGCCTCGGGCTCGCATGGCAGCCCCGGAAATTTAACGGCAACGTCGTCGTCCGCACCGGAACCGGCTTCTACTACGACCGAGGCGAGCTGTTCACCTACCTCTCACCCGGCTACGCAGCCGGGGAAGTCACCGGCGGACCATTTGGCGTCACCATGACTCCTCCCTTCGTCAACACCGTACAGTGCCCCGGCGCGCTGCCCATAGTCTCCGCCTGCAGCGGCACCATCAACCTCTCCAATCCGTGGGGAACCACCCCCGGACTCCAGCCCAGCGGCAACCCGGCAGATATCACCGAGTACCTGCCGACCGTCTCTGAAATCGAAAACTTCGCGCAGCTCTTCTCCATCGCCACCTACAACCGCACCAACAAGCTGCCATACACCATCAACTACACGCTCGACGTGCAGTGGCAGCCCCGCAACGATATGGCCATCGACATCGGCTACGTCGGCAATGTGGGCCGCCACGAGGTCATCCCCGTTCCTTTCAACCAGGCCGGTATTGCAACCCCCGGCAACCCAATCCACGGGCAGAATTACACCTACGGCTACGCCGTCCAGACGCAGGCGTGTGATTACTACAGCTGTTCTCCAGCCACCTTGCCCGACGGCACTCAATACCAGTCAACCTACGAGGGCGGCAACATCGACCTCCGCGTCCCCTACGTCGGTTACTCTGCCGAGTCTGAGACCTACAAGGCTGCCGGTGTCTCTGCCTACAACTCGTTGGTTGCCCACCTTGAAAAGCGCCTGAGCCACGGCATCGAGGCCGGCGTCTCCTACACCTACTCCCATGCGCTCGATGAGCAGAGCGCCATGGGCCTGTTCTTCAACGGAAACAACCCGCTCAACCTGCGCGACGGCTACGCCTCGTCCGACTTTGACCGCACGCACGTCATCAACTTCAACTACTCCTTCACCTCACCCAACTTCTTCGCAAAGAACTCACTCGCAGGCCGCATCGCCAACGGATGGACCCTCGAAGGCCTTACTGTCTTGCAGAGCGGCCAGCCCTACAGCGTCATCGACTACTCCGGCGCTGTGGGAAGCATCTATTACGGGACCTCCGACGGCATCACCAACCCCATCGTTCCGCTGGCCCCGGGCTGCACGCCGCATTCTACTTACACGGGACACTCTGGCGCCTTTGGCACTCCTGCCCTCAACGCAGCCTGCTTCACCCTGCCTCTGCTGGGCGCGGGCGGGCTTAACGGCGCTATTCCCTCCAATGATCCGTTTGAGACGGACTTCACCAGTGGACAACGCAATATCTTCCGTCAGGCATTCCAGAAGCGTTCCGACGTCTCCATCGTGAAGACCTTCAAAATTACCGAAAGGTTCAGTGCGAAATACAATTTCGATATCTTCAACCTGACCAACAGTGCGAGCTTCGACATTCCGAATGACAACGTGTCGCAGAATGAAGGCTATAACGACTTCCCGGTCGAAGGCACACCGCCTGCTCCGGATCCTGCCTCTTGCGCGGAGAACAACCCGCCGTCAGGCACCTTTTTCAACTGCCCGAATGGCCTCGGCTACGTCTCCCACACCATCGGAGCGCCGCGCCAGATTCAAATGGCCCTGCACCTGACCTTCTGATCGCCCGCATTCGCCATCCACGGTTTGGAGCCGCTCCTAGTTCCGCAACAGGGGCAACTTCAAACCGTTTTCTTTTGCCGTCTCCACTGCCGCTTCATATCCTGCGTCCGCGTGCCGCATCACACCGGTCGCAGGATCATTGAACAGCACCCGCTCAATTCTTTTGTCCGCCTCAGCGCTTCCGTCGCACACAATCACCACGCCCGCGTGCTGCGAATACCCCATGCCCACGCCACCTCCGTGATGGAAGCTCACCCACGTCGCGCCTCCCGCCACATTCAGCATTGCATTCAGCAGCGGCCAGTCAGACACCGCGTCTGACCCGTCCTTCATTGCCTCCGTTTCGCGATTCGGGCTCGCCACCGATCCCGTATCCAGATGATCGCGTCCAATCACAATCGGAGCCTTCAGCTCACCGCTTCGCACCATCGCATTGAACGCCAGCCCGGCCTTGTCCCGCTGCCCCAGTCCAAGCCAGCATATGCGCGCCGGCAGCCCCTGAAATTGAACCCGTTCCCGCGCCATGTTCAGCCAACGACGCAGATGTGCGTCTCCCGGAAACAGCTCTTTAATCTTCGCGTCTGTCCTGTAAATGTCCTCAGGATCGCCCGATAGCGCCACCCACCGGAACGGCCCCTTGCCCTCGCAGAACAACGGCCGGACGTACGCGGGCACGAAGCCCGGAAAATCAAATGCATCTTTCACGCCTTCATCGAACGCCACCTGCCGGATGTTGTTTCCGTAGTCGAACACCGGCACGCCCATCCGCTGAAACTCAAGCATCGCGCGCACATGCGCCGCGCAACTCTCTGCCGACGCCTGCCGCAGCGCCGCGTGCCGCTCCGGATTCGCCGCGTCCGCCTTCCACTGCTCCACCGTCCAACTCAGCGGCAGATATCCGTTGATCAAATCGTGCGCGGAAGTCTGGTCCGTCACCAGATCAGGCTTGATTCCACCCCCGCGCGCGCGCCGCGCCAGCTCCGGCACAATCTCCGCGGCATTCCCCAGCAGCCCGACAGACACAGCCTCTTTGCGCTCGCAATGCTCCCCGATCAGCCGCAACGCATCATCCAGGTCCTTCGCCTGCTTGTCCAGATACAGCGTCCGCAGCCGAAAATCGATCCGCGACTGCTGGCACTCCACAATCAGCGAGCACGCTCCGGCGAACGTCGCCGCCAGCGGCTGCGCCGCACCCATTCCACCCAGCCCCGCCGTTAATATCCAGCGCCCGCGCAAGTCTCCGCCATAGTGCCTACGCCCCGCTTCTTCAAATGTCTCGTATGTCCCCTGAATAATTCCCTGCGACCCGATATAAATCCAGCTCCCTGCCGTCATCTGCCCAAACATCATCAGACCCTTGCGGTCGAGCTCGTTAAAGTGCTCCCAGTTCGCCCACGCCGGAACCAGGTTCGAGTTCGCAATCAGCACGCGCGGCGCATCCGCATGCGTCTTAAACACGCCGACCGGCTTGCCCGACTGGATCAGCAGCGTCTCATCCGGCTCCAGCTCGCGCAGCCGCCGCAGAATCTCATCAAAGCACTCCCAGTTGCGCGCTGCCCTGCCAATCCCTCCGTACACCACCAGCCGCTGCGGATTCTCCGCCACCTCCGCATCTAGATTGTTCTGGATCATGCGATACGCCGCCTCGATCAGCCAGTTCTTGCAACTCAGCTCAATGCCCCGCGGCGCGCGTATCTTCCGCGCGGGATCGAACCGCCGCGCCTCGATCGTCTCTTTCCTCAGCGTCTCTTCCGCCACCGTCTCATTCATCGAAGGCATCTGTTGTCCTCCTGTTTAATTACGTCGCTATCTCCAAACCCTGGCCGACACTTCCCCGTACTTACGGACGATCTCTTCCTGCAAACCATGTCGTCCATCAGAAACAATCATCTCTCCGCCCACAACCACATCGCGCACCGCTGTGCGATTCATGCCGAACACCACCGCAGCCGTCAACTCGTCGGCTGCCGCCCCCGCAATCGATACATCGTTCAAATCCACTGTAAAGAAGTCCGCGCACGCTCCCGGCTTCAGCTCGCCCGCATTCAATCCCAGGCTCTTCGAACCCCCCGCCGTCGCATAGCCAAGCAGCCGCTGCGAAATATCCACTCCCGCCACGTCGTCCAGAATCACCCGCTGCTCCCGCATTAGCCGCAGGTGACAGTCCAGCTCGCGCGCATCCTCCAGCAGATCAATCGTCGCCTGGCTGTCCGACCCAAAGCAGAACCCAATCCCTTTCGCAATCGCCGCCTCCGCGTCCACCACACCGTCTCCCAGGTTCCGCTCCGTCGTCGGGCACGAGCACACCGTCGCATCCGCATCGGCAATCGCATCCATCTCGTCCGGCGTGATGTGGATGGCATGCACCAGCGTTGACCGCTCCGTCAGCAACCCGTTCCTCGCCAGCAACTGCACCGAAGTCGCCCCGTACTCCGCCCCGCATGCCGCATTCTCCGCCCTCTGCTCGGCTGCATGTATGTGCACTGGAAGCTGCCGCTCCGCCGCCCAGCATGCAATCTCCTTCATTGCATCCAGAGGAACCGCCCGCACACTATGCGGCGCTGCTCCCATCGAAACACCATGCTGTCCGCCGTTAATCTCGCGCGCCAGCGCCGCTATGTTCTCCATGTACTCCGGCAGCGTCTCGTAGAACCGCGTCTGCCCCGCATTCGGAGGCAGCTTGTATCCGGCGCGCAGATACGCAACCCGCAGCAGGCAAATTCTTATCCCCACGGACCGCGCCGCGGCAATCACCTTTTTCGACAGCTCGTTCGGATCGTCATATGTCGTCCCGTCCGGCCGCTTATGCACGTAGTGGAACTCGCCGACTGATGTAATCCCCGCCAGCGCCATCTCCAGAAACGTCATACGCGCCACGTCATACACGTCATCCGCATCAAGCGCCTGCGCCGCGCGATACATCGTGTCCCGCCACGTCCAAAAGTTGTTCCCGCTCGCGCCTCGCGTCTCTGCCCGTGCGCGAATCAGCCGCTGAAAGCTGTGTGAGTGTCCATTCACCAGTCCGGGCAGCATCGCCTTGCCCTCCAGACGAACAACCCTGCCCGTCGCACCCGGCTCCAGCGGTCCCACGCCCGCAATCATCCCGGCGGCATCTACACGCACGCCATGGCCGGAGACAAATCTTCCGTCGCTATACACAAGGTCCGGACAGTAGACGGCGGGATTCATCGTTTGCGTCCTAAGGGTGAACTCTTGATCTTAATCCTGAATCCCATGCAGCAGCTTCTTCACGCACTCCGTCCACTCCGCCAGTTGAACCGCTGGAACACACTCCCGGTCGCTGTGCGCCGTCTGCATGTCGCCTGGCCCGATCACCACGACTTCTTCCGCGACCCTTGCGAACCGCGTCGCTTCCGACCCGAACGAGATCCCGCACTCCGGCCTGCCCAGCATCCCCGCGAGCATCGGTCCCAGTTCCGCACCGGCCTTGCGCGCAAATCCCACATCCGCGCGCAGCGCCTCAACCTCAATTGTGCAGCCTTCATTTCGAGCCTCTATCTCGCATGCCAGGGCCTCCAGCCGCCGTCCGCCCTCAGCCGCATCCTCTTCCGGCAGAGGACGCCACTCCACCGTCATCACACACCCGCCGGGAATAATGTTCTTTGCCGTCCCGCCCTGCACAAGCCCCACGTTATACGTCGTTCGCGGAGGCTCAAACAGGGCATTCCGCATCCCCGCATCGTCGCGCTCCCACGTCTCAATCGCCCGTAGCACCTCCGCCGCGACGAACACCGCGGAAACACCCTTCCCTGGAAACGCGCTGTGCGCTTCTCGCCCTGTCACTTTCATGCGCGCCAGCCCGTATCCCTTGCCCGCCGTCGCTGGACGTAGCGACGTCGGCTCGCACACCACTGCGTAGCGCGGTCGAATCGTATCCTCTGCCAGCAGCCGCGTCGTACCTATGCACCCGATCTCCTCATCCGCCGTCAGCACCAGAGCAACAGGCCTTCTCAAATCCGCTGCATCGGTCTCCGCAATCGCCGTCAGCAGGCACGCCAGTGATCCCTTTACATCGCACGCTCCACACCCATGCAGCACGCCGCCGGTCTCTTTCAGGTTTAACGCTTCCGTCCACTCATTGCGATACGGGACCGTGTCCGTGTGGCACACAAACGCCAACCCCACCTGCGGAAGCCCGCCTTGGTGCTGCTCCGGCACTGCAATCAGGTTCGCCTTCTCAATGCCGTCCGCACCCGCGTATGCCATGCGCCGCGTATGCCATCCGCGCCCCTGCAGTAGCCGCTCGGCATACGCAATCACCGGCACATTCGACACCGCCGATGCGCTCGGAATCCCGACCAGATCGCGTAATACGTCCGCCGCAGTCACCATACCCTCACACCGCTCTGCGTCCCGCAACATACACCTGGGGCCTCACAGCAGCCGCCACGTAATACGCGATCTCCCGATGGTCATTGAATTCATGAATTACAAAGTCCGCGCGCTTGCCCGTTTCGAGCGACCCCACCTCACCCGCCATTCCCAGACTCGCCGCCGCGTTCATTGTCGCCGCCACAATCGCCTCCGCCGGCAGCATTCTCATATAGAGCGCCGCCAGCGAGATCACAAACGCCATGGACGTCATGGGCGACGACCCCGGATTGAAATCCGTCGCCAGTACCGGCGCAAGCCCCGCCTCAATCATCGCCCGCGCATCCGGATACTTGCTCCGCCCCAGCGCAAACACCGACCCCGGAACCAGCACCGGCTGCACCTCTGCCTTCCTCAGCGCATTGATCCCCGTCTGCTCCGTGTATTCCAGATGGTCCGCCGTCGTCGCGCCCAGCTCCGCCGCCAGTTGCGCGCCTCCGTCCGCCGCAAACTGCTCCACATGCATCCGCAGCTCGAGCCCGCGCTGCTTCGCCGCCATCAGAATCACACGAGCCTCATCCAAAGTGAACGCATGTTCGTCGCAAAACACATCGCAGTATCGCGCCAGACTTTGCTCGGCAACCACAGGCAGCATTTCTTCCTGTACCAGCCGCACATAGGCTGCACGGTCCTTCTTGTACTCCGGAGGAACAACATGCGCCGCGAGCACCGTCGCAACCATCTGCAGCGGCGTATGCTCCTTGAGACCAGCAATCACCCGCAGAATCTTCAGCTCCGACTCCACCGTCTGCCCATAGCCCGACTTAGCTTCAATCGTCGTTGTCCCGCCGCGCAGCATCCACCCGGCATGGCGCAGCGCCGCATCAGTCAACTCCGCCTCTGTCGCTTTGCGCGTCTGTCGCAGCGTGGACGCGATTCCCCCGCCCGACGCCGCAATCTCCTGATAGGTCTTTCCGCCCACGCGCTGCTCAAACTCCACAACGCGATTGCCACCGAACACCAGATGCGTGTGCGCATCCACAAACCCCGGCAGCACCGCGCGGCCGCCCGCGTCCACTACCTCAATCCCTGTGGGAAACAACAACTTTAGATCGGAATAACTCCCCACACCAGCAACGCGCCCATCCACCACCAGCAGCGCCGCATCCCTCTTGATCCCCAGTTCCCGTAGCTCGCGCCCGGTCCGCGCCCGCGCCGGCCCCGCCAGGGTCACCAGCTCGCCGCAATTCACTACTGCCAGGCCCGCGTCGCGCGTCTTCACCTCCTGCGCACCATGGCCGAATAAATGTTGGCCGTCGACAGCCGTACATTCACCAGCGGAACGCCTCCCGGCGCAATCCCCGCAAAGCGATAGTCCACCGCGTCCGTCGAACGCAGATCGCGCATTCCAGCGATTAGCTCCTTGTGGTCACCGGCAATCGTCAACTTATAGATCGGCTGCCCCGCCTGCGCAAAATCGTGGAAGAAGATTGCCTCGCCGTCATGCGACCACACTGGATCGGCGATGTTTCCCTGTGCCAGCATCCGCCACTGCTTCGTTATCGTGTCATACAGCATCAGTCTGGCCTGGTCCAGCGACAATGCAGCAATGTATCGTCCGTCCGGCGACCAGCGCGGACTGAATAGTCCCTCCGATCCCGGCAGCTCACTCTCCTTCTTCGTCTCCAGGTTCAGCAGGTAGATCGCCTTTTTCTCCGGTTCCGCCGCCATCAGTCGCGGCAGCCGTCCAAATACAATCGTTTTGCCGTCGGGCGACCAGTCCGGATCCGCCTCATTGTGGTCCTCATTCAGCAGCGCGCGCAGATGCCCGCCTTCCATGTCCACCGTGTACATCCGCCACATGCTGCCCGGCTCGCGTCCCATCAGCACCAGCTGCCGCCCGTCCGGACCCCAGTGCATCATAAAAACCTGCATCGGTTTCGCTGTCAGCTGCACCCGCTGGCTTCCGTCCATACGGCTGCGCCACAACGTGCCGTCGTCTTCCTTTACCCAGGCCACCCACTGCTGGTCGCGCGAGAAAGTCACCCGCCGCGCGTTGCTCAGGTTGCTTGCATAGGGGACAAAAATCTGCCGCTTCGCATCGTAGCCCAGCAGCTCCGACCGCGTATTCAGCCCTATAAAGAAAATCCTGTCCCCGTTCCGCGCCGTAATCGGAGCCTGAAAACTCAGTGGTCCATTCGTAAGCTGCACCGGGTTGCTTCCCCCGAAGAGTCCCGGCTTCTCGTCGATCTGCCAGATGTTGCCGTTGCCGTTGCCGTTGCGCGTCGATTGGAAGACGTAATACTGTCCGTCCGCAGTCCAGCTTCCGCAGCACTCCGCCGGCGGAGTGTTCCATCCCGGCAACAATGAGTGTGCGTCCCTGCCGTTGGCCGCAATCTGCCACAACGCCGTCGTGTGGTTCTCGCTGTTTAGCAGCGTAAACCGCAACACCCGGCCATCCGGAGACCACCGTAGCCAGAAAGCTCTCCCCGGCAGCGTCGCAAACTTCTCAACCCTCGTCCCATCCTCGTTTGCGATGTAAAGATCGTTGTTCTCCGCATACAGAATGCGCTTGCCGTCCGGCATCCACGTCGCGTCATGTGCGAGCACGCCCGGAACACGCCGCGCATCCCCCCCGATCGTCGACACAATCCACAGCGCCTGCTCCGTTCCCGTCGCAAGATGGTTCCGCAGCAGCAACTCCGAGCCATCTGGTGCAATGTCTCCGAGCGAGGGCGCGGCAATCTCCGCGGGAACCCCCAGCAGGCTTGTTTCGCCATCCGCAATCAGTGCCTCGGCCATCTGCGAGCGCCCGTTCTCGATCTCTGAAAAGTAAATCCGCGACCCGTCCGTCGCTGTCCCCGGCAGGCTCTCAAACTGCGGATCGCCCGGCGACACCCGCCCGGAAAAAGTCACCTGTGTAATCAAAGGAGGCGCAACCGGACCCGGTGTGCTCCGCTCGCCGGTTACAAAAGCCAGCGCAATCGCTGCTGTCGCCGCAGCCCCCACACCCCACCAAATCCAGCGGCGGATGCCCGCTTCTGCTTTTGTGTGCGCACCAGGGTGGCCTCTGTCTGCCGAAATCGGCACCGGAGCGTCTGCAACCGAAACAGGCGCGATAAAACGGTAACCCTTCCGCGCCAGCGTCTCAACAAACCTGGGGTTCTCGGCCGAATCGCCCAGCGCATCCCGAATTTTGTTGATCGCCGTGCCCAGGCTGTGGTCGAAGTCAACAGTAATATTATTGCCCCACAGCTGATGTTGGATCTCCTCCCGGGTCACAACCTCGCCCGGGCGCTCCAGCAGCATCCTCAGTATGCGAAACGGCTGTGCCTGAACCCGCACCCGGATGCCGGATTTGTGCAATTCGCCGGTCTCAAGGTTGGCTTCGAACAGGCCAAAGCGCACTCGGCTTGCGGGACCAGAGCTCCCTGCAAACTCCCCTTGTTCCGAATGTTCCGCTTGCGTCCCCATACCAGCGTTCCCTTGAAACACTCTAGTTTTACGCGCTTCAAACTTGTGGGTCAACGCACAAAAATGCCATCACCATAGTTAAAAATATTCTTCAATGGACAGATTCCAGAATATTTAACTGGTGACAAACGTTTGAACAATAATTGCCGCGCTGTGTATTGCGAGTTCAGGCTCGGGGAGAGTGTAGTGCTCGGGACTCGAGCATTGTGCTTTGGAGTTGGTAGTCGGCTCCAGAAGTAACCCCGAGTTTTATTCCGGTCGCCACGGCGGTTTACTCCGCCGTGGCAATTTTTTGGATCCATTGGCAAGGTTCACCACCCGCGTTCAAGGGCGGACAGCTTCATCCATTTCCCCGTAAGGAGTTGTTATGCGCAATCGAGTGCGGGCTGTCTTATTTGCTTCGCTTTGCCTCTTCGCATGCGGCACAGTGTTCGCACAGACCAACTGCCTGGACGCAATAGGCTCCGCGCCCTGCCCAGCTCCATTCATCGACAAGATCGATCCGCCCAACTGGTGGGCCACATTTCCCTCTCCCATGCTGTTGTTGCACGGCAACCATCTTTTCGGCGCAACCGTAGCCGTCTCTGGCAGCAACGTCTCGGTCACCCGCACCCACGCCTCAGCCAACGGCCACTATCTCTTCATCTGGCTCCGCACCACCCACGCTGCACCGCAAAGCCTCACCATTCGCGTCTCCAACGCCGCCGGCTCCGCATCGCGCGCATATCATCTCGACCGCCGCAAACCCGCATCCGCCGGCTTCCAGGGCTTCTCCTCGCGCGATGTCATGTACCTCATCATGACCGACCGCTTCGCAGACGGCGACACCTCCAACGACCCCAACCCCAGCCAGCGTGGGCTGCCTCGCGGCTGGCATGGCGGAGACCTCCGCGGCATCCAGCAGCACCTCGGCTACCTCAGGCAGCTCGGCGTCACCACCATCTGGACCACCCCCGTCTACGACAACACCGGCGGCACACAGGATTATCACGGCTATAGCGCCACCAACATGTACGCCGTCGATCCCCACTTCGGCACGCTCGCCGACTACATCCATCTCGCGCAAGCCGTTCACGCTGTCGGCATGAAGCTCGTCCTCGACACCGTGCCCAACCACGTCGGCGCCGCCAACCCCTGGGCCAAGGACCCGCCCGCACCCGATTGGTTCCATGGCACGGTCGCCCACCACGAACCGGCCAACACCGACTTCACCTCGCTGCCCGATCCGCACGCCACATGGGCACAACAAGAAGATGTGACCCAGGGCTGGTTCGCCAACGTTCTCCCCGACCTCAATCAGAAAAACCCTCTCGTCAGCCAATACCTCATTCAGAACGCCGTCTGGTGGGTTGAAACCGCCGGCCTCGACGGCCTTCGTCTCGACACCTTCCCCTACGTCAGCCGCGTCTTCTGGCACAACTTCCACGCCGAGCTGCACCAGCTATTCCCGCACCTCACCACCGTCGGCGAAGTCTTCAATCCCGATCCTACCCTCGTTTCCTACTTCGCCGGAGGCGTCGCCCGCCCCGGCCACGAGGGGACCGTCGACACCGGCCTCTACACGCCCTTCGACTTTCCCATATACTTCATGCTCCGCCGGGTGCTGATCCAGAACCAGCCCATGAGCAACCTCGAAAACATCCTCCGCCAGGACCGTCTCTACCCACACCCCGAGCGCCTCGTCACCTTCATCGGCAATCACGACACCATGCGCTTCCTCACCGTCCCCGGAGCCACCATCCCCGACCTCAAAATGGCCTTCGCGCTCATCTCCACCATGCGCGGCATGCCGCAAATCTACTCCGGAGACGAAATCGCCATGCGCGGGGGCAATGACCCCGACAACCGCCACGACTTCCTCGGAGGATTCCCTGGCGACCCCGCCAATGCCTTCACCGCTGCCGGACGCACCCCCGAGCAGGCATCCGTCCACGACTACCTCCGCACTCTGCTCCGCTTCCGCGCCCACCACATCGCACTCCAGACCGGTCTGCAGCAGGACATCTATATGGACAAAACTGTCTTCGCCTTCGTCCGTGCCGATGACGTCGCGCACGGCTGCACGCCCTCCAGCCCTGAGCGCGTCCTCGTCACCGCCAACCACTCATCCTCACCGCGATCGCTCACGCTCTCCACGCCGGAAACCGCCCTCGCAGGCTGCTCGCAATTTATGCCCGCGCTCGGCGCGTCACCAGCTACGCTCGCCAATGGCTCGCTCACCATGCAGGTCGCCCCCGATCAAACTGCCGTCTACCTCGTCCGCTGATCACTCACTGCGCTACCATCAAGTCACCGCGCGGGAGAGCAACCCCGCTCATAACTCCGGAGCCATCGTGACCATCCGCCTTCGCCCGCACCATCTCCTCTGCATGCTTACCTTCGCGGGCAAGGGATATTCACCAGACTTTATCGCCAACTTCGAGCGCATCACCGCGCGCATCGCCTCTGGCAACCAGACCATCGAAATCACCTTCGCTCCCGACGACATCTGCGCGCCGCTACTTACCGACGCATCCTGCCACTGCCGCGATGCGTCCGTATCCGAGCGAGACACCCTCGCCGCCGAATCCCTCGCGCAGCTGCTCCAGCAGCCCATCGAGTCCGGCACGCAGATCACTCTCACCGCCGCCACGCTCGACCGCTTGCGTCAGGCCTTCCGCGCCGGAACCATCCGCCGCGCCTGCCACGGCTGTCAATGGGTTCCGCTCTGCGACGGGATCGCGGCCTCCAACTTCATCGACACGCGCCTCCTCGCGCCGCACCCACCCAGCGACTAAATCCAGCCCCACTCGCGTATTATGTCTCCTGAACAATTTCAGGAGACCATCGCCGGAATGAAAGTAGGAGTCTTCACCCCGCTGCTCTCGCAGCTCTCCCTGCCCGCCGTCCTCGACAAACTCCGCGCGCTCAACATCACCACCATAGAGCTCGGCACCGGCAACTATCCCGGAGACGCGCACTGCAAGCTCAGCATGCTCGACGACGCGAACGCCCTCGCCGAGTTCCAGATCGTGCTTCACGATCACGGCGCATCCATCAGCGCCCTCAGTTGCCACGGCAATGCGCTCCATCCTGACTCCGCCCGAGCCCGCCATGATGCCGACATCAGCCGCAAGACCATCCTGCTCGCTGAAAAACTCGGCATCCCCGTCGTCGTCGACTTCTCCGGATGCCCCGGCGACGCACCCGGCGCAAAATCGCCCAACTGGGTCACCTGCCCCTGGCCGCCCGACTACCTCGACATCCTCAAGTGGCAATGGGACAAGGTCGTCACTCCCTACTGGACCGAACACGGCAAGTTCGCCGCCGACCACGGCGTCAAGATCGCCATCGAAATGCATCCCGGCTTCGTCGTCTACAGCCCGGAGACCATACTCAAGCTCCGCGCCATCGCCGGCCCCAGCGTCGGATGCAACCTCGACCCCAGCCATCTCTTCTGGCAGAACATCGACCCCATCGCCGCCGTTCGCGTCCTCGGCGACGCCATCTTCCACGTCCATGCCAAGGACACGCAGCTTTATCCCGCCAATCTCCCTCGCACCGGCGTGCTCGACACCAAACCCTACACCGATGAGCGCAACCGCGGCTGGATCTTCCGCACCTGCGGCTACGGCCACGGTGCCGATTGGTGGAAGGAGTTCGTCTCCACGCTGCGCATGTACGGCTACGACAACGTGCTCTCCATCGAACACGAAGACAGCCTGCTCTCCGCAGAAGAAGGCCTGACCAAAGCCGCTCTCTTCCTTAACGAGCTCGCCATCCGCGAGCAGCCCGGGGCCGCCTGGTGGGTATAACCGCCGCGCCAACAGGAACCACGCATGAAGCCAATCAGAACCGCAATCTTCGGCACCGGATTCATGGGTCGCGTCCACCTTGAAGCACTGCGCCGCGTCGATCACGTCGAACCCGCCGCCATCACCGGCAGAAACACCGCCGCTGCCGAAAAGCTCGGCTCCGCCTTCGGCGTCCCTTACGCCGCGCCGGAAGCCATCCTCGCCGACGCCTCCATTCAGGCCGTTCACATCTGCACGCCCAACGCGCTGCACTTCCCCATGGCAAAGCAGGCGTTGCTCGCAGGCAAGCACGTCCTCTGTGAAAAGCCTCTCGCCACCACGCCCGGCGAAGCGCAGGAACTCGCCTCGCTCGCCTCGCAAAAGCATCTGCGCGTCGCCGTCTGCCACAATCTCCGCTACTACCCCATGGTCCAGCAGATGCGCGCCATGCGCGAGGCCGGCGACCTCGGAGAAATCCTCGTTGTCCAGGGCTCCTACCTGCAGGACTGGCTGCTGTACGATACCGACTGGAACTGGCGCGTCGACTCCGCACATGGCGGCCCATCGCGCTGCATGGCCGACATTGGCTCCCACTGGTTCGACGCCGCCGAACACATCACCGGACTGCGCGTCTTCTCGCTCTGCGCTGACCTGCAAACCTTCCACCCCGTGCGCCGGCAACCCAAACAATCCGTCGAAACCTTCGCCAACACAACCCTCAGCGCTGACGACTACATCCCCACTCCCGTCGACACGGAAGACTTCGGCGCAGTCGTCTTCCGCATAGGCGCCCGCGCGCGCGGCGCCATGACAGCCGGCCAGTGCGCCGCTGGACGCAAGAACCGCCTCAGCATCGAAATCTATGGAACAAAATCCGGCGTCGCCTGGAGCCAGGAGCGCCCTGACGAACTCTGGATCGGCCATCGCGACACCGCCAACCAGATCATCATCAAGGACCCCGCGCTGCTCCATCCCGCCGCGCGCCCCTTCGCCGATCTTCCCGGCGGCCACAGCGAAGGCTACGACGATACCTTCAAGCAGCTCTTCCGCCGCTTCTACTCCTCCATCGCCGACCCCGGCGTCTCCCCGCAGTACCCCACCTTCGCCGATGGGCTCCGCCAGCTCAACATCCTCAACGCAGTTCTTGAAAGCAGCCGAACCCGTGCCTGGGTCGAGGTCCCGGCAGTCTAGCTCGATATAAGAAGGGAATCCCGCTTGCTGATCCTCGCTGCCGTCGTCGCCATCTTCATCTACGGAATGATCGCCGCCATGCTCGGCACCATTCTGCCCGACCTTTCCGACCGCTTCTATCTCACCCCGCACCAGAACGGCATCATCGCCTTTGCACAGGCCCTCGGCCTCATTCTCGCGTCGCTCGCCGTCGGCCCGCTGCTTGACAACGAAGGCAAAAAGATTGGCCTCGTCCTCGGACTCGCCTTCATCACCGCAACGCTCGCACTTCTGCCGCGCTCGTCCGGATTCCGCAGCATAGTCTTTCTGCTCTTCCTGCTCGGCATCGGCGGCGGCATCGTCGTCACCGGAGCCAACTCCCTCGCCAGCGATGTTGACGCCGCCCACCGCGCCACCGCCCTCAACCTCGTCAATCTCTTCTTCGGGCTTGGCGGCCTCGCCACACCCTTCATCTCCGCCAATCTCTTCAAGCAGAATTGGGTCCGCCTCTGCTACACCGTCGCCGTGCTCGCCGCCATCACCCTCGGCATCCAGGCCGTCACCCACCTTCCGCCGCCCTCCGGCTCAGGCCGCTTCATGCTTGCAGACGCTGGGCCGGTCCTCGGCCAGCCCGCGCTCTTCCTGCTCGGCTTCTATCTGTTTCTCTACATCACCTGCGAACTCGGCGTCTGGAACTGGCTCGTCCGCCACCTCATCGCTCAGGGAATCCCCGAGCCGCGCGCTCTCAACATCCTCTCTCTCGGCTTCGCGCTCGGCCTCATCCTGGGCCGCCTCGGCATCTCTGCCGTTCTGCTCCGCGCCTCCGCACTCAACGTCACGCTCGTCGCGTCCATCGCCATGGCCGTCTTCACATTCTTCATGATCCGCACCAGCCGGCCCGCCGTCGCCTTCACCCTCGTCTTCTTCGCCGGGCTCTCCATGGCGCCAGTCTTCCCCACCGTCCTCGCCATCGTCGGCGGAGCCTTCCCCCGCATGACCAGCACCGCCATGGGCATCGTCATCACCTTCGGATGGATCGGCCTCGCCGTCAGCTCGCGCATCATCGGCTCCATCGCCGGTGGCGACGCCAAACGACTGCGCACCGCACTCCTCGTCATTCCCGCCGCGTCAATTTTGATGGTCGGCATCAATATCGCCATTCGCTTCGTGCTGCCCTGAGGCTTTCAGCCGAATCAGGCTGGCGATGACGGCGTGGCGCCGCTCTTCCGCACAAAGATCACCGACTGCTCGTCCTCATACACCTGCCTCCAGCCCCCCAACAGCTTCATCTCATTCGCGATCGGCGTATCACGCTCCAGCAGGCAAAAGCTCACGTCATACTTGTCCAGCAGGATGTTAGGATCGCCTTCCGCCGTCGCCCATTGCGCCACCTGCGGCAGCACACCTGTCCACTCGTAGACATCGGCGCGCCCATCCACAAACACCGAATGCTCAGGCAGCGCCCAGATCAGGTATCCGCCGTCCGTGAAGCTGTTCATCATGTTGCCCGTCAGATGATGCGCTTTGATGTACTTCACCGCCAGCACCGGGCTTTTTTGTTCCACCTGCTCCATCAAATTGTCGCGGCCTGGGAATGCTGCTACTACAACAACAACAGCCAGGGCAATCAGCACTGCATTCGCCACCGGCCTGTCCTGCTCCGCGTCATACCCTTCCCACGACTTCGCCAGCAGCCGCGTTACCACCATCGCCGCCAGTATCCCGAACACGATCACCATGCGCTTGTGGCTCAGCCCCAGCCATGTGCCCATCGCCAGCAGCACGACCTCATGCACGTAGATCCGCGACTCCCGTTGCGCAATCACATACAACCCGATGAACGCCAATATCGCAAGCAATGCGATACCGCGCGGATCACTCAACGGCAGCGGCTTCCACTCGTCAATCATCGTCACCACAATGTGCTGACCGAACAGCGTGTTCACCGGATACAGCACCTGTCGCACTCCGACCGGATTCACAAACACGGCGATGGCCGACAATCCCGCGGCAATCAGAAGCGTCCGCCGCTCCAACGCGCTCCATCGCTCCGCCACCAGCGACCCAACTTCAAAATCCAGGAACGAGCAACCCGCGAACACGCCCAGCACAATCAGCCCAAAGAAAAACGACGCGTGGCAGTTCACCCAAACGGCAAACAACACCGGTAGCCCATAGAGCCAGCGCGGACTTCGCCTGCGTCCCAGGTGCAGTAGCAGCAGTTCCACAATCAAGAGCAGATAGCCGATCACCTGTGGACGCACCGCTAGGGCAATCGTCGAAAAGAACCACACAATCACCGCGCCCAGGAACCCGACCTTCGCATTCCCCGCGTATTGCGAGCACAGTATGTATCCGGCGATCACCAGCGCCGTGGCAAACACGCACAGCCACGCCATCAATCCGCTGTAACCACCGAGCCGGTATGCGCCGTAAATCAGCACCTGCGACAGCCACTCATGCGGAATCCAGGCGTGATGATTTGTCGTGTAGGAGAAGAGATCCGTGGTTGGAATATGACGGCTGTTCCAGATGACCTCACCGGTCTTCAGGTGCCACCACATATCAGAATCATCAAAGCGGTCCCGCACCGTAAGCACGGTCAGAACTGACAACGCTCCGGCCATGGCCACCGGAAAGGAAAAAACTCTTCGCACCGTCCCCACAGCGCCGGACCGGGCCCCCGTTCCCGCAACCGGAGGCGCAGCGCTCAAGCCGTTTCCATATCGGCGCTGTCATGCGCAAGCATCGGATCGCGCTCCGCTAGGCGGATCAGCCTATGCAGATAGGCCCGCGAAATATTCAGGCTGCGCGCAGCCAGTGTCTTGTTCCCGTTGTTCTCGCGGACGGCGTTGGCCGCCAGCTTCACCTTGTAGTCCCGCAACTGCCGCTCAAACGAGTTCGCCGGGTGGTAATCCGCGAAGTTCATCACAGACTCGTCCCTGACGTTTCGCGGCAGGTCTTCCTCTGTGATCGTTGTTCCCGGCGTCAGAATAATCGCCCGCTGTATCACGTTCTCGAGCTCGCGCACGTTGCCCGGCCATGAGTAACCCTGCAGCAGCGCCATCGCCCCCGAATCAATCGCGTCCACCCGCTTCTGGTAGATCTGCGTGTAATGCTCTAGGAAATGGTTCGCGATGAGCGGAATGTCATCCGCGCGCTCCTGCAGCGGCGGTGCCGTAATCTTCAGCACGTTGATCCGGTAATAAAGGTCCAGCCGGAACTTGCCCTGCGATACCAGCTCGCCCAGGTCCGCATGCGTGGCAAAAATCAGCCGCGCCCGCAGCGGAACCAGCTTCGAGCTGCCCAGCCGGCTGAACTCCCTCTGCTGCAGCACGCGCAGCAGCTTCACCTGCACCGCAGGGGTCAGCTCGCCAATCTCGTCCAGAAACAGCGTGCCGTCTCCAGCCTGTTCCAAATAGCCCTCGCGCGCTCCCACTGTGCCGGTGAACGCGCCCTTTTCGTGCCCGAACAGCTCCGCTTCAATCAGCGTTTCGGGAATCGCTCCACAGCACACTGCAACAAACGGCCGCAGCGAGTGCGAGCCGAGGTTGTGGATGGCGCGCGCGATCAGCTCTTTTCCGGTACCGCTCTCGCCCGTCACCAGCACCGATGCATTCAGGTTGGCGACCTTGTGCACCAGGTCGTACACCTCCAGCATCTGCGGGCTCGATCCGATCATCTGGTCACACGAGGGTTCCACTTCCGGCTGCTTTGCCGCTCCGCTCTGTGCCCGTAGCATCGACCGCTCGTGCACGCGCCGCATGATCGCGCGAAGCTCACGCACCGATGGCGGCTTACGACAGTAACTATAGGCCCCCAGACGAACCAGCTCCTCGGCAAAGCCCCGCATGATGTCGTCCGCCATAACGACTGAGGAAACCTGAGCCGCCACAATCCGCCGGCAAGAGGCGATTCGTTCATTCACGAAAGGATCATTCGAATCCAGATCAAGGATGACCGCGTCCCACTCCCCGTCCGAGAGGTTCCGGCTTACACCTTCTTCGCTCGCCTCAATCTGGACCTGGAATTCATGCCCTAGAGCAGACGACAGTACTGACAGCAGCTTGCGATCTTCCGAATACAACCCAATCCGCACCATTTGGGTAATCTCCTTCCGCCACTCCGGGCAGAACCAATCTCGCGCAGCTTTTGGGGGTTGGAGTCTCTCTCCCTGCTCTTCTACAAATGACGTTCCTCTTGCAGACGGAGTTCGGCCTACGAAGGTAACGGCGTCCGCCGTTGAGGATACGGAGAACTCTCTTTTTAGTCTTTTGCAGTTAGTTATTGATAACCAAAAGTGACACGATTGTCCAGTAAATTCTAAAGAACTGTAAAGTCGCGTATACATCTGAGCAAACAATCGGGTGGTTTGGTTACTCTGGTAACTGCCGACCCTCGCGCTCTCTGGCCCTCAAATTGCTGCCTCTTGCTCGAATGACCCTCCGCCGTAATCTCCCTGATTTGTTGTCTTTGACGGCTGCCGTCGCCCTCTCCCGCTACCTCTTTCGCAGTCACGTCCTCTACGATCTCGACTCCGTCAACTTCGCCCTCGCCATGAAGCGCTTCGATCCCGGAGTCTTCCAGGCCCACCCCCCGGGCTACTACCTGTACGCGCGTATCGGACGCCTCATTGACCTCGTTTTCCACAACCCCAATCTCTCCCTCGTCGTCCTAAGCGTCCTCGCCAGCTGCGCCCTCGTCATTCTTATCTATCAGTTCGCCTTCGAATGGTTCGGGCGCCCCTCAGCGCGCTTTGCCTCCTTGCTTTTTCTCTTCTCTCCGCTCGGATGGTTTCATGGCACTGTCGCCCTTACCTATATCGTCGGCGCCTTTTGCTCCGCCCTCTTCGGCTACCTTTGCTGGCGCCTGTATTCCGGTCAACAGGCCTTTCTGGTGCCGGCGGGCGTCGCCCTCGGCTTTGCCGCCGGAATCCGTCCTTCGGAGTTGCTCTTTCTCGCGCCTCTTTACCTGTTTTCGATGGGCCGTCCTAACCTCAAAAGGCTCCTGCTGGCATCGACCGTCCTGCTCATCACAATACTGGCCTGGTTTGTGCCCATGATCCTGGCCAGCGGGGGCCTCAAACCATATTTCGGCGCACTCTTCGCGCTGTGGAAGATGGTGCCCGGCAAAAAGACAGTATTTAACTCCTCACCCGCATACACTGTCGCGCGGGCCTTCACCATTCTCTTTATCTACCTTCTGACCTTCGGCGCAGCCGCCTTCGCCCCCATTGCCGAAAAGATCCGCACCTCCCAAGTCGACGCGCGCAAAATCCGCTTTACTCTCGTCTGGATCATCCCTGCCCTTTGCTTTTTTACCTTCATCTATCTGGTCTTCATTAATAGTGGATACCTGTTGCTGCTCATCGCTCCGGGCTGCCTCTGGCTCGGCTTCTGGGCTGCGGAGTGGTACGCGAACGCCCGCCTCCGCAAGCCTCTAAAGCTCGCCATCATCGTCGCGTGCGCCGCCGTCAACGCCCTCATCTTCCTTGAAGCGCCTCTTTACTGCTCCTACCGAAGCGTCGTGAAGTTTCAGGCCGAGCTCAGGAACATCCAGACCACCATCCCCCGATTCGGCCCGCAGTCCAGCACCCTTATCGTGAGCTTCGACTCTCACTTCCTCGGCTTCCGCCATGCCGGCTATTATCTGCCCCAGTACCATGTGCTCGAGTATCCCGAGGTCAACATGGGCCACGGAATCCAGGCCTTCACAATGTACGGCCGCGATACCCGTCTCGTCTCCCGCCTGCCCGGCCCCTATCAGCGCTTCGTTATCTACCCCCTGCCTGCGCAGGGCAAACAGTTCAATGTGTACCTCGCAAAAGTCATCGCCAAGCTCCCCGCCCGGAACATCCAAATCACAAAACTCGACGGCCACACCTATGTATCGGGCCCTGTGTCCGATCTTCCATTCCTCTTTCCCAAACTCGGCCCAGCACCAAAATAGGTGTATTCCGGTGTGTATGCTCCGCTTCACCGTTCGGGACGCCATGTAAACAGGCGTTCACACCGGAATGGATTTTCTGCCCGGAAAGCGCCGGATTTGCACTTTACCCTTCCGCCGGAGTTTGGAGGAAGAATTGCTGTCATGAGTGGATACTTCGCGAAAAGCAAGGATTATGAGAGTGCATTCCGCAATTATCTTGTGGCCGACCGTTGTCGTACTCGTAGTGGCCACAATTATCGATCTGCGCAGCCGGCGAATCCCCAACTGGCTGGTACTCCCCTTTCTGGTCGCGGGAATCGGCGTCTCAGCATGGCTGCATGGGTGGGCCGGCGTCGGCCACAGCCTTGCTGGAATCGCTCTGGGAGGATTTCTATTCGGCGTTCTCTCCCTCATGGGAGGCATGGGCGGTGGTGACGTAAAGCTTTGCGCCGCCATCGGCGCCTGGATTTGGCCGCAACAGCTGATGATCGCTCTGGTACTGACCGGCATGGTTGGAGGTATTATGGCTCTGTGCTGGGCCGCTGCTGGCGGATTTCTTGGCGAGCTCTTTCATGGAACCGGAAAACTGCTCTTCGGCATGGGCAAACGGGGTATCAAACCTGATCCCGAGCTGAGTCTATCCAACCCCTTGGCGCGTAAAATGCCTTATGCTCCGGCCATCGCCATTGGAACGCTCGTCTCTTTCTTCGCCCGCTGAGTGATGGACATGCACATGGTACTGAGATTCAAAATTCGCCAGCGTCAGTCCCCCGCCCACGCTGCAGGAAGCAGGGAGTAGTCTAGTCGCAATGTCTACCTTTACACAGGACCCCGATACGCTGGGCGCTAATCTTCTCTCCGTGGCTCTCATTGGCCCGGAAGAAGCGCGCCGTCGCGAAATCGCCCTGGCGATCAATGGCCCACAGGCCAATGTTGTCCGTGAATTTCGCAACTATCCCGAATTGGACGACGTTCCTCAGATCATCGAGGAAGGTTATAACGTCATCATCATCGATTTAGACACCAACCCCGAGCAGGCTCTCGACCTGGTTGAACACATTGGCGCGAGCAGCTCCGTCACCGTCATGGTCTACTCGGCCAGTTCGGATTCCGAGCTGCTGGTGCGCTGCATGCGCGCCGGCGCCCGTGAGTTCCTTAGCCAGCCCTTCACTCAGAACACCGTGGCCGAAGCGCTCGTGCGCGCCTCCGTGCGCCGCCCCACCACGCGCTCCAAAAAGACGCTAGGACGGCTGCTCATGTTTACCGGAGCCAAAGGCGGCTCCGGCGTGACCACCATCGCCAGCAACTTCGCAATCGCCCTCGCACAGGAATCAGGCCAGAGCACTTTGCTCATCGACTTCGACCTGCCTCTGGGCGCGGCCGCCCTCGACCTTGGCATCACCGCACCTTACTCCACGGTTGACGCCATTCAGAATGTCGGCCGCCTCGACTCCAATTTCTTGCGGCGGCTGCTCACCAAGCATGCGGCCGGACTCCATGTTCTCTCGGCGCCTGATAAGTACTCGCCGATAAACGTCCCCTCCGATGCCGTCGAGAAGTTGATCACCGTGTCGCGCCAGGAGTTTGATTACGTGGTTGTCGACGCCGGCTCAACCTCGGGCACTGCTTATACAATGCTCGTCGATGCGGCTTCGACCATCTATCTCGTAACTCAGGTCAGCATCTCCGAGCTGCGCAACTCCAACCGGCTCATCACTGAGTTCTTTGCCTCGCGTTCCACTAAGCTGCAGATTGTCCTGAACCGCTTCACTCCTCGCTCACTCGTAATTGACGAAGAAAGCATTACGAAAGCGCTCACCCTGCCTCCGGCCTGGAAGATCCCCAGCGACTATCCGGTGGTGCGTCAGGCGCAAAACAGCGCAAGTCCCTTCGTCATGGGTGACTCTTCGATTGCCGAGATCATTCGGCAAATGGCCAGAACGGCATGCGGCCTTCCGGCGGCTTCGCAGGAAAAGAAAAAGCGCTTCGGATTGGGGCTCTTTGGGTAGACCCTCTGAGCTCGGTTGTTTTGAATTGATCTTTATGGATGGAACATTGTGGAACCACTGAATCTCGAGCAGTTTAAAACCGAGGTACACCGGACGCTCATCTCAAGGCTCGACCTCGAGAAGCTCTCCCGCGTTAACAGCAATCAGGCGCGGCACGCTGTCGCTGGCATGATCACCGAAATCATCTCCTCGCAGCGGGTCCCCCTCAACCTGAACGAGCAGGAGAAGATCCAGGAAGAGTTGCTCGACGAGGTCTTCGGTCTCGGCCCCCTCGAACCACTGCTGCGCGACAAGAGCATCTCCGACATCATGGTCAACGGCAAGGACAACGTCTTCATTGAGAAGGGCGGTATCCTCCGTAAAATCGACGCTTCCTTCCGCGACGACCGGCACCTGATGCAGATCATCGACCGCATTGTCTCCCGCGTTGGACGCCGCGTCGATGAGTCCTCGCCCATGGTCGACGCTCGCCTGCCGGACGGCTCACGTGTCAACGCTATCATTCCACCTCTCGCCCTCGACGGCCCCTCGCTTTCCATCCGCCGCTTCGGCACTGGCCCGCTGATTGCCAATCAGCTTGTCGCTCTCAAAAGTATTTCACCGGAGATGATGGAACTGCTCGCCGCAGCTGTCCGCGCTCGCATCAGCGTCCTGGTCTCGGGCGGCACCGGCGCCGGCAAGACTACGCTGCTCAACATCCTCTCCCAATACATTCCGCAGGGTGAGCGCGTCGTCACGATCGAAGACGCCGCCGAACTTCAGCTCGCCATGCAGAACATTGTCCGGCTCGAGACCCGCCCGCCCAACGTCGAAGGCCAGGGTGCCATTCGCCAGCGGCAGTTGCTTGTCAACAGCCTTCGTATGCGTCCCGACCGCATCATTATCGGTGAGGTCCGCGGCGAAGAGGCCTTCGACATGCTCCAGGCCATGAATACCGGCCACGAGGGTTCCATGACCACCATCCACGCCAATACTACCCGCGACGCCCTCTCGCGCCTTGAATCCATGGTCGCCATGAGCAATATGAATCTCCCTGAGCGCACCGTGCGCCAGCAAATCGCCTCGGCCATCACCGTCGTCGTGCAGGTCTCCCGTCTCAGCGACGGCAGCCGCCGCGTCGTAAACGTCTCCGAAATCACCGGCATGGAAGAGAACGTGGTCAGCATGCACGAAATCTTCAGCTTCCAGCGCAAGGGCATCGGGCCGGACGGTAAGGTCATCGGCGTTTTCCAGCCCAGTCGTATTCGCCCCAAATTCCTCGATCGGCTGCGCGTTGCGGGCATCATGCTCCCGCCCAGCATGTTCGAAACGGCAACCGAAGTGAACTAAAGCACGGCAAGGAGGGTAGATCGACATGCTAATGGTTGTCATTCTCGTATTTCTCGGCGTGTTCGCTGTTTCCGCTCTGCTGCTGGTCGCCAGCGGCACCGGCGCGTCCCAAACGACCAAGCGCACCCTCACCGTGCTGCACGCCGCCCTGAGCGCCACCGACCCCACCCCGCCCGATCCCAACGTTTACGACCGCAAGGAGGAGCTGCTCAGCGCACTTCCCACTCTCAACCGGGTGTTGCTCAAACTTGAGATCGCTCCCAGGCTGCGACAGCTGCTGTATCAGGCTGACCTGCACTGGACCGCCGGAACCGTCATCCTGATGTGCGCTACTGCATTCGTAATCCCCGCCTACCTCATTCACTGGCGCACCGGCTCTGTATTTTTCGGCATGATCGCCGGAATCCTGCTCGGATTTACTCCCATCTTCTTCGTCCTCTTCAAACGCCGCCTGCGATTTGCGAAGTTTGAGCAACAGCTTCCGGAGGCCCTGGATCTGATGGTCAACGCCATGCGCGCTGGCCATAGTCTCAACTCTTCGCTCGATCTGGTGGCCCAGGAAGTATTGAACCCTCTCGGCGGTGAGTTCCGTATCTGCTTCGACGAACAAAACTACGGTCTCGAACTGAAGACCGCCATGAACAACCTCGTCTCCCGCGTCCCCCTTCAGGACCTCAAAATGGTGGTCACCGCCATCCTCATCCAAAAGGAGTCTGGTGGAAACCTGGCCGAGGTGCTTGACAAGGTCGCCTACGTCATTCGCGAACGTTTCCGGCTCAAACGGCAGGTTCGGGTGCACACTGCGCAGGGCCGTATGACTGGCTGGGTTCTATCTTTCCTCCCAGTCGTGCTTGGCTGCGCCCTCTACATGATCAACCCCCAGGGCATCAGCCTGTTGTGGAAGCGTCAGATCGGCATTGACCTGTTATATTTTGCAGGTATTTCCAACGTCGTCGGCGCTTTGATCATTCGCAAGATCGTCAACATGGAGGTCTGAGGCTGACCTATGGGAGTTGCATTTTTTTCGTTTCTCGTAATTTTCCTGCTGATCGGAAGTGCCGGCCTCATCCTCTTCTATCGTGAGGCCATGCTGCAGCGCATCGCCGCTGTCACGACCGAGCGCGCCAAGCCCAAGGGCCTAAAGGGCACGCTTCAGCAGACTGGCGCGCACCTGACATCCGTCGTTGGACAGTTCGAGCGTGTGCTTCCGAGAAGCGCGGCCGATGTTTCGGTCGTTCAGCAACGGCTGATCCGCGCCGGCTATCGTAACGACTCCGCCCTCAAGCTCTTCTACGGAGCGAAGATTGTCACTCCGCTTGCTCTATGCCTCTTGCTTCTCATCACCGGCATTGGTCACTACAGCCCGGTTTTTCTCTACCTGGCCGCTCTCGCCATCGGCTTCATGATTCCCGACTTCTGGCTCACCAATCGCATCAAGGCCCGCCAGGCAAAGATTACCCGCGGGCTTCCGGACGTGCTTGATCTGCTGGTCATCTGCGTTGAAGCCGGTCTCAGCCTCGACCAGGGCCTCTCCCGGACGGCGGAAGAGCTTCGTGTCACTCATCCGGATCTGAGCGACGAGCTCAACATCGTGGCTCTCGAACAGGCCGCGGGCCGCCCGCGTGGAGACGCGTGGAAACATTTCGCAGATCGCACCGACGTCGAAAGCGTTCGGAACCTCGTCTCGGTTCTGGTCCAATCGGAGAAGTTCGGAACCAGCATCTCCCGAACCCTGCGCGTTCACTCCGATACGCTCAGAACGCAGCGCCGCCAGAGGGTTGAAGAACAGGCTGCGAAGACCACCGTCAAACTGGTCTTTCCTCTGGTCTTCTTCATCTTTCCCTCGATCTTCGTCGTGACTCTTGGGCCGGCCGTGCTCATCATGATTGAGTCATTTAAAAAGTTCTTTCACCAATAGGAAAGGAGTGCTGACGTGGACAATATTACGATCATCCGGGTGGTTGCCGGCGTTATTGCCGTCGTTCTGCTGGTCATCTTGATTCAGCGTCGTCGCAAAAAGGTCTAGCGCAATCGTCTCCTCGATGGGAATTTGCGCCGGTTCGATTCAACCCCAGTACCGCGTACCGGGAAGATCCCTCTCTTCTCCAGGTCGCGCGTTGCCGTGGTTCCGGCCGTTTGCCACAGTTTCGCAGACCCTCCTTCCGTGATGGATGAGTGCTCTATTGCACCTGTCTATCCCGGAAGGACTGCCATCTGGACTTTTGGCAACCAACTTGCTTTTAGAAATGCATAAGAAAGGGATCTGCGAGTTAAGAGAATCCTTCAAACCACGATATTCAATACACAGAGGGAACTGGTGTCCGACATGGGCCCGCGAAAACAGAAAAAAATGGAACGACGGACATATTGCGTTTATAACCAGACCCGCGAGTGTTTTCTCTGCCTGGGTGTCATCCCCGCAGATAATACTCTCGCCCGTCTCAAGGGACTCATCGGCAAGCTGAAGCTCAGGCTCAACGAAGGGCTTTGGGTTGTTCCGTCGCAGGGAGTCCACACCATTGGCGTGCTTTTCCCTCTCGATCTGATCTACCTCGATGAAAACCACACAGTCATCCACGTAATCGAGCACTTTCCGCGGTTCCGTATAGCTCCACTTCGCATCCAGGCAGCCAGCGTCCTGGAACTACCCACCCACACGATTTATACGTCTCAAACTCAGCCGGGTGACCAGCTCATCATTTGTGCCGCGGAAGAAATTGAGAGCCGGCTCAACCAGGTGCACATTCCTATGCTGCAGAGCAAAGCCCTGTAAGAGATCGAAGCACATGAAGAGAGATGTGCTCGGGTCATTTGTCTTGCCGTATTATCAAAGCGAGGCTGCAACGAGGAGAACGCCCGGCGGAGTACCTGCCAAACGCCTTCTCTGCAGTTGCTTCCTACTTCTCATTCATTTTTCTTGATGACGGTGACTGTGCTGTGTATTTTGTTGGGTTCTCAGTTTCGCTCGAATACGGCAGGAATATAAAGTGATGCCAATCAGGAATTGGTTTAAATCAATCGTCTCCAATGACCCGAGAGCAACCTTGCGTCATAAGGGACCTCCACTCGTCGCCTATTTCTGGGACGGAGGATGCCCCGTCGCCCATCCCGTCAAAAACATCAGCTCAACAGGCTTCTATCTTGAAACCACCGAACGGTGGCTGCTTGGCACTATGGTCATGATGACGCTCCAGCGCACCGGCGCTGACCCATCGCACCCTGATTGCACTGTGATTGTCATGTCCAAGGTGGTCCGCCACGGCGAAGACGGCGTGGGCTTTTCGTTCCTCGCTGTCGATAATCCGTCTTCAACTCTCCAATCGGGTCCCGTATCTCAACCCGCGGACCGGAAGACCCTCGACAAGTTCCTGGAAATGATCCACTCTGATCACGACTACCCACGGTTCGACTAAGCCGGTTCGAGTATGCCCCCCGCGCACATCCGGCCTTCGCGTCTAGCGCGCTGTGCCGGGTATGATCAATAGAATCTCGACAGTCACTGGGAAACCCCGACTCATCGCCGGGCGGAATACCCACCGCTTCAGGGCGCGCAGTAACAAGTCTGTCTTTGCGTATCCCGGCGGATACGGCACCGACAGTTTCTCGAAATGCCCATTTGGGCTCACGAAACCGTGGACAAGAACCACGCCATGCGACATCCCCAGATTCGGCCGCATCATATCGAATGCCCAGGGCGCATCCGGACGAATACCGTCCCCGGGAGTGTCGCCTGGGGATTTCGGCAGCGAATACTGTAGAATCCAGTTGTCCGCCGTCTCACTCTGCAGGTACACCGTGTACACCAGTCTCCCCGTCCAGAGATTGGCCGTCTCCGGATAGTTCTCTTGGGGAGATGCGCCTACGATCACCATCCCATACTGGCCGCTCATCGGCAGCTGAATGTGCCTCGCCGCGTACAGAGCTGGACTCAAGGTCGCCGGATAGCCCGTGTCAACCGCGAACCCAGGCCCTCCGGTGTTCATGCCTGGATTCGAGCTGTTCGCCACTGTCGCGACGCCGTTTGCTCCACCGCCATTGCCGGCATTTGATCCGTCAGCGCTTGCCGCGCCGTTGCTGCTGCCGCTTCCATTGCCTGCGCCCTGGCTCGCCCCGCTTCCGTTTTCTCTACTGTCGCTATTATCCAGCCCGCCCTCAGCAACCACATCCGGCTCTTCCGGGGTCGGCGATCCTGCACCCTCTGATGCGGCGACCTCATTGATCACCGGCAGCACCGCCTCGCCATTCTGCAGTTTTATGTCAGAGACCGAAATCACCCGGGCCGGCGAAATCTGCCCCACCTCCTTCGATGCCGTCTCCAGTAACTGCTGTGCGGGTTTCGCTGCGCTGATGTCAACCGGGGCGGTGGTCCCCGGAAGCGGTATCGGAGCCTTTGTGACAAACGGTGTCGACGTTAACGATACCTCGGCAGGCGTCAGCTCCTTGTTGGGCATGGCCAGCGAAGGCTTTACCTCAATGTCCTCCAGAGGCTTGGGGGCCGGCGTCACAATCTTCTCCTGTAGAATCTGCCCCGATGTCCAGACGACCGCCTGCGGAACCGGGATTCGCGCCAGAGGTTTCAGCTCGGGATGAACCTGCGTCTGAATCAGGGTCTGCGGTGCTGGAAGCTTGGTCTGGAAGTTTGTGGAAAGATGGGAGATCCGGGTGATTTTCGCCAAACCAAGCTTTCCGCCTGGAGACACTGCACGCCGGGCAGAGCTGAAGCTGTGGTGAACAGCCGGCTTCGGAGGTGTCCAGTGAAGGCTTGCCAACGCCTGACGGACATCCAGAACACGGACGGCCTCCTTCGGGTTCGGCAGCTTCGGCTCAATAACCGTCACCCGCTTTATGCTCAGAAAGAGAATCCCAAACAAACAGCAATGAACCACTATCGAAACGACAAATGCGGAAGGTGCGCTTTCGCGCTGCGGAGGCTTTGAGAACAGAGTGATCGTATATGAGCGCATAGGGGGGAGCCCGCTTTTCTTAAATTACCTTCTTGAACTCAGCAGCGTATTACGCTATAAAAGTCCGCAGCTATATAAAATAGCAAGTTCGTTACCACCCGCAACCTTCTGTACCCCTCTGGTCAACTCTCTCCACAATCTGCGAGCGGTCGCTCTACAGCAATAGTGACGATTACTGTTGGTATACACATGTTCACACTAGTCATCACTTTTTGCCTATCAATTTCTTTGTTTTCGCGCCAGAATTGGCGTATGTTTCATCGGCGCTACTCTCGCGATACATCAACTCGGACGGTACTGGCTCCTCAGTCCGGATCATGGATTACTGAATGAATCGAAGACTTTTCACCATTCTCGTCAGCGCGTTTATCATCGCCGCCCTGTGCAGCTTCGTGGTCTACCGTCTCGTCAGCCGTCGGATGGTGGTGTCACCTGTCGCCAAGGTAACACGCGTGGTCGCCGCAGCAACAAACATCCCGCTCGGAAGCATCCTTCAGAGCAAAGACCTCAGTAGCATAGAAATTGCCGGCCCGCTGCCAAATGGCGTCATCCTTAGGCCTCAGGACGCAGTCGGTCGCGGCGTCATTTCCTCGCTCTACGCCGGCGAGCCGATCCTGAACAGCCGTCTGGCTCCACCGGGCTCCGGCGGCGGTCTGGCCGCAACCATCCCCACTGGCATGCGGGCCGTCGCCGTCAGAGTTGACCAGATCATCGGGGTCGCGGGCTTCGTCACTCCCGGTATGCGTGTCGACGTACTGATGTCCGGCACTCCTCCCGGCACCAACGGTAACGCCCAGGGAACGGTTACTAAAACCCTTCTGCAGAACATCGAGGTCCTCTCCGCCGGCACCGATATTCAGAAAGACGCCGAAGGAAAGCCCAAACAGGTGCAGGTCGTCAACCTTCTGGTCACCCCGGAACAGGCCGAACAGCTCAGCCTTGCCGGCAATCAGACTCATATCCAACTGGTGCTTCGTAACCCCCTCGATACGCAGATCGCGAAACCCGCCGAAACCTCCCTGTCGCAACTGTTCGGTCAGCCTCCAGCGCCCAAGCGAACCTACACACCGGTTCGGCGTGCTCCCACTGTCTACCAGGTTCAAGTCCTCAATGGATCCAAGCAAAGCGAAGCCAAATTCCCCGTCGGCGAGGAAAAACAGTGAACGTTAAGAGCCGGATCTCCCCCCTTTCTTTGTGTGCGGCATTATTCGCACTGGCCATTCCAGCTTTCACTGGAACGCAGCTTCGGGCTCAGGCCAGCAGTACCGTCGGACAGGATTCGACCCGGGAGCTCTCCATCCAGGTCGGCAAAACCGCACTTATCGACTTTACCCGTCCCGTTACCCGTGTCTCGATTGGCTTGGGCAGCGTCGCCGAAGTCAACGCCGTCAGCCCGACCGAGGTCCTGGTCAACGGTCAGACTCCGGGCAGCACCACCCTCATCGTTTGGGAACAGGGAGGCAGCCGCCAGTTCTTCAACGTCCAGGTCCACGCCAGTACTTTTGTGTCAAATGACGAGATGGCCAATCTGCGTCGTCAATTAAGCCTCCAGCTCCCGGGGCAGGATATCAAGGTCAGCGGCGAGAATGGTCTGATCTATCTCCGCGGCACGGTTAGCGACCTCAACACCTCAAACCGCGCGGTTCAGATCGCAACCGCAGCCGCTGAAGCTGCAGGACCTGCTGGAGCTAAAGGCAAAGTCGTGAACCTGCTCTACGTGGATATACCGGCAACTCCGCCGCAGATTCTGCTCAAGGTCCGCTTTATGAGCGTCGATCGCAGCCTTCTCAAACAACTCGGCCTCAATATCTTCAGCACTGGAGCCACCAATTCAATCGGCACCGTCGCAACTGGACAATTCTCTCCGCCAACTGTCACCGTCCCGTCCGGCGGCAGTTCTCTGACGACAACTGTTGGCAATGCGCTGAACCTCTTCATCTTCCGGCCTGATCTCAATCTCGGCGCGACCATCGCAGCTTTGGAGAACCAGGGCCTGGTCGAGTCTCTTGCTGAACCCAACCTTCTCGCCGAGGACGGAAAGGAAGCCAGCTTTCTGGCCGGCGGCGAGTATCCGTACCCTGTCGTGCAAGGCAGTAGCGGAACCGGTGTCGCTCCCGTCACGATTGAATTCAAGGAATACGGAATTCGCCTCAGTTTCATTCCAACAATCATGCCTCAGGGCACCATTCGACTTCAGCTGACTCCGGAGGTAAGCGCCCTCGACTTCGCGAATGCCGTCGAGATTTCGGGATTCAACGTTCCGGCAATCGATATCCGCACCGTGAATACTGAAGTTGAACTCAAGAACGGACAGAGCTTCGTGATTGGAGGTTTGCTCGACAACACCGAGAGCCAGACCTTTGAGAAGATCCCGTTCCTGGGTGATATCCCCATCCTCGGTAAATTCTTCCAGTCCATACAGCGCCAAAAGAACAACACCGAACTGATCGTCCTTGTAACACCCGTGATTGTTCCTCCTATTCCCGCCGGCCAATCGCTTCCTATGCTGAATTTTCCGCAAAAGTTCCTTCCGAAGAACTCCAATATTCCAATGCATAACCCAACAGCACCGCTGCCGACGCCGCCGGAAACAACCGCGATCCCCGTGGAACAGCTTGTCAACAGCATGAAGCCCGAAAAACCACTTCAAACCAGCGGCTCCACCACCGGAATGTCTGCGGGAGCCTCCATGGGTACCCCATAGTAGCCGTACTACTGTACAAATCCGTTCCGCCGAAAGGAAGCCCTTCTATATGGGCTTCCTTTCGATGCAATTGGCATTCGATTCGATGAGTATCAAGGATTCAGCTGCGGCTCCTCTCTTCCCTGACGCCAGTTTGCTTCATGCCGGGAACAGGCCCCTCCGGCACAAATTCAATCGCTGCCTCAAACTGCTCGCAATTCTCGCTGTCTTCTTGATCGCCGCCTTCATTCTCACTGTAACCACCAGCCGAACCGATTACATCGAGTATTGGTCCTCCGCCAAACTCCTGCTGCATCACACCGACCCCTATTCTCCAGCCGGCGTAATGGCCTTCGAGAAAACGCAGGGCTATAGCGCAAACCGCCCCATCATTATGCTCAATCCGCCTTGGGCGCTGTTTCTCATTGCGCCTCTCGGTCTCGTCGGCCTTCGCACTGGCCTTTTCTTCTGGACCATCGCCACTGCCGGATGCATCGTCGCTTCAATAAACTTGCTTCGCATTCCTCCAGAAAACCGCGCATTCGCCTATGTATTCGCACCAGCCGTCGCCGCCGTCATCATGGGCCAGAGCTCCGCGTTTCTACTGCTGGGATTCTGTCTCTTCCTTTCTCTTCATCGGAATCACCCTTTTTTTGCTGGAGCATCCCTGCTGTTGATGGCGATCAAGCCTCACTTGTTCTTCGTATTCTGGTTCGTGCTCCTGGCCGACTGCATCTACCGACGCCGATATTCAATTCTCGCGGGAGGCTCTGCCGCGCTCGCCCTGGCTTCCATTGCTCCCCTTTACTTCGACCCGCACATTTGGCCTCACTACATCTCCATGTTCCGCGGCTACAAAATCCAGCAGAGCGTCCTGCCGACTGCATCGATGCTCTTTCGGATGATGTTTGACGCCCGGGCCTTTTGGCTGCTCTTTGTACCCTCTGCTGCCGCAACTGTCTGGGGCTTGTGGTACTACGCACAACGGAGACAACTTTGGAGCTGGCGCGTCCACGGCATGCTGCTGATAATTGTCGCAATTCTGACGTCCCCCTATGGATATTTCACTGACGAAACTGTCATCCTGCCCGCCATCCTCTATGCCCTCAGCTACCGCCGTAAAAATAAGCACTCCGCATGGATACTTCTGGTAATCAACACTGCCGCGCTTTGCATCGTTCTCGGACGCCACGCTCTTCTCGCTTCCCACGCATACATGTGGACCCCAATAACCTGGCTCGCATGGTTCCTCTATGCAACCCATGGGTCAGAATCCGGCGGAGCACCTGCTCCTCAAATTGAGATAACCAAGGTCAGCGGAGCTGAAACTGCCTGCTGAACTCATCCCGGCAACCACGCCCAAAGTCTCTGCTCAAGGGCGAAGGAACGCCACCTACAGCGAGAAGGCTCATCCATGAATGCCGTGCGCAGCTCCAGCTCAAGTCAAAACCCGCTCAGTCAATTCGCGACGGGCGCTCGCCTCACAATCATCAACACGACTCGTTCCACTAAACTGGCCACCGAAGCAGAAATCGCTGCGACGGCATCCTCGCGCAACAAGGGCCTGTTGGGAAGA
>Ga0335075_10001296_pt1 | contig 41384 bp, 35 predicted proteins | sample Lox_Sample_24_FD_206723 | JGI IMG/M metagenome (GOLD analysis project Ga0335075, IMG submission 206723) | Soil microbial communities from Loxahatchee National Wildlife Refuge, Florida, United States - Lox_Sample_2.4 | ecosystem: Environmental > Terrestrial > Soil > Wetlands | place: USA...
ATCCGGCCGCTTACCGGGGTGAGACCGAGGGTGACGGAGAACAGCAGGATCAGCAGGATCGCCCACCAGAAGATCGGCATCGAATAGCCGGTGAGCGCGAGGCCCATCACCGTATAGTCAGTGGTGCTGCCGCGACGCAGCGCGGCGATGATGCCGGCCGGGATGCCGATTGTCACCGCGATCAGCATGGCGGAGACGGCGAGCTCGACGGTTGCGGGGAAGAAGGTCAGGAACTCGCCGAGCACGCTGTCGTGGGTGGAGAGCGACTGGCCGAGATTGCCGTGCAGCGCGTGCCAGATGAACAGGCCGTATTGCACGACGAGCGGCCGGTCGATTCCGATTTGCGCCCGCATGGCGGCGAGCGTCGCCGGATCCACGTTGCGTTCGCCAAACATCAACATGATGGGATCGCCGGGGATCAGGTGGATGAGGGCGAAAGAGAACACGGTGATGCCGAAGAACGTCACCAGCACGAGGCCGAGCCGGCGGGCTAGAAAGCCGACCATCAAAACATCACGCAGACCTCTCCCGCAGAGCGGGAGAGGGGCAGGGTGGCGCCGCTCTATCGGTCAGCGTCAGGATCCCGCTCAGTCCGCCACGAACTTCTGATACAGCTCAACCATGTCCTCGACTGCCGCGGCGTAAAGCCGCTCGCCGTCCTGCGGCGAGGACAGCGAGGGATCGGACCCGATGCGTCCATCGGGAAACCGGCGGCGGTAATCGGCGCTGTCGAAGAAGCCGCGGCTCCTGGGTGCCACCTTCGGCGACATCTGCGCGTGCTTGATGGCCTGCGGGAAATAGAACTGCGACAGCGATACCTCGGCCGCGGTGGCATGGCTGCCATTGGCATGGCCATACAGCTCGTCCGCGAGCTTGCGGCTGCGCAGCCCGTCCGACCAGAACACCATCTTGCAGCGTACTGGCGAAGAGTCGCCTCGGAGCGACACCGCCGCATACACCTCGTCGAACGCCGCCGTCACCGTGGCCACGTTGCCGCCATGGCCGTTGATGAACAGGAAGCGCTCGAAGCCGTGGCGCAGCAGGGAGTGCACCACGTCGCCCACCACCGCGATCAACGTCGAGGGACGCAGCGTGATCGAACCGGTGAAGCCCAGGTGATGCTGCGACATGCCGATGGTGAGCGTCGGCGCGACCAGGCAGCCGATCTTGTCGCCGACGCCTTTGGCGACGAACTCGGCGTCGAGGTAGTCGGTGCCGATCAGCCCGTTCGGACCGTGCTGCTCGGTCGAGCCGATCGGGATGATGATGCCGCGGGAGCTGCGGAGATACTCCTCCACCTCCTGCCAGGTCGAAAGTGCGAGCTGCATGTTATTTCCCCAAAGAAACACCGCCGAACGGCTGGCCGCCCAGGAAGTGGAGGCGGAAGCCTTCGACATTCTTGCGCACCGGCACATAGGCCGTGACGTCGGCTAGCTGGACCTGCGCGACGTCATTATACAGCACCTGCTGCGCCTGCTCATAGAGCTTCGCGCGTTCGGCCTGATCGGTCACCACGTTCGCCTTCCGCACCGCTGCGTCATACGCCGGATCGCAGAAGTGCCCGGCGTTTCCCGGTGCGTGACAGAGCCGGGCGAGCATGATCTCGCTCGGGTCCGGGTAATCCCAGGTGCCGCCCAACATGCCCACATCGGCCTCGCCGGCGCGAGCGCGCTTGAGGTATTCGCCCCATTCATAGGTGACGATCTTCGCCCTCACGCCGATCTTCGCCCAGTCGGCCTGGATCATTTCGGCAGTGCGCCGCCCGTCCGGCATATAGGCACGCACCACGGGCACCGCCCACAGATCGGTCGAGAAGCCGTTCGGATAACCTGCCTCGGCGAGCAGCTTTTTGGCGTCCTCGGGATCGTATTTGTAGGGCTTCAGCGATGCGTTGTGACCCCACAAGGATGGGGGCACCAGGGCGGCGGTCGGCGTGCCGCTGCCTTGGAACACGTCCTTCACCAGATCGGGCATATCGATTGCCTCGGCGAGGGCAAGGCGCACGCGCCGATCGGTGAACGGCTTCTTGTCCATCTTGAAATAGATCTCGTTGTGGGCGGCAATCACGCCCTGCTCGATCTTGAGGTCCGGATTCTCTCGCATCGCCGGCAGGTCGGCCGGGTTCGGATAGCGCACTATCTGGCATTCGTTGGTGCGAAGCTTGGCATAACGCACCGAAGCATCCGGCGTGATCGCGAACACCAGGTTATCGACCTTCGCCACCCGGTCCGGCTGGGCGCCGTTCTTGCCCCAGAAATCGGGGAAGGCACGGAAGCGGACCAGCGCATCCTTTTGGTACTGCACGAAACTGAACGGTCCGGTGCCGATCAGATTGCGGTCGAGGTCTTCGGGCTTGCCGGCTTTCTCCAGGTCGGCCGCGTACTCCGCCGAGACGATCGAGAAGGACTGCACGGACAACGACGGCAGCAGCGGCGCCAGCGGTGATTTCAGGTGCATTACGACGGTGTAGTCGTCGACCTTGTCGATCGACGCCAGGTTCGGCTGGATAAGGTCGATGAACATGGGAAAGTTGCCATTGGCACTTTTATAGAAAGGATTGGACTTGTCGAACATCCGCTGGAAGCTGAACAGCACGTCGTCGGCGTTCATGTCCCGCGTCGGCTTGAATTCCGCATTCGACTGCCACTTCACGCCATGGCGCAGCTTGAAGGTATAGGTCAGGCCGTCGGGTGAGATGGTCCATGACTCTGCCAGCCCCGGCACCAGGTCAGAACCACCGATCTTCATCTCCACCAGGCGGTCGGAGACCTGCTCGGTCACGTCGAAGCTGGTGTTGGCGGTGCTGAGCTGGGCGTTCAGGAAGTCGGGGCTGGCCTCGGTGCAGACCACGAGCGTGTCGGCACGGGCGGCGACAGCGCCAAGTATAAGCAGGCAAGCGGCGGCTGATCCGATCCTGGTCATGGCTGGCTCCTTCCCCTTCGTGCCGGCCGGGCGAGTTTGCGCGTCGCTGGGGCGGCGGACAAGACTCCTACTCGGTGGTCTTTGACACAGGCGGTGGTCTTCGACACAGAGGGCAGTGAGGATACCGAGATCGCCGAGGGACTATGGGATAGCCGAACGGAACGCGGCTATGACCTTGGCGGCTTGGGCCGAACTTTGCGGTAAACGCACGCTGGCGGGCCTCGCTGCCCGAGCGGCCGAACGGATCGAGCGGTTGTGCGGGGTACGTTGTGGAGCGCGGCGTCTGTGTGCATCTGTGGTTCCGTTGCCCTGCTGCCATGTCGATCAGCGCCGATGCGGCCTGCGGGAAAAGAAGTTTAGAACCACAGATGCACACAGATGAAGTTGGATGGCACGCAATAACCGGGATCGGTTCGGCGCGGCTAGATGGCCGGCACAAGGCCGGCAATGACGGGTGGGCCCGTGGTGCCGGAGAGTCGATCGTTCGGCCGCCAAGTGTGAGCGTAGGGGCAACAGGACTCATCACAAGGCCAGCAGGTCCCTTTCGGCACCTACACTCCAGACAACGCTATGATCTTGGGTGGATCGCCGATGATCTGCGCCGCGATCGCCTACGGCCGAAAAACGTCATGCCGCCGCCCATAAGCGCGAGCGGCCCGCCAGCGTTGCCAGGCGATCGCACCCCAGGCGACCACCCCCGCTACCACCACAACCGGGATCAGCGCGGCGACCAGCCACAGCGCCAGCGCAGCGACGACCAGCGCCCCCGCCAGCACCGCCACCAGCACCGCTATCCCGGCGATGCGCATAGGCCACGACGACCGCCCCGGCACCCGGAAGCGCCCGTCCAGGTACATGTCGAGCTGGGGCGGAACACGATTCGTCATGCTGAAGAAGTGGCAGGCCCCCCGTCCCGTTCAAGCCCCAGTTACACCACCCAATATCGCCCGGATTTCCTCCAGCGCCGCCGGGTCCTCGATTGTCGGCGGCACCGCCACCGGCTGACCGTCGGCAATTCGACGGATGCTCCCCCGCAGGATCTTCCCCGACCGCGTCTTCGGCAACCGAGGCACTACCCGTGCCTCACGGAACGAAGCCACCGGTCCGATCCGTTCCCGCACCAGCGCCACCAGCTCCGCCGTGATCTCGGCCTCGGGTCGCCGCACCCCTGCCTTCAGCACAACCAGCCCCAGCGGCACCTGCCCCTTGATCGCGTCATGCGCCCCGATTACCGCGCATTCCGCCACATCCGCGTGCGCCGCGAGCACTTCCTCCATCGCCCCCGTCGAAAGCCGATGCCCGGCAACGTTGATAATGTCGTCGGTGCGTCCCATCACCCATACATCGCCGTCCGCATCGATCGACCCGGCGTCCCCGGTCCGATACCAGCCCGGAAAATCGGATAGATACGCCGCCCGATACCCGTGTTCGTCCTGCCAGAGAGTGGGTGCGCAACCAGGAGGCAGCGGCAAACGCACTGACAAGTTCCCTGTCTGCCCCGCCGCAACCGGCCGCCCGTCATCATCCACCGCGGCCAGGTCATAACCGGGGCACGGCCGCCCACCAGACCCGGGCTTGAACGGAAACAGCCCGAACTGCCGGAACCCGCCGGTGATCGCCCAGCCGGTTTCGGTCTGCCACCAGTGATCCACCACCGGCGTGCGCAGCATCTCCGCCGCCCAGACCGCCGTCGGCGGATCACATCGCTCGCCGGCGAGATACAGCGCCTCCAGCTTGGACAGATCGTAGCGCCCCGCCAAGCGCCCCTCGGGGTCCTGCTGCTTGATCGCCCGCATCGCGGTCGGCGCCGTGAACAGTACCTTCACCCCGTGCTGTGCGCAGACTCGCCAGTAGGCGCCAGCATCCGGCGTTCCCACCGGCTTGCCCTCGTACATGACGCTCGTGCAGCCGCGCAGCAGCGGCGCGTAAACGATGTAGCTGTGCCCAACCACCCAGCCGACATCCGACGCAGCCCAGTACGTGTCCCCCGCATCAACGCCGTAGATCATCCGCATGGAGTTCCACAGCGCCACCGCGTGCCCGCCATTGTCGCGCACGATGCCCTTGGGCCGTCCGGTCGTCCCGGATGTGTATAGAATATAAAGCGGGTCCGTCGCCTCCACCGGCACCGGCGCCAGAGGGCCCGCCGCGGCCTCCGTCTCCAGCAGGTCGTGGTCCCGACCGGGAATCAGCTCCGCCGGCGCCGCTTCGCGTTGCAAAATCAGGCATGCGTGGGGCTTATGCGGCGATAGCGCAATCGCCGCATCCAGCAGCGGCTTGTAGTGAACCACGCGCCCGGGCTCCAACCCGCACGAAGCCGATACGATTGCCTTCGGCTTCGCATCGGCGATGCGTGACGCCAGCTCGGCCGCTGCGAAACCGCCAAACACCACCGAGTGCACCGCGCCCATCCGGGCACAGGCCAGCATCGCCAGCGCTGCTTCCGGGACCATCGGCATGTAGATCACCACCCGGTCGCCGCGCCCGACCCCGAGCGCCGCCAGCGCCCCGGCAAGCTTCGCCGTCCGCCGCTGCATCTGGGCATAGGTCAGCGTCTCGATCCGCCCGGTCATCTGGCTGTCCCAGATCAGCGCGGCCTGCTGTCCCCGCCCGGCCGCCACGTGCCGGTCGAGGCAATTGAAGCAGGTATTCAGCACCCCGCCCGGAAACCACCGCCCATACGGCCCCTGCGCGGGATCGAACACGCGGTCCCAGCGACGCTGCCAGGCAATGCCCTCGGCAATCCCCGCCCACCAGGCTTCCGGGTCCCGCCGCCAGGCCCCATAGGCCTCCGCGTAGCCCGTTACGGTCCGATCCAATGCCCGGCCCTCCCTGTTCCGAGCCGTCCGGGGAACCCCCGTCAGTCCGGCAGTTTGACGAGCAGGTCCTCGCCTTCGACGCGCAACTCGAACACTGGGAGGTCCGTCTCGATCGGCGCGCACAGCCCCTTGCCGGTGCGCACGTCGAACCGGCCGGCGTGCAGGGGGCACTCGATCACGCCGTCCTCCAGCCACCCGTCGGTGAGCTGTGCATACTCATGCGTGCAAACATTGTCGGTGGCCCGGAATTCGCCGCCCGGCAGGTGATAGAGCGCAATCTCGTGGTCGCCGACCCGGACCCCGATCATTCCATCCTCGGGCACATCCGCCTTGCTCGCCACGCGCACCCATCTCTCCGCCATTTCGGCCTCCCGCTGTCCGATCGCGACAATGCCAGCGACAGCGACGGCGGCCAAGCCGCTAGGCATCCTTTGCGGGTGGATTGGAGGAGGACGGTTGCCAAGGTGAGGCTGGGGTGCACAGGCGGCCATCAGCCGCGTATTCATTGGTGGGCCACCCCGGCCGCCACTCTAGCCATCACATCATCCCAGACACCGGTTCTGGTCTGACGGAATAGCTGCACTGACGGGTACCATGGTGTGTCGGACCGTTGGAGCAGCCATCTCCAGTCGGGCGCGTACGCCAGCAAGATGAAGGCCGGTCGGCCCATCGCGCCGGCAAGGTGGCCGACAGCGGTATCGACTGTTACCAGCAGGTCCAGCGCTTCCAGGATCGCGATCGTGTCGTCGAAATCCACTATTTCCGCTCCAAGGTTCAGCAACGGCGCTGTACCGAAATAGTGTGCTGCCTGGCTCGCGGCGGGGCCTTTTTGCAAAGAAACCAAGGTGACGCCCGGCACCGAAGCCAGCGGCGCGAAGGCGGCGAGGCTGGTGGAGCGCGAGCGGTCGTTGTTGTGCGCCGGGCGGCCGGCCCAGACGATGCCGATGCGGCGTGAGCTTGCGGGCGCCAGCCGGTCCAGGCGTTCTCGCCACATGGCGGCCCGCGCTGGATCGGCGCGCAGATAGGGAACGTTGCACGGAACATTGTCTGGCCTCGTGCCGTGCAACGCGGGCAGGCCCGACAACGCGCGGAAAGCGCGGAACGGCGGACAGGCCGGCCACGCATTGAACAGCCGGGCCGGTGGATACACTTGCCGCAGCAGTGGGTTCATTTCCGCCGAGCAGGCCACGGCGATGTTCGGGCAGCGCTCGGCGGCCCACGGAATGTAGCGGCTGAAATGAATGACGTCGCCGAAGCCCTGGTCGGCGATCAGCAACAATGTTCCGTTGTCGAGGGGCGATCCGTCCCAACGAGGCTGGGTCGTTTGCGGCATCAGCGCGGCACTGTCGGGCAGATTGAAGCGCCATTGGTATTCGTGCCAACCACGCGCCCATTCGCCGCGCAGCAGCAGGGCCTCGGCGAGCTGGAAATGCGGGCCGGGGAGGAATGGGTTGAGCGCGAGGGCCTGCTCGGCGCTGGCGATGCAGTCGTCCAGTTCAAGTCGGTGGTACTGGATGACGGCGAGGTTGTGCCAACAGACAGGGTCTTTGGGTGCCAGCATGGCGGCTTTGTGCGCCGCCGCGAGCGCGTCGTCGGAGCGGCCGAGCGAACGGTACACCTCGGAGATGTTGCGCAGGTATAGCCGGATATCGGTGCCAAGCGCGATGGCACGCTCAATCTTGGCCAGTGCCTCATCGCGCCGGCCCAGGCGGAAGGCGACGATGCCGGACAGGTGCAGCGTGTCGGGATGATCGGGGGCGACCGTGAGCGCACGAAGCAGCAGCCGGTCAGCGAGGGCGTAGTTTTTCTCGGCCTCGAGACGAGCAGCGAGTGGGAGGAGGTCTTCGAGTGGGAGTGGGACTTCGATCGAGGCGGTGGGCATAGGTTCAATCGACCGAGTTGCCCAGGCGCTCGATGAGCGGGCGTAGCATTGGGATCACCGGCTGCAGGTGACGGCAATATACCGGGTCACTCGGAATTCCGCGTGAGGCGCTATTCATTTTGCTCGCAAGGTGGGCGAGGTCTCTTGTCCAAAGTCCTGGACGAGCAGGTGTTGGGCGGCGATTGCCTATCCGGCGAGCCGAACTCTCCTGCTCCGTGGCTCCGATATATCGGGAGCCGATCATCGCAGCGTTCCCACCGGATAACAATGGACGAGATTACGCTCGTGTGACAAGGTGAATTTGATGGGGCCGCCTGCCTCAGCCGCGCCGCACTGTCCCGCCTGACTGTGGAGCGAGCCATGACGACGATCACCGTAAATAAGACCGCTGGAATTTCTCTTACCTCAGCGGCCTATACGAATCCCATCGTCATAAGTTCAGGCGTTATGATTTCGAACACTGCAAACAGTGGAAACGGTGTTTACGCAACGACCGGTTACTGGGCGATTCAGAACGACGGCAGCATCACGAGCGCGGGTACCTTCGGGGACGGCATCTCTCTGGTGTCCGGCGGCGCTGTCACCAACGCGGCCACTGCTTCGATCACGGGCGTTTTCCAGGGCGTCTACCTCGGTGACTACGGGACTGTGGCCAATGACGGCAGCATCGCCGGCGCGGGCACCAGCGGGATCGGCGTTTACCTGCGGTCTGGTGGTTCAGTTACCAACGCGGCCTCTGCTTCGATCACGGGCGTCGGGGTCGGCGTCGGCGGCTCCTACCGGGGCGACGAAACTGTGGTCAATGGCGGCAGCATCGCGGGCACCGGCACCGTCGGGGTCGGCGTGTCTTTGGGTTCCGGGAGCACAGTCACCAACGCGACCTCCGCTTCGATCGAAGGTGTCCAGGCCGGAGTCATCATAGGCGGCGACACCGGCCCCGGGAATGTGGTCAATTACGGCAGCATCGCAGGCACGGGTCCCAGCGGGGTCGGCGTCGACCTGTCTTCTGGCAGTTCGGTTACCAACGCGGCGTCTGCTTCAATTACAGGAGTTGACGGCGGCGTCGGCAGCGCCATCGCCATGGGCCCCCAGACTGTCGTCAATGACGGCAGCATTGAGGGCACCGGCGGGACTGGCGTTTCGCTGATTTCCGGGTCGGTCACTAACGCAGCCTCAGCTTCGATCACTGGCGCCACCGGCGTCAGTATGAGCGACACCTTCTTCTACCAAACCGGGACCGTTATCAATTACGGCAGTATCGCGGGTACCAGCGGGTACGGCGTCGATCTGCAGTTTGGCGGTTTGGTCACCAACGCGGCTTCGGCTTCTGTCACGGGCGCTACCGGCATCCATATCGCCCCCGGCCGCTCGCTGCTTGGCTTCCTCTACAACAACGGGACTGTGATCAATGCGGGCAGCATCGTCGGCACGGGCGCGAGCGGAAGCGGGGTCGACGTGTTTATGGGGTCGGTTACCAATGACGCTTCTGCTGCGATCACGGGTGCCACCGGTGTCTTCATAGGCGGCAGCATCACGGGGGTTCCCTACGTTTATGTTCTATTCGGCCACGGTACGGTGCTCAATGAAGGCAGCATCAGCGGTACCGGCACCGTGGGGGCAGGCGTCTATCTGGGTCAAGGATCGGTCACCAACGCGGCCTCCGCTTCGATCACAGGCGCTACCGGCGTTGTCATTAACGGCGGCGGGGCTGTGGTCAACGGCGGCAGCATCGCCGGCACGGGCGTCAGCGGAAGCGGCGTCGCCTTGTATTATTATATGGATGTGGTTACGAATCTAACTCACGCTTCAATCACCGGCGATGCTTTTGGTGTTGATTTCTCGGCGGGCGGCACGCTGACGAACGCCGGTACGGTCATCGGTAACTCTGGGACGGCGGCTTATTTCGGCGGCACCAGCAGCAATCTGCTGGTGCTGGACCCAGGCTACGGACTGTCCGGCGTTGCGATGGGCGGCACAAGCGCCACTAACACTTTGGAGCTAGCCTCGGCGGCGTCCGCGGGCACGCTATCTGGACTTGGCACGGAGTTCGTCGGCTTCGGACAAACCAAAGTCGATGCCAACGCATCGTGGACGTTCAACGGTGCAAATACGATTGAAGCCGGTGGAACGCTGACCGAGCTCAGTGGCGCAACGCTGACGGTTACCGGCACGCTGGTGAACGACGGCTCGATCATCATCGACCCGAGCACGCTGACCGCGGGTGGGTTGACCGGCACTGGCCTGGTTACGATCGACGCTGGCAGCACGCTGCAGGTGCAAGGCGCGGTCGCCGGCGGGCAAACGCTGATGTTTGGCGGCAGCGGCGCTTACTTGGACCTCGACAACCCCGGTAGCGTCGCCGGCAGCATCACCAACTTCGGTCTCGATGAGACGATCTATCTCAAGGGGGTTGATTACTCGTCGGTCAGCTACTCGCACGGCTTGCTGAGCTTCAGCGGCGGAAGCTTCTTGTTATCGCTCGCCAATCCCGGCTCGGTGATGGCGTCGCCGAGCGGGGATGGTGCGGCGGTCACCGTACTCTGCTTCTGCGTCAACACGCTGATCCTTACGCCATCCGGCGAGCGGCCAGTGCAGGAACTCGCCGTCGGCGACATGGTGACGACGCATCGTGGCGAAGCGCGGCGCATCGTGTGGATCGGCACCGGCAAGCTGCTGGCCACGCAGGGACGGCGCAATGCAGCGACGCCGGTGATCGTGCGCCAGGGTGCGCTGGGTGACAACGTGCCCAATCGCGATCTGCGGGTGACCAAAGGTCACTCGTTCTACATCGATGACGTGCTGATCCCGGTGGAGTTTCTGGTGAACCACCGCTCGATCCTGTGGGATGACAACGCGCAGGAGGTCGAGCTTTATCACATCGAGCTGGAGACGCATGACGTGCTGCTGGCCAATGGCGCACCGGCCGAAAGCTATCATGACGACGGCAACCGCTGGCTGTTCTGCAACGCCAACCGCGGTTGGGGCCGGCCGCCGCAGACGCCGTGCGCGCCGGTGCTGACCGGCGGCCCGATCGTTCATGCGGCCTTGCGTCGGCTGCTGGAGCGCGCCGGCCCACGCCCCGGCCTGCCAGGGACGGACGAGCCGGACCTGCATCTGCTGGTGGACGGCCGGCGGGTCGATGCCGCTTCGCGCAGCGATGAGTGGCATGTCTTCCACCTGCCCGCCCCACCGACGACCGCGCGCATCGTTTCGCGCAGCGGCGCGCCGCAGGAGATGGGGTTAGCGCGCGATCCGCGCTGCCTCGGCGTCGCGTTGCGGCAGATCATGGTGACGCGCGGCGCACAAGTCCACACGATCGAGGCCGAGGACGTGCTGCTGGCCGACGGTTTCCACGAGTACGAAGCGGACAATGACATCCGCTGGACCGACGGCGATGCGGCCATACCAGCCGGCTTGTTCGAAGGCTTCACCGGACCTTTGGAGATCAACCTGCGCCTCGGTGGCAGAACCAGCTATCTGGATGAAGGTAGCGTGCTGCGCGCAGCCTGATTCCGCGGTCCACGCAGGTAGCGGCAACCATTCCACCGTGCAGACGGCCGCGCCAGCCGCAGACGGCCTCACGAGGCTTGACGCCTCTCGCTTCTCGCCTTCAGGTTTGCCGGGCGGCAAAGTTCTGGGCCGGGAAGGGGGACTTTCGTAATGGGACGCAAAAGCCTGAGGGGCCTCGGCTTGCTGGCCGGGATGGCGGCGGTCGTCGGTACGGCACAGGCCGCACCGTTCAAATGCCCACATGTCGGAGGCGACTTTGTCTTCGGCCAGGAGGCCAACGTCAACAGCCTCGACCAGATGACATCGGCGACGATCTCCACGCGCAACATCGCCATGAACATCTTCGAGACACTGATGACGCGCGACGAGAACAATCACCCGATCCCGGACCTTGCTCAATCCGTCACCGAATCGCCCGACCATCTCACCTACACCTTCAAGCTCCGGCAGGGCGTGCATTTCCAGAACAGCAAGCCGATGACGTCGGCCGACGTCGCCGCCTCGTTCGATCGCTACAGCAAGGTTGGGCTCGAGCGCAGCATGCTCGACAATGTCGATCGCTGGGACGCGCCGGATCCCGCCACTTTCGTGATCCACATGAAGAAGCCGCAGCCCACCTTCCTGACCCTGCTCAGCTCGTTCAGCGTGCCCATCGTGATCATCCCGGCCGAAGAGAAAGACGTACCGGCGATGCAGCTCAAGCCGATCGGCACTGGCCCGTACGAGCTGGTTCAGTCGGTCCCCGGCAGCTATGTCAAGCTCAAGCGCTTCGACGGCTACACTCCCAACACCAACTATGAGCAGCGCACCGGCTTCGGCGGCTACAAGCAGGCCTGCTTCGACACCGTGACCTTCCGTATCGTGACCGAGCCCGGTGCTCGCGTCGCCGGCCTGCAGACCGGTGAGCTGCAAGGCGTCGAGGACGTCCCCACCAAGTCGATCCCGGTCCTGAAGAACGACAAGAATGTTACCTTGTTGCCGCTGCCGAACTGGTGGATCCAGATCGCCGAGCCGAATACCGCCAACCCGCCGACCGACAACCTTGATTTCCGCAAGGCGGTGCAGGCCGCGCTTGACATGAAGCAGATCATGCAGGCGGCGACAGACGGCAACTACCGGCTGAACGTCGGCTTTCAATATCCGAACCAGCCCGACTACACCGACGCGGGCAAGAGCACTTACAACATCAACGATGCGGCGTTGGCGAAGAAGTATCTCGCCCAGTCCGGCTATAAGGGCGAGCCGGTCGTGCTGCTGACCGACAAGGACTACACGCCGATGTACAACTCGGCGCTGGTCATGCAGCAGGAGCTTCAGGCGATCGGCATCAACGCGCAAATGAAGGTCGTCGATTGGCCCACCTCGGTGCAGATGTCGATGAACGACGTCAAGGGTTGGAACTTCTTCTTCACCGGCTGGGGCACGCAGCCGGCGCTGGGCGGGCTGTCGGTGATGCAGTTCTTCGCCCAACCGATCCCAGTCTATTTCCCGCCCAAGGGGCACCCGGATCGGCAAGTACTGAAGCTATGGAATGAAATAAACTCGCTGCCGAGCGATGACGCCCGCCAGACTGCCTTTGCCGAGATGCAGAAATACGTGCTCGACCGGGTTTATGCGCTGCCGTTTGGCTCGCTGACCAAGGTGCAGGCCGTGCGCTCGGACGTGAAAGGCTTCGTGCCGTTCCGTATCCCGCGCATGTCGAACGTGTGGTTCCAGAAGTGATCACCGACGCAGGGGCCCTGCCCCCTCCCGCGAGGGGAGGGGGAGGCGGATGATCGCCGTTATCCTTCGCCGAGTCAGCAGTGCCATCCCCATCCTGGTCATCGTGAGTCTGATCACCTTCGGCATGATCCACATGATCCCTGGCGATCCCGCCGCGGCCATCGCCGGACTCAGTGCCACGCCGGACCAGATCGCCCAGATCCGCCACGATCTTGGCCTTGATCAACCATTGCTGCTGCAACTTGTGCACTGGTACGGGAACCTGTTCCGAGGTGACCTCGGCACCTCCCTCCTGCTCGGCCAGCCGGTGCTGCAAGCCGTCATGATCCGGCTGCCCGTCACCATCGGGCTTTCGGCCTATGCGCTGGTGATCACGCTGGTGCTGGGCCTCGTCAGCGGCATCCTGGCGGCGCTGCGGCAGAACACGTGGGTAGATCAGGCGGCGATGGTGTTCGCCATGTTCGGTATCTCGGTGCCGAACTTTTATCTTGGCTTGCTGATGATCATCCTGTTCGCGGTCGATCTCGGCTGGGTCCCGACCGGAGGGTATGTCGCCTTCACCGATGACCCGCTGGGCTGGTTCGTCGCCATGACCCTGCCGGCCGTTTCGCTGGCTCTGTTACTGACCGGCCTGCTGGCCCGCATTACCCGCTCGACCATGCTGGAGGTGCTCCGCCAGGACTACATCCGCACGGCCCGTGCCAAAGGCCTGCCGCGCCGCTCGGTGGTGGTGAAGCACGCCCTCTCCAACGCCCTGATCCCGATCGTAACAGTCGTCGGCATCATCGTGAGCCTGCTGATCTCCGGCTCGGTCGTCACCGAGACGCTGTTCTCGATCCCAGGCATGGGACAGTTGCTGACGCAAGCGGTGCTGAACCGCGACTATCCCATGGTGCAAGGCGGCCTTCTGATCGTCACCGCATTGCTGGTGCTGGTGAACATCGGCGTCGACGTGATTTACGCCTTCCTCGATCCGCGAGTCCGCTACGATGCCGGCTGACATCGCCATCGGTGCCGCATCGCCCGCGGAAGCCGAGGAACCCGCGCGCCGCAGCCCGGCTGCCGTTACTGTGTCGCGCCTGCTGCACCACCGCCAATTCCTGGCCGGCGCGGCGCTGTTCGCGGTGATCGTGCTGGCGGCCGTGTTGGCTCCGGTCATCGCCCCAACGGATCCCGACAAGCTGTCGATGAGCCAGACCTTCCAGCCGCCAAGCTGGTCGCAACCCTTCGGCACCGATAATTTCGGCCGCAGCCTGTGGTCGCGCGTGATCTGGGGCGCGCAACTCTCCATGGTGATCGGTGCGACCGTGGTGGTGATCAACGCCGTACTCGGCACTGCTATCGGCGCCGCCGCCGGCTATTTCCGCCGCATCGACAACTGGGTGATGCGCATCAACGACGCGCTGATGGCGTTCCCGGCCATCCTGCTTGCCATCGCCGTCACTGCTGTCCTTGGCCCCTCGTTAGGCGACGTCATCATCGCGCTCGGCATCGTCTATACCCCGCGCACGGCGCGCATCGTGCGCTCCTCGGTGATCGTGCTGCGCGAGATGGAATACGTGCAGGCGGCAGTGGCCGCCGGCGCCGGCCATTGGCGCATCCTGCGCCGCCACGTCCTGCCTAACGCCATGGCGCCGCTGATCGTGCAGCTCAGTTTCCTGTTCGCCTACGCGGTGCTGACCGAGGCGACGCTGTCCTTCCTGGGTGTCGGCGCGGTGCCGCCGACGCCCACCTGGGGTAACATCATGGCCGAGGGCCGCCAGTACATGACCGACGCACCGTGGATCATCGCCATCCCCGGCGCAGCGCTCGCGGTCACAGTGCTGGGCCTCAACATGCTGGGCGACGGGCTGCGGGACGTGCTCGACCCACGGCTTCGTATCCAACAATGAGCCTGCTCGAAGTCCGCGGCCTGACCACCGCGTTCGCCACCGGACGCGGCGAGGTTACGGCGATCGAGGATATCAGTTTCTCCCTGAACGAAGGCGAAGTCCTCGGCATCGTCGGCGAATCCGGCAGCGGCAAGAGCGTGACGGCGCTCACCATCATGGGCCTGTTGCCGCAGCCCCCCGCCCGCATCGCCGGCGGCGAGGTCCGCTTCGCCGGCGAGGTCCTGACCCGACTGTCCGACGCCCGGATGCAGAAGATCCGCGGCCCCGGCATCGCGATGGTCTTCCAGGAGCCGATGACTTCATTGAACCCGGTCTTCACCATCGGCGACCAGGTGATGGAAACCATCCGCGCCCACGAGCGCATCGGCACGGCCGCATTGCGCGCGCGCACGCTGGAGATGCTGGAGCGTGTCGGCATCCCGTCGGCTGCGCGGCGCCTGGACGACTACCCGCACCAACTCTCCGGCGGGCAGCGCCAGCGGGTCATGCTGGCGATGGCGCTCGCCTGCCGCCCTCGTCTGCTAATCGCCGACGAGCCGACGACCGCGTTGGATGTCACGATCCAGGCCCAGATTCTCGATCTGCTGCTCGACCTGCGCGACGAGTTCGGCATGGCGGTCGTCGTCATCACCCACAACATGGGCGTGGTCGCGGAGACGGCGGACAGGGTCCTGGTGATGTATGCCGGGCGCATCGTCGAGGAGGCGCCGGTCGCCGCGTTATTCGACCGGCCGCTGCACCCTTACACGCGCGGGCTGCTGGCCTGCGTACCGTCGCTGGACGACGACCGCGATCGCCTGCTGGCAATTCCCGGCAGCCTGCCCGACCCGGCGCGCCGACCGCCCGGCTGCCGCTTCGCTCCTCGCTGTCCACACGCGGTTCCGGCGTGCACTGAGGCGATCCCTGCACCCGTTGCCGGGGGGCCGGGCCACACCGGCGCTTGCATCCGCATACCGGACCTGATCGCGTCGTGAGTGTGGGCTGCAGGCAAAACTTCCCCTCCGCTTGCGGGAGGGCGGTGGGGGGAGGGGGCTGTGGCCTATCGGTGATACGATCAAGGCTGCCGGAGTCGTTCCGCACATGTGGATAGAGCCGCGGCCCGAGATGGACCCCACTCGTCCTGAACCAGCCCTGATCGAGGCCTCCAGCGTCTCCAAGCACTATCCCGTGCGCGGCGGTCCTTTGTTCCGTCGCCACACCTTGTCGCTGCGCGCGGTCGATGACGTAACGCTGGACATCGCCCCCGGCGAGACGCTGGGACTCGTTGGCGAATCCGGCTGTGGCAAATCGACCCTGGGCCGCCTGCTGATCCGCCTGATCGAGCCCACCGCCGGCGCCATCCGCTTCGACGGCCACGACATCACCAGCCTTACCGGTGCCGCGCTGCGCGAACGGCGGCGGTCCATGCAGATCATCTTCCAAGACCCGTACGGCGCGCTCAATCCACGCATGTCGGTCGAGGACATCATCATCGAGCCGCTACAGATCCACGGGCTGGCCCGCAGCGGCGCCCGCCAGCAGGTGACGCGCATGCTGGACCTCGTCGGCCTGCCGGAGCGAGTGCGCGACCGCTACCCGCACGAGTTCTCGGGCGGCCAGCGGCAGCGGATCGGCATCGCGCGCGCTTTGGTGCTGCATCCGAAATTCGTCGTCTGCGACGAGCCGGTATCGGCGCTGGATGTTTCGGTGCAGGCGCAGATCGTCAACCTGCTGGCCGACCTGCAACGCGAGCTGGGACTGACGTATCTGTTCATTGCCCACGACCTGGGCGTGGTGAAGCACATCTCGACCCGCGTCGCGGTGATGTATCTGGGCAAGATCGTCGAGACGGCGGAGAAACGAGCACTGTACGCGGCGCCGCTGCATCCTTACACGAAGGCGCTGATCGCGGCGGTACCGGCGATGCATCCGGCGGATCGCGGCCGGCGCCGTGCGCTGCGCGAGCGCCTGGCTGGCGACGTGCCGAGCGCGTTGCACCCGCCGTCAGGGTGCCGGTTCCATACGCGGTGCCCGCACGCCATGGCGGTGTGCCGCGAGCAGGAACCGCGGGTGGTCGAGCCGACGCCGGGGCACCGGGTGGCGTGTCATTTGGTGGGGTGAAGAACGACGGGTGCAGCTGTCTCCCGGCGTAGCGCTGGCCCCACGCGGTGCGTTGCTCCCGCGCGCATTGCGCGCAATTCGCGGATCACGTCCGGGGTGGATGCAGGCGGGGGTCGAGTGCGAACCTCTCCTGCATCCGCAGCACGTACCCACCGGCTGCCGATGAGGCGACGAACATCAGGTTCCAGCTATGGGTGGACACCACACTGGGGATCAGCACAAACGTGTGGGCGCCGAGCAACGCATCCCCGAACGCCTGCTGCCCGGCACTCGCGATACAGGGGCGCAGCCAGTTCGGATTCGGCACAGCGGCCGGCCCGACCACATGCACATGCGACGCGTCGGCGATGGTCGCCGCCGTAAGCGTGTGCGGCACGGTATCCAGCGTGCGTAACCCCTTGTGAACTGCAACTTCGAGAATCGCAGTCGCCGGATCGACCGCACAGTAGACCGCCCGAACGCCACGGCTGTTCCAGCGTCCGCCGGACAAATAGGCGCCCTCGCCGCTGTCCCACGCCGCGGCGTGCCGGATCACGTCCAGCCGCCATACCACCAGCTTGGAGCCACCCAGCGGCGGCGGCAGTGGAGTCACAATAAGCCGGCGATCAGGTGTAGACGCCAAATTCCAGACGGCGCAGGAAGTCCTCGACCAGTGCCGCACCGGCGGGCGTCGTCAGCAGGTCGATGGGGCGGTGCTGCTCGAGTCCGATTGCCGGGCGCTCCATCCACGCCTCGGCTTCCTGCTGCGAACCGAACACCTGCGTGGCCTCCGCGAGAATCTCGGCGAACTTCCACGTGCGTGCGCTCTGCTCCAGACTGAGCGGCCGGGCGCTCGCGGCAGGTTCTTGCCGGCGCTGGAGGGTGCGCAGACTCATCCCCACAGCTTTCTCCAGCGACTCCTTGTTGCGCAGCACGCCCAGCCGGCCCACCAAGTGGATCAGCGCCGCGGCCGGCAGGCCGTCCGACAGCAACTGGTGCGCGTCCAGCGGACTGTTTAGCCCACGATGCAGGACCCGGACGCCGCCCAGCAGCTCGGCCGCGCGCCGCGTGACGTCGCCCTTGTGCGCGGAAATCGCAACGTTCACGCTGGCTTACTCTCGCGACAACTGACGCCATTCATGTGTCATTTGTCGCATCCGGTGTCAAGCCGATGCCCCATACACTCGCTCCCCACCCGGATCGTAGAACGGCCGCAGCGTCACCTCTGCCGCCACCCGCTCCCCGGCGACCTCGATCTCGTACCGGCCATCCGCAACAAACCTCGCATCCACCACCGCACCATGGTTCTCGACGTAACCAAGCGCCAACGCACGGCCCAGCGTATGCCCAAACATCCCTGAGGTCGTGCGTCCGATCAGCTCGCCGTTCCGCCAGATCGGCTCGTTCCCGTACAGCAACTGCTCCGGGTTCCCCAAAGCGAGCTGCACCAGCAGCCGCCGCACCCCAGCCTCCCGCTGGCGCAGCAACGCCTCGCGTCCGATGAAACCACCTAGCTTGTCCCACGCCACCGCGAAACCGAGCCCCGCCTCCAGCGGCGTATCCGCATCCGTGATGTCGTGCCCCCAACTGCGGTACGCCTTTTCCAGCCGCAGCGAATTCATCGCGTGGTATCCCGCAAGCCGTAACCCGACACCTTCACCCTCGGCGAGGATGCGATCGAACACGTCCTGCACGAACTCGGTCGGGATATAAAGCTCCCACCCCAGCTCGCCCACGTAAGTGATCCGCGTCGCCCGCGCCCGCGCATACCCAAGATCCACCACCCGAGACGTCCCGAACGGGAACGCCGCCGTGGATAGATCCGCATCGGCCAGCCGCGACAGCAACTCGCGCGATCGCGGCCCCATCAGCCCCAGCACCGCGAATCCCGAGGTCACATCAACGGCGATCGCACGCGCGTCATCCGGGATATGCCGTTGCAGCCAGGCAAGATCGCGCGTCTGCGTCGCCGCCGAGGTGACGATCAGGAACCTGTCTTCAGCCTCGCGCGTGACAGTCAGGTCCGCCTCGATCCCGCCGCGCTCATTCAGCCATTGCGTATAGACGATCCGGCCCACCGGCACTGCCACATCGTTGGCGCAGATCCGGTTCAACACCGCGCATGCGTCAGCGCCGGCCAGAACAAACTTCCCGAACGACGATTGATCGAACAGACCGACCCCATTTCGCACCGCATGATGTTCGGCCGCCGAATATTCGAACCAGTTCTGCCGGCCGTAACTATATTCGTACCGCGCCTCCATCCCTTCGGGTGCGAACCAGTTCGGCCGCTCCCACCCGGCGCTCTCTCCAAAGCACGCCCCGCGCGCCAGCAGCCGGTCATGCAGCGCTGACTTACGCACACCGCGCGCGGTTTCCGGCTGCCGGAACGGCCAATGCATGGCATAAAGAAGCCCAAGCGACTCGACTGTGCGATCCTTCAGATAACGCCGATTGCGCTGGAACGGCATGACGCGGCGGATATCCACGTCCCATAAATCCATGGGTGGATATCCGTCGATGATCCAGTCAGCCAACACCTTACCTGCGCCGCCCGCCGACTGGATGCCGATCGAGTTGAACCCAGCGGCGACGAACAGGTTGCGCACCTCGGGCGTCTCGCCCAGCAGGTAGCGGTCATCCGGCGTAAAACTCTCGGCGCCGTTGAAGAAGAGCTGGATGCCGACTTCGCCGAGCATCGGCACACGGCGGATCGACGCCTCCAGCAGCGGCTCGATATGCGCCAGATCCTCTGGCAACGTCTCGAACGCATGATCATCGGGGATACCATCCAACCCCCACGGCTTCGCCACCGGTTCGAACCAGCCGACCAGCAATTTGCCGGCGTCCTCCTTGAAATACGCGCAGGAATCCGCGTCCCGCAGCACCGGCAGCCTGGGCAGCCCGGCGACCGGCTCGGTCACTATGTAGAAATGCTCGGCCGCGTGCAGCGGCACCGCCACGCCGGCCGCCGCGCCCAACCTGTGCGCCCACATGCCGGCGGCACTGACAACGACCTCGGCCTGGATATCGCCCGCCGAACTGCGCACGCCGACCGCGTGTCCACCCTCTATGACAATATCGATCACCCTGACGTTCTCGAAGATCCGGGCACCGCGATGCCTCGCGCCCTTTGCCAACGCCTGCGTCGTATCGACCGGGTTGGTCTGCCCGTCCCTCGGCAGGAACACCGCGCCCGCAAGATCGTCGATTGCCATTGCCGGCCACAGCTCAGCCGCTTGCTGCGGGGTCAGCACATCGACCTGCAGGCCGAAGCACCGAGCCATCGACGCGCCCCGCTTCAACTCCTCGAACCGCGCCTCGGTCGTGGCCAGCGCCAGCGATCCCATCTGACGAAACCCCGTCGCCTGCCCGGTTTCCCCTTCCAGCGATGCATAGAGCCCAGTGGTATATTGCGCGAGACGCGTGAGGTTGTGCGTCGCCCGAAGCTGCCCAACCAGCCCCGCGGCATGCCAGGTCGTGCCGCAGGTAAGCTGCTTGCGTTCGAGCAGCACGACATCGCTCACCCCGCGGAGCGTCAGGTGATACGCGATGCTGCATCCGACGATGCCGCCGCCGATAATGACCACTTGGGCCTTGCCAGGAATCTCGGTCACGACGCTCCCCATCCCGACTGCGTTGCACGACGAAGCAAGAGTGCATCCCACTCCGCCACCTGCGAAGGGGCAAGGCTTGCTGCCCCCTGCGTCCCTGGCCCCCGTGGCCGTCGCACGTCCTGCGTGTTAAGAATCTGATGCACCTGACAACGGGCAAAGGGCAGGGAAGGGGACCAGCGGATGGATTTCGCTCGGGTCGTCGTCATCGGCGGTGGCGTTGTCGGCACCAGTTGCCTCTATCATCTCGCCAAGCTCGGATGCACGGACACCATCCTGCTGGAGCAGAACGAGCTGACATCCGGTTCCACATGGCATGCGGCCGGCAACGTGCCGACGTTCTCCACCAGTTGGACGCTTCTGAAACTCCAGCACTACTCCGCGGCACTGTACCGGCAGCTTGGGGAGCAGGTCGATTACCCGATCAACTATCACGTCGTCGGTTCACTGCGTCTCGCCCACACCCAGGAACGAATGGGCGAATTCCACCATGTTCGCGCCATGGCCCGGCTCAATGGGATGGAGTACGAGATCCTTGAACCGGAAGAAATACGAGCCCGCCACCCATTCGTCACGTTAGACGACATCAAAGGCGCCCTCTGGGACCCGCAGGACGGTGACATTGACCCGGCGCAACTGACGCAAGCCTTCGCCAAGGGCGCGCGCGACATGGGTGCCAAAATTCGCAGGTTCGAAAAAGTCGTCGGCCTCGCCGCCCAGCCGAACGGCGAATGGCGCGTCATTACGGACAAAGGTGAAATATGCACCGAGATCATCGTCAACGCCGCCGGATATCGGGCCGGCGAGATCATGGCGTTAATCGGCCGATCATTACCAACAGTCGCAATGTCCCACCAATATCTCGTCACCGACCGGATGCCCGAGCTCGCGCAACGCAAGCAGCGCCTGCCGCTGCTGCGCGATCCCGACGCGTCCTATTACATGCGGCAGGAAATCGATGGCCTGATACTCGGTCCCTACGAGCGACAGGCCATCCCTATGTGGCCCGAGCACATCCCCAACGACTTTTCTTTCCAATTATGGGGCCAGGACCTGGAACGGTTGGAACCATATATCCAAGCCGCCATCGAGCGCGTGCCGCTGCTCGGAACGGTCGGCCTGCGTCGGGTGGTGAATGGCCCCATCCCGTACTCGCCCGATGGCAATCCCTATATCGGCGCCGAACACGGCCTGAGGAATTTCTACCACTGCAATACCTTCAGCTTCGGCATCACCCAGGCGGGCGGGGCAGGGAAGGTGCTCGCGGAATGGGTCGTCAACGGCCGTCCCGAATGGGACCTTTGGCCGCTCGACCGCCGCCGCTACACCGCCTACGCGGACCAAGCCTATGCAACCGAGAAGGCAATCGAAGTCTATCAGAACGAATACGCTCCCTCTTTCCCTTACGAAGAACGCGCCGCCGGCCGGCCCCGACGCACGTCGCCACTTTACGCCCACCTGAAACAGAAGGGCGCGCATTTCGGCGCCCGAGGCGGATGGGAACGCGCCACCTTCTTCGATCCAAACGGCATCGTCCACCAACCCACGCTGTCGTTCCGCCGCGACCGCAACTGGATGCCCCTGGTCGCGCAGGAGGTGAAAGCGGTTCGCGAAGCCGTCGGCATCATGGACTTCCCCGGCTTCACAAAAGTAGAGATATCCGGACCAAAAGCCGAATCCTGGCTCGATCGAATAGTCTGCTCACGCCTTCCCAAGCCCGGCCGGATAAGTCTTGCCTACACCCTCACGCCCGAAGGCCGCCTCCTCAGTGAATTCACGATAACCCGCACCGCACCTGATCGCTTCTACCTGGTTGCCGCGGCCGCCGCTGAGTGGCACGACGACGATGTGCTGACGCAGAACCTGCCGACGGACGGCTCCGTCATGCTTACGACAACGACCGAGGCTACTGGAACCCTGATCGTCGCCGGGCCAAGGTCGCGCGAGATCCTCGCGCGCGTCACCAACACCGACCTCTCCAACGCCGCGTTTCCCTGGATGTCTGCCAGGCAAATCCGGGTCGGCAAGCTCGATATCCTGGCGCTCCGCATCAACTATGTCGGCGAGCTCGGCTGGGAGCTGCACACCCCGTCAGCCGTTGTGGCTGAATTGTACGAGACGCTATGGAAAGCAGGCGCCGATTACGGAATTCGTGATTTCGGCTTATATGCCATGGACAGCCTTCGCCTCGACAAATGCTATCGCGGCTGGAAGACCGATCTCGAAACCGGCTACTCCCCTCTGGAAGCCTCACTCGATCGCTTCTGCGACTTCTCAAAGCCACGTTTCATCGGCCGCGAGGCCCTTCTTGCCGAGCACACAAGCGGCCCCGCCCGGCGATTTGTCCCATTGACGCTCGACGCCCCCGGTTCCGCCGACGCCCCGTTCTGCGCGCCCGTTTACGCCAACGATGAGGCGGTCGGTTTGGTCACGTCAGGCGGATGGAGCCACACTCTGAACGCCAGCATCGCACTCGCCTATGTGCGGTCCGACCTCGCCGTGCCCGGCACGAGACTACAGATCGAGATTCTCGGGGAGCTGCGCACGGCGACCGTCAGGCACGAACCCCTCTACGATCCGCAAAACCTCCGCCCGCGCGAATAGCTCGTCATCGTGGATGACGCGGTTGCCGGATTGCTGGAACCACGGACTGACGCGCCCGCCGGCTAATGAACCCGGCCATTCTGGTGCGGGCTATCGAGGCTGAACGCCGGAATGGCCACGTCGAAATTCTCGCCCGATGACGGCACCACCATGTGGTAGGCGCCCACCATGAATCCGGACGCCGTGTCCAGCGGCGTGCCCGAGGTGTATTCGAAGCTCTCGCCGGGTTCGAGCAACGGCTGCTCGCCCACCACGCCGGCACCGTGCACGTGCTGGGTGCGGCCGTTCGCATCGGTGATCCGCCAGGTCCGACGAAGAAGCTGCACCGGCTCGCGGCCATGATTCTCGATTTTCACCCGGTAGGCCCAGACGTAACGACCCTCTTCGGGCAGCGACTGGTCCTCCAGGTAGAAGGACCGCACCGACACGCGAATGCCGCGTGTTGTCTTGATGTAATCATCGGCCATGACACGATCGCTTCGCTTGTCTGCGGGGCCTCCCTATTGTGCCGCCCACGCGGGCGCATCGTGCGCCACGTCCAGCGCCTGCGCCAGATCCTGGATCAGATCCGCGGGGTGCTCCAACCCGACCGACAGGCGGATGACGCCATCGGTGATGCCGAGCCGGGCGCGTTCCTCGGCGCCGATGCGCATGTGCGTGGTGGTGGCCGGATGGGTCGCCAACGATTTCGAGTCGCCGAGATTGTTGGATACGGCGATCAGGCGGAGCGCGTTCAGCGCCTGGAATGCAGGAGACTTGCCGCCGGCCACTTCGAACGTCACCACGGTTCCCCCGGCGCTCATCTGGGCGCGCGCCAGGGCCGATTGCGGATGGTCGGCGCGCGTCGGATACCATACGCGCGTCACCGCACGCTGCGCGGCGAGGAAATCAGCGATCTCGGCGGCAGCGCGACAACCGGCTTCGACCCGCAGCGCGAGCGTCTCCAGCCCCTTCAGCAGCACCCATGCGTTGAATGGCGATAGCGTCGGGCCGGTATTGCGGACGAAGGGCTGCAGCGTTGTCTCGACCCATTTCTTCGTGCCGAGCACCGCGCCGCCCATGACCCGCCCCTGACCGTCGATATGTTTGGTACAGGAATAGATCACCACATCCGCGCCAAGTGCGAGCGGCTGCTGTAAAAGCGGTGTGGCGAACACGTTATCGACCGCCACGATGGCGCCGGCAGCATGTGCCATCTCGGCAACGGCTGGGAGGTCGACCAGCTCAAGCATCGGATTGGATGGCGTCTCCAGGAGCACAAGCTGGGCAGGGCGGGACAACGCCTGCCGCCATTGATCGAGATCGGCGCCATCGACGAAATCACCGATGATGCCGTAGCGTGGCAACAGAGTGGAGACGATCCAGTGACACCCCCCGAACAGCGCACGCGAGGCCACCACCCGGTCGCCGGTCTTCAGGTGTGACAACAGGGCAGCGTTCACCGCGGCCATGCCGGTCGCGGTGGCGCGGCAGGCTTCGGCCCCTTCGATCGAAGCGAGACGGTCCTCCAGCATGGCGACGGTCGGGTTGGCGAAACGTGTGTACTGGTAGCGATCGACCGTGCCGCTGAAGGTGCCCTCGGCCTGCTCGGCGCTGTCGTAGATATAGCCGGAGGTGAGGAACAACGCCTCGGCGGTCTCGCCGAACTCGCTGCGTTGTATGCCGCCATGCACGAGCTTGGTGGCGGGATGAAGTTGCGCGGGATCGATGGTCATGTGTGCTGGGCCCCTCTGCGCCGTTGCGGCCCGACCGTCGGAGCAGCTTGGCCCGGCATGGGGCTGTCGCTGGCCTCTTTAGCGCGCTTGTTTCACCTCGCCGCAAGCCGGCCGGTCAAATCGCGAGGGGCGGCGGGGTGCCACCAGGGCCGGAAGCTAAGTCGGGAGCGATTGCGCCGTCAACCCGGCCTGCCTATAAACGCGGCCGCGCCGAGCCTGCGCGGGTGTAGTTCAATGGCAGAACGGCAGCTTCCCAAGCTGCATACGAGGGTTCGATCCCCTTCACCCGCTCCACCTCGACATTGGGGTTACCGCGCGCGGCGGACCGTGTAATCCGCGACATCGCGCAAAGCACGGCGGAACAAGGTGTCAGGGAACGCGCCGAGCACTGCCTTCGCCTCGGTCGCGAAGCCGGCGGCGCGGTCGAGCGTGGTATCGATCGCCCCGTAGTGGGCCATCAGGTGCATCGCCTGGGCAAGGTCGGCGTCGGCCTGGTCGCCCGCCCCGATCGTCCGCTGCCAGAATGCGCGGTCATCGGCGCTGCCGCGCTGGTAGGCCACCAGGACGGGCAACGTGATCTTCCCTTCGCGAAAGTCGTCGCCCACCGTCTTACCAAGGGTTTCCTGATCGGCGGCGTAGTCCAGCGCATCGTCCACCAGTTGGAAGGCGATCCCGAGGTTGAGGCCGAACGCCGCCAGCGCCTCCTCCTGCGCCGGGGGTCGTCCGGCAATTACCGCGCCAACTTGGCACGCGGCCTCGAACAGCGCCGCCGTCTTGCCGCGGATGACTTCGAAATAGCGCGACTCGGACGTGGCGAGGTCGTTCTGGGTCACCAGTTGCAGCACCTCGCCCTCGGCGATCGTAGCGGCCGCCCGCGAGAGGATGTCGAGCACGCGCAGCGATCCGTCCTCGACCATCAGTTCGAAGGCGCGGGCGAACAGGAAGTCGCCGACCAGCACCGAGGCTTTGTTGCCGAACACGGCGTTGGCTGAGGCAAGTCCCCGGCGCAGCAAGCTCTCGTCCACCACGTCGTCGTGCAGCAGCGTGGCGGTGTGGATGAATTCCACGCAAGCCGCCAGCCCGACGTGCCGCGCCTCGCCGGCTTCCGGCGGGTAGTCGCACAGCCTGGCGGCCGCGAGCGTCAGCAGCGGGCGTAGCCGCTTGCCCCCGGCCGCCACGATGTGCGCGGCAAGCTGCGGGATCAACGCCACCGGGCTCGCCATCCGCTCGACGATGGTGCGGTTGCACGCCACAAGGTCGTCCTGCACGAGGGCCAGCAGCGAAGAGAGGGCGTCCGGTTCGTCCGGCTCCCAGGACGGGGCAATGGCGTGACCGGCCAACGGGCTCTCCCGGCTTGCATCTCTGACGATCACCGGCACCATATCGGCGGCCCGAAAACGCGGGTCAAGCAACGCCGCAACCGGCAAGGACCAGCGCGACATGCGAGTCGTGGCGACTTCGAACGATCCGGTCAGACTTTCCTTCCTGACCGCGCTGCTGACGGATGCCGGGATCCAATCGATGCTGCTCGACCAGCATGCGAGCGTGATGGAAGGCAGCATCACGGCGATCGAGCGGCGATTGGTGGTGGCGACGGCGGATGAAAGCCGGGCGCGCCGTGTGCTTGCCGAGGCTGGCGAGCTCTGAGTGGAGACCAGCGAAGGCGGACTGCTGGGCGGCCGGGTACGCTACGCGCAGCCCTGCCGCGGATTCCGCAGCGGCATCGAGCCGGTGCTGCTTGCCGCCGCGGTGCCGGCGCGAAGCGGCGAGCGTGTGCTCGAAGCCGGCAGCGGGGCCGGTGCTGCGCTGCTCTGCCTGGCCGCGCGGGTGCCGAGCATCAGCGGCGTGGGCGTGGAGCGGGACGGGGAGCTGGCGGCGTTGGCGCGCCGCAATGCGGCGGCGAACGGCTTCCTTGGGCTGGAGTTCGTGGCGGCGGCGATTGCCGAGGCCGGTTCTGTCGGCAGCTTCGACCATGCGCTTGCGAACCCGCCTTATCATCCGCCGACCGGAACGGCGTCGCCCGATTCGATGCGCCGGTTGGCGAAGCAGGGGTCGGCCGAACTGCTGGGCGAATGGACCCGGGCCATGGCAGCCTGCCTGTGCCATCGGGCCACGCTGACGCTGATCGTGCGGGATGCCGTGCTGCCGAGCGCATTTGCAGCGCTGGCGGCAGCCGACTGTCGGGCCTCGGCAGTGTTTCCGCTGTGGCGGCGTACCGGCGATCCGGCCAGGCTTGTGTTGCTGCGGGGCGTGAAGGGAGGCCGCGAGCCTTTCCGGCTGCTCGCCGGTCTGGCACTGCATGGCGCTGACGGCAGCTTCACGCCAGCGGCCGATGCCGTGCTGCGGGAGGGCGCGGGCCTCGAGCTGGGATGACGGCGGCCGCGGGGAACGGGGAGGATGGCGCGGAGAACTACGGAAGCACGAGGCGCCAAAGCCCGTGTTTTGACGAAACCCGTGGCTGGCGTGGGGCGGACGACGTCTGCCATTGCCCCCGGCGGACTGCGTCCGCCCTACGACGCGACAACGCTGCACAGCATGCCTCGGAAAATCAACGGCGCGAGCTCCGTGTGAGCCTTTCGCTCTCCGTTCAGCCTTCCTCGCTGTTCGGATGCCGCAGATGCCAAAGCCGCTCGTGGGCCGCGACGAGGCTTTCCATGTTGCGCCGGCGGGTTCCGTCGGGCGTCAAAGGTCGGCGTGTCAGCATCATCTCCAGCACATGCAGGAGCTGTTCGGCCACTTCCAGATCGGCCTGATCGCAGGCGTGATGAAAGGCAATCAGGATTTTGTCCGAGAGCCGGCGACTGTACCGCGGTGCCGCGGTCGAACCCGCGCCGTCGCGAACGATTTCTGCTTCCGTCTGACCCACAACACCCCCCGGCGCCCTTTTGTAGCGTCTCGTTTGGCTGACCGTAGCGTCTCGTTTGGCTATCCCGCATCCTAGTTTGTGACGGTCAGGATCACTAGTGCGTCATTGCCACGCTATTCGGGCGTTATTTCCGACCGCACACGCCAATTTTTACGCGCGCTGGTCAGATTATCCGCGCATTGACCCGGTCGCGAAACACGGCGGCAGCCGGCTCGGCGTCAGCCGCCCCGGTCCCGGCGGGCCGGTCATCGAAGGCCTCTTCCCAGGTACCAGTGGTGGAGGCCCGGCTATATTCGGTGGCCCGGTTCTCGAAAAAATTGGTGTGCTCGACAGCATTCAGCATTTCGTCGAGCCAGGGCAGCGGGTTGCGTGACACGTGATAGAGCGGGTTGAGGCCGAGCTGAACCAGCCGCCGGTCGGCGATATAGCGGATATATTCCTTGACCTCCCGTGCGGTCAGCCCCTCGATCGGGCCTTGCTCGAACGCGAGGTCGATAAAGGCGTCCTCATGCTCGGTGATGGTGGCGCAGGTGATGTAGATGTCCCGCTTCAGCTCCTCGGTCCAAATCTCGGGGTTTTCGGAGATGAAGGTGCGGAACAGCCGGATCACGGACAGGCAATGCAAGGTCTCGTCGCGGACCGACCAGGAGATGATCTGTCCCATGCCCTTCATCTTCCCGAAGCGAGGGAAGTTCAGCAGAATCGCGAAGGAGGCGAAGAGCTGCAGGCCCTCGGTGAAGGCGCCGAACGCAGCCAGGGTCTTGGCGATCTCGGGCCGGCTGTCGACTGAGAAGCTTTGCATGTAATCGTACTTGTCCTTCATTTCCTTGTATTTGAGAAAAGCCTGATACTCGAGTTCCGGCATGCCGATGGTATCGAGCAAATGGCTGTAGGCAGCAATGTGCACTGTCTCGGTATTGGAAAACGCCGATAGCATCATGAGCACTTCAGTTGGCTTGAACACCTGACTGTAGTGTTTCATGTAGCAGTTGTTGACTTCGACATCGGCTTGCGTGAAGAATCTGAAGATCTGGGTCAACAGATTGCGCTCGGCAGCGGTCAGGTTGCGGTGCCAATCCTTGACGTCATCGGCGAGCGGCACTTCCTCGGGCAGCCAGTGGACGCGCTGCTGCGTCAGCCAGGCTTCGTAGGCCCAGGGGTAACGGAACGGCTTATAGACCGGGTTGTCCGTCAACAGGTCTACGACCGGCGTTTGCGGTCGGGTCTGTGGCGCGGGTGCATCCATCGCAAATCATCCGTCCGGAGGTCCATAGGCCGGGGCGAATCCAGCCCGGCCCGGCTCTGGGTAGCGTGCTGCGGGCTTCGACGCAAGATAGTGTGGGATTCCGCGCATTTCCTTTCAATATGTGGGAGCATGAAGGTTGAACGGATGTGCCCGAGGCCTCAGTCGCGGGCGGGCTCGGTCCACGACCGGGTTATTTGGTCTGCAAAACTGGAATCTCGCGCACGAAATGATACCGCGCGCGTTGTCTGCGGCATTTTTTACTCGGGCCACAAGGAGTTGCCAGTTTGCAATCCCTTCTTGACTCAATGACAATAATTCCGGTCTATTGCAACCGCACATCCGGCATGGGGAGTCGCTCCGGATATGATGACAGAGACGTTCAAGGAGTTCACGTTCGAGGCCGCGCATCAGATTCCGCCGCATTCTGGATTGCACGGCCATTCGTTCAAGGTTGTGGTGTTCCTGCAAGGCGAGCCCGATCCGGTGTTCGGGTGGTCGCACAATCTGTACGAGGTCGAGTCGGCCATCGAGCAGGTCAAAAGTCAACTCGACCACAAATACCTTAACGCCGTTGCCGGGCTTGAGGTGCCTTCGCTCGAGAACGTGGCGCGCTGGCTCTGGCAGGAGCTCGACAGCAGGCTGGTTGGCGTGGATCGGGTGGTGGTTAGCCGCGGCTTCGACGGCAGTGCCGAAGGCTGCACCTGCTCTCGCCAGTCAGTGGGGCAGGTGCGATCGCCAGCCGATCGGCTGGCAGCGCACGTCTCGGCAATGCAATCATGAGCGTCAATATCCACAGGCTGCGCCCACCGGGTAAGGCCAACCAGTCGGTCGATGGCGCGCTGACGGTGGCGGAACGGATGGTGATGGTGAACTCGGCCGAGACCAAGCTCGCCGAGCTGTTCGATGTGTTGCAGATCGATCACCGCAACGACCATCTGACGCGCGACACGCCACGCCGGGTAGCGAGGATGTTCGTCGAAGAGATCATGCAGGGCCGCTACACCGATCCGCCCGAGCTGACCGATTTCGATAATGTCGAGGCGTTCGACCAGTTGATCGTGAGCGGCCCGATCGAGATCCGTTCGATGTGCGCCCACCACCTCATGCCGATCTACGGGGATGCGTATATCGGCGTGCTGCCGTCGGTAGACGGGCGGATCATCGGCCTCTCCAAATACGATCGCGTGGTGCATCATTTCGCCGCCCGGCTGCAAATCCAGGAGGAGCTGGTCAAGCAGATCGGCCAGTTCATCATGGACCGGACGGCGCCCCGCGGTGTGGCAGTCCGGATCAGTGCGGTGCATATGTGCAAGACGCATCGTGGCGTCCGTTCCAGTCATCGCAGCCGCACGGTGACCAACGCGTATTTCGGCGCGATCGCCAAGGATGAGGCACGCAAGCAGGAGTTCCTGCAGGAGTGTCTGGGGCTGCAGCAGGGCAGCGGCTGATCGGGGTGCCGGGCGCCGTCCCGTCCACCACTGCGGCGCTCGAGCGGGTGACGCTCGGGATGATGCTGGCCCTGCTCGCCTATTCGCTGCTGGCAATGCAGGACGCCACGGTCAAATGGCTGGTCGCCACGGTGCCGGTGTGGCAAGTGCTGTTCTTGCGCAGCGGCATCGTGATGGCTGGCTGCCTGGCGGCCGGCGGCCGCGGGCTGGTGCGTCAGGCGGCAAACAGCCCGATCATCGGCCTGTTGGTCTGCCGCGGCGTCATTACTCTGGCGGCTTGGTTCTGCTATTTCACCGCCGCCCGTTTCCTGCCGCTGGCGCAGCTCGTCACTCTCTATTTTACGGCGCCTGTCATCGTCGCCATGCTGGCGGCCCCGCTGCTGAAGGAGGTGGTGGGACGGGCGCGCTGGGCGGCTGTGCTCGTCGGCTTCGCCGGTACCGTGGCGGCAGCCAACCCGGCCGGATTCGTGCTTTCGCCGGCGACGATGCTGGTGCTGCTCGCTGCTGCGCTATGGGCGGTCGGCGTGATCCTGACGCGTGTGATCGCGCGCCATGAGCCCTCGCTGGTGCAGATGCTGTACAATAACGGGTTCTTCCTGATCGCAACGGGGCTCGCTTCGGCCCTGGCCTGGCATCGGCCGAGCGAGGCGGAGCTGTGGTTGCTGCTGCAGGTCGGCCTGCTCGGCGGGCTGGGCCAGTTCTGCCTGTTCGAGGCGGCGCGCCGCGCCCCAGCCTCGGTGACCGCTCCGCTAGAGTACACCGCGTTGATCTGGGCCTTCGCGCTCGGTTTCGCGGTCTGGGGCGACATCCCCGGGCCCGCCCTGTTCATCGGCGCGTTCCTGATACTGGGCGCCGGACTCATGCTGATCGTCGCAGAGAGACGAGGTGGTGTACTGGGCAGACCACGACTTCGGGCGGTCCGATAGTGTGGTGCGGGGAGTCACGCTGCGTTAACCAAGGGCGCCGATCCTGTTGGGGGCGCCGCGAAAGGGAGTTGAGATGCTACTGACCCGACGTAAGCTCACGTGCGGCATGATAGTGCTCGCCGCCGGCGGGGTACCGTCACCGTCCCGAGCCGATGATCTGCCGGCGCCCACCGGCAAGGTGATTCTGACCATCTCCGGCGCGATCACCCGGCACAACCGCGGCTCGGACGCGGTGTTTGACCGGCCGATGCTGGAGGCCCTGGGATCGAGCTCGTTCGAAACGCGGAGTCCCTGGTATAATGGCCCGTGCCGGTTTGCCGGCGTGCCGATGCGAACGTTGCTGCGGAAAGTCGGCGCCTCGGGGAAGATGCTGGTGGTCACCGCGCTCAACGACTACACGACCCAGATCCCGATGGCCGACTTTACACGATACGATGTGCTGCTGGCTTTGAAGCGAAACGGGAACTATATGCCGGTCAGCGACAAGGGCCCGCTGTTCATTGTCTATCCTTACGACAGCGATCCCGCGCTGCAGCGGCAGACCTATTACAGCCGCTCGGCCTGGCAGGTGTCGGAGATGCAGGTCATCTGACAATGGACGCGACAACCCTGACAAGATCAGATGTCGTTCCGGGCCTGCGGCTCAAGCTGATCTTCACTGGGGTCATCGCCTTCCTGGCGGCGGCGGCACTCTACGCATCGGTGCTCATCGCCCAGCGCCAGGCGGTGCTGGACTCCGAAGCCCGCTACAACATCACCTGGCTGACCAGCCAGGCTGGGCTGGAGCTGGCGCGGCTGGAGGCAATGATCGGCGCCGCTCGTATCCCCGGCACAGGCATCGATCAGGACGATGTGCGGACCTGGTTCGACATTGTCGAGAACCGGGTGCAGGTCGTCACCAACGGGGAGGTCGGCGAATTCATTGCGCGTCGTCCGGAACTGCGCGTAATCGCAACGGAACTCCGTGCCCGGATGGCCCAGGTGCGGGCACTGCCCGGCGGTTTCGATCGGCCGGAAGCGGCCGGTCAGGCGCTGGCGCTGCTAATGCCGCTCAACTCCAAGCTGGCCCGGCTGTCGTCGGTCGGCTATACGCTCAGCAGCAACATCGCCACCGGAGACCTGAACGCTCTGCTGCGGCTGCAGTGGCTCTTTTCGTTCCTGCTCGGCGGGCTGATCCTGTGCGGCTTCGGCCTGATCGGGCTGTTGTCCTGGCACAACCGGATCCTCAAGCGCACGCACGTGGACCTGCGGCGTACCGGCGAAGACCTGCGCGCCCGCGATGTCGAGTTGCAGACGCAGAATGCGCGGTTCGACGCGGCGCTCAACAATATGTCGCAGGCGCTCTGCATGGTCGATGCCGAGCAGCGGACCATCGTTTGCAATGTCCGGTTCCTCGAACTGTTCGGACTGTCCGCCGAGGCCGTCCGGCCGGGCGTCGCGATCGCGGAGGTCTTCGGCGCCATTGGCGCGAACGGTGGCTACGACCGGCGGATCATCGAGACGATTCAGCTCGAGCAGCTCTCCCTGGCCGCCACTGGCCGGCCGTGGCGATTCATCCAGGAGGATTCGCGGGGCCGGGCGTTGTCGGTTTCGCACCAACCGATGGCGGACGGGGGGTGGGTCGCGACCTATGAGGATATCAGCGACCGGCGGCAGGCCGAGGCGCGCATCCGCTTCATGGCGCATCACGATGCGCTCACCGGGCTGCCCAACCGGCTGCTGTTCCGCGAACGGATGGAGGCGGTGCTGGAACGCATCCGCCGGCCCAGCGATTCGGTGGCGGTCCTCTGCCTGGACCTCGATTATTTCAAGGACATCAACGATACGCTCGGCCACCCGGCCGGCGATGTGCTTCTGGAAGCAGTGGCCCGGCGGCTGCGCGGCTGCATCCGCAGCGGCGACCTTGCGGCGCGGCTCGGCGGCGACGAATTCGCCGTCCTGCAGTTCTCCGAGGAGCAGCCCGCGGATGCCGAGTTGTTGGCGCAACGTATCCTCGAGGCGCTGCGGCAGCCATACGACATCGAAGGTCAGCCGGCCATCGTCAGCGTCAGCATCGGCATCGCGATCGCCAGCGAGAGCGGCGTCAGTGCCGACATGCTGTTGAAATGCGCCGACCTCGCGCTGTATCGCGCCAAGGCTGACGGCCGCGGCACCTATCGGTTCTTCGAGGCCAGAATGGATGCCGAGATCCAGGCCCGGCGAGCGATCGAGCTCGATCTGCGCGAAGCGCTGGAACGTTCCGAGCTAGAAGTGTTCTATCAGCCGCTGTTCGATCTGCACCGCCGGCAGGTCAGCGGGTTCGAGGCACTTCTGCGCTGGCGCCATCCGGTACGAGGCATGATCTCGCCGGCACAGTTCATTCCGATTGCCGAGGATCTTCGGCTGATCAACCCGATCGGCGAATGGGTGCTGCGGCGGGCCTGCGACGATGCCGCATCCTGGCCCGAGCATGTGAAGATTTCCGTCAACCTGTCGCCCATGCAGTTCCGTACCGAGGACCTTGTGCCTGCGGTCGAGCGCGCGCTGGCACGTTCCGGCCTGCCGGCGCAACGGCTGGAGGTCGAAATCACCGAGTCCGCGCTGCTGCAGAACAACGACAAGGTGCTGTCCACGCTGCATCAGCTTCATGCCCTCGGCGTGCGGATCGCACTCGACGATTTTGGCACTGGGTACTCCAGCCTGAGCTACCTGCGCAGTTTTCCGTTCGACAAGATCAAGATCGACCAGTCCTTCGTCCGCGAGATCGGCAGCCGTCCAGATTGCCTGGCGATCGTGACCTCGGTCGCATCGCTGGCTCGGCAGCTTGGAATGAGCACGACCGCCGAGGGAGTGGAGACGGCCGAGCAGCTTAACGAGCTACAGGCGGCAGGCTGCGATGAGGTGCAGGGGTTCTACTTCGACCGGCCGAAACCGCTTGCTGCGACATTGCGTTGGTTCGACGGCAGCGTTGACCAAATGCGGGAGACGGCGGCGGAGGCCGCCTGATAGTCACCACGCCTGCGTCAAGTTCACCCCTCCCGCAGAGCGGAGAGGTGAAATTACCCCTCGCGGACCGGGCGCCAGGAGCGGCCGTCGTTCTGCAACAGCGCCGAGGCAGCGTCAGGGCCGTCCTGCCCGGACGCATAGCTCTGGAGCCCCTGTGTCGGGTCGGCGGACCACGCGTCCAGCACCGGCTGAACCACGCGCCAAGTTTCTTCCACCATGTCGGCGCGGTTGAACAGCGTCTGGTCGCCACGCATGCAGTCATAAATCAGCGTCTCGTAGCCGACATTCGGCTCGGCCGCGAACCAGTCGCTGTAGCGGAACACCATGCCCACCGCAGCGAGGTCCATGACCGGGCCGGGGCGCTTCACGTCGAACTGCAGGGAAAGGCCCTCATCGGGCTGGATGTGGATCACCAGCCAGTTCGGCGCCAAGGTCTCCACTTCGGTGTCTTCGAACGGGGCGTACGGGGCGGATTTGAAGCGGATCGCGATCTCCGTGTAGCGGGCCGACATGTGCTTGCCGGTGCGCAGGTAGAACGGCACGCCGGCCCAGCGCCAATTGTCGATCGCCAGCCGCATCGCAACGAACGTCTCGGTGCCGGAGTCCGGCGCCACGTCGGGCTCCTCCCGGTAGCCGCGCACCTGCTGGCCCAGCACCGTGCCCGGCCCATACTGGCCGCGCACAACGTCCTCACGGCGCAGTGTGCGGAGGGTCGCGAACAGGTCGGCCTTGCGGCTGCGGACCGAGCGAGCATCAAACCCGGCCGGCGGCTCCATCGCCACCATGGCGAGAAGCTGGAATACGTGGTTCGGCACCATGTCGCGCAGCGCGCCGGTGTGTTCGTAGAACTTGCCGCGGCCCTCCACGCCCACGGTTTCCGCTACGGTGATCTGCACGTGATCGATGCGGTCGCGGTTCCAGATCGGCTCGAAGATGCCGTTGGCAAAGCGGAAGGCCATGATGTTCTGGACCGTCTCTTTGCCAAGGAAATGGTCAATTCGATAGATCTGGTCCTCCAGCAGCACGCGACGGATTTGGCGATTGAGCGCGCTTGCCGAATCGAGATCGTGGCCAAATGGCTTCTCGATGACCACCCGCCGCCAGTGCTCTGCCTGGCCAGCATGCGTCACGTCGTGGGCGAGGCCGGCATGGCCGAGCTGCTCGATCACCGGGCCGAAGAACCGATCGGCAACCGCAAGGTAGAACAGGCAGTTCCCCTGAGTTCCGTGCTGCTGCGCCAGCTCGTCCAGACGGGAGCCCAGCCGTGCGTAAAGGCCAGGATCGTTCAGGTCCCCTTGGATGTAGGACATTGCGCCGGCAAGCCGTCGCCACACGGCGTCGTCGATCCGCTCGAGGCGACTCTCGCTGGACGGATTGCCGACGAAGCTTTGCAGCATCGCGTGCAGGCTGTCGGCCCAGGTTTGTGCGGTGCCGGCGGCCAGATCGACGCCGACGAGAGCGAAGGCATCGGGAATCAGCCCCGTCTGCGCGAGATTGTAGAGCGCCGGAACAAGCAGCCGCTTCGTCAGATCGCCGTGGGCGCCGAAGATGACCATCGCGCACGGACCCGGCGGTGAGGCCGAGCGGCGCGGTGGTGCGTGCAGGATAGCGGTTCTGTCGGTCTGCATGATGGACCCATCATAGAACCCGACAGCACAGGCTACCCAGCGCACGGAGTTTTGATCCGCCGCCCGCCGCCGTTGATTTCATTCAGTTGTCACCATAGCTTGCTGCCATGTTCGAGCTGCTCTTTCAGATGCGAAAGTCGCGGGCATGAGCGATCTGTTTGCTCCGCCGGGCGGCTGGCGCGTCCGCATCGTCGATCTGTCGGCCGACGTGCCCAACAGCGTTGTCGAGGAGATCGACGGTTTTGAGACGCTGATGCAGGCCAACGCTTTCGCGCGCCGCTATGTGCGCGATTCGGTGGAGCGCTGCCGCGCTGCCGGCGCCAGTGCGAAGGAAGTTCTGGAAGCATGGTTCGCCTACGGTGAGGACGCCGACGTCCCCGAAGCCGGGGAAGCGGGCTGGCGCAGCGCCAACGAGCTCGGTGATTTCGTCGATCATCCGGCGAGTACGGAGGAGCGTGACTGGCGCGCGCTCGATCCGCGCCGAATCGATGAGGATGAACACGAGGCCTGACCTCGTCTTACGCCCGGCACCCTCACCCGGTTCGCTTCGCGAACCGACCTCTCCCGCGGAGCGAGAGGTGTGGGTCGCGCTGACCATCCAATTATCGAGTCAAGTGCTAACTGCGCTGCCCGGATTAAATTTCGATAAGCGGAACCCTCCCGGAGTCGAAGCCTTCACCCTCCGTGTTGGCTGGACAAGGGAGAACTGTCGTGTCCGAGACCAGGAAAACGCAGCAGGCAACCCGCGAGAGCGTGCAGCGCGCAGGCGAGGCGGCACAGGCGACCACCGACTTCGCCACGCGCATGGCGCGAGAGACGATCGATCGCACCGAGGAGGTGTCCAACCAGACTGCCGAGCAGGCGCGCGATACCGCCTGCCAGGTCGGCGTGAGCGTGGCGGACACGGTGGCACGCACCGCGGACGCCGCACTCGCGATCACGCAACGGGCCGCCGAACAGGGCGGCGAGGTCATGTGGCGCGGCATGTGCGCCGCCGCCGGGGTTAACGGCGGCCTGGCGCATCTGGGGTATGGCCGCAGCCATCGCGTGCTGGAGCAATACTCGCGCACGTTGGAGATATACCGGCAAGCCGGCGAGGCGACCGCCTCGCATCTCCAGGCGCTGTTTGCGAGCGGTCTGTCGCTGAGCCGCGGCATGCAGGAAATGCAACTCGTCGCGCTGCGCCAGTTCGACCACGCCGCCGAGCGCAACGCGCGGAGGCCGCAGGATCTCTTGCGTTGCAAGTCGATGACCGAGACGGCGGAAATCCAGCGCGAGCTCTGCCTTGATTCCGTCAACTACGCGCTGGAGGCCGCCTCGACCTTGCTGCAAATCGCCGGCCGGGTGGCGCAGGAGGCGATGCGTCCGTTGCAGGGGGTCGCACCCGCGCACACCTGACCAACTTCCGGCTTGCCGGCCGGGGGCGTCGGCGGGAGATTCCTCCTGACATCCCATCAGGGAGGATATGCCATGAACGACACCCCGGCCGTCGCCCTCGGCGCCGAGCGCCAGGAGTTCTATGACCGGATCGGCGCCCACAGCCTCGCTCCGCTGTGGGAGCGGCTGCATTCGTTGGTTACGCGTGCGCCCGTTACTCCGGCGCTGCCGGCGTACTGGGACTATGACAACGTGGTGCGGCCGCACCTGCTGCAGGCGGGCCGGCTGATCACCGCGAAAGAGGCCGAGCGCCGCGTGCTGATCCTGGAGAACCCGGGATTGGCCGGCCAGACGGCTATCACGCACTCGCTGTTCGCCGGGTTGCAGCTCATTCTGCCCGGGGAGGTGGCGCCGGCGCATCGGCATAGTCAGTCGGCGCTACGCTTCATCGTCGAGGGGCGCGGCGCCTACACGGCGGTCGAGGGTGAGCGGACCGTGATGCAGCCCGGCGATTTCGTCATCACGCCATCCTGGACCTGGCACGACCATGGCAACGATACCGACCAGCCGATGGTCTGGCTGGACGGGCTCGACATCCCGATCGTCCGCCTGCTCGACGCCGGCTTCGCCGAACCTGCGAATGCTGAGACACAGGTGGTGACGCGGCCGGTGGGCGACAGCCAAGCGCGGTTCGGTCAGAACATGCTGCCGGTCGATTGGACTCCCACGACCAGGAGCTCACCAGTGTTTTCGTATCCCTATGCGCGTTCGCGCGATGCGCTGACGGCACTCGCGCGCAACGATGCACCCGATGCATGTCACGGCCACAAGCTGCGCTACGTCAATCCGGCAAGCGGCGAGCACGCGATGCCAACGATCGGTGCTTTCATGCAGCTTCTGCCGGGTGGCTTTGCGACCGCGCCGTACCGCTCGACGGATGGCACCGTGTATGTAGCGGTGGAAGGCGAGGGGGAGACGGTGGTCGGCGATACCACATTCCGCTGGAAGCCGCGCGACGTGTTCGTGGTGCCGAGCTGGCATTGGCATCACCACAGCGCCGCGGGCGAGGCGGTGCTGTTCAGCTTCTCCGACCGCCCGGTGCAGGAGAAGCTGGGGCTCTGGCGCGAGGAGCGGGGCTCTTAGTTTGGGCGAGGAGGAAGACACCCTTAACCTCTCCCGCTCTGCGGGAGAGGTCGAATCATCGAAGCTCCCGCGAACCGGGTGGCGGCGGAAGGCCGCATGGGTGGATCTGCATCCCGCCGAGATCGCAGCGTTGCTTCGGCCCGTCGTTGGCGATGCAACGATCCTGTCCGTGCAGCCGGTGACCGGCGGCCTTGTCAACACGAACCTGAAGGTGACGCTCAGCGACTCGCCTCACGCCGTCCTGCTCCGCCTGTTCCAGCGCGAGCCACTGAAGGCGCGGATCGAGGCAGCATTGGACGCACTGCTCGGCGATGGCGTGCCGCGAGCGCGATTCCTTCATTTTGATGAGAGCAATTCGGTGACGGGCCACCCCTATGCGGTCCTGCAATGGATCGAGGGCGCTCAGCTCGGTGTGGTGGCGAGCGGCGCGGACGAAGCCGCGCTGGCCGAGCTTGGCGCCCGGACCGGCGCAGCGCTGGCGCAGATCCATTCGTTCCGGTTCGACCGGTATGGCTTTTTCACCGCGGACCTCAGCGTGCCGGTTACGATCGATCTCGATCGTGCCGGACTGCTCGCCTTCATGCGGCAGTGCCTTTGCGACGGGCCAGGTGGTGAGCGGCTCGGTGCGGAGCTGACGGCGCGGCTGTTCGCCTTCGTCGAACGTGACGGAGATCGGCTGAACGCATGGTCGGGCGCGCCGTGCCTGACCCATGCCGATTTCAACCCGAGCAACATCCTGGTGCGTCACGTGGGGAACGGGTGGCAAATCGCGGCGGTGCTGGATTGGGAGTTTGCACTGAGCGCAACGCCGGCACTGGATTTCGGCAACCTGCTGCGGCCTCCGTTTGGCGAGCAGGCGGGCTTCGTCGAAGGACTGGCGCACGGCTACCCGGCGGCTGGCGGCTTCCTGCCGGACGACTGGTTCCGTATTGCGCGGATCGCCGATCTGTTCGCCTGGGCGGACCTGTTGGGCCGGCGAAGTGAGGATCCTGCACTGACCGTCGACGCGAGCCGGATTATCGCCGCGACGATCGAGAGCGGCTGACCCCGTTTCAAGCCTGTGCTGTCGCTCGGCTCACCAAATCGACCCTGAAGGCCCAATTACCTTTTTGGTGGCGTCCCGATCAGCCGCCCGCTCGTGTCTGCGGCCGGCAGCCTGGCGCATTGGGTTGGTCGCCGCAGCCGCCGGCAGTTGAGTTCACCCGCGTATGCGGTTCGGGCCTGGCGACCACAGTGCCACCCTCGGTGGAGCCGTGGGCTGAGCACTCACAATACCCGTCGATGGGCATGGTGGTGATGCAGGTCAACGGGCCAGCCTGGCAGATGTTTGCCGCGAAAGCGGGACCGCCAGGGAACACGGCGGCGGCGAGGAGTGAGAAGGTCAGATATCCGATGCATCGCATACTGAGGGCCTCCATTTTATTTACGGGCGGCGCTGGCGCCGCAGCCGAATACCTGGACGCATAGTACGAGAGGTCCCGGAACCGGGGTGCAGCGGCGGAACGCCAGTGCCGTTACGCTTCCTCCCGCAATCGGTCTAGTCTGCCTGTGGGGTCGCTCGACGCATGGTGAACAACAGACACGATGTGCTGATCGTGGGCGCCGGGATCGGTGGCCTGACTGCAACGCTCGCGCTGCTTCGGCGCGGTTTGCGGGTGGCCGTGTTCGAGCAGGCGACCGAGCTGCGCGAGTTGGGTGCCGGGCTGCAGCTCGGCCCGAACGGTACTAGGGTGGCGATCGGGCTGGGGCTGGAGGAGGCGATGCGGCGCATCGTCTGCCCCGCCGCCGGCAAGGAGATCCGTCTGTGGAGCACCGGCCGGAGCTGGCGGTTGTTCGATCTCGGCGAGAGTGCCGTCGAGCGGTACGGCGCGCCGTATTGGATGGTGCATCGCGGCGACTTCCATGCCTTGCTGTTGGAGGCTGTGCGTCGTGTACGTCCCGAGGCGGTTCGACTTGGCGCTGTCGCCGTCGGCTTCGAGCAGGATAACGATGGCGTCACGCTGCAACTGGCTTCCGGCGAGCGGCAGCGCGGCGACGTGCTGATCGGTGCCGATGGCGTGCACTCGTGCATCCGCCAGCAGATGTTCGGCGTCGGTCGAGCGCGATTCACCGGCCTGATGGTATGGCGCGGGCTGGTTCCGATAGAACGGTTGCCGACGCACCAGCGGAGCCTGGTTGGCGCCAACTGGGTTGGGGTCGGCCGGCATGCCGTGACGTATCCGCTGCGCCGGGGCGAGATCTTGAATTTCGTTGCGGCCGTGGCGCGCGACGACTGGCGGGTGGAGTCCTGGACCGAACGGGGCACCACCGAGGAATGCCTGGGTGATTTCGCCGGCTGGCATGAAGACGTGCAGCGTATCATTCGCAACATCGACGTGCCGTACAAATGGGCGTTGTTGGGGCGCGAGCCGCTGATGCGTCTGGCCGACGAGCGTGTGGCACTGCTGGGTGACGCGGCGCATCCGATGCTGCCGTTCCTCGCGCAGGGCGCCAACATGGCGATTGAGGATGCGATGGTGCTGGCGCGCTGCCTGGAGAAATTCGCCGATCCGGCCGAGGCATTGCGTCGGTACGATGCCGCGCGACTTGCCCGCACCACACGCGCGGTGATCGGATCGCTCGACAATGCCGCGCGATTTCATAATCCAGCGCTGGCAGATGAGGCGGGCGCGGCGGCGTATCTTGATCGCGAATGGCAGCCCGAGAAGGTGCGGCAACGCTACGACTGGGCGTTCGAGTACGATGCCTTGAGCGTGCCCTTGTAACGGAGAGGGACGATGACGAACGGCTCGGCGCGCAGGCGGTGGCGCCGATCGATCCAAAGCCGGCCGACGATAACTGCTGTCCCGAGTGACATTTCTATCGGTGATCTACAGCCAGTGTCCGTGCCCGATTGAAAAGTCACTATTTGTCCCCGATAGAAATGTCACTCGGGGCGCGAGCAACGTCTGGCCTTATGGCAGCCACACGGCGTCGCGTTTGCATGGGGAAGCGGACGACCCGGCG
>Ga0335075_10001299_pt1 | contig 41332 bp, 31 predicted proteins | sample Lox_Sample_24_FD_206723 | JGI IMG/M metagenome (GOLD analysis project Ga0335075, IMG submission 206723) | Soil microbial communities from Loxahatchee National Wildlife Refuge, Florida, United States - Lox_Sample_2.4 | ecosystem: Environmental > Terrestrial > Soil > Wetlands | place: USA...
ACAACGACTGGGTGGCGGAGACGTACCTGCCGTACGCGGACCGGATGCGCCCGATGGCCGCGATCCCGACCACCGACATCGGGGACGCGGTCAAGGAGGTCGAGCGGTGCGTGCGACTGGGCCTGCGCGGCCTGTTCCTGCCCGAGCACCCGCAGCCGCTGCCCTACCACGCGGACGAGTACGAGCCGCTGTGGGCGGCAGCCGAGGCCAACGGCCTGCCGATCTTCTTCCACCTCGCGGCCGGCGGGGCGAACACCAAGACCGGGAACTCGATCACCGGCGACGCGGTCAAGGGCATCCTCACCGCGATGGCGATGGGCAAGAACAAGGAGCTGACCAACGCCACCCTGGCCGCCCGCACGATGGGCGGCGGCAACTCGAGCGGCGCGGTCCCGATGCGGATCATCTCCGAGCTGATCGCCTCCGGCGCCTGCGACCGGCACCCGGACCTGATGTGGAACGTGATCGAGTACAACGCCGGCTGGCTGGCTCACTTCATGTCCATGATGGACAAGGGCTGGCGGACCGGCACCGGGCAGGACTCGGAGTGGTGGATGGGATTCCTCCAGGAGGGCAAGCCCTGGTCGGAGCAGGACCTGTTCGGCCAGCTGTTCCTGATCAACGAGCGCTGGCCCTATGACCTCAAGCCGAGCGAGTACGTCAAGCGCAACATCCGGGTGCAGTTCGCCGACGACCGGATGGCCGTCCAGGCCCGCCACATCACCGGCGTGGACACCATCTACTGGGGCAACGACTACCCGCACGCCGAAGGCACCTTCCTCGGCAGCCAGGCCGTCATCTCTGAGCAGATGTTCGACGTGCCAACGGAGGACCGCGCCAAGATGCTGGGCACCACCCTGGCCAAGATCGTCGGCTTCGACCCGTCGAGGAAGTTCGCCCCGGTCGCGCCGACCGGCGAGGTGCTCTCCGTCTGAGGCACGGGCAAAACAATGACTCATGCCGTTCTGCTGCCCCCTTACTTCGCCCATGGCGGAGGCCAGCGCAATCGCGTCATCAGCGCGCTGCACGACCGGTTGCTCGCCACCCCCGTCGTGCCGCGCCGGTTCGACTTCTCCTCGGTGGAGGAGGCGGCGGCCCAGGCGGACACCGTGTCTGCGATCGAGGCGTGCGACGGTCCCGTCCTGCTGATCGGCTACTCGTTCGGCGCGGCGGTCGCCGCCGCGATCACCCACCCGGCCGTCGTGGGCTGGGCGCTGATCGCGCCCGCGCTGGTCGTGCCGCAGTTCGTCTCGCCCGCGTCGCCGCTGCGTCCGCCGGCGCAGCCGCCGGTCGCGGCCGACCGCCGCCCGAAGCTGGTGGTGATCGCGGAAAGGGACGCGTGGTTCGGGGCCGACGTGCTCGATCCGCTGACCGCGGAGTGGACGGCCTGCGAGCAGCGGATCGTCAAATCGGCCGATCACTTCTTCGCCGCGACCACCGACGACGTGGCCGACCTGACGGTCGCCTGGGCCGTCGCCCGGGCGGCGAGCCGGCCGACGGTAAAGCGATAACACGGCAAGCTTTTCTGGCCTGGAGCTAGGCCGACGGCGGGGTGCTGTTGTTGCCGAGCAGCGGTTCGTCGGGGGAGCGGAGATCGGCGGTGGGCAGGCCGCCGGGGTAGAGCTTGCTGACCCGCTCGGCGACGGAGATGGCAATCTCGACGTGCTGGCGGCGGCTGGCGGCGTAGAAGCCCTGCGCGTCGGCGCTGAGCTTCGGGGCCGCGTGCAGGGGCTTGTCGCTGACCGCGAGCAGGGTGGCGGCCGGGATCCGGTAGCGGAACCCGTTCGCCGCGACGGTGGCCGACTCCATGTCGACGGCCACCGCGCGGGAGGCCCGCAGCCGGTCCTCGACCGTGGCCAGGTTCAGCTCCCAGTTCCGGTCCGCGGTGGTGAAGACGATGCCCATCCGGGACGGCAGGCCGCGGGCGGTCAGCTCGCTGAGCAGCAGCGTGTTCAGGGTGTGGTTGGGGATGACGGGGACGCTGAGCGGGAGCATGTCGTCCAGCACGCGGTCATCGCGCAGGTAGCCCGTCGCCAGCACCAGGTCCCCGATGGACTGGTAGTTGCGCAGCCCGGCGCAGTGCCCGATCATCAGCGTCAGGTCGGGGCGGAGCACCGCCAGGTGGTCGGTGATCGTCTTGGCGTTGGACGGGCCGACCCCGATGTTGATCATGGTCACCCCGGCCCGGCCTGGGCGCGCGTAGTGCCAGGCGGGCATCTGCCGCCCCTCCCGGTCGGGGCCGGTGCAGTCGGGCAGGGCGGCGCGGAACTCCTCGACGTGCATGGCGTAGTTCGTCAGCAGCACGTAGCGCTGGAACGACTCGGGCTCGGTCCCGGTGTAGTGCCGCAGCCGGTCGATCGACAACGCCATCCGCTCGGGAGTGAACAGGAACAGCTTCTTGCGCCGCAGGTCCCGGCGGGTCTCGTCGACGGCCGCCAGGAGTTCCGGCGAGTGCAGGTCGAGCGCCTCGCGCCCGGGACGGACCGACACCTTGGCCCCGTCCGCGGCGAGGCGGCCCAGCTCCCGTTCCAGGTACCAGCGGATCGCCTCGGGCTCGGCGAACTCGCCCTCGAGCACGGGGTTATGCACCGACCAGGGTCGCTCCACCGTCAGCTGCGGGTAGCGGCCTTCCGCGTCGGCCGCCTCCATCGCATCGCACAGCCGTGCGATCTCCGCCGCGTGCTCGGCCATCGGGATTAGCGAAAAGTCCGCAATCAGGTCCATGCGTCAACATCCTAGGAGCGGCCTGCGCCAATAAGTTGCACGACCCGGCGCCACCCATGACAACACTTCATTTTTCCGAACGGACCGTGAGTTCCCGCCACGGCGGAAGCTCGCGCCGGGGCTATGGTGCGCTGCCGGTCGCCGTGCGCAGGACCCGCGCGGCGTCGTCGACGTGGTCGCCCCGCCATGCCACGTGCTGGTCGGGGCGGACCAGGACCAGTCCGGCCTCGAACCGGGCGGCGCAGTCGGACGCGGCCACGCCGACGACCTCCAGCGGCACGCCGAGCGCCGCCGCCGCTTTGGCGAACTCGGCCGCGGCCGGCCGCGTCAGATCTCCGACCAGCGAGAGCTCTCGGCCCAGGCGGTCGTACAGTGACTCGCCGTCGAGCTCGAAGTGGGGCCGGCGACCGCCGGGAGCCGCGTCCGGCCGGTAGGTGTCGTTGGCGGCCGGCCGGGCCGGCCGGGCGCCGGCGATGACCGGCGAGTCGTCGTAGCGGTAGCCGAGGGTGAGGCCAAGGCTGTGGAATTCGCCGTCCTTAGTGGTGGTCAACCAGTGGGCGCCGGCCGGCCTGCTCGACTCGTACGAGCTTGAACGCAGGCCAGTGCGAGCTTCCAGCCGAGGTTGACCGCGTCGCCGATTCCGGTGTTAAACCCGTGGCCGCCCCACGGCGGGTTCTGGTGGGCGGCGTCGCCGGCGATGAACAGCCGCCCGCTCCCCCACCGGTCGGCCAGCGCGGTCCGCGCCTGCCAGGAGTCGGTGGAGAGGATCTCCACCGGCACGTCGGCTCCGGCCAGGTTGCGGATGATCGCCTGCGGGTCGGGCGGCTGCGCCGCCGAGTCGACCCCGTTGGCGCCGCCCCACCAGGTGTCGGCGAGATCGAACCGCCCGATCAGGCCGGGCTGGACGACCGAGAGCACCCAGTAGTGCACGGCCGGCCCGTGCGCTACGAGATCGGCCAGCCCGGGCGCGCGGAAGACGAAGCTGAAGTTGGGCCGGCCCTCGTCGAAGACGTCGTAGCGCGAGCGCAGGCCCTCCCTGACCACGCTGCGCGCGCCCTCGCAGCCGATGACCCAGTCGGCGGTGACGCGCCGCCTGGCGCCGGCCCGGTCGATGACGTCGACCCAGGCGCCGTCGGCGTCCTGGCCGGCCGCCGCGCCCTGGACCCCGAGCGCGAGCCGCTCTGTCCGGCAGCACTGACGCCGCCCAGTCGATGACCGTCCTGGCGTACAGCGGCGGATCGGCCTGGTGCATCGCGTGCGGCTGCTCGGGGAACGAGCGGTACTCGAACGGCTGGCCCGCCTCGGTGACCAGCCGGCGCACGTGCTCGGCCTGCTCGTCGGCGATGGCGCCGATCAGGTGGCCGGTGCCGGGGTCGATCATCCGGAAGTGGTGCGTGAACAGAACCGGGACGCGGGTCGCGGCGATCATCCGGGCGTGGTCGCAGTTGGCGGTGACCGTGCCGGTCCAGAACGCGCGCCCCCACTCGGGGTCGTATTCGCGCAGGTTCTGCGGCGATGACCTGCCTTAACCAAAAGGTGGCGATGATGCGGATCTTCGTCGATCAGGAGCGCTGCGAGAGCCACGGCCAGTGCGTGTCCGCCGCCCCCGAGGTGCTGGCCTTCGACGATGACGGGCTCACGTCGTCCTTTAGGACCCGGTCGAGCCGGCCGCCGACGCCGCCGCCCGCGCCGCCGCCCGGCGCTGCCCGGTCGACGCGCTGCGCATCGAGGAGCAGGGCTGACGCCGATGGCGCAATCGAGCATCCGATCCCCGGCGCCGGCGTTCGACGGCGCCCTGTTCCCCGACGGCGTGCTCGCCGACCCTTTACGAAAGCCTGATCTCCACCGACGGCGATCTGCACGCCCACCTGCGCAAGATCCTCGCGCACAACATCACCCCGCGGGCCGTCCGCCATCTCGAGGCCCAGATCCAGACCCAGGCCGACGCCCTCATCGGCGACCTCGTCGTGCACAGCTGCGCCGGCCAGGGCCTGGCCCGGATGGAGACCCACGCTCTCCTCGCGGCCATGACCAGGGCCGTCGCCCGGGTGGAGCTCGCGGGACCCGCCGTCAGGGCGGCCGACAACCTGATCAACGGGTGGCAGCGGCTTCCGGTCAGGGTGGTTCCGGACAACTGAAGGTATTTTTCACCACGAAACGGGCGCCTGGTCCAGAATGGCGGTGTGGCCGACGAACTTATCACCGGCAGACGAAGGCGGCCTATCCCGAGATCGTGAGCGGGGTACGGGCGCAGCGCGCGTTCCTCGCCTCGGCGGTCCGTTACCTGATCACGCAGCGCGGTGTCCGCCAGTTCCTTGACATCGGCACCGGGCTGCCGGTGGCGGAGAACACGCACGAGGTCGCCCAGTCCCTGGCGCCGGAGAGCCGGGTCGTCTACGTGGACAACGACCCGATGGTTCTCGCGCACGCGCGGGCGCTGCTCACCAGCGCGCCGGAGGGAGCCTGCGCGTACCTCGACGCCGACATCAGGGATACCGGGGACGTGCTGCGCGCCGCCTCCGGGCTGCTGGATTTCGGCCAGCCGATCGCGGTCATGCTGATCGGCATCCTGCACCTGATCCCCGACGCCGACGACCCGGGCGGGATCGTCGCGCGGCTTGTCGGCGAGCTGCCCGCGGGCAGCTGGCTGGCGATCGCGCACCCCGCCAGCGACGTCGAGCGGGACAAGGTCGCCACCATGACCGACCGCTACAACCAGCGCGTCACCACGGCCGCGACGCTGCGCACCCATGGGGAGATCTCGGCCTTCTTCGCGGGCACGGAGCTGCTCCCGCCGGGCGTCGTGCAATACCACCAGTGGCATCCGGAGGAGCCCGCCCGCGACGCCGAGGGCGAGGTGGCCGCCTACTGCGGCCTCGGGCGCAAGCCATAGGACGGCCGCGGCGGCGACGAGGATTCTCGTGATCCGTGACGCCGCCGTGCAGCCCGGGCCTTCGGCCCTATGCTGCAGGTACTGCGTCGAAAGGGAAGGGCGGGCTCTTTATCGTGGCTGACATTCGTTATGTGATTGTTTCCGATCTTCATTTCGGGGCCGAGAACAGCGTGCTGACCATGCTTAACGAACGCCCCTCGACAACCACGGACACTGGCTTTTCCGTCGACCCGCAGCGGCCGAGCCCGGTGCTGAGCCTGGTCATCGACGGCCTGCGCAAGCTCATCGGCGATCAGGACAAGCCGCCGACGCTCATCTTGGCCGGCGACATCCTCGACCTGGCCCTATCCCCCGACAACCTGTCCGCGATGACGTTCCGCCATTTCGCTCGGCTGGCATTCGGCACCGGACGGCCGGTCTTTGATTCCGTGGTCCACTACCTGCCCGGCAATCACGATCATCACCTGTGGGAAGCCACCCGCGAGACCCAGTACACGGACTATCTGACGTCGCAGTCGGCCGACGCCGAGCTGGTGATCCCGTGGCACACCACCAGGCTGCTGCCGACCGCGGAACAACCCACCGCCACCTCGATCCTGCTGACCGGGCTCATTCGCAGCCAGCCGGGCTGCGAGGGAGTCGACGTCCGGGTGTCGTACCCGAACATGGCGCTGCGGACACCCGACGAGCGCCGCTGCCTCATCGTCAGCCACGGGCACTTCACCGAGTCCATCTACTCGCTGATGTCGACGCTCAAGGACACCCTCTATCCCGGCCAGCGCGCTTCCGGGTACGAGGACATCGAGACCCTGGAAGAGGAGAACTTCGCCTGGATCGACTTCTTCTGGTCGACTCTGGGCCAGTCCGGGCAGGTGGGCACGGACATGGGCATGATCTACGCGGACCTGACCAGCCCGGCCGACATCGACGCCCTCGTCTCGAACCTCACCAGGGCGATGCTGGCCAAGGGCAAGGGGCCCGCCTGGCTGCACCCGGCCGAGCTGTGGGCGGTGAACACGATCTTCCAGCGGGAGGCCAACCACGTGGCCACCAGTGAGCGCGGCACACCGTCGGTGACCCTCACTCCCCAGGGCCAGGCCGGGCTGCGGGGCTACCTCGCGGGCCCGATCCTCAAGCAGCTGCAGGACGAGTGGCGGCAGATCCCGGAAGAGGTCACGCTGGTCTACGGCCACACGCACAAGCCGTTCGTTTACCGGTGGCCGGTGGCCGGCTTCCCCCAGCCGGTTCGCATTTACAACACCGGCGGCTGGGTGGTCGACACGGCCCAGCCGGCGCCGGTTCAGGCGGGCACCGCGGTGCTGGTCAACGATCAGCTCGAGGCCGCGTCGGTGCAGTTCTACCGCCAGGAGGCGGCTAACGCCCCCAGTCCGGTCACGCTCCTGCCGCCAGCGGAGGGCGACTCTCCGTCGGCCTGGCACGAGGAGCTGGCGTCCAGGATCGATCCGGCGGCGGAGCCGTGGGCGTCCCTCGCGGAGTCGGCGGCGCAGCTGGTGGCCCAGCGGCACCGGCTCCAGGCCGCGACCGTCGCGATCCGCAACTTCTCCCGCCCCAGCGACGCTCGATGAGCCGATTTAGATAAAAGCCTAATTCGTTAGCAATCCTTGCGGCGCCCGGCCTCTCCATGGCGCCGGTATCGACAATCTTGAAAATCTTCTTCGATGGCGGGCTGCACTGTGCATCTGCAATGTGCAGCCGCACCGTGCGGAGAGCCGGTAATCTTGCGTGCGTCGATACAGCGCTTGTTCCCGTGGTTTCCAAGGAGGCAGATCGATGTCGGCCAGCAACGGAGTCCCCGCCGATCAACTGCAGGCAGACTGGCTCAAGAGCAGACGGAGCAACCCGAGCGGCAACTGCGTCGAGGTAGCGGCGCTGCCGGACGGCGAGATCGCCGTGCGCAACTCGCGCCACCCGTCCGGGCCCGCCCTGGTGTACACGCGCGCCGAGATGAGCGCCTTCCTGGCCGGGGTGAAAGACGGCGAGTTCGACCACCTGGCATAAGGCGGCCGACGGGACCGGGCGCCGCCGCAATTGGCAGAGTCGGGGCCGGCGACCCGTATAAACTAGGCATGTAGGCTCGTGTTGCCAATAAGCGATTATGGCGCCACGCATTCTGCCTGGCCTGCGGCGCTCGCGCTGCGGTCCGGTCTCTCGACATCGGAGCGGTGATGGAAGCTGGCGTGCCGATCGGCGCGCAGCTGCGCCCCGACCCGGACGACGTCCCGGCCGAGGCGACCGTCCTGCGCATGCTGCTCGGCGCGCAACTGCGCCGTCTGCGCGAGGCCGAGGGCATCTCCCCGGAGCAGGCCGGGTACGAGATCCGGGCGTCGCGGTCCAAGATCAGCCGGATGGAGACCGGGCGGGTCGGGTTCAAGATCCGCGACGTCGAGGACCTGCTCACTCTCTACCACGTGACCGACGCGCGGCAGCGGTCGGAGGTGCTCGCCCTGGCCCGCCAGACGAGCGCCCCGAACTGGTGGGCCAACTACGGCGACATCTTGCCGGCCTGGTTCGAGACCTACATCGGGCTTGAGTCGGCCGCGCTGACCATCCGCACCTTCGAGGTCCAGTTCGTGCCCGGGCTGTTCCAGACCGAGGACTACGCGCGGGCGGTCACCCGGCTCGGCCACCACAGCGCGACCGCCGAAGAGATCGAGCGCCGCGTCGCCCTGCGCATGAAGCGCCAGGACCTGCTGACCCGGCCGGAACCGCCGCGGGTGTGGGCGGTCATGGACGAGGCGGTGCTGCGCCGGCCGTACGGCGGCGCCGCGGTGATGCGCGCACAGCTCCGCCGCCTGGCCGAGGCGGCCGCGCTGCCGCACGTGACCCTGCAGGCGGTCCCGTTCAACCGCGGCGGCCACGCCGGCGCGAGCGGGGCGTTCTCGATCCTGCGCTTCCAAGAGCGGGACCTGCCCGACGTGGTTTACATCGAGCAGCTCACCAGCGCCCTGTACCTGGACCAGCGACCGGACGTCGAGCACTACCTGGAGGTCGTGGACCAGCTGAGCGGCGAGGCCCTGACCCCCGCGGAGACGGCGGCCTTCATCGAGCAGGTCGCCCGCGAGACATGACGTCTCCCAGGAGACATGACAGGAACGGGAAAGGCAGAAAATGAGCAGCGACGAGCCGGCCGCGCCGGCCGGCGGCACCGCCGGCAAGGCCAAGCCGCCGGCGTTCGACACCAGCGTTGCCAACCAGGCCCGGATCTACGATTACCTCCTCGGCGGCAAGGACAACTACGCCGCCGACCGGGAAGCCGTCGACGCGGTCCTCAAGATCGCCCCGGAGATGGGCTTCACCGCCCGGGCGAACCGGGCGTTCCTCGGCCGCGCGGTCCGCTACCTGGCCGTCGAGGCCGGGATCAGGCAGTTCCTCGACATCGGCACCGGCATCCCGACGGCGGGCAACACGCACCATGTCGCCCAGGCCGCAGCGCCGGAATCCCGGGTCGTCTACGTGGACTACGACCCGATCGTGCTCGCCCACGCCCGCGCGCTGCTGACCAGCAGCGAGGCCGGCGCCACGGAGTACATCGACGCCGACCTGCGCGATACCGACACGATCCTCCTCCGGGCCGGCCGGCTGCTCGACTTCACCCAGCCGGTGGCGGTCACGATGCTCTTCATCCTGCACGCGATAGCGGACGAGGATGACCCGCACGCGATCGTGGCCACGGTCCTTGACGCCCTGCCCCCCGGCAGCTACCTGGCCCTGTCCCACCTCGGGTCGGACATCTTCGACGAGGAGGCGCAGCAGGGCTTTCAGAACATCGTCGGCCGGATGAGCCAGCAGCAGTACACGGGCCGCAACCGCGAGCAGATGCTGCGCTTCTTCAAGGGCATGGAACTGGTCGAACCCGGCCTGGTGCGGATCGAGGAATGGCGGCCGGACCCCGGCAGCGTCGCCGACTACAAGTCAACCGCGTGGGGCGCAGTCGGCCGCAAGAGCTGATCGAAGCGGCGAGCGAACGGGTACGCGTCGCCGGGCCAGCGCGCGGACAGGTAATTGCGATCCTGCAACCACGAACGCCGCGGTGTCGTCGGTCGCGGTGCCGCGGGCGGTCCGGCCATCATCGCACGCCTCGACGCGCTTGCCTGGTTGCTGCACCGCCAGGCAGCGTCACGTCCGCCGGCCGACCGCGCCCTGGGGCACCGCGCCCTATTCGATGTGGTGCACCGGGGCGCGCTTGTAGACGGGGGTTGGGATGCCCTCCATGCGCGCCTTCAGCTGCAGGGCGAGGTAGAGGGAGTAATAGCGCGACAGGGCCAGGTTGCCGCCGTGGAACCACAGGCCCTCCTGGGCCGTCGGCTTCCACATGTTGCGCAGTTCGCCCTCCCACGGGCCCGGGTCCTTGGTCGTGTCCGACCCGAGCCCCCAGACCTTCCCGACCTTGTCTGCCAGATCCTGGCCGATGATGTCGGCGGCGAGCTGGTTCATCGACCCGTAGCCCGTCGCGTAGACGACCAGGTCGGCCGGGAGCCTGGTGCCGTCATCGAGCACCACCTCGTCCTCGGTCAACTCGGCCACCTGCCCCTTCGCCAGCTTGATGTCGCCGTTCGCGACCAGCTCGGAGGCGCCGACGTCGATGTAGTAGCCGGATCCGCGCCGCAGGTACTTGAGGAACAGGCCGGAGTCGTCCTCGCCGAAGTCCAGCTCGAAGCCGGCCTGGTCCAGGCGGCGGTAGAACTCGGCGTCGCGTTCCCTGATCGCGTTGTAAACCGGGACCTGGAACGCGTGCAAGATACGGAACGGCAGCGAGGCGAAGATCGTGTCCGCCTTGAACGTGGTCATGCCCGCCGCGACCGCGCCCTCGGAGTAGAGGTCGCTGAGGCCGAGGTCCATCAGCGAGTCGGACCGCACGACGTGGGTCGAGCTGCGCTGCACCATGGTGACGTCGGCGCCGGCCTCCCACAGCGCCGCGCAGATGTCGTGGGCGGAGTTGTTCGACCCGATCACGACGGCCCGCTTCCCCTTGTACCGATCGGGGCCCGGGTGGGCCGAGGAGTGATGCTGGTCGCCGCGGAACTTCTCCCGGCCGGGGATCTCGGGGACGCTGGGCAGGCCTGACGCTCCCAGCGCGAGCACCAGCTGCCGGGGCCGGAGCGTGATCTCCTGGCCGTCCCGGTCGACCACGACCGCCCATCCGTCACCGTCGCGGACGGCGGACTTGCAGGTCGTCGAGCCCCAGTAGTTGAGCTCCATGACCTTCGCGTACATCTCGAGCCAGTCGCCGATCTTGTCCTTCGGCGAGAACACCGGCCAGCTCGCCGGGAACGGCAGGTAGGGCAGATGGTCGTACCAGACCGGGTCGTGCAGCGCGAGGGACTTGTAGCGGTTGCGCCACGAGTCGCCGGGGCGCTCGTTGCGCTCGACGATGATCGTCGGGACCCCGAGCTGGCGCAGCCGCGCGCCGAGCGCGATGCCGCCCTGGCCGCCGCCGATGATCAGCACCTCGGGCTGCACGGCGGAGCCGAGCTCGGCGGCCTCGCGGGCCCGGCTCTCGGCCCACGTGGCCCGGTCGCGGAACGCACCGTGGCGCACGCCCTTGGCCCGCCGGTCGTTGACCGGCTCCTCGTGGCCACTGAGCTCGTCGAGGGTCGTGAGCAGCGTGAACGCCTCGCCGCCAATGAGCCGCAGCAACCCGCTGCCCCGCCCGGCCCGGGTCTCGAAGGCGATCCAGGCGGTGACGACGCCGTCCGCCTCGGCCGGCTCCTCGGAAACCCGGAAGCCGACCGGATCGACCTCGTCGAGCGTGGCCCGGAGCAGGTCGGCGACGCCGGCCCGCCCCTCGACGGTGGTGATGTTCCAGGTGAACGAGATGATGTCGCGCCAGTAGCTCTCCTCGGCGAACAGCGCCGCCGCGGCTTCCGCGTCGCGCGCGGTGAGGGCCGTCTGGAACGAGCTCAGCCACTCGTCGGTTGCCGACGCGGCGGCGCTCGCCTTCTGGTCGATGGACTGAGTCACTCGCGGCCTCCCCGCCCTCAGACGACTGTCCTGTCAGCCTAAGCTCGCCGCCGCCATCAATCCAGGCTGGCCGGAGGCCGCAGCCGGCTTCCGGATCAGCGCGGCGGCCATCCAACGACACGGTCGAACGTCGCTGCGGTGCCGGGGCGCTTACGCGTCGACGACGATCTCCCCGGCCGGAGTCCGCTGCACGGCCCGGACGCGCGGTACCAGCGCGACGAGCACGCACGGAACCGACCCGAGAACGGCCGCGCCGATCAGCGTCGGGGTGAAGCCGATCGACGCGGACAGCGGTCCCATGACCAGCCAGCCGACCGGCATGATGACCAGCGATACGAACCAGTCGTAGGCACCGACCCGCGCGCGGACCTGGTCCGGGATCAGTACCTGCATGGCGGTGAACCACACGCTGTTGCTCACGATCATGGTGAACCCGAACACTGCCTCCGCCACCGCGATCAGCACCACCGAGCGCGAGAGCGCCAGCGCGAGCAGGGGCAGGGCGATGCCGGCCATCAGCAGGTCGGCGGCGACGAGCGGCCGTCGCGGCGCGACCCGCAGGCCGACGATGCCGCCGGCCACCGCGCCGGCCCCCCACGCCGCGGACAGGGCGCCCCAGGCGGGCGCGCCGCCGAGCGAGCGCGCGGCGATGACCGGGCCGAGCACGAACAGGGCCGGCACGACGAAGTTGCCGCAGGCATGCGCGAGCAGGTTGACCCAGTACCAGCGCCGGGTGGCGAGCTCGTGCCAGCCTTCGGCCAGGTCGGCCAGGAACGGCCGGGGCGCGGGGACCGGGTGGGGCGGCACCCGCAGCAGGGCCAGGCAGGCCAGGCTGACGAGGAATGAGGCGGCGTCGGCGGCGAACAGCCAGCCCGGCCCGAACGCCGCGATCAGCACGCCCGCCACGGCCGGCCCGGCCACGCTGAAGAAGCTTCCCGGCAGGCTGAGCAGGCTGTTGGCCTGCTGCAGCTGCTCGGCCGGGACCGTCTCGGGCACCAGGGCGGTCGAGGCGGGGCTGAAGAACGACGCCGCCGCCCCGTACAGCGCTCCCGCGGCGGCCAGCTCCCACAGGTGCGCGCGCCCGGTCAGCAGCAGGGCCGCGAGGGCGGCCTGAACCCCGCCGCGCACGGCGTCAGCGGCCAGCATCACGTACTGCCGCCCCAGCCGGTCGGCCCACACCCCGCCGGCCAGCAGGAACGCGACCCGCGAGACGGTCGTCGGCGCGAGAACGAACCCGATGTCGGACGCCGTCCCGCCGATGTGGAGGATCGCGAAGATCAGCGCGATCTGGACCAGCGCGTCGCCGAGCGCCGAGGCGGTGGAGCCCGCCCACATCAGCCGGAACGGGCGGCTGGCGAGCGGCCGGAGGGAAGGCGGTAGATCGGTCACGGCAGGTGAGCTTGCCCGGCCGCCGCGCCGCCACCTACAGTTTCGGCGGGAGGCGAAACATGGGAGTGTGGCTGGTCACCGCCGACGTGCTGGCAGCGAGCCGGTTCGTCACCTCACCGCTGATCGAGACCGTCAACGCGCTCGGCGTGCTGGCGGCGCGCAACCCCCAGTCGTGGGAACGGGACTGGCTGGCCCGGCACGAGCCGGCTTTCTGTGACCGGATCAAGGCCGACCCCTTCGCCGCGGCGCTGGCCCGGGGCATGCAGTCCGGCCGCTGGCTCCCGGTTGACCTCAGCGTTCCCCCGCGCCGCGGCGACGTCACGTTCGAGCAGGAGCTGGCCCGGGTGCGAACCGTCCCGCCGGAGGTAGCCAAGTTCGACCTGTCCCAGTCGGCCGGGGGACGGCTCCCGGCCGCGCTCGACGTCAGCGACCCGGCCGGCCCGTTCGCCGACCTGCTCCAGTGGACCTGGGATCACGCCGTCCGGGCGGAGTGGCCGCGCCGGAAGCGCAAGTACGAGGCCGACATCGTCAGCCGCACCACCGTACTCAGCCAGCGCGGCTGGGCCGCCGCCGTCGGCGGGATCGCCCAGGACGTCCGCTGGCTCGGCGGGGGGCGGCTGCAGATCACCCTCAAGGACCACCCGCCGCTTGACCTGAGCCAGGCCGAGCTCGTCTTCATCCCCGGCAGCCTGCCGGACGGGCGGGTCGCCTGGCAGTACCCGGCCCGGTTCGCGGTCATCTACCCGGCGGCGGGAATGCTCGCCAGCTCCGCCGACGCCGCGGCGCCAGAGCCGCTACGACGCCTGCTCGGCCCGACCAGGGCCGAGATCCTGCTCCTGATCGGCAACCCCATCACCACCACCCAGCTGGTTGCCGTGACCGGGCTCGCGCTCGGCACCGTCGGGGACCACCTGCGCATCCTCCTGGACGCGGGGCTGGCGGAACGCCAGCGGTCCGGAGCGCACGTCCTCTACCACCGGACGCCCATCGGCCAGCAGCTGATCGGCCATGCGACCCGGCCTGCCGCGGCTGCCGCTACTTCTTCTTGAACATCCCCATCAGGCTGTCCATGCTGAAGCCCTGCTGGGGCACGGCGCCACCGGGCGTCGCCTTGTCGACCGCCTCCGGCAGCGCCTGGGCGACGTGGTCGGCGACCTCGTCCTGTGACATGCCGCACTGCTGCGCGACCTGGGACAGCTGCTGCGGGTCGACCGCTCGCTTGATGTCGTCACCGGACACCGGCTCGTTCTGGCCGTGGCCGATCCAGGACATCACCTGCTTGTCCATGCCGCTGGCCTGCAGCTTGTTCAGAATGCCCTGCATGCCCTCGCCCTCGAACAGCTTGGAGATGGCGGCCATGCCGCCCTGCTCCCCATTCTGGCCGCCGAGCTTGTTGAGAATATCGGTCAGAGCCACTCGTTCCCCCCGGTCTTGACTCACGGTTGGTTGTGACCGTCAGTAGTCACAACCGACACAATCGTTCCCCTGTGACCATCCCTTAACCATTCCGATACATTCAGTTACCGAGCGCGCCCTGGGGTTGATCCCCCTGGCCTGGCTGGTGCGCCTCCCCCCGCCGCTCTACCGTTAGCACTGTTCGACCGTTGGCGACGCAGGAAGGCACCCCATGACCCCCCAGCCACCGCGCACCGTGGACCTCTTCGTGAACGGGCGCTGGCAGCCCCCGCAGGCGGGCCAGTACGAGCCGGCCACCAGCCCGGTCACCGGCGACCCGATCGGGCAGGTGGCCCAGGGCGACCGCGCCGACGCGGAGGCAGCGGTCCGGGCCGCGGCGGCGGCGCTCGGCCCGTGGGCGTCCGCCACCGCCTTCGAGCGGGCCCGCGCCCTGCACCGCGTGGGCGATGCCTGCCAGCGGCGGCGGGACGAGCTGGCCCGGGCCCTCACCCTCGACCAGGGCAAGCCGCTGCAGGCCGAGGCCTACCCGGAAGTCGATGACCTGATCGGCTACTGGCACGACGCGGCCGAGGACGTGCTGCGGCTGGACGGCGCGATCCCGCCCAGCCGGCTGCCGGGGGCCCGGGTCCTCATCGAGCGCCGCCCGCTCGGCGTGGTCGCCGTCATCACCCCCTGGAACTGGCCGTACACGATGCCCGCCCAGGTCATAGCGCCGGCCCTGGCGGCCGGCAACACGGTCGTGTGGACCCCGGCGCCGAGCACGTCGGTGTGCAGCGCGGCCCTGATGGACGCCATCGCCGACGCGGACCTGCCGCCCGGGGCGGTCGCCTTCCTGCCCGGGCCCGGCCCGGTCGTCGGCGACGAGATCGCCGGCCATCCCGGCGTCGCCGCGGTCGCGTTCGTCGGCTCCACCCCGACCGGCCTGTCGGTCGCCCGGCGGGCGGCCGGCAAGGCCCAGCTGCTCGAGATGGGCAACAACGGCCCGCTGGTGGTGATGGACGACGCCGACCTGGACCGGGCGGTGGCCGGAACGCTCGTGGGGGCCTACCTGTGCGCCGGGCAGAGCTGCACGGCGGCCGAGCGGATCCTGGTCCACGAGCGGGTCCACGACGCGTTCGTGGCGGCGCTGGCCGCCGCCGTCCTCAAGGAGGTCGTGCTCGGCGACCCGTTCGACCCGCGGACGACGATGGGCCCGCTGAACAACGCCGACGTCGCCGCCAAGACCGCCCGGCACGTGGCCGACGCGCTCGCCCGGGGGGCGGACCTGGTCACCGGCGGCGGTGTCGAGCCCGGACGGCCGACGGGGTTGTACTGGCAGCCCACCGTGCTCGACAACGTTCCCAGGGACGCGGCGGTGGCCCGCGAGGAGACCTTCGGGCCGGTCGCCCCCGTCATCGCGGTCGCCTCGCTCGAGGACGCGATCGCGCTGACCGATGAGCTGCCGTACGGGCTGATGGCGTCGATTTACACCGCCGACGCCGGCACCGGCCTGCGCTACGCCGACGCGGTCCGGGCGGCGTGGGTGAACATCAACGAGTCCTCCAACTACTGGGAGACCCACCTGCCGTTCGGCGGCGGCGGGGGCAGCGCCAGCGGGGTCGGCCGGGTCGGGGGCCGGTACGCCATGGAGGCCCTGTCCCAGGTCCGCACCGTGGTGCTCTCCGGCCTGACCTAGGGCACCTCACTTGGAATCGTCGGCTCCGTGTGGTAAAGGAATTAATAGGAGCTTTGCGCAGGTGTTACCGGAGGGAATCTTGGTGGTCGATCTATCCCTGTTCCCACCGACCACGGCCACCGACGGAGCAGACCTTATAGTCGGAGGCTGCTCGCTCAGCGCGATAGCGCGGGACTTCGGCACCCCGGCATTTGTCATAGACGAGGCGGCGCTAAGGTCGCGGGCCCGGGAATATGCGCGAGAGTTCAAGAGCCAGCACCCAAGGACCCGAATCCATTTCGCGGTAAAATCATTTCCGTCAGCCTCGGTCATCAGGGTGCTGGCCGAGGAGGGAATTGGGTGCGACGTAGTGGGGGCCGGGGAACTGCGGATCGCCCTAGCGGCCGGGGCCGACCCGGCCGCGATTGTCATGCACGGCAACGCCAAGACCGACGATGATATTCGGGCCGCAATCGATGCCCATATCGGCTATATCGTGGTCGATGGCTTCGACGACATCGACCGAATTGAAGCGTTCGCGACAGAACGCGTTCCGGTCCTGCTGCGAGTGACCCCCGCAATCGCGGTGTCGACCCATGACGCGCTTGCCACCGGTACCGCCGCGTCGAAATTCGGACTGCCCATTGATCAGGTATCGGACGCGATCTCCCGCATGCGGTCGGTCCGCACCATTGAGCTGCGGGGGCTGCACGCGCACATTGGATCCCAGATTCTGGGTCTGGAGCAGTTCGAGGCCGGGGTGGCCGCACTGGCGGCGCTCGAGCGGTTCGGCGTCTATGATTTCGGCGGCGGGCTGGGCGTGCGCTATGTGCACGATGACAAGGCGCCGAGCATCGGCGAATACGCGGAACGACTAACCGGGGCACTGCACCGGGAGCTTGGCGCGGACATAGACCTTCTGGTCGAGCCCGGTCGTTCGCTGGTCGCCCCCGTCGGCCTTACCCTGTATCGCGTCGTCACGGTTAAGCGCACCGCCAGGACCTACGTTGCCGTGGACGGGGGAATGGGCGACAATCTGGAGCATTCGCTCTACGGCCAGAATTTCACCCCGATCGTCGTTGGCCGGTGGGATGAGGAGCAGGTGATCGCGGACCTGGTCGGCCGGCATTGCGAGTCGGGTGATGTCATCACTCCGCACGTTACCCTGGCCAATCCGCAGGTCGGAGATCTCGTCGCCGTGCCAGTTACCGGGGCCTACTGCTTTACGATGTCGAACAACTACAATGCCGCGCTTCGGCCGCCCGTGGTCTTCTGCCGGGAGGGAGCCGCCCGGCTCGGGGTCAGACGCGAGACCTACAATGACCTGGTCGCCCGCGAAGTAAGTTAACACGCCGCCGCGGCCGGCGGCTCCACCGCGCCGATTTCGGTTCCGCTATTGCGCGCCAAGACGGTGTATGGTGAAATAATGCCACGTCGGTTAGGGTGAGGTAATCGCTATGAATCGGATTTTCGCGGCCACGCCGTGCCGAAGAAGCGGAATCGCCTGATCGTGCCGCTTACCATCGGCGAGGTCCACACAGCCCTCCTGCTGACCTCCACCGCCGTGCCCGTCGACACCGCCGTGGAGTTGCTCGCGATCGTGCCCGGCGGATCGGTGCGGACGCGGCAGCGTCCCATTCGCTACGCGTGGTCCCCGGACGCGCTGACCGGGGTGGACTGCGCCGCGCCGCTCGCCGCGGGGAGCCGCGAGGTGCGGGTCGTCGGCACCCCGGCCACCCGGCTGTCGCTCACCGACGGGCGAATCATCCAGGCTGGGACGCACGCGACCTTGCGCCACGACCCGGCCGGGCGCCGTCGCCCGTGGTCGCACTACCTGGCTCAGCCGGGAGTGCTTGAACTACTCGGCAAGGCGTCCGATGACAGCCTGGCGACCGGTTTCCTTGGCGGCCCGGCCACCGCGGCCGCCCACCTCGACCTGGGCGCGGTGAACGTGCGCACGCTGGCCGCCGTCCAGCGCAGCGAACGCCTGGATCACAACCCGCCGTTCCGCGGCCGGCCGACGCGGCTGCGCTGGTCGGCCGAGACGTCGGATGGCGAGCACGAGATCGTGTTCACGCTCGGGTCGGATGGCCTGCGAACGGTTCGGCTGCGCGCCCCGGAGCCGAATCCGCGAGCGCTGGCAGACTTCTGCGCCGACCTCGCCCTGCATGACTGGCTGCTTTCCACCCTGCTCGACGTGGTCGACCGGGCCGTCGCGCGCAGTCGTCCGGCCGCCGAGCTGATCAGCCTGCTGCGCCCCGGGATCGACAACCTGGTGCACGCCTGGATGCCGGCCGCGCACGTGAGCAGGACCCTGGACCGGATCTGGCAGGAGCTGGATCTGCGGTCGGGGTTCTCGCTGCAATGGCAGAAAACAGTGGAACGGATACGCGATCAGCTCTCCGTGGGGCTGGTCGAGGCTCTCCAGCCGTTTACCGAGCAACCGACGCCGGAGTCCCGATGAGCAGCGGAAGAGCAGACCGGAGCCTCGCGCAGGGGATCGGGCTGAAGGTCGTCCTCCCGCTCCTGGTCGGGCTGATCACGCTCGTCGGCGCGCATTTGGGCGGTATGCAGGCCGGGGATGCGCTGGAGCTGGCGGCCGTGGTCGCGTTCGCGCTGGCGCTCGCCCTCTTCATCGTCGATACCCAGCTGCGGATCTCGGCCGTCGGCGAGCGCGCGACCGCCGGCCTCGCCCAGATCGGCCGGCTAGCCGAGCTGTCCGGCCTGATGGAGCGGTCCAGCCTCGGACCGGCCCTGCTGGCCGACTTCCTGCGGACGGCAGGCCAGGTCGACGGGCGGGTCAACCCGCTGCTCCAGCGGGTCGCGGTACGCGAAGTAGAGCGGGTCGCCCTGTTCCTGCGCCAGCTGCCGGCCGGCATCGAGATCAGCTATGACGGCGAGGACCGGGACTGGATGCTGGCCCTGACCCGCGAGGCCAAGACCTCGGTCAACGCGATCTCGCTGTCGACCGTGGATGCCGGGGTGCTCGGTCTCGACGGCGGCCTCTGGACGAGTGACCTGGGCCAGCGTTACCTCGAACTGCAGCGGGAGGCGGTCGCCAGGAAGGTCCGCATCCGGCGCATCTTCGTGGTCGAGCACGAGCACGAGGAGATGGTGCAGGACGAGAGCTTCCTGCGGATTACCGCAATGCAGCGCGACATCGGGGTCGAGGTCCGGATGCTGGACCACAAGCTCATCCCCGACTGGATGGGGCCGATGATCTTCGACTTCATCGTCTTCGACGCCGCCGTCAGCTACGAGACGACGCCGACCACGTCGTTCAGCTCGGGCCAGTCACGCCCGGGCATGCTTCGGACCCGGCTGGTACCGCAGCCGGAGCGGGTGCAGGAGCTGGAGAAGCGCTTCGAGAAACTGTGGGAGCAGGCCGACCCGGAGCGTCAGGTCGACTGAGCCGGACCGTGGCTTCAGGCCGGGTCGGTGTCGCCCGGGGCCGCGAACACGTAGCGGATCCGGTCGACGATCTCGTCGGGCAGTCTCATCCCGTCGCGCCCGGCCCGGTCGGTCGCCTCGGCGAGGAGGTCAGGGTCGCAGGCGAACTGGCTGAGGATGGTCCGGACCGCCAGCTCGACCGGCAGGAACCGCGGCGACAAGACCGACAGCGTCGTGTAGGCGGCGAACGCCGCCGCCTTGGGCCTCAGCCTGATCACCGCGGGCAGCTCGTCCCAGCGGTCAGGGAAGCGCCCGTCGAACCAGTCCTGCGGCGTCACCACCGGGCGTCCCTGATCGCGGAGCAGCCCCAGCCGGATCAGCTGCCAGACGGCGGCGAGCATCGGGCACGACCAGACCCGCTTCCCCTCCGGCTCGTCCCAGAGCTCGACGTCGACGAAGATGGAGTGCCGTCGGCGGGCGCTCTCCTGTGGCGGCTGCCAGACGGCCCGCCTGGCCATCGCCTCGCCGCGCGAGGTGGTGGGCGATCGCTGCCCGTTCGTGAGCCAGCCGGTCTCGGTCAACGGCGGACGCCCGCCGGTGGTGCCCGGCACCGGCTCGGTCACCAGGCTCCCCAGGGTCAGCCGGGCCGGGCTGATGCCGTCGGCGACCGCGCAAGCCGACTCGCGCGCCAGGTAGTCGATCTGCACGCCCTCTCGGTCGGCGGCGGCCAGCACCATCGGGAGCACCAACGCGGGCGACGAGAATGCGCTGAAGTAGTCGTCGATGAGGAAGCACGTGCTGACCCGGACCGATTTCTTCTCGCAGCCGACCGCGTGCGGGGCCTGCGCCGCCTGGACCCACGGTGCCACAGCCGCGAAACTGCGCCGGACGGCACTCTCGCCGTCGAGGAAGTCCTCCATGTACAGGTGGCCGACCTCGACCGACACGTGGGACAGCGCGAGCGACTCGACCCTGAGGTCGGCGCTGCTCTCCAGGAACTCGGTCTTGACCTCGCTCACAGCTGTTCCCAGGCGGCCGTGTCGACGATCTTCTTGGCGATCGAGTCGAACGCGTCGATGGTGGCCTGGTTGGCGACATGGCGGGCCCAGACGTCGCTGTCGGTGATCAGCTGCTCGCGCCACTGCAGGACGGGGTCAAGCGGCACCGCCCCGAGCATGGCGCTCCGTCCTACCTGCAGCTCGGCCGCCAGCCGTTGCAGCCCCCGGTTGGCCTCCCGGAGCCAGGCGAGTTGCGGCGGCCGCAGCCCGGCCAGGTCAGGCGCGTTGGCATCCACGATCGCGGTACGGACGAAGCGGATGTCGTCGATGACGTGATCGCGGTCGCGCCCGTGCGCCGCGCTGACGTCGAGCAGCCCCCGCTCGCCGAACACGAGGCCGTTCGCGGCCAGGATGTGCTGCCGGGTCCAGCGGTGGAACACCAGCCAGCGGGTGGTCACGTTTCGCAGCTGCGGCGAGGTGGTCGCGGCGATCACGATCTCGGCCGCGTACGACCGGCCGGCGCTCAGGTCCACCAGCACGACCTCGAACTCGCTGTGCAGGCGGAGGAAGAGATCGATGCACCGGTCCACCATGCCGTCGTCGATCGCGAACTCGCCCCCGCCGGCGTCGCCCGGCACCAGCACCAGCCGGCCGGTCCCGGGTGGCCGCTGCCGCAGGCTGGTGCGGTCCGAGTGCTGCCACACGTCCCACATCTCCTCGGTCGACGACCGGCCGTGCAGGTAGGAGTGGGTGCCCTTGCCCGAGGTGGTGCCCCGGCCGAGCGCGCTGATGCCGAAGATCGCGCCCGCCGTCGGCGAGCCGAAATCGAAGTCGACATAGCACACGTCGCCGCCCTGCAGGGCCCGCCGATAGACGACGTTGCTGCTGGTCACCGATCGGCCGGTGCCGCCCTTGTCCGAGGTCGCGATGACGATCATCGCTAGCTCATCCTGGCCGTGTCCTGCCGGGCCGCGTCGATCGTGTCGAGCTCGCGGAGCACGTCCCCGGCCAGCACGCTGGCGGTGCCCGGACGGTCGCGGAGCAGTTCGCGGGCTCGGCGCAGCTTGGTCCCGACGACCTGGAAACTCTCCCGCATCTGCTCCCCGGTGTCGTTGGTGCCGCGGAGCCGCTCCCGGTCGAACAGGTACTCCGCCTCGGCCAGCAGCTGCCGGGCGATCACGATCAGTTCGTCGGTGGCGGTCGGCGATCGGTTGGTGACGTTGGCGGCGGCGACCAGCGCCTCGATGACGCGCTCGGTGTGATACCAGGACGGCTTGCCGTACGGGAGGTACGACGTCTCCGTGAACACCTGCGTCGGCTCGTCCCACAGCCCGCGCCCGTTCGCCGCCTCGATCTGGCGGCTCTCGACGTGCGCCCAGATCAGGTCGGCCAGGTCGAGGAACCTGGTCCGCTCGGAACTGTCCTCGAGCAGTTCCGCCACCCGGAGCACGCGCTTGAGCACCAGCAGGGTGTAGCTGGAGACCGTCCACTCGAGCCGCGGCCCGGCGGCGACCTTCTCGCTGCCGATCAGCCGCAGCCGCATGCCGGGGATGTGCAGGTCGATCCCCGGGTCGTTCTCGGTCGGTCTGCGGGTGATCCGGCCGCGGTTGGCCAGCTCGTCAAGCAGACTGCCGATCCGGGCGACGTCGACTTCGACGCTCCGCTCGTCGCCCGCGCCCTCGATGACGATCGAGGTGAGCAGGACCGAGTAGTAGTCGGACTCGCGGCCGTCGGTGGTCCGCCACGGCAGATCCTCAAGCGGCCACCGACCGGTCCGGCCGAAGGTGGCGATCTTGGACCAGAACTGCCGGGTGAGGTCGGAGCGGAGCTGCAGTGCGCGGGCCAGCCGCTGCTGCTCCTCGGTGAGCAGGCCCAGCAGGCGGGTCCGCTCGCTGAACAGGTCCTGGATACCGTCGAGGGCGACCACGGTGAAGTACAGGTAGGGGCGCGCCTCGGCCACGCCCGCCGGCTGGGTGCCGATGTTGCTCGCGTACGGCACGTCCGGCGCCCCGTCGACGATGCCCCAGGACCAGCCGCACTCGAACAGCCGGCCTCGGTTCTCCAGTTCCTCAGCCTCCTGGCCGAGCCCGATCGTCAGTTCCTGCCGCAGGCCGGCGCGGATCTCGGCCAGGTCTTCGAGCAGGTCACGGACGAGGATTTCGTTGGCGACGCCGCGCTGGTTGATCATCCGGCACAGCGTCCGGCCGGCCGCGTCGCTGGGATCGAAGGTGTTCACGGTGAAGCTGCGGAGCAGGCCCACCATCGCCGCGGTCAGCCGCTGCGAGCACAGGGCCTGCAGGTCGTCGACCTCTTGAGCCATCTTCGCGGTGCGCGGCCCCTGCAGGCCCTGCCGGTAGACCTGCAGGAAGCCCAGGGTGGCGAGGCACAGCGTGACCGACATCGAGTACGAGTCGACGACATGCAGCAGCCGCTGCTTGTCCTCGACCTCGGCCTCCGACGACTCCGACAGCTCGGGGTCGAAGTAGGTGCCACCGGAGAAGTCGGGCGTCCCGTCCACCAGGTAAGTCTGCATGTACTCGGCGATGAACCTGATCAGCTGCCGCGGGATGTCCATCGCGTTGCCCAGCGCGGTCAGGTGGTCGAGGACGTCGTCCGCCGTCTCGTCCACGCTGTCGACGCCGAGCGACTCAATGATGGTGGCGGGATACAGGATGGTCAGCAGCTGCTCGGCGTCCATGATCGAGTTGCGGTCGCTCCGGCCGCCCCATCGCCATTTCTTGTCGCGGTAGGAGTGCTCGACGGTCGCGCGCCAGATCTCGAGAATGTGCCGCCGTGTCTGTATCTCCATGGCTCTCCGGCCCTAGCTTCCCCGGTTGCTGGCGAAACCGGTGGCCACGATCATTCCTGTGTACCCGTCGCGGACTCCGGGCTTGGTCTCGAGCAGCTCCACTGTCGGCTCGCGCACGCCGAGCTCGGTGAGGTGCCGTTCGACGTCGTCGCGGGTGATCGGCACGGCCGGGAAGGCGGTGCCCGCCACCTCGTACCCGGCCGAGCCCGCCATGAACGCCGCCGCGAACGGCGCATCCGGCTGCAGGGCGCCGACGAAGTGCTCGAGGGCGGCGAGGAACTCCTTGGGTTTCTGGGTGATGGACTCGGCCACGAAGAACATCGTCCCCAGATCCCAGCGCCCCTCGGGCAGGTCGAAGATGCTCCAGCGCTCGATCCCCGCGTACTCGGGCTCGCTCGCGCAGGCCTCGCGCAGTCGCTCGCGCGGCCGGGCGACCTCGCAGTAGCCCTTTTCCGCGCGCAGCTCCCGCCAGAACGGATGCCACGCCCACGGACCGCCGTCGTTGGCGATTTCAGCCCGAAGCCAGTCGACATTGCTCTCAACGTAGTCGGCCAGCAGGATCCGCTCGGCCCACGGGAGCATCAGCAGAGCGGGATAGAGATTCGTCCCCGAGCCGACGTCGATGGCCCGCCGAGCGGGCGCTCGGTCAGCGAACGCAGATATGAGGAAATGGCTCACCCGGGAGATTATTTCCCGATCTTCGGCGTGCAGATCTTGGTAGTTGTGACGCCAGTAGTCTTGAGGCGAAAAACTGTTCCAAGGGGCTTCGGTGTTGTCGATGACATCCGCGTCAACGTCGGGCATGGTATACGGTAGCGCATCGACACCGCGTATTTCCGCAGTTGCCAAGACCCCGGCGCCGCCAGGGCCCGGATACAAGCGGACAGGGCGCCTTATTCGCGTCACCGCGGTCGTTTGCGTCATCGGTACTCCATTGCGATGAATCCGGTGACGAGCAGCATCGCGTCATATCCGGACCTTAGCCGCCGGACCGAGTTGTCCGTCCGGAGCACGCTGGTCTCGATGACGGGAAGGCAGGCGAGCAGTGCGTCGAGGGACCGCGGGGTGATCTTCACCGACGGGAACGGCGTGCCGTGGACCTCGTAGCCCCCGGAGTTCTCCATGAAGGCCATCATGAACGGCGAACCCGGCCGCAGGGCGGCGATGAACCTCCGCACGGCCGACTCGAACTCCGCCTCATCGGTGGTCATGCCGTCCGCGACGAAGAACATGGTGCCGAGGTCCCAGGTGCGCTCGGGCAGTTCGAAGATGCTCTCCCGGCGGATCTGGTGGGCGGCCGCCAGCCTGCTCCTCGGATCGGTGACCGCCCGATAGCCGGGCAGGTCAGCGACCAGGTCCCAGAAGGGCTGCCAGCGCCAGCGGCCTGGCCCGTCGGCCAGATTCTGGTGGAGCCAGTCAATATTATCCGGAGCGTACTCGGTCAAGACGATGCGCTCGGCCCACGGAATCATTAGCAGCGACGGATAGAGATTGGTGCCCGCCCCGACATCGACGGCGTTCCTGCGAGCGACAGGAGCCCCGCACGCCTCGATCAGGAACTTGCTCGCGCAGTGGATTATCTCTGCGTCCTCAGGCAGAACAGAGGCGTAGTTGGCCTTGTAGTACTCACCGGCGTCGAAGTCAGACCACCGCGCCTCGTCGTTCCTTATGGGTGGGTCGCTATCCGCCATAACAATTAGACTACAGTGCAGAAAAGGCCACAGGTATCCCCGAAGCGTGTCAAATAGGCGAGACTAGACGGACAATAAGTGCTGGTGAGCCTGTCGATGACATCGCCCACGGGTGATGCGTAAAACTCACTGCCGGGAGTGGTGCCAGTGCCAGCGGAGCCCGATGCGGCCACCGGAGCGGCCCGTCGTCAGCCGGATCATTGCCGGCCCTGGACGCGGCGTCAGGTTCGGACGGCCGACTCCTGGCCAGACCGCCGGGATCAGCGGGTGAGCGTGGCGCTGTCCCCGGCCGGTGACCGGCTGGCGCTCTCCGTCGGCCAGCGGCTCAGCATCCTGGACGTCACCAGGAGCTCGCGGGTGGTCCACATCCCGGTGACCTGCGCGCTGGCGCCCGGTCTGGCCTGGTCGCCGGGCGGCGACAAGCTGGCGTTCAGGGACGACGACGGTCACGGGCGAGTGGCGGACCTGTCCGGACCATCCTCCTCGGCGGAGGCGGAGCCGCGGACGCTGGATCTCGGACCGACCAGCGCGATGGCCTTCCTCCCCGGCAGCGACCGGTTGGCGGTGCTGGCGGCGACGCTGCCAGGCCGGATGACGCTGATGGTGATCAAGCCGAACCGGGAGGTGATCTGGGAACAGGCGCTGACCAGGAAGCGGAATGCCAGTTCCCATCCGGAGGGGGTCAACCTGGCGCTGTCGCCCGGCGGGGGCCGGCTCGCGTGCACCACCGGGACGTCGGCAATCTGGGTGTTCGACACCGCCACCGGGCAGCGCGTACGACAACTCGACGATCACGCGCAGACCGTCACCGGCGTCAGCTGGATCGACGACGACCGTGTCCTGTCCGCCTCCATCGACGCCACCCTGCGGGTATCGCACCTGGACGACATGGTGCCCGCCACCGTGGTGGAGACCGTCGCGGTGGCGGGGATGGCGTTCGTACGCGAGCGGCAGATCGCGCTCGTCTGGTCGGCCCGGGGCGAGCTGCTGGCCTGGTCCCTGGAGGACACCCCGGCCCAGCTGTGGATCCGGGAGCCGCCGTCCCGCAGCGTCGCCGCGTATTTCACCAGGCTCGCGGTCAGCGCGGTGGACGGGCTGCTCGCGTTGATCGACGCCGGAGCGGCCGAGCTGCTCCTGGTCAGCGCCTGGGAGAGCGCGGTCGTTGAGCCGCCCGCCACCACCACCTACGCCAACGCCAAGGTCCTGCTGCTCGGCGACTCCGGGGTCGGCAAATCGGGCCTGGCCATGGTGCTGGCCGGACAGGAGTTCACGCCGACCGAATCGACCCACGGGCGGCGGATCTGGCGGCTCCGGGCGGCCGACCCGGGCGCCGACGAGCAGGAGCCGCCCGACGACAGCCGCGAGGTCATGCTCTGGGACCTGGCCGGCCAGCCGGGATACCGGATCGTTCATCAACTGCACCTGGAGGGCGCGGCCCTGGCCCTCATCCTGTTCGACGCCAAGAGCGAGACCACGCCGCTGTCGGGGGTGCGGCACTGGGCGCGCGCGGTTCGGCACGCCCATCCGGCGGCGGACGGCGGGCTGCCCGCATTCCTGGTCGCCGCCCGGGCCGACCGGGGCGGCATCAACGTGTCCGACCAGAGAATCCAGAAGCTGATGGCGGACTTCGGGCTCACCCAGTACTTCAAGACCAGCGCCAAGGAGCGGATGAACACCGGCCTGCTGCGCTCCCGGCTGCTCGAGGCGATCGACTGGTCCCGGATCCCCGAGGTCACCTCGACCAAGCTCTTTGCCGCCGTGAAGCAGTTCGTCATGGAGCAGCGACCCAGCATCCTGCTGACCCCCATCAACGAGCTCGGCCGGCTCTTCCAGGCGAAGGTGCCCTCCGGGGTGCAGTTGCTGACCGGGGAGCAGCGCACCCTGGAGCCCGCCGGCTATCACCCGGCGACGCCGTCTCCGGCCGGGCTGACCTCGGTCTTCGAGGGGTGCATCGCCCGCCTGGACTCGGCCGGACTGGTGAAGCGGCTGAAGTTCGGCGACTACGTGGTGCTGCAGCCCGAGCTGCTCGACGCGTACGCCGGCGCGATGGTGAACGCGGCCAGGGACGAGCCGGACGGGCTGGGCAGCATCCTCGAGACCAAGGTGGTGAACGTCGACTTCCCGGTCCCGTCCGCCGAACGGGTGGGCGACGAGCTGCAAGAGCGACTGCTCGTGCTCGCCACCCTCGAGGAGCTGCTGCTGCACGAGCTGGTGCTCCGCGAGCAGACCAAGGACGGCGTGCAGCTGGTCTTCCCCTCCGCCTACCGACGGGACCTGCCGACGTCGGAGATACCCAGGGGGGACGGGGTCGTCTTCCGGTTCGAGGGCCCGATCGAGAACATCTACGCGACGTTGATCGTGCGACTCACCCGCACCGACCGGTTCCGCCGGATCGACGCCTGGCAGTCGGCCGCCCGGTTCGCGGCCGAGGAAGGCACCTGCACCGTCGCCCTGAAGTTCGAGGTCGAGGGCGAGGCCGAGCTGTTCATCGGGTACGACGGCGTACCGGACGAGACCAGGAAGCAGCTCGAGCGCTTCGTGCACACGCACCTCGAGCGCTGGGCCACGCCGGGCACCATCACCAGGGAACGCCAGTACAGCTGCCCGGACTGCCGGGTGGCGTTTACCTCGGAGATGGTCCGGGAGGTCAATCGCCGTGGCCGGCTGAGCATCCTGTGCCCCGTGTGCGAGAAGAGGGTCCCGTTGCGGGACGACTACGAGGCGAACGGCGCCGACCAATCGACCGCGCAGATGGATGCCTCGGCCGACGACGGCCGGGAGATCGAGACCGCCACCGCGGTGCTGCGCGGGAAAACCGCGGTCCTGCGGGGCACCGAGGACGTCGCCGAGTACGACGTCTTCCTGTCCTACCACTGGCCGGACAAGGAAACCGTCCGCTCGCTTGCCCGGCGGCTCAGGAGCCGCGGCCTGCGGCCGTGGATGGACGAGCTCCGGCTCCGCCCGGGAGGCTCCTGGCAGCCGGAGCTGGAGGAAATCATCGCCCGCGTCCCGGCGGCGGCCGTGGTCATCGGCTCGACGCGCGGCCCCTGGCAGACAAAGGAGATCTACGCGCTCATCCAGCAGTCGGTCGACCGGGGCTGCGCCATCGTCCCGGTCCTGCTGCCCGACGCCAACACCGCCGAACTGCCGATCTTCCTCCAGGGCCTCACCTGGGTGAACCTCGCTGCTCCGGAACCCGACCCGATCGACCAGCTGTTCTGGGGGGTCACCGGCCAGCAGCTGAACCGGTAGCCCGGTCACAGCACCGGGCTGGTTCCCCCGTCGAGGTTGACAGCCGAGCCGGTCACGTAGGAGGAACGGCCGGACAGAAGATAAGCCGCCAGGTCGGCGAACTCGCCGGCCCGGCCCACCCGGCCCAGCGGGATGTCGGCGTTCTCGGCCAGCTGGCGGTAGAGCTCATCCTCTGACTGGCCCGCCGCGTCGGCCCGCCGCCGCCACTGGCCGCTCTCAACCAGGCCGAGGAGCACGGCGTTGACCCGGATGCGGTGCCGCCCGAGGTCCTTGGAGGCGGCCTTGGTGAAGGCCAGGCCGGCCGCGCGGGAGGCGGTCGTCGGCAGCGAGCCGGCGCCGGGGGCCTTGGCGCCGATGTTGAGAACGTTGACGATGGACCCGCCGCCGACGGCGGCCAGATGCGGCACCGCCAGCCGGGTGCCCCGGACGGCCGCGAGCACCTTGAGGTTGAGGTCGGCGATCCATTCCTCGTCGGAGACCTCATCGATCCGGCCGGCGGCGCTCTTGCCCGCGTTGTTCACCAGGCCGTCGACCCGGCCCCAGCGGCCGACGGCCGCGTCGACGAACCGTTCAAGGTCAGCCGGCCGGGTCACATCGGCCTGCACGACCACCGCGTCGCCCCCGGCGTCGCGCAGCCGCTGCTCGGCGGCGGCCAGCCGGCCGGCGTCCCGCCCGCACACGGCGACCTTGGCGCCCTCCTCGACCAGGCGATCCGCGAGCGCCGCCCCCAGCCCATCGGTTCCGCCGGTGATAAGCACGACCTTGTCGTTCAGGTGCAGATCCATGGCACCATTCTGGCCCGGCGCGCCGGGAAAGCATTTCTGGAAGAAGCAGGTTCAGCGCTGTCGGGCCTGGCTGATGGCCCAGGCGGCGTTGATCAGCCCTACGTGGCTGAACGCCTGCGGGAAGTTGCCGATCATCTCGCCGCTGCCCCGGTCGATCTCCTCGGCCAGCAGGCCGACGTCGTTGATGGCGGCCAGGGCGCGCTCGAAGGTCGCGGTGGCGGCGTCGACGTCCCCGGCCAGCGCCTGCGCGTGCGCGAGCCAGAACGTGCACAGCACGAACGTGCCCTCGTCGCCGCCCAGCCCGTCATGGCTCAGGTACCGGTACACCAGGCCCCGGTCGTCGGTCAGCCGCCCGGCGGTGGCGTCGATGGTCGCCTTCATCCGCGGGTCGTCGGCCGGCAGGAACCCGGTGATGGCCAGCATCAGGTTCGACGCGTCGAGGTCCTCGCTGCCGAACGCCTGGGTGAAGGCGCCGGCCTTCGCATTCCAGCCCTGGCTGAGGATGGCCGCCCGGATCTCGTCCCTGGCGGCCTGCCAGCCCGGCACCCGGCCCTCGGCCCCGAGATGACCGGCCAGGGTGATCGCGCAGTCCACCGCCACCCAGCACATCAGCTTCGAGTACAGGAAGTCCCTCGGCTCGCCCCGGATCTCCCAGATCCCCTGGTCCTTGTCCTGCCACCGGACGACGGCGGCGTCGGCCGCCGCGGTCAGGAACTGCCTGGTCACCGGGTCGAGCTGGCCGAGCTGGTCGACCAGCCGCTGGGCCGCGCCGAGCAGCTCACCGTACACGTCAAGCTGCCGCTGCAGCCACGCGCCGTTCCCGACCCGGACCGGGCGGCTGTCTCGCCAGCCCGCCAGGTGCGGCAACTCCCGCTCGGACAGGTCGTGCTCGCCGCCGACGCCGAACATGATCTGCAGGTCAGCGCCGCCCGGCAGCTCGGAGCCGGCCGCGTTGGCCAGGAACTCGAAGAACTTGCTGGCCTCGTCCGGGCAGGCCGCCACCCACAGCGCGTCCATGGTGAGGCTGGCGTCGCGGACCCAGGTGTAGCGGTAGTCCCAGTTCCGGCCGCCGCCGACGGTCTCGGGAAGCGAGGTGGTCGGGGCGGCCACAATCGCGCCGGTCGGCGCGAACGTCATCGCCTGCAGGACCCGGCCGGAGTGGTGCACCTGCTCCCGCCACGGTCCCTCGTAGTTCTGGTGGATCGCCGACCACGACCGCCAGCCCGCGATGGTGTCGGCCAGCCGCCCGGTGATCTCGTCCGCCGTCCACGGGACCAGCGGCGGGTCGGCCATCGCCCCGTGCGCCAGCGCGAACACGGCGGTCTGCCCGGCCGTCAGCCGGACCCGGGCGGTCGCGCTCGCGTCCTGCACGGCGAACCCGACCGACGTCGACAGCAGCAGCCGGCTGGCGCCCCCCCGGGCGATAAGCCCGCACTCGACGGCGAACAAGATCGGGTGGACGAGCCCGTACTCCGGCCGGGGCGAGTAGCTCAGCTCGGCCTCGATCTCGCCGTCAGTGCAGGCGAGCGAGCGCAGCAGCGTGCCCGGCGAGTCCGCCCCCAGAAGGTGGCCGCGCTCGTCGCGGCCGGTCGCGAGCGCGTCGGTGAGCACCGCGGTGCCGTCCTCGGTGGTGAAGGTGGTCTCAAGCACCATCGTCTGGTCCAGGTAGCGGCGGCTGACTTCGAACCGGCCGGCCGGCCGGATCGCGAAATGGCCGCCGCCTGGGTCCAGTAGGCGGCAGAACACCGACGGCGCGTCGAACCGCGGGATGCAGAGCCAGTCGACCGAGCCGTCCCGGCTCACCAGCCCGGCCGAGTGGCAGTCCGAGAGCAGTGCGTAATCGCCGATCGGCGGGCTGTCCATCACGGTTTCCTCTCGCCAGCTACCCTGGGTCACTTGCCCGTCAGCAGTCGCTCGCTAAACCCGCTGCCAGTCGCCGCGGAGCAGGGAGGCGGTGCGATGAAGCGACGCCGCCGCCCGCCGGCGATGCCACCGCCCCAATGACGGATTGGTCACCTTCGTACCCGTTTATGGCTACAGCGCGCGAACGCCTCTACGGTGGAGGCGTGCGCTGGGTGCGGTCGTCGTGGGTGGACATCGTGTGGGCGGTGTTCGTCGGGGTGAACCTGCTCGGCATGCGCGAGATGGGAGCCTGGTCGACCGTCCCCTTCCTGGTCATCTGGGTGAGCCTGACGCTCGTTTACGGATGGCGGATGTGGCGGCTGCAGCCCGCCATCCTGACCGTGGCGGTGGTGACGCTGGCGACCGGCGGGATCATCGTCGGACAGGTGCTCGACGGCCAGCAGGAAGCCGACTACCTAGTCGAGGTCCCGCTGGTTGCGCTCATGTTCCTGGCGATGGTCTGGCACGGGCGCCGCCGCCAGGCCGCGCTGCTTGAGCGGCTGGCCGCGATGGAAGAGGTGCAGCGCGTCTCCCGGGAGAACCTGCGCCTGCTCGAGCAGCAGCAGCTGTTCCTGGTCGACGCGTCCCATGAGCTGGGCACGCCGATCACGGTGGCGCTGGGGCACGCCGAGCTCATCGGTCAGACGGCCACTGACCAGCTGGTGGCCGAGGACGCCCGGGTGGTCATCGGCGAGCTCGCCCGGCTGCGCCGGCTGTCGAGCCGGATGCTGCTGCTTGCCTCGGTCGGCAGCCCCGGCTTCCTTGACCTGGCGCCGGCCGGGGTCGACTCGATCGTGATCGAGGCGCTTGACCGGTGGGGCTACGCGCCGCGCCGGTGGCGACTGGGGGAAGTGCCCGAGACCACCGTCCGGGTGGACCGCGACCGGCTCGCGGTCGCGCTTGACGCGCTGCTGGAAAACGCGGTCGCGCATACCGGCAAGGACGACCGCATCGAGCTCAGCGCCCGCGTCGAGAACGGGAACGTCATCCTGGCGGTGACCGACTCCGGCTGCGGCATCGCGGAGGCCGACTTGGAGCGGATCTTCGGCCGGTTCTCCCGCGCCACCCCCTACCTGAGCCGGGAGGTCGGCGGGTTCGGGCTCGGGCTGCCGACCGCGGCCGCCATCGCGGAGGCCCATCATGGCTCCGTCCGGGTGCACAGCACCATCGGCGAGGGCTCGACGTTCGAGCTGCTGATCCCGGCCGACCCAGCCTGACCGCGGTCCGCGTCAGGCCCCGGCGCCGCCGTCCACCGGCAGGATCGCGCCGGTCACCATCGAGGCCCGGTCGCTCAGCAGCCACCCGGCCGCCTCGGCGACCTCGCGCGGCTCGGCCATCCGGCCGAGCGGGATGCTCGCGTTGATGCGCTCGATGACACCGGGGGACGCCGCCTCCCACTGGCTGATCATTTCGGTCGCGGTGCCGCCGGGGGTGATGCCGTTCACCCGGATCCCGTGCGCGGCCCACGTCACCGCGGCGGTCTCGGTGATGCTGTTGAGCGCGCGCTTCATCGCGCCGTAGGCGGGGAGGTGCGGGTTCGCGCGGCGGCTGCCGATGCTGGACGTGTTGACGATCGCCCCGCCGCCGCCCCGGCGCATGAGCGCGGCCTCGGCCGTCATCGCCGCCCAGTGGGCCAGGAAGTTCACCGCGAACTGCTCCTCGACCTGTTCGTCGGTGGTGGTGTCGAGCGGTCCCGGCGGCTGCCCGGCGGCGCCGTTGTTGAACGCGCCGTCGAGCCGGCCGTGCAGCTCGCCGACCCGGTCAACCGCCGCGCGGATGGCCGCCCGGTCGGCCAGGTCGACGGTGACGGCATCGGCCACGCCGCCGTCGCGGCGGATCTCGGCCACGATCTGCTCGAGGGCGCCGGCGCTGCGGGCGGCGAGCACGACGGCGGCGCCCTCGGCGGCGAAGAGCCGGGCCGCGGCCGCCCCGATGCCGCGGCTGGCGCCGGTGATGAACACGACCTTGCCCGCGAGCAGGCCGATGGGTGCGATCTGAGTCATGGCGACAGTGTCGGCCGGCCGCCCGGGCGGGATGCAGGCACAGGCTGTACCAGGATCCGCGGCCGCCCGGGGGGCACACTGGAGGTATGGACAAGCAAGAGCTCGGGTGGTTCCTCCGCAGCCGCCGGGAGCGGCTCCGCCCGGAGCAGGCCGGCCTTCCCGCGGGCCCGCGGCGGCGGACACCGGGCCTGCGCCGGGAGGAGGTGGCGGTCCTCGCCCATATCTCGACCGAGTACTACGTCCGGCTCGAGCAGGGCCGGGCGCCGCGCCCGTCGGGCGAGGTGCTGGCCGGGATCGCCGCCGCGCTCAGGCTCACCGACGCCGAGTCCGATCACCTGCACGTCCTCGCGGGGACGGCGCCGCGCTCGGCCGCCCGGCACCGGCGCGACGTCCGGCCGAGCATCCTCGCGCTGCTCGAGCGGCTGCCGCAGACGGCGGCGTTCGTGACCTCGGCCGCGTTCGAGGTACTGGCCTGGAATGACCTCGCGGCCGCGCTGATGGAGGACTTCGCCGAGCTCGCCCCGGCCGACCGCAATCTGGCGCGCCGGGCGTTCCTCGGGCCGAGGCCGCCCGCGGCGCCGCTGTACGGGGTCGCCGACGGCGCGGAGTTCCGGCGCCACGTGGTCATGACGCTCCGGATCACCATGGCCAGGTACCCGTCCGACCCCGCGGTGACCGGCCTGGTCGACGAGCTCCGCAACGGAAGTGCGGCGTTCGCCCGGCTCTGGGAGCGGCACGACGTGCAGACCGCGCCGATGCTGACCAAGACCTTCCGCCATCCGGTCGTCGGGGACATCACCGTCGACTGCGACTCGCTCGCGCTGACGGACCGAGACCAGCGCCTGGTGCTCTACACCGCGCCGCCGGGGTCGCGTGACGCCGAGGCGCTGGCGCTGCTCGGCGTGCTCGGCGCGGGCTCGTTCCCGGCGGCACGGCCCTGGCCGGCCTGAACCGCCCGCTCATGGTTGTGCATGAAGCCGGCGCTCAGCCCGCCAGCCACTGTCTCACCATCACCCGGTCGGTCATCTGGCTAATGGCGCCGTAGCCCGGCGCAGAGAAGAGTCGCCCGGGACCGTTCGAGATAAAATCTTTTTCCCTCCGAACGGACCGTGGGTCAGGCGTGGCTGGTCAGACCAGAGGCACGGGTGTCCTGGTAACCTCCGGGCGTGGTCACGCTCTGGGCGGCGCTGACCGCCCGCGGCGGCCGCCCGGTGCGTGATCGTGACGAGCAACTACCACGTTCCGTACGGCGATCCTCCCCGGTCGGGTACGCGCTGGCCGGGCGAATCTAGCCGAGATGGTGTAATTCTTTATTAGCGAAAAGCCATGCTGCGGCGTCCACGGGGTCAGGGTGCGAGATCCGTCTGGAGCAGGGCCGGCCCCGAGCTGGGAGCAGTTGCTCGAGGCCGCTATCGTCGCGCTCACGATTTCCGGTGATAACGGAACGGCCCAGGCGACTGGCTTCTTCATCGCGCCGCGTACGGTCGCGACCTGCGCTCACGCGATTAGCGGCGATCCCGAGGCAAGCGTGATCCAGGCGGTCGCCGGGGATCAGGCCTTTGCCCTGCGGGCCGCGCAAGGCCGGTATTTCCGCGACGATAAAGGGCTGGACGTGGCGCTGCTGCAGCTAGCCGATGATTCCGCCCCGGCCCATGATTACGTGCTTGTCTCTGACGAGATAGCCGTCGGCGATCAGCTGTGGACGTTCGGCTTCGGTGACCAGCTTTACCGGGGCGGCAAGCCCGCGACCTTTTCCTTTGAGGGTTTCTCCCGTCGCAGGCACGACTCCCCGCTGGCTCTCGGCCGCGTGCACGGGACCCCGGTTACCCCCGGCTACAGCGGCAGCCCGGTCGCCAACCGGCGCACCGGCGCGGTCTGGGGCATGCTCTGCACGGCCGACCAGGCAGGCAGCGCGCACATGCTCCCGATCGCGCAGATCCGCAAGCTGGACGAGGCCGTGCAGATCGTGCACTTCGGGACGGAGGCGCGCCAGCGCCAGTGGCTGGCCGCGCTGGGCGACGACCAGCTGCTGGCGGGCGGATGGAGCTTTCCCCCGTCTGCGGTCCGGGCGTATCTGAGCGCCGCCAGGAAGACCTCCGACCTGCACCCGTACTCGACCATCGTCCCCGGCGTCGACCTGCGCCCGCTGTTCGATGTCTACGTGCAGTCGTTCGCCTGGGAGAACGCCGGCTCGGACGCGCCCGCCCGCGAGGACGAGCGGCGGCAGTCAGCCGAGGTGTTCAGCGCGTCGGGGAACAGCGTGCTGATCGGCGGGGCGGGCACCGGCAAGTCGAGCCTGCTGCGGATGGCCGTGAGCGCGATGGTGTGGAGCTGGGAGGGGCTGGAGCCGACCGAGTCCGGCAGCGTGCCCATCCCGGTGCTGACGCGGGCGGTCGACCTGGTCGGCGACCGGCCGTTCCCTGAACTGGTCGCGCTCAGCGTCTCGGGCGACCCGGTGGTGGGGAGAATGCGATCGTGGCCCGCGGAGATGTTCGCGCGGGCGCCGTTCCCCGGGGCCCACTGGCTGATCCTGGTCGACGGCCTCGACGAGCTGATGAGCGGCCGCCGCCGCCGGGCGGTGCTGGCGAAGCTGGCTCGGGTTCACGACGAGAACCCCGGGCTTTTCCGGTTCGTGGTCGCCACCCGGCCGCTGCCTGACGACGAGACCGCGATACCGCCCGCCTGGCGGCCCCGGTGCTTCCAGCTGCTGTCCTTCGACGACAGGCAGTTCGAGGAGCTCGCCGAGCGATGGTTCCTGCAACTGGGACTGCCGGACCTGCCGGCCGCGGTCGAACGGTTCACCGCGCAGGTGCGGGGCAGCGAGCTGACCGGGATCGGCCACAATCCGCTGATGGCGACCATGCTCTGCCGGCTGTTCGCCGCTAACCCGGACGGGTCGCTGCCGATCGGCCGCAGCCGGATCTTCGACGCGTACGCGGAGCTGCTGTACGACCGCCAGTACAACGACGAACCGGGCGGTATGCGGTTCGAGATCGACGCCGCCCTGCGCCGGTTCGGGCACGACGCGCAGAGCATCGGCGACGTGCTGGCGCTGCTGCCGGAGATGATCGGAAGGCTGGCCTGGCGTCGGATGGCGGGCGAGACGCGGCCGACGGTGGAGCTGATGGGCGGCTGGCTGGCGGACGTCAGGCCGCGCATCCTGCCCGACTCCGACTGGCACAACCTCCTGCGCGAGCTGCTGCGCCGCAGCGGCGTCCTCCAGGAGCGGGCGGACGACTTCGTGTTCATCCACCAGACGATCGCCGAGCACCAGGCCGCCCGGTACGTGCTGGCCGACGACGCCCGCAGCGACGCTGCCTTCCGCGAGCTCTTCCGCGCCGCCTCCTGGCGGGATACCGCGTCCTCCGCCCGGTGGCAGCAGTCCTATGCGCGTTTCCTGGTCGTGGGCTGGACCGGGCGACCCGACCTGCCCAAGGCGCTGGACCGCGTGCTGGCCGGCGACGGCTGCGGCGGAGCGCAGTTCGTGGCCTCGCTGCGGCCCGATGGCATTGAGCTGCCGGGCGACCTCCATCGCAAGAGCCTCGACCGGCTGGCCGGCTTCGCGGTCGACCGCGGCCAGTCGGAGCAGGATCGGCGCGCGGCCGCGACGACCGTGCTGGCCAACAGCCATCCGCGCGGACAAGCGGTGCTGGCCCAGGTCATCCGCGGGCCGGCGTTCAGCCTCGAGTACCGCCGCTGGGCGCTCGAGGCCCTGGCCGACGCGCGCGAGGAGATCCCGGGCGGCACCGCCTCGCGGACCGCGGGAAGAGGCGTGCCGCTGGCCATGCTGTCGCTGGCCAGGTTCGACGATGCCGCCGGCCGGACGCTGATCGCCGACATCGCGGCCGACTCCAGCTGGCCGTCGGACGAGCGGGAGTGGGCGACCGAGGCGCTGCTCGACGTCGGCGACCCGCGCGGCCTGCCGACGCCGGACGCCGAGCCGGCGGCGCCCGCATCGCCCGCATCGCCCGCATCGCCCGCATCGCAGCGTTTCTCGCCCGGCGAGGGAGTGCGCCGCCGCCTGGCGCGGCTCGGGGCACAGCGCGGATCCGCCGTCAACCCGATACTCGAACCGCTGGTCAAGACGCTCCGCGCCCATTACCCCAAGGCGGACGTCCGCCTAGTGGAGCGGGCCTACGAGGTCGCCGCCTACTGGCACCGCGGTCAGACCCGCAGGAGCGGTGACCCGTACATCAGCCACCCGCTCGCGGTCGCCGCGATCCTGGCCGAGCTCGGCATGAGCGCCGAGACGATCTGCGCCGCCCTGCTGCACGACACCGTCGAGGACACCGGCTACACGCTGACCGAGATCCGGAGCGACTTCGGCGAGGACGTGGCCGCCCTCGTCGACGGCGTCACCAAGCTGGACAAGGTCAAGTACGGCGACTCGGCCGAGGCTGAGAGGGTCCGCAAGATGGTCGTGGCGATGTCCCGCGACATCCGGGTGCTGGTCATCAAGCTCGCCGACCGCCTCCACAACATGCGCACCGTGCGTTACCTGCCCCGCGACACGCAGGAGCGCGCGGCGCGGGAGACGCTCGAGATCTACGCCCCGCTCGCGCGGCGGCTGGGCATGAACACGGTCACCTGGGAGCTCGAGGACCTCGCGTTCGCGACCCTGTACCCGAAGCGCTACGACGAAATAGCACGACTCGTCGCCCAGCGGTCCCCGCGCCGTGAAGTGCTCTTGCGGGAGATGATCGAGGACCTCGCGACCGACCTGCGGGCGGAGCGGATCAAGGCGGCGATCACGGGCCGCCCCAAGCACTACTACTCGATTTACCAGAAGATGATCACGGAGAACATCGGCTTCGACGAGGTCTACGACCTGGTCGGCATCCGCGTCCTGGTCGACTCGGTCCGGGACTGCTACGCGGCGCTGGGCACGATCCACGCGCGCTGGAGCGCGGTACCCGGTCAGTTCGCCGACTACATCGCGATGCCGAGGGACAACGGGTACCAGTCGCTGCACACGACCGTCGTCGGCCCCGGCGGCAAGCCGGTCGAGCTCCAGATCCGCACCGAGGCCATGCACACCCGGGCCGAGCACGGTATCTCCGCTGGATACCGGCCCGAGGCCAAGGCGAGCCGGGACCCCGCCGAGATGGCCTGGCTCCGCCAGCTGGTCGACTGGCAGCGGGAGACCGAGGACCCGGCCCAGTTCCCCGACTCGCTCCGCTCCGACCTGGCCGGGGCCGAGGTCTACGTGTTCACCCCCCGCGGCGAGGTCATCGCGCTCCCGCGGGGCGCCACCCCGGTCGACTTCGCCTACGCGATCCACACCGACGTCGGGCACCGCACGATCGGCGCCCGGGTCAACGGCCGCCTGGTCGCGCTCGAGTCCACCCTCGACAACGGCGACACGGCCGAGATCTTCACCTCCAAGTCACCGGAGGCCGGCCCCGACCGGCGCTGGCTGGAATTCGTCAAGTCGGCCCGCGCCCGCAAGAAGATCCGCCAGTGGCTCGCCAACGAGCGCCGCGCCGGTGTCGAGGTCGAGGGCCTGGCCGAGGCCCAGGTGCGGCTCTCCCAGTGCTGTAACCCCGCGCCCGGAGCGGAGATCCGGGGCTTCGTCACCCGCGGCCGTGGCGTCTCGCTGCACCGGGCCGACTGCCCGAACGTGAAGCACGTGTCCGATACCCAGCCCGAGCGCATGGTCCCCGTGCACTGGACGACGAGCCTCCCCGATCCCCGCCACCCGGAGTGAGCTCGCGGCCAGCTTCGGCGGCGCGCCCCGCGGTCGCGGAGCCGGGTCAGGAAGCCGCCTGCAGCGCGTCCGTCAGCAGCGCGGCCAGCGCCTCGACCTGAACGTCGGACGACGAGGAGAGCTCCTCGTCCGACCCGTCGAGGGCCCGGGCGGCGAGCCCGGCCTTGCTGTCGATCAGCTCGGCGATCCGGGTGTCGATGGTCTGGGCGGCGATGATGCGCCAGGCGGTGACCGGCTCGGTCTGGCCGATCCGGTGGCTGCGGTCGATCGCCTGGGTCTGCTCGGCGTTGGTCCAGGACAGCTCGGACAGCACGATGTTGGACGCGACCTGCAGGTTCAGGCCGACCCCGGCCGCGGTCAGCGAGCACACGGCCACCGCGACCTCCGGGTCGTTCACGAACGCGTCGACGTTGGCCTGCCGGACCTTGGGCGTCTGGTCGCCCCGGATCGACGAGAACCGCACGCCCTGCCGGGCGAAGGCCTCCTCGGCGGCGTCCATCACGTCGATGTGCTTGGCGAAGAACACGACCTTGCCGGTGCTCCTGGCCAGCTGGGCCGCGTAGTCGGCGGCCAGCTCGGCCTTGGCCTGGCCGATGCGCCGCATCATCGTGAACACGTTCTCGCCCGATCTGGCGGCCGCCGCCTCCTTCAGCTCCGAGCGGGCCACCCGGAGGACCAGGTCGTGGTCGATGCCCTCGACGGCGGCGTCGGCGGGCCGGTGCGCGACCGCCGTCTCGTACCGCCGCACCATCCGGCGGGCGAGGTCCCGCTCGGCCGCCCGGATCGAGCGGCCGGCCGGACCGTCAAGCTCGACCGGGAGGTCGGCGATGCGGCGGGCGGGGATGTCGGCGGCCACGTCGAGCTTGCGCCTGCGGACCACCCCGAGGTCGATCACGCTCTGCCTCGCCGCCGGGTAGAAGGCCTGCTCGGCGGGGGTCAGGCCGGTCTCCTCGAGGGCGTCCGCGAGCTCGCCGAGGGGCTTGCTGTCGTCGATCCAGCCGAGGAACTGCCAGATCGCCCGGAAGTCGTCGATGTCGTTGATCAGCGGGGTCCCGGTCAGCGCCATCAGCAGCGGCCGCGCGGTCCGGGAGCGGATCCGGCTGGAGAGCGCGAGCACGTGCTGCGAGCGCTGCGAGCTCTCGTTCTTGATGAAGTGAGCCTCGTCCACGACCATGCCGCGGAAGCCGAAGTCGCCCAGCCAGCCCCGGTGCCGGTCGAGCACCTCGTAGTTCAGCACGACGATGTCGGCGAACCCGTCGACCGCCTCGCCGTCGCCCTGCACCACCGTGACCGGGCGGTGCGGCGTCCAGCGGGTCGCCTCCCGGGCCCAGTTGGTCTTGACCACGCTCGGCACGACCACCAGCAGCGGGTAGGCGTTGGCCGCCTCCGCCGCCAGCAGGGCCTCGGCCGTCTTGCCCAGACCCGGCTCGTCAGCCAGCAGGAACGTCCGGTGGCCGGCCGCGGCGGCGGCGACCACCTCGCCCTGATGCGGCATCAGCTCCAGGCCGGCCGGGGTGAACCGCGCGGTCGGGGCCGGCAGCGCCATGCACGCCGGGGCGCCGCCGCTGGCCTGCTCGAAGGACGTCAGCAGCGGCCCGAGCAGCTCCCACCCGGCCAGCCGGCGCGGACGGGACGCACGCTGCGGAACGGCCGAGAAATCGGGGGCGAGGAAAGGGTTCGCCAGCTGCCGGGAGATCACCGACTGCGGGACGACCCGCGTCGGCGGGCCACCCGAAGTGCTCGCGGCCTTGGCCGGCGCGGTCTGCTCGCGGGCCGGCTCGGCGCGAAGGTCGCGCGCCAGCTCGCGCTTGGGCGGCCGGGCGGCGTCGGAGACGCCGGAGTCCTCGGCCAGCAGGGCGAGCAGCCCGGAATCCTGGACGGCGGTCGCCGCGAGGATGGCGGCGATGCCGTCGAGGCGCTTGAGCTGCTCAGCCCGGTGGCTGCCGCTTCCCGCCGCCGCCAGCACGCGGGCGCGCTCTTCGCGCAGCAGCAGGGCAGCGCTCTGGAACTTGGCCCGCACGGCGGGCGTCACGCCGCGCCGGGCGGCCGCCTCCACCTCGCGCACGGTCCGGGAGAGGACCGAGAACACGTCGCCGCGCTGGCGGACGCTCTGCTGCTTCCGCGGGGCGGTACGGCGAGCGCCCTGCTGGCGCTGGCCTGGTCGAGCCACTAACTCCTCCTCTGCACTGCCGGGGCACGTGGCCGCGGCAGCATGCCGCTCAGTCCCGGGGAACGGGACGAGGAACGTCCCGGACCGAGGCCTGTAGCTTCGGACCCCCAGCCGATTTGCGGATCTCGAGGGATCAACGCAAATTCTCACGGCAAGGGTCTCACGCGGACCCGGAGCCGCCGACGGGGGGCTGGTGACCACGATACGGGAAAATGGCCGCCGGGCAACCCGTTCGGTCCTCGGGTGCCTTAGTCGTGACAACGCGTGCGCGGGCGGATAATTCCCGCCCGCCCCCGCCCGCGCCCTACGGCACGGTCACCCCCTGCAGCACGACGGGCCCGGGGACCGGGTCGAGCTCGGTGTCCTGCGCGACGCCGGGCGGGGTGATGGTGTCCATGACCTCGGGCACCGAGTCCGGGTTGAGCGCGCAGATGGGCGAGCTCCCGCCGGACGCGCAGACGCCGAGCGTGTACGCGCCCGGGGTCGGCGTGAACCCGATGGCCTGGTCCGCGCTGTAGCCGTCCTGGCCGGTGATCGCGACGGTGAACGTCCAGCCGGCCCCCGGGG
>Ga0335075_10001300_pt1 | contig 41321 bp, 31 predicted proteins | sample Lox_Sample_24_FD_206723 | JGI IMG/M metagenome (GOLD analysis project Ga0335075, IMG submission 206723) | Soil microbial communities from Loxahatchee National Wildlife Refuge, Florida, United States - Lox_Sample_2.4 | ecosystem: Environmental > Terrestrial > Soil > Wetlands | place: USA...
ACACCGTACATAGGTCTTAATTGACTTTATCAACCCCGAGCTTCGGATAGTGCCTGAATGCGTTAAAACGCACACGCAAATGCAGTGGGATAATTACCCGCAGCCACAAAGTCCAATATGTGTGGCCCACAGGCCGGCTCTTGATCCGCGGCATTTCCCGCTAGCCGAAAGCGGTCCAAAAAAGAGACGGCGGCCCTAGTTTTGGACCGCCGTCGATGATTCTGTAAAAACTGTGCGAAGGACTATTTGTCGGTCTTTTCGCGCGCTTACTTTTTTGGCTCAACCGGCGCGACCGGCGGAGCGTTCGTCGGCGTGCTGGCGGGCGGGACAGGCGGAGTTTGAGGATGATCACGCATCCCTTCCTTGAACTCGCGGATGCCCGTGCCCAGGCCGCGCATCAATTCAGGCAGCTTACGTCCGCCGAATAAAACGAGGACGATCAGCAGAATGATCAAAAGATGCATCGGACTTAATGCGTCCATATCGTGCCTCCAATAGCGGAACCACGGGCCTCACACGCGTCCAGCAACCCCGCTCCTAAGTTAGGCTACAGTATAACACGCTGATCGCCGACGCGACGCGTAACGTGCTCGCGGTCGAGGTATTCGAGCAGGGGGATGGCGTACTTGCGGGTGACCCCAGTAAGTTCTTTGAATGCAGGCACCGGCAAGGCGGGGCCTTTCTGCTTCTTGTAGCCGACGACCAGCTCGCGAAGCCGCAGCACCGCGCTTTTGTGAAACGCCAGATCTTCGGCGACTTTGATCAGCGTCTTTTCGCGCAGCAGAATCTGAAAAATCTTCTGCGCTCGCACGCGCTCGACCGGCAATTTTTCCAGGACAGAAGCGAAACTCGGAACCGCGAGGCCGGCGCGCTCGAATTCGCGCTCGATGATTTCCTTCGCGCGCGCTTCCTCTGGCGTAAGGGCAATTTCGCGTCCGGCGCGGCGCACCAGATCGCCCGAAATCGCGACGGCATTTGCTCGGATCGCGTCGTCGAGCGCCGCCTGGAACAAATCGGCGTCTGGATTGCCAACGCTGCCACGGAGGTCCTGTTTCGGGATGCCGGCCATCAGCGGATTGGCGCGATGAAATTGCTCGACTGCGCTCCGGATCGCGGCTGCGCACTCGGCGACTAGCTTGAAAGCAGAGATTTTTAGGGGCCGTTCGACGACAACGCGCAGTTGTTTCTTTCCTGCGAGCATGCTCGCCGCGGCGCGAATCTCCGCTTCGGTCCAGCCAGTGCGCGCGATGAGTTCGGAAACGGCCAAGGGCCGCGCAGACCGACTGAGTAGCGCTGCGAGAACGTCTTCACGGCTACCGGTTTCAAATGTCTTGAGAAAGGGAACCACGGCGGGATCGCTTCGGCGGTGCTTGGGCGCTTGCGCATCGAGAACCACGCCGCCGCCAATCGTGATGACAGGCGAAAACTGGCGCAGGATGAAGCGGTCGCCGGGCAGCAGCAACGTTTCGTCTTCGAGGCGCAATTGCGCCAGCGTCGATGCGCCGGGCCGAAGGGTTTCGCTTTCGAGCAGAACCATCTCGGAAATCGTTTCCGCGGTGCCCTGATGAAAGTGAACGCGAGACCGGTTCTTTAGCGGCTTCGCCGACTCGAGCAGACTGATGCGCGTGTCGATGCGGCGAGTCGGCTCGAAAATGCCGGGGGGCGCAAGCACCATGCCTCGTGCGACTTCGCCGTGCTCGACGCCCGCGAGATTTACGGCTGTGCGCTGGCCAGCGACGGCGCGATCGATCGCGCGTCCACCGGAATGGAGTCCGCGAACGCGCACGCGTTGCCGCGGCGGATAAATCTCCGCCTCATCCCCAATTTTCAGTGCGCCAGATACAAGCGTTCCGGTTACGACCGTTCCGAAGCCCTTCATCGCGAAGGAACGGTCAATCGGCAGTCGAAAATGGCCTGAAACATTCTTGGATGCGGCATCGCGCGCGAGATCGAGCAAAGAGGCCTTCAACGCATCGAGGCCGGCACCGGTCCTGGCGCTTACCGGCACAATCGGAGCGGCCTCGAGGAACGACCCGCGCACAAATTCTTCGATTTCGAGCCGCACGAGGCCGAGTACATCGGCATCGACCAGATCGGACTTTGTAATCGCCACGAGCCCGCGCGGGATGCCAAGCAGGCGGCAAATATCGAAGTGCTCGCGCGTTTGCGGCTTGACGGATTCGTCGGCGGCAATTACCAGGAGGACCAGATCGATCCCGCCGACGCCTGCGAGCATGTTGCGGACGAACCGTTCGTGGCCGGGGACATCAACGAAACCAAATCGGACGCCGTCCCCTTCGAGAAAGGCAAAGCCGAGATCGATGGTGATCCCCCGGCGCTTTTCCTCTTCGAGCCGGTCGGGATTCGTGCCCGTAAGCGCTTCGATCAGAGACGATTTGCCGTGATCGATATGGCCGGCGGTGCCAACGATGACGTACTTGGGTTCCATGCCGGTTCGCATGCTAATGGACCCGCCGGCGACGGTCAAACATGCAGAGGAAGCAGAGGAGGCAAAGGAAGAAGGAAGCAGAAGACGTGGAGGAAAGAACTGTGCCGCGGGCATGCAGGATAAAGTCGCCCCTCACCGGACTGGAGCGTTATGGGAGTTTCGCCGTTTTGGCCGGTTTTTCTCCGCGTTGCCTCGTCTATTTTTCTTGTTTCCTGTCCTCGTTGGCGGAATCGAATCAGGGTTGAAATAGGGCACCGAGGGTACTAATATAGGCTTGTTATAGGACTGGATTTGTCCTGTTTTTACCTCTGCTAACCTGAGGGGATTGAGGGCAGGGTAAGGCGTCCAGATTCAGGACAATCGAAACGCAATTATGGTCAGACTGAGCAAACTAACCGACTACGGAATGGTGTTGATGAGCTGCTTTGCGCGGAGCCCGGCGGGAGCATTGCGGACTGCGCGTGATCTGGCGGCGGAATCGCACCTGCCGTTGCCAACCGTGAGCAAGGTGTTGAAGGAGCTGCTACAGAGCAAGTTGCTGGTATCGAGGCGCGGCATCCAGGGCGGCTACTCGCTGGCGCGGACGCCGCAGGAAATCTCGCTGGTCGACATCATAACGGCGCTGGAGGGTCCAGTAGCGCTGACCGAGTGCAGCACGGATGTGACCGGCCTGTGCGACGTGGAAGCGTGCTGCGCAATCAAAAAAAATCAGCAGGTGATCAACGAGGCCATTCGAGGAGTTCTGGCCAAGTTGGTGTTGTCGGACTTGATCGAGCCCCTTGGGCTGACGGCCATCCAGGGCCTGAGCGGGGGTCCCAGCCAGATAACGGGGAGAGTTCAATGAGCAGTAATACCGACGCGATTCGCGATTTCGCGCAGCAGGAATACAAGTGGGGATTCGTCACGGAGGTCGAGGAAGACCGCGTCCCCAAGGGCCTGAACGAGGACACGATCCGTCTGATCTCGGCGAAAAAGCATGAACCGGAGTTCATGCTCGACTGGCGGCTGCGGGCGTACCGGCATTGGGCGTCGCTGGAAAAGGCGCAAGCCGAACCGAAATGGGCGAACGTGAAATATCCGCCGATCGATTATCAGGAGATCGTGTATTACTCGGCACCAAAGAGAAAGCCGGACCTGAAAAATTTGGACGAAGTCGATCCGGAAATTTTGCGGACATACGAAAAGCTGGGGATTCCGCTGGAAGAACAGAAGCGGCTGGCTGGCGTTGCGGTAGACGCGGTTTTCGACAGTGTATCCGTGGCAACCACGTTCAAAGAAAAACTCGCCGAAATTGGCGTGATCTTCTGCCCGTTCTCGGAAGCGGTGCAGAACCATCCGGAGCTCGTGCAAAAGTATCTCGGGTCTGTTGTGCCCTACAGCGACAATTTTTTCGCGGCGCTGAATGCTGCGGTGTTCACCGACGGCTCTTTCGTTTACGTTCCGAAGGGCGTGCGGTGTCCGCTGGAGCTTTCGACGTATTTCCGCATCAACGCCGCCTCCACCGGCCAATTCGAGCGCACGTTGATCATTGCAGACGAGGGTGCCTATGTCAGCTATCTCGAAGGCTGTACGGCGCCGATTCGCGACGAGAATCAGTTGCACGCGGCCGTGGTTGAACTGGTGGCATTGGACAATGCGCAAATCAAGTACTCGACAGTCCAGAACTGGTATCCGGGCGATAAGGAAGGCCGCGGCGGGATCTATAACTTCGTGACCAAGCGCGGCAAGTGCGCTGGCGTCAACTCAAAGATTTCCTGGACGCAGGTCGAAACCGGTTCAGCGATCACATGGAAGTATCCGAGCTGCATTTTACAGGGCGACAACTCGGTGGGCGAATTCTATTCCGTAGCTCTGACGAACAATCGCCAGCAGGCTGACACCGGCACGAAAATGATCCACATCGGCAACAACACGCGAAGCACGGTCGTCTCCAAGGGAATTTCGGCAGGTTTCGGCCAGAACACTTATCGCGGGCAGGTGAAGATCCTGAAGAACGCGAAGGGAGCGCGTAATTACACGCAGTGCGACTCGCTTCTGATCGGCGACAAGTGCGGCGCTCATACGTTTCCGTACATCGAAGTGCGGAATTCGACGGCGCGCATGGAGCACGAAGCGTCCACGTCGAAAATCGGCGAAGACCAGCTCTTTTACCTGCGACAACGCGGGCTCAAGGCCGAGGATGCGGTGTCAATGATCGTCAACGGATTCTGCAAGCGAGTGTTCCGCGAGCTGCCGATGGAATTCGCGGTCGAAGCGCAAAAACTGCTGAGCGTCAGCCTGGAAGGAAGCGTCGGATGAAGGGCGCTCCCGGCAACACAAGTTCAAATTCAGGGAGCAAAGGATGAGGCTACTCGAAATCAAGAATCTGCACGCCGAAGTGGACGGCCACGAAATCCTCCGCGGCGTGAACCTGACTGTAAATCCGGGCGAAGTACATTCGATCATGGGGCCGAACGGCTCCGGCAAGAGCACGCTGGCGCAGGTGCTGTCGCGGCACGAGACGTACAACGTCACGGCCGGCGAGATTCTCTTCAATGGCAAAGATCTGCTCGCGATGAAGCCCGAAGAAGCCGCGTGCGAAGGCGTATTCATGGCTTTTCAGTATCCGGTGGAGATTCCCGGCATCGGCAACACGTATTTCCTGCGTTCCGCGCTAAACGCGATCCGCAAATATCGCGGTCAGGATGAAATGGACGCGATGGATTTTCTGCCGATGTTCCGCGAGAAGCTGAAGCTGCTCGAAATGGACGAGAAGCTGATGAATCGCTCGCTGAACGAGGGTTTTTCAGGCGGCGAAAAAAAGCGCAACGAAATTCTGCAGATGGCCGTTCTCGAACCCAAGCTGGCAATCCTTGACGAGACCGACTCGGGCCTCGACATCGATGCCCTGCGAATCGTGGCGAACGGGGTCAACGCGATGCGCAGTCCCGACCGCTCGTTTATCGTCGTGACGCACTATCAGCGCCTGCTCAACTATATCGTTCCCGACTTCGTCCACGTCCTGGTTGATGGCCGCATTGTTCGCTCGGGCGGGCCGAAACTGGCTCTCGAACTCGAGGAAAAGGGATATGGCGCGATCGACCTCGCGCAAAGCGTCGCGCAGGCCTAGCACGGTTTGCACGCACATCAGGGGAAGCAATCTCGTGACTTCGGCGGCACAAACTCAGACTCGACAGCTCGAACGCTACCTTGAAAGCTTCGCCGAATTCCGCAAGCGAGCGGCCGGTCACGGGTTGCCGTGGCTGCGGGCGCTGCGCGAGAATGCGCTGGAGCGGTTCTGCCAAGCCGGTTTCCCGACGACACGCGACGAGGACTGGCGCTTCACGAACATTTCAGCGATCGCAGAAACGCCGTTTGAGTTTTCGAGCGAGCAGGTGGTTCGACTGTCTCCTCGCGACTTGGATCCGTGGCGGATGGACGCCGCCGCTTGCCAGTTCGTGTTCGTAAACGGCCGCTTCTCCCCCGAGCTTTCAACCTTGGCGAAGCATGCTGCCGGCGTTCACGTCAGCAGTCTCGCCAAACAAATTGCAGAGAAGCCGGCTGAAATCGACCATCAGCTCGGCGCGTACTTGAACACCGAACGTGACGCGTTTTGCGCGCTGAATACGGCGTTCGCGGAAGATGGCGCCTACATCCACATCGCTCGTGGCGCGGTTCTCTCCGCGCCAATTCATCTGCTTTTCATTTCCGCTGGAGCCGGCGCGCCGCTGATGACGCACCCGCGCAACCTGATCGTCGCGGAAGAGGGAAGCCAGGCTGCGATTATCGAGGACTACGTTTCGCTCAACAACGGCAGTGGCGCTGCACTGTCCAATACGGCGACGGAACTCGTCGCTCGCGACAATGCCGTCGTTTCACACTATTTGATTGAACGTGAGGACACTCGATCGTTCAATGTTTCTACGCTGCGCATCCAGCAGGGACGCAGCGCGAACGTCGCATCGCACTCGCTGCTGATCGGTGGCGCGATTGTGCGCAACAACGTTCATCCTGTGCTGGCCGGCGAGGGTGGCGAATGCCTGATCAATGGTCTCTTCATCGGCAATGGCCGCCAGCATCTGGATAATTACATGTATGTGGAGCACGCCAAACCGCACTGCGGCAGCCGCCAGTTCTACAACGGCATTCTCGACGGCCACGCGCATGGAGTATTCCACGGGCGAATCATCGTCCACAAAGACGCACAGAAGACGGACGCCAAGCAGACGAATCGCAACTTACTGCTGTCCGACGACGCGCAGATCGACACCAAGCCGCAGCTCGAGATTTATGCCGACGATGTGAAGTGCACGCACGGCGCGACGATCGGACAGATCGAGGAAGGCGCGCTGTTTTATCTGCGCTCGCGCGGAATCGACGAAATTTCCGCGCGCAAGCTGCTGCTTCTCGCATTTGCAAGCGAATGTCTCGACCGCATGAAGGAAGAACCCGCCCGGGCGTTCGCCGAAAAACTGATCAACGATTGCCTGTTCGACGTGTCCAAGCCACACGACATCGCTGCGCCGGCCCTCGGCACCGACCGCGGCAGGCAGTGGGAGGAGGCCGGATGAGTTCCGTAGCTAAGCAGCAAACCAGCCAGTCCTCCTGCCAGGAGGAACACACGCCACGTTTCGACGTCGAGCGCATTCGGCGGGATTTTCCCATCCTGCATCATCCGGTTCGCGGGAAAAGGCTCGTTTACCTCGATAACGCGGCCACTTCGCAGAAGCCGCAGGTGGTGATCGACGCCATACGCACCTATTACGAGCGCGACAACGCCAACATTCATCGCGGCGTGCATTTCCTCTCCGAACGCGCGACGGAAGAATACGAACGCGCCCGGAGCACGATCCAGCATTTCGTCAACGCCGCGGATTCGAAGGAAGTGATCTTCACGCGCGGCACGACGGAATCGATCAACCTGGTCGCGCAGACGTATGGACGGAAGCACGTCGGCGCGGGCGATGAAGTGCTGGTCACCGCGATGGAGCACCATTCGAACATCGTTCCCTGGCAGCTGCTGTGCGAAGAAAAGAATGCAAAGCTGCGCGTCGCTCCGATCGACGATCGCGGCGAACTGCTCGTCGGTGAATTCGAGAAACTCCTGGGCCCGAGCACGAAATTGGTCGCTCTGCCGCACGTCTCGAACGCGCTCGGCACAGTCAATCCCGTCGCTGAGCTGATCGAAATGGCGCACGGGTGGAACGCGCCCGTGCTGGTGGACGGCGCTCAGGCCGCGCCGCACATCCAGATCGATGTCCAAGCGCTCGACTGCGATTTTTACGCTTTTTCGGGGCACAAGGTTTACGGACCGACCGGGATCGGCATTCTGTATGGCAAGGCCGCGGTTCTCGATGCGATGCCTCCGTATCAGGGCGGCGGCGACATGATCAGCTCGGTGACGTTCGAAAAAACCACGTACAACAAGCTCCCCTACAAATTCGAAGCGGGCACGCCGAATGTCTGCGGGGCGATTGGCTTGGGTGCAGCGCTCGATTACGTGAACAGGCTTGGGGTCGCGAAGATCGCGGCGTACGAGGAGGAAGTACTCACCTATGCAATGGGAGCGGTTTCCGCTCTGCCGGATGTCACCGTAATCGGGACAGCTCCGCACAAAGCGGGTGTTGTCTCATTCGTGATGGACGGAATCCATCCACACGATATCGGCACAATTCTCGATCAGGAAGGAATTGCTGTTCGTACCGGCCATCATTGCGCACAGCCGGTGATGCAGCGTTTCAACGTGCCCGCCACCGTACGCGCGTCATTCGCGGTTTACAACACGAGAGAGGAAGTCGACGCACTGGCGGCCGGAATCCGCAAAGTGCGGGAGGTTTTTGCCTGATGTCGGATTTGCGCGACCTGTATCAGGAACTGATCCTCGAGCACAGCAAGGCACCCCGCAATTTCCGGGCGTTGCCCGACGCGAGCCTGCACGCCGAGGGTTACAACCCTCTTTGCGGCGATCACTTCACCGTGTATTTGCAAATGGACGGCGACTCGATCCGCGATGTGGCGTTCCAGGGCAGCGGCTGTGCAATCTCGAAAGCGTCCGCATCGATGATGACGCAAACCGTCAAGGGCAAGACGAAACCCGAAGCCGAAGAACTGTTCCATCGCTTTCACGAAATGGTCACGAACCAACCGGGCGCGGGAGGCGGCAATAGCGCGAACAGCGCCTCGAAAGAGGACAAGCTAGGCAAGCTGGCTGTGTTTGCCGGAGTCCGCGATTACCCTGTGCGTGTGAAGTGCGCGACGCTCGCCTGGCACACGCTGCATGCTGCGCTCGAAGGCGCGCAACAGCCAGTGTCGACGGAATAGGTTTATGGCGAACGAAATCATCACGCTGAAACGGGACTGCGCTGTGATCGCAATTCCGAGTGGAATTTCCGAAACCCTGCTCGGCGGATCGACTGCCCGCATCGTGCAGTCGCTGGGCACGAGCTATACCGTCGTCAGCGGCTGCGGGTCGATGTACCGCGTCGACGCCGCTGATGCCGATGCTCTGGGAATCCAAACGCCCGCGCCAGCAAGCCAGGTACAAACTACAGAATCGGCGCTCAGTGACTTCACCGAAAAGCTGGTTGAAGGCCAATTGCGCACTGTCTTCGATCCCGAGATTCCGGTCAACATCGTCGATCTCGGCCTGATTTACGCCTGCGACATCACGGCGCTGGAAGACGGCCAGCACAAGATCGACGTGAAAATGTCGATGACAGCGCCCGGTTGTGGGATGGGCAACGTTCTGAAGGCCGATGTCGAGGCTAAGCTCTCCCGCTTACCAACGGTGAAAGAAGTTCACGTCGAAGTCGTTCTCGATCCTCCGTGGAACCCGGCGCGCATGTCTGAAGCGGCCAAACTCCAACTTGGGTTTGATCTGGATTACGGCGAGTCGGAACCCGCGTTTCCGGTCTACCCGCAGCGCAGGTAGCCGCAGCTATAGGACCTTCCTGATCCACTGCCGTTCGGCCGCGCAAACGGCAAACTATCGCGTCGCGCATGCTAGACTTCGGTTCATGAACGAATTTCTTACTGTAGCGATTGAAGCAGCAACACAAGCGGGGGCGGCGCTGCGCACAGAATTCGAGCGTCCCAAGAAAATCTCGTACAAAGGTGAAGTCGATCTCGTTACCGAATCGGATAAACATTCGGAATCGATCATCGTTTCCAAACTACGCGAGCGCTTTCCGGATCACGCGATCGTCGCCGAAGAAGGTTCGCGAGGAGCTGCCGCTGCGGCGAAGTATTGCTGGCACGTCGATCCGCTCGATGGCACAACCAATTTCGCCCACTCGTATCCATGTTTTGCCGTCTCGATTGGCCTGCTCGAAGCCGGTGAACCGCTCGCCGGGGTTGTGCTGAATCCGATCGCAAACGAACTCTTCACGGCCGCTCACGGTGAAGGTGCGTACCTGAACGGCAACCGGATCCAGGTTTCTTCCGTTGAGAAGCTGGCAACGAGCCTTGTCGCAACCGGGTTCCCCACACACCAGCGCGCGAACAATCGCAATATTTATTATTACTGGGAGTTCACTATGCGCTCGCACGGAGTACGGCGCGATGGCTCGGCAGCGCTCGACCTGTGCTCCGTTGCATGCGGGCGATTCGAGGGATTTTGGGAATTTGGCCTGAATTCGTGGGACACCGCAGCCGGAATGCTGATTGTTCAGGAAGCGGGTGGCAGGATCACCAGTCTGGACGGCGCGCCCTATCAGCCAGGCGCGCGCAGCATTCTCGCTTCAAACGCGCGCGTTCACGATGAGATGCGCGATGTAGCCGCCTCAATTGCCGGGGGAGCGGCTCGGTCCCTGCCGTAGCTCGACGCCCGTTCAACCCGCTCGCACTGTCAAACCGGCAACCTGGCCGACCTGTTGCGGAAAGCAGCCGTTCAGGGCTGCTTCGTGCCGGAGCCCGACGGGCTTGCCGAAGCCTTCACCGGGTACGTCTGGTCGTAGAGCTTGACGATGTCCTCAGTGATGTTGATGGCGGGCGCGTTGTAGATCACAGGAGTTTGCTGCGACGAAGTGTCGATGATCACAGCGTAACCGTTCTGACGCGAATATTTGTCGAGCACTGTCATCAGTTTGCGCCCAAGCTGATTGATCAGATCGTCGTTTGCGTCTTGATAGTCGGCTTGCGCTTCCTGCTGCTTCCGCTGCGCCTCGCGCTGGAGCCTCTGGCCCTCATCGGCCAGACGGTACTTCTCGGCATCGGAAAGCGTGTTCGCCGCGGTCTGCAGCCGAGTCTGAATATCCTGAATCTGCTTCTGCAGATTCTGGAGTTCCTGCTGCCGCGGAGCGAACTTCGCTTGCAGTTCGCTCGCGTCCTGCTTTCCTTCCTGGGTGCTCTGAATTGCGACCGACATGTTCAGCACGCCGATTTTAGTGGGCGCCGGATCGCTGCTCCGTGCTCCGGCTCCGGTCTGCGCCCATCCCGCTGGTGCGACCATGACCGCTGCCAGAGCTGCGATTGCCAGATGATTCCTCATGATGCTTGACTCCTTGTCAGAAATTCGGTTAATCGCGAACCGCGAATTATAGCCGCTACGTGGAAAACGGGTCAATCTGAATCCGGTCGCTCAAGACAATCGCAGTTCTGCGTTGCCCCCACACGTTCGCTTGCCTACATCGGATGCGGAACGTACCCGGCAAGGTTGGCCCCGCCCGACCACGCGGTGCGTCACGGCAAGGGGACCAGCAGGACTCGATTGTTCTTATTATCCGTTAGGACAGCGAAATTCAGCTTCGGATCAACCGCAATCGAAAACTGAGTTGACCCGCCAAGGCCGAGAATGTCACGCACTTGCGGCGTCGAGCATCCCATCGCTATGCCGGGCGGGCAAACATAATCGATAATCGACATCGTTGAGCTTGCGGAGTTTGCCGTAACGAGCGTGCTCGTCTGGTAGTTATAGTCGAGCGCCGTGGGATTCATTCCGACCTGCGAGAACGTTGCAAGGCCCGAAATCGGATCGACGAACCCAACGTTGTTCTGCAGGCTGTTGGCGGCGACAAAAACCTGGTTCACCGGATCGAAAATGATCCCAGTTGGCAGATTGAATCCTGATGGCCTCGCGATTTGACCCGGCTGTTGGAGGTTGTATACGTCCACCGTGTTGGTGCTTCCCAGGGCCGCTCCAACGGCGATGCCGAGATATTCGTTGTATGGATCAACCGCAACAGCCTGCGGCGTTGCGTCAAGACCGGAGATTGTGCCCGCCGAAGTCGCAGCCGATGGAAACCCTGTGGTGGGCAAGGTGAACTCAGAGAGCCAGCCTTCGGGGAGACCGGTGATGGTGCTCGTCACAGTTTGGCCCGTTATATAAGCGATTCCCGTGTCGAGATTCAACCCCACGCCCATGACGTTCGTACAACCAGGACACGCTAACGGGAAAGATGCCGGCGGATTCGTCTCCGTCAGATCGACGACGCTGGCGTCTCCGCTCTGAGAGTTCGCTGTGATAGCCATGCCAAGAAGTGGGTCGACAGCGATGCCTTCCGGCGCTGTACCCACGGAAAATGCCGGTCCAACCGTCCCGATGGCCCCAGCGTTCACACACGTAGAACCATTGGAATTCGCTGTTAGGGCGACGATCGAAACCGTGTTGTCGCCGTTGTTGGTGACGGCGGCAACGTCGCAATTCGTGTCGATCGCAACGCCAAAAGGCTGCGCGCCAACCGGAACAGATTGCACCACCGTCAAATCCTCAATGTTCGAGATTGCGGATTGGCCCGGGTTCTGCACGTACACGGAGTAGCGTCGCGGAGAAGCCAGCATCGTGGCCGGAACAGTAGCCACAATTTGGCGGCCGCTTGCAGACAATGTGGAAGGCACTGCCGTGCCGTCGAGAAAGACTTGCGCCCCGGCAGCGAACCCACCGCCGTTAACAGTCAGCGCTAGAGGACTCGATGATACGTAGCCGATTTCCGGCGCCGATAGTGTGATTTGTGGGACGGCTGGCGATGCCGTTGAAAGCAGAGGGCCTAGCGAAAGGACCGAAACCGTTCCGTCCGTTTGATTCGCGACCAGCGCCTCATTCGTCACCGGATCAACGGCGACGGCATCCGGGCCGTTGCCGACCGAGACGTTCTCGATCACGAGATGATTTTGGAGATCGAGAATGGCCGCCGTGCTCGCGTTGTGGTTCACGGCCACGCCGATATTCGGCAGTGCGCTGACTGCTGCCCCCACGTAGCCGGGCTCGTTCACATTGATATTCTGGTTGGTGAACGGAATGTTGCTGACCGTTTGGTCGAGCAAACTGAATGTCGTGAAGTTGCCCGCAGTAGGTGTGGTGATCAGTACCTCGTGCGTTTCGGGATTCACGCCCACGCCCTGCACCTCTGAACTGAGCGACAGGCTGCCAAACGGGTTCGGGCTGCGCCCAGGGTCAGCGCCAGATGGGTCGCGGCCAAGATCGACTAGATTGACGATCGGTATTCCGCCGCTGCCCGCCGTCACGATCGCCCAGTTCAAGCGGGGATCGATTGCGACCTGCGGAGTGGGCCCCGTCCCATAATTCGCTACGCCTCCCTCGAGCGTTCCACCAATCTGGTTAGCAACAATTACCGGCGCTCCGGTCGCAACGCTGATGATCGTCGCCACATTCGTCGACGAAATCGCCACGATTCCGTGATGTGTGGCGGGATTGATCCCAATCGAGTAGTACTGTGGCGCGGACAAGTTCGGCTGCGGCGCAGGGAGCGGCGGAAGCGTGAAAGTCGATGTAACCGCGTCCGTCGTCAGGTCGACTGTCGAGAGTGTATTGTCGCCGCTATTTACCACGACCGCGACGTTATGCAGCGGAGCCGGCATGGCGTCGTCGACGGCTACACCGGTCGGGGCATTGCCGACAGCGACGGTACTGACCACCGCGTTTGTCGCGAGATTGATGATCGACACGGAATTCGCGCCCGTATTGGCGACAACGGCGAGGCCATCTGCTTCGTCAACCGCAATCGCTGAAGGATTGCTGCCGACCCCAATCGTAGCAGTAGGCGAACTGAGCAGCGAGCCAGCCGCGGGCGTGACTGCTATATTCGCAAACGAGGTAGACGGCGCACCCGCAGCGAGCCCGCTGTTCTGGACCACCATCGGGTACAGGCCGGGCGTTGAGAGCACGCCGGCGGGAATCCCTGCCGCGATTTGGCGGCTGCTGGTGAACGTCAAAGCCAGCGGTGTGCCCGGAGTTGCCGTACCCGGGAATCCGTCAAAAGTAGCCGCGGTCGCCGGTTGCGAAAAATATCCGCCGGTTAGATTCACGCTGAAAGCCGCAGGCGTGGTAATTACACTGTCGGGCGAAGATGCGACCACCGACGGCCGTTCGGCCGAGACGGTAAGCGTGGCAGCCCCGCTCAGATCTCCATTCTGCCGCTCAACGACGACAGGCAAGGCGGCAGCTTGCGTCAGCAACGAGGCCGGGATTGTCGCGCGTATCAAAGTCGTGCTGATCCATGTCGCAGGAATTGGCGTGTTGTTGACGAGAATCGCGCTAGTTGAAAGGAGATTGCTGCCTTTCACGTAGATGTCCTGCTGCGCCGAACCCTGCTGGGCCGCGGCGGGCTGAATCGATGCGATCGTCGGGTCCGCGCTGCTCGAGATCGTGATCGTTGTCGTCGCGGATTGGGACGGATCGGCCGAGGAAGTAGCCGTTATCGTCGCCGAAGTGCTCGAGGTCATCGTTGGCGCCGTAAACGTCGCGCAAGTCTCGCTTGCCGTCAGAGTAAGGGGAGGGCCTAGAGGCGGTTGGCACATCGGCCCGCCAGCGACGATTGTTCCTACCTCGGTGTTTCCTCCGGCAATATTCGAGACGGCCCAGGTAACAGCCGTATTGGAACTACCTGTAACGTCGGCGACGATCGCATATTGCTCGCCGTTCGCGATTGTGGCCGACGTGGGAATCATCTGAATCCGAATGCCAGAGTCGATCTTCACGTAGATCGCGCCGAAGACGGTCAAGTCAGTTGTGCTAGATGCGATTATTTCGAAAGGATTGGTTTGAGGCAGGGTGGCTGGAGCCCTGTAGACGCCGTCTTGCGTGAGCAAGCCGTACCCGCTCAAGCTCTGAGAGCTGTTCGTTGTCGTGACGCCGGGAATAGGAGTGCAAACGGTAGGCGCCGTGAGTGGGCTGGTCGGTGGCACGGGCATGCATATCTGCCAGTAAACAGTGGTGGTCGAAATGCCCGTCACTGTGGCACTGAGGGTAGCCGTGTCGTTTTCGAACACCGTCACGGGAGCTGATGGCGATCCCCCGACAGTCGGCGCCTGACCTGCCGCTGAGATCGTGATCGCCGCAGTCGTGCTGTTGCCGCCGCATCCAGAAACGGCCAACACAAGCGGTACCAGAGCAAAAAGCACGAGGGCGACAAATCGCGTCCGATTTGTAGCGGCGTCCGTTCTCCGCTCACATGGCTTTGGGCACAGTCCCTCGTGAACCCCTTGCGTGCCGCTCTGATTCTTATGGCGCCTCTCGCGTCGCGCTGTGGCTGCAGCTCCGTGTGTGTTCTTCGTTCGCATTGATCTGTTATTCTCGCAATCAGCGCCGGCTCCCCGGCTTCGCTGTCCAACGAATGACCTCAACGCTCCTAGAACGTCCGGCTGACCGTAAATCGAAATACGCTCTTCTCCTCGATCAGCGATGACGGAAGTTTCAACTGCTGCAAGCGCAAGTACTGCTCGAGTTCAGGAACGATCTGCGTCTGCAGCACGCCATACGGCAATGCCGATTTCTGAGAATCGCTTAGATAGTAGGCACCGGGCAGAGCAGTATTGCTCGCGTCGGTGATCAGCGGTCCTTCGATCGTGTTGTTAAGCCGCGCATAGTTGTACGCCCAATAGAAGCGGAACGGTGCCTGGATGATGGGTAATTGAAGATCGAGCTCCAGGCCCGCCGAACCATGTGGCGCAAAATTCGTTCCCGAGATAATCGGCAAACGACTGCTGATTCGCAGGTTCGGGAAATCCGGATTCGGATACTCCTGTTGCAACGTCGTCACAGCTGAAGGATCCAGCGAGAGCTGGTTTTGCCATAGGATTCCATCCACTCCGATGTCGTTGAAAATCGACATACCGACGTAGGCGTTTCCTTGCTGGTAAATGGGGATGCGGTATTCCATATTCGCGTACGCTTGCGAGTCACCGCCCGGCCGTGTGGGCACGTATTGCAACGTCGGGACGTCGATCAGTACGTTGGTTGGCTGCCCGTTGCTCCCCAGCTTCGTCGGATCGGTATACGTGATTGGCGCGGTGCCAAGGTTCGGGATGGCGACGAACGGCGAAATCGTGAACGCCTCGAAACCGCGAATGTCGTATTCGCCCCCCATATAGAATTTGTTGTAGGGCGGCGCGTTCTTGCCCCCGTAACCCGAGATGGTCGCTCCCTGAAAGTGCAATGCGATAACGTTTCGCTTGTGGTAGGTCGGGCGGAAATGGCTGATCGTGAAGATTTCTTCTGTCGAGTTAACGTTACCCTGCAACGGACCGCCCTCAAATCTCTCACTTAGCGAATAACTCGTGCCGTGGGTCGGATTGATCGGGCTGTCCACCCGGTTGTACGTGAGGCTCGGCATCACGTAGCTTTCGCGAATCCCGTCCAATGCCGATGGACCAGCCAGACTGCGGAACTGTGTGTACTCGAACAGCAGTTGCGCGGACTGGCTGAACGCCGTGATGTTTGTGGTCGACCACCCGTATGTCAGCCCCAAACGCGCGAACGAAAACTTTCGCATGGGATAGCTGGCGAAAGCCGTAAAGCCTTTCGTGGCGTTTGAGTAGTTTTCCTGCAGGGCGGGATTGATCGCCACTTCGGTTCCAAGAAGCAACCCTGTTTCACGCGCGGTGTTGTAGTTGAATTCGTTGTCGTAAATCGTGAACCCGCTCGAAATCGGCCTGTCGAAGAGGTAGGGCTCCGTGAAGCCGAACAGAATGCTCTTCTGAATGTCCCCGACCTGCGCGGACACTGTGAGCGTTTCTCCCAGGCCGAGAAAATTGTTCGTCTGATAGGAAAGGCCCACGAAGCTTCCGGCCAGGCCGCTGACGCCGCCAGAGAAGCTGATCGATTGTTTCTGCTTTTCCTTCAATTTGACGAGAATATCCACGGATCCCGTTTTAGTGTTGCGCTTCAATTCGGCGTCTTCGGGCTTGATCTTGTCGAAATAGTTCAGCTGATTGAGCCTCAGAATGCTGAGATCCCAATAGCGCTGGTTGAAGACCTGCCCCTCATCGAGGAGCAGCTCGCGTCGAATCACCTTGTCGCGTGTGGTCGTGTTGCCTTCGAAATTGATGCGCCGCACATAGTATTGCTTTTCCTGATCCATCACCAAGGTCAGATTGACGACTTTCTTCGTATCGTCGATATCGAAACGGGGATCGGGAGTGAAATCGATGTAGCCGTATTCACCGTACAGGTCCTTGTAGCTCTTGAACGAATCGCGCAGCTTCTTCGTCGAAAAAATGTCGCCCGATTTCATGGGGAAAATAGTGGCCAGAACTTTCAGGCTGAAAACGAGGCCTTCGTCCGGATCAGCGGTGCGAAAGTTGAGCGTACCCATGTGGTACTGTTGGCCTTCGTCGATCGTAAGCGTGATGTTGGTCGCCTTCTCGTGCTTCGCGCCAATGAACGGCCACGGGCCCGGGATCCCTCCCTTATTAACGTCGACCGTTTTTGTGCTGGTCACGTTCACGTCCGTCCGGAAGTACCCGTTGTCCTGGTACAGACCCATGATGCCGACACCGATGTCTTCGTCCAGCTTGGGCCGGTCAAACGTCTTCGGCATGATCGGAATGTAAGTGAAATAAAGCGGAATGGCGTAAGGCCGGTCGTTGCGCATCGTGCGAATGATGCGCTTATCGGAGAAGGCCTTATTTCCCTTGATTGTGATGGTCCCCACCTTCACCGTCGGGCCTTCGTCGATGTGGAAGACCAGCTTGACCGCTTCGCTTGCGGGAATCTTCTCGTATGTTGGCTTCACCGTCGCAAACTGGCGCCCATGCGCGGCCAGTAGTTCCTTGATCACCACGGCCGCGCGCGTCACTTTGGTGGGATCGAACTGGCTTTCGACCGTCAGATCGACTTTCTTATCTTTATAAGCATCCAAAATATCGGATTCCGTGATGGTCTTGAGCCCGCCGCAGCCCGTGCCGGCACCCTCGCAATACTCGATGCGGCGAATAATCGGACGCTCCGTGACGTAGAAAATCACGATTTTGGCGTTCGGATTATTAGGGGAATCTTCGACTACCAGGCGGATGTCGTCGAAAAACTGCGAGTTCCACAGCGCCTCGAAATCGCGGCGCAGCGCGTCGGGATCATAGGGATCGCCTGGTCGCGACGTGATGCGGCCACGCAGCGTGTCCGTCGCAACGCGCCGATTGCCGACAAATTCGATGCGCGCGATTACGGACTGGTTTGTGGCGCTCGCTTGAGGTTCTTGAGCCCACACCGTTTGAGCTGCGAAAAGCAAACATACCGTCGCGAAAAGCTCGATCAGACGCAGAACTATTTTCCTGCCGGCGGCCATGGTTGGACTCAAGGCCGCAGTATTCCGCCCAAGATTTCTTGCTCCCCGCCGGAATGCTCCCCTCCGGCTTGCGTGTGGGATTCTTAGTGGGCCACCGGGGTTGCTTCAACCACAGGGCGGAAGGAAAGGCCGTCGCCAGCAAGATAAACTTCCAGCGTGGCGGGTCTCTGGAGTCCGCCCTGGATCAGGGCTTCCGACAGTGGGTCTTCGACGTACTTCTGCAAAGCGCGCCGGAGCGGCCGCGCGCCATAATTCCGGTCCTTGCACGTTTTCTCGAGAATCCAACGGCATGCTTCCGGCGTGGCGGTGATTTGCACTTGCCGGTGCACGAGGGTCTCGTTGATCTGGCCGACAAGGAGTTCGATGATGTGCAGCAGATCTTCATCGGTGAGCGAATTGAAGAGAATAACTTCGTCGAGGCGGTTCAGGAATTCAGGATTGAACACGCGCTTCACTTCGCCCATCACCATGTCGTCCTGACTCTTGGCCGCGATCAGGTCATCCGCAGACACGAATCCGAGCCCCGCCTGCTTCTGCAGCTGACGGGCCCCGATGTTCGAGGTGAGAATGATGATCGTATTTCGAAAATCGACGGTGTTGCCCAAGCCATCGGTCAACTGGCCGTCTTCAAAAACTTGCAGCAGGATGTTGTAAACATCCGGATGCGCCTTCTCGATTTCGTCCAGCAGTATGATCGAGTACGGCGTCCGGCGTACCCGCTCGGTAAGCTGGCCACCCTCTTCGTAGCCAACATATCCTGGAGGCGCGCCGATCAGCTTCGACACGGAGTGCTTTTCCATGTATTCCGACATGTCGAAACGGATCAGCGACTTTTCGCTGCCAAAGAGGAATTCCGAGAGCCGCCGAGCAACTTCCGTCTTCCCAACGCCCGTTGGGCCCAGGAACAGGAAGCAGCCTACAGGACGCCCCGGCGCTTTCAAGCCGGCACGGCTGCGGCGAATCGCGCGGGCCAAAGCGGTAATCGCGCGCTCCTGGCTGATGATCCGGCGGTGCAGCTCTTCTTCAATCCGAAGCAGTTTCTGCTGTTCGTCCTCTTTGATTGAAGTGACTGCGATTCCCGTCCAGCGCGCAACCACTTCTTCGATGTCCTCGCGCGTGACAACACCCGTCGAAGAATCGTCGATCTTCAATTTTTCGCGCAGCGTGCGGAGGTGTTCTTTTTCTTTACGCTCTTCCTCGGAATAGAAGCGCGCCTTCTCGAATTCGTGATTCGCGATCGCCGTTTCCATGCGGTGCGTAATAAATTTTACGCGCTTCTGCACTTCGGCAACTTCGTCGGGCAGCATGGCCTGGCGCAGCTTCACTCGCGCGCCGGCTTCGTCGAGCAGATCGATTGCCTTGTCCGGCAGGAATCGGTCGGGAATGTAGCGGTTCGAGAGGTACACGGCATACTCGATCGCTTCATCCGTATAGCTGACGGCGTGGAACTTTTCGTATCGATCGCGAACACCTTGCAGTACCTTGATCGCGTCTTCTTCGTTCGGCGCGGACACTTTAACGGCCTGGAAGCGACGCTCGAGTGATCGGTCTTTCTCAACCGACTTGCGATACTCGCCAGGCGTGGTCGCGCCAATGCATTGAATCTCGCCCCGGCTGAGTGCCGGCTTGAGAATGTTCGCCGCGTCCAGCGAGCCCTCCGCGGACCCCGCGCCGACCAGCGTGTGCAGCTCATCGATGAAGATAATGGCGTTCTGGCTCTCCATCAATTCCTTCATGATGGTCTTCAGGCGCTCTTCGAACTGCCCGCGATATTTCGTTCCTGCGACGATCAGCGACAGATCGAGCGAAAGAATGCGCTTATCGGCCAGGAACGGTGGAACGTCGCCATCGGCGATGCGCTGGGCCAAGCCTTCGACGATCGCGGTCTTTCCGACCCCCGGCTCGCCGATCAGCACCGGATTGTTTTTCGTGCGACGGCAGAGAATTTGAACGGCCCGTTCGAGTTCGCGTTCGCGACCCACGAGCGGATCGAGCTGCCCCTCCATCGCCGCCTGCGTTAAATCACGGCTGAATTCCGCCAGCAGTGAAGCTTCTTTTGGCCGATTCACGGGCACCTTCTCTCCGCCACTGCCTCGCGTCAGCTCCTCGCGAACAGTGGAAAGCCGCAATCCGCGTTCGAACAGAATCTCGGCGCCGAACGACTTCTCTTCGCGCAAAACGCCGAGGAGAAGATGTTCGGTTCCGACGTGTTTGCTCCCCAGCCGCTCCGCTTCCTCGGCAGCGTAATTGAGGATGCGCTTGCACTCCTGGCTAAGGGGAACCTCCACAGAAGTTGAAATTCGCTCGCGGACCGTAATGCGCGACTCGATTTCTTTGCGTATGGATTCAATCGAGCCGTGGGCGCGCAGAAAACGATTGGCCAGCACCTTGTCTTCGCGCAGAAGGCCAAGCAACAGATGCTCCGTCTCGATATAGGGGCTGCCGTACTGGCTTGCCTCGTACCGCGCAAAAAAGATCACTCGCCGAGCCTTTTCTGTATACCGTTCAAACACGGTTCACCCACGCTCCTGAATAATATGATTCGCCGCTGCGCCGGCCAGTTCTTCGCTTTTTTCGGTCGCTGAAACTGGCGTCAGACAGCCGTGTTCGAGCAGGAACACACGGTCCGCGCGACGCGCAAGAGATTGATTGTGAGTCGCCAGAACGGTAGTAAGGTGGTGGGACTCGTGTAGCCGCCGCATCAGCTCGAAAACGCTTTCCGCATTTCGTTCGTCCAGATCGCCAGTCGGCTCGTCGGCCAGGAGCAACACCGGCTGATTGATCAGCGCACGCGCAATCGCCACGCGCTGCTGTTCTCCCCCCGATAGCTCGCTTGCGCGCTGAGAACCACGACCGCGCAAACCAACTTCCTCCAGCCATCCCTCTGCCGCCTGGATTGCCTGCTTCACAGCTTCGCCTTGAACCAGCAGCGGCATCGCTACATTCTCGGCGGCTGTGAAATCAGGCAGTAAATGGTGCCGCTGCCAAACGAAACCGACCGTCCGATTCCGATATTCGGCTTGAGCTTCTTCCAAAAGTGACCAGAGCGATTCTCCGGCGAAGTATACTTGACCACTTGTTGGAGTGTCTAGCGCGCCCAGTAGATGCAGTAAAGTGCTTTTTCCGGTCCCGGAAGGGCCTACGATCGCGATCATTTCGCCACGTTCGATTGACAGGTTGATCCGGTCGAGAGGCGTGATCTTCTGATCGCCGGATAGGTAGGCCTTACGAAGCTGTTCTGCGCGCAGCAGTTCCGAACGCTCCTCCGCGGCTAAAACGCCTGAAGCGCCTATGGCTAGCCCCGAACTGGCCTGCTGTCGCATACCTACTGCCTACCACGTTAGATGCCGAACCCCGGCGCGGATTATCTCCTTGCTTTCCATTGAACTACCGGGTCAGACGGCAATTTTCATCCAACCAGTTGCACATTTTTGCCGTACGATTACACACCCAAAGACTTTCCATCCCCCAATTGAAAGCCCCCACTTAAGGACCTCCAAAACGATTCTATCACGCTGGCATTAAGAGGCATAAATCGTGCTCGGAAGGCGCTCAACAGGCAAGCTCGGTAAACGTCTACTCAACGACCAGACGCGAATTGTCAACTCATTCGAATCGAAGAATATTTACCGGCAGGATTTTCGCCGCTGACTGTGCCGGAAGGATGCTGGCTGCTATGCTGATCGCCAGTGCCGTCAGCGCGATCCACAGTCCGTCTAATGCATTTGCGTGAAACGGCACGTAGGGAATCGCGTAGACCTGCGGATTCAAAGGAATCACCTTCCAATTGTTCAAGATCATCGCTGCGCTATATCCGAGAACCAGTCCGGCGATGATCCCGATAATACTTACCACCAATCCCTGCGCCAGGAAAATCCGCCGGATCTGCCGCCTTCTTGCGCCCATCGCCATCAACACTGCAATGTCACGCGCGCGCTCCGTTACCGTCATCGTCAGTACCACCAGGATATTCAGTCCCGCAACGAATGTAATCAGCCCGATGAACAGCGCGGTGACGAGCTTCTCCAGGCTCAGCGCGTGGAACAAAGGCCGGTTCTCCTCCATCCAAGTGTCCGCGGTAAACCCGGGTCCCGCACGCGCCAGCAATTCGCTAGCGACTTGCTGCGCATCTTCCTTATTGGAGATGCGCACCTCAAGCAGACTGACCACGTCGCCAACTCCGGCGAGTGACTGCGCGGAATTCAATGTCGCAAAGGCCCAGTTCGCGTCGTAATCATAGAATCCGGAATCATAAATTCCGGTCACGCGAAACCTTTTCGGATGGGGGAGCATCCCGAACGGAGTCAGATTCCCCTGAGGGCTAATTAGTGTGACGTAATCGCCGGTGGAAAGGTTTAAGTCCTCGGCCATCAGCCGCCCGACCAGGATCGCCGGAATTCCGTCAGGGCTGACGCCGAAGTCCGCCGATCCGGACACGATGTGCCGCAGCGCGCTGCTGGTCTTCATCGCCAGCGCTGGATCGACCCCCTTCAGAATAATGCCGCGCGACTGAACTCCGGAAGAAAGCAGTACTTCGTCATACACGGCCGGCTCGACCGACCGCACTTCCGGCGCACTCTCCAATTTCGCCGCTAGCTCCTTGTAATCGCGGATTCCGTTTGGACTGAGCGGTTTCAGATTCACGTCGGCCGTTACGCTGAGCAGCCGTTCGCTTATTGCGTGCCGGAAACCGGAGTCCATCGACAGCGCAATCACCAGCGTAGTCACGCCTGCCGTTACCCCAATCACCGCAAGCAGCGTCACCAGCCGGAGCACCGCCGGGCGGTTCGGTGACCGCAGATACCGTAGCGCCACCAGTGACTCGAATTTCATTCCGCTTTTCCGCTTCCGGCTTGGCGGGCGTTTGATTCGGACTCGAAAGGCCCATCACTCCCCGCTTCGTCCGACTCACGCCGCAACAGAGGGAACAACATAACTTCGCGGATCGCATGCGAATCGGTCAGTAACATCACGAGACGATCGATCCCGACGCCTTCGCCTGCCGTCGGTGGCAGCCCGTGCGTTAGGGCGCGAATGTAGTCCACGTCCACTTCCTTCGGCATCTCCTGGCCGCCTTTTTCCACTTGCGCGCGGAAGCGCCGTTCCTGCTCGGCAGGATCGTTCAACTCGGAAAAGCCGTTGGCCAGCTCCATTCCCGCGATAAACAACTCGAATCGCTCCGTCAGCGTTGGATCGTCGGCGCGCTGCTTCGACAGTGGCGAAATCTCCGTCGGGAAATCATAGATAAACGTAGGCTGCACCAGATGCTTTTCAGCAATGGCCTCGAACAATTCGCCCGTCAGGTCACCGGGACTAATCGCGGCGCCTGCACCAACCGCCTCGTGCCCGTGAGCCTGCGCGAATGCGTTGTAACGTTCCGCAACGCACTTCGGGCCGTCGCGCTCGGCGAGCTCCGCCGTACTCGGAGCCGCACCGGCACCAGCCGGCCAGAATTTGCAGATCGCTTCGCGCATCGAAATCCGCTCGACGTGCCCGAAGTCGATTTCCTGCTCACCATATTTGATTTTCGTCGTGCCGCGTGCCTGCTCGACGACAGTACGGAACATCTCCGCCGTGAAGTCCATCATTTCGTTGTAGTCGCTGTAAGCCTGATAAAACTCCAACATCGTGAATTCCGGCTGGTGGATCGCGTCGATGCCTTCATTGCGGAAATTGCGATTGATCTCGTAGACGCGATCGTACCCGCCCACCACCAGCCGCTTCAGATAAAGCTCCGGCGCTATGCGCAAATACAGATCCATGTCGAACGTGTTGTGATGCGTCACGAAGGGCCGTGCCGTCGCGCCCCCCAGGATAGGATGCATCATCGGCGTTTCGACTTCTATGTATCCGCGCTCATCGAGGAACCGCCGAAACTCGCGGATAATCTGCGCCCGCTTTATGAAAATCTCACGCGCGTGTTCGTTGGTAATCAGGTCGAGATAGCGCCTTCGATAACGCATCTCGACGTCCACCAATCCGTGCCACTTTTCCGGCAACGGCAATTTTGCCTTGCTGAGCAGTCCGAGCTGTTCGACCCAGACTGTCAGCTCACCCGTTTTTGTCCGGAAGAGGTGTCCGGCAAGGCCGACGATGTCTCCCAAATCCAGCAGACGAAAGAGCGCATAGGCCTTTTCTCCCACTGCGTCCAGCTTGATGTAGATCTGCAGCCGTACTCCGTCGCTCAAAATATGCGCGAATGCTGCTTTCCCGTGCGGCCGCAGCGCAACGATTCGTCCCGCGACGCGCACATTTACCGCATGTGCTGCGAGCTGGTCCGCCGTCGCACTCTCGTGCTGCGCCAGAATTTGTCTGGCCGTATGCGACCACGCAAACTTATGCGGATACGCCGGATACCCTAGCGCCTCAATTTCCTCCAGCTTCTTTTGCCGCTGGCGGAATTGGTCGAGTGGTTCAAATTCCAATGGATCTGGTCCTTTCAGTCCCGCAAAGGAAGGAGATTAACAATCATTTGGCGGCAACTTCGGAGTATAACGGCGGCCTTCAAATACCGTCAAGAAACGGACGGCGGTGGCAAGCACCAGCCTTCGGCTCTCGCCACTCAAACGCGGATCACCCGCGTCGAAACTCGAATTACCAAATTTGGCACCGTATCGCGGCGGGACGCACCATCGCGTCGCCCTCTTTGCAGCCGAACGCTTTTTCAAACTGCGGCATGTTCGACGGCGCCGCAATCCCGCGGTAGCGGTCGAGCGCGTGCGGATTCAGATTGACCATCAGGCGCTCGAATTCCGGCCGGTCGTTCGCAGCCCAAACCTGCGCGTACGCGATGAAGAACCGCTGCTCCGGAGTCAAACCGTTGATTAGTGGTCGCGGCTTGCCCTTCAGATCTTTCTCAAGAGCGTTGTAAGCAATCGTTAGCCCACCCAGATCGGCGATGCTTTCCCCCAGCACGAGCTTGCCGTTTTCATGCAGATCGCCGTCTACCACGTAGCTGTCGAACTGCTTCTCGATGCACATGGCCCGCGCATCGAAGCTTGCTCCATCCTTCGGCGTCCACCAGTCGCGGAGATTGCCGTGGGCGTCGAATTTGCGGCCTTCGTCGTCAAAGCCGTGCGTCATCTCATGGCCGATCACGGCTCCCATTCCTCCGTAATTTGAAGCGTCGTCCGCCTTCGGATCAAAGAAAGGCGGCTGCAAAATCCCGGCGGGAAACACGATTTCGTTCTGCAGGGGAGTGTAATAAGCATTTACGGTTGGTGGCGTCATACCCCATTCCGTGCGGTCCACAGGCTTCCCGATTTTGTTCAAATCTCGATTGAAGTCGAATTCGCGCCCGCGCATCACATTCAGCACGTACGGTCCGCGATCGACCTTGTAAGCTGAATAATTGCGCCACTTGTCCGGGTAACCGATCTTCTTGCCCAGCGCGTTCAGCTTTGCCAGCGCTTGCTCTCGCGTAGCCGGGCTCATCCATGGCAGAGTCTCGAGATCGGCGTGCAGTGCCGCGATCAGATTGTTCACCATTTCCAGGGCGCGAGCCTTAGCCTCGGGCGGGAAATACTTCTTCACATAAATCTGGCCCAGCGCAAATCCCAGCTCTCGATCGGAGGAAGCAACGCACCGCTTCCAGCGCGGGAGGATCTCTTTTGTTCCCTGCAAAACGCGCCCGTTGAAATTGAAATCCTCGTCGACGAAGGGCATAGAGAGCGCCGGCGCCGCCGAATCCACCAGGTGCCAGCGAAGATAGGTCTTCCAGTCATCCAGCGGCACATTCTTCAGCTCCGAACTCACTGTCTCGAAAAACGCCGGCTCCGCCACGTCAACGCTTTGAATAGCCGGATCGCCGAAGTCGCGGAAGTACCGCGTCCAGGAGAAATTGGGCGTCAGCGCATTCAGTTGCGCTACGTCCATCCGGTGATAAGTCTTATTTGGATCGCGGCGTTCCACGCGCGTCAGTGACGCCTTAGCGAGTTCGGTCTCGATCGTCATCACCGTTTTCGCTTCGGTCGCCGCCTTGTCGGAGCTGTCGCCGAGCAGCTCCATCATTTTCGTCACGTGCGCTACGTATCCCTCGCGGATCTTCGCGTTTTTCGCGTCAACGTCCTGCTTGCCGCTTTCGAGGTAGTAGTCGCGATCCGGCAAGCCGAGGCCACCCTGCTGCGCACTTCCAATCACCTCGCTGCTGTTTTTCCGATCCTGAGTTGAACCAAAATGGAATAGCGCATCAACTCCGATCCGCTGCAGCCGCGCGATTTCCGCCTGCAATTCCGTCGCGCTGCTGATGGCGGCGATCCTCGCAAACTCTGGTTCGAGCGGTTTGGCGCCTTCCGCATTCACTTTCGGCTCGTTCATGCAACTCGCGTAGTAATCGCCGATTTTTTGTTCGTTCGAGCCAGCCGCTGCGCTGCGATCCGTGGCAGCTTGCTCCAGAATTTCGTGCTCGTGCTCCTGGTTCCTCTGCGCCAGCGCACTGAAGCTGCCCCACGTTGGATAAGCCGGAGGGATGGGATTGGCCTTCAGCCAACCGCCGTTCGCGTAGTGGTAAAAGTCCTCGCACGGCTTACAACCTTTGTCCATGAACTTGGTCTGGACGCCGTGCTCAACCCGTCGTGCGGCCTCGGGCGACCGCCGCGCATGGGCCACTCGCCCGCTCCATGCTGCCAGTAGGATCAGGGCCCCTGCACCAATGCCGAACCCGGCCCACGACCGGATCTTTCGCATGCTTCCTCCCTTTTGGCTGCCGCAAAGTCAACGCGCTCAGCGCCTATATACCTGGTAGCGCCAGTCAAGGCCGGTCATTATAGTCCTGATGGTGTTTGCGATAGCCGGTTACTTGATCTTCCAAATTGAACCTTTCCGGAACATCAGTAAGACTTGACTTCCCCACACGGGTGGTATAATCCCCGCTCGTCCCTCAGGGGTAGTGCGATGTCTAGGCGAAGCGGCAGCAATTTGCCCCGGCGGCTCGGGGTTCGCGATGACTGGATTCGTGCATTACCTCGTGACAAGAGCCGGATTTTCGACGCCGTTGTGCGCCGTTGGGAATGTTCTTATGCCATGCTCAGCGTGGCGTTCAGCGATGCCATCACCCTGCGCACACGCGGCGAGCTTGTATGCGCCCACCAGCAGGTTTGCGTAGCCGTTGACCTTCTGCACGGTCTTTCCAGCACAATCGTTGACTGCTGTGAAGCTTTGATCCGCCGCAGTCGTCGGCTGGACAATATGCCGTCCATCGAACCTATGCGTGTCGACTTCTTCCGCAGTGAGATCGGCAAAAACGCGGCTTCGTGGAACGCCGTGCTTCATCACATCCTGTTTGGCGAGCGGCCCCGATTTCTTCACAAGCTCCGTATCTTGGCGGACACGGTTTCTCAGATCGAGATCCAATTCGCGGCCACGGCGAACGAGATCTCTGGCGGAATCTCCATTAGGCCGGATTGCTGGAAGATGCTCGACTGCCTGCATTACGATTTCAAAACATGCCTGTCTGAATCGGAGGTTGTGCTCAAGTCCTTCCTCCGCGTGATGCCCTTCGACCATCTCGAGTTCTTCGCTGCCGAAATGGAAGCGCCCTTTTCGCCCAAGCGCGTTGGTCGCCTGGCCGCTGTCTTCTCCCGCGCGGCGTCGAGCTGACCTTTTTGCGTAACCCATCGCTGATACGTTTTTGGCTGTTTACCATGTCTTGCGACACTCACCTACAGCATTTATCTCGCCCGGCTCGACTCTCTAGTCCACCTTCTGCGAGAATAGCCTCACAACCCCTCGGTTCCAGGGCCGGCGCAACCAGCACCGGGCGTGAGGGTGTTTAGAAGAGCATGCCAAGGACAACTTCCAGAAAGGCGGGCGCATCGCAGTTACGGATGCGTCTTGACGGGTAGCGTGGCCCGACTGAGGCGAACGGAAACCAGCGAACTGCCGGAAGCAGACGCGATTCGGCAGGCGCAGGAAGGCGATGCCGCGGCGTTTGAACGCCTCTACCGCCTGCACAGCCGCCGCGTTTATTCGCTGTGTTTGCGGATGGTGGGGAATACGGCTGAAGCGGAAGATTTGACGCAGGAGGCGTTCCTTCAGCTTTTTCGCAAGATCGCAACATTCCGTGGCGAATCGGCCTTCTCCACGTGGCTTCATCGCTTGGCGGTGAATGTTGTTTTGATGAAGCTGCGGAAAAAGTCCGGGAACGAAACTTCGCTGGAAGAGGTCACCGAACCGGATGAAGAAGCGGGTGGCCCGCGTCGCGATTTTGGAGCGCCCGACCTGACGCTGGCGGGTTCCATCGACCGGCTGAATCTGCAGCGCGCAGTGGAGCAGTTGCCGCCTGGATATAAGGCGGTGTTCGTCCTGCACGATATGCAGGGATACGAACACAACGAGATCGCAACGATCATGGGTTGTTCAATCGGGAATTCGAAATCGCAGCTGCACAAAGCCCGCATGCGATTGCGCGAGCTGCTTCACGAAGTCTTGCGCGAAAAGGCCCGTGAGGAGCGGCGCGCCGCGGGCGGTTCAGCAGGCGAGGATTGAGCATGGCGAGCATGGAATGCAAGACGTTTCGTGATCGGCTCGATTCGTGGATCGACGGAGAAAAGTCCGCCGACGCTCGCGCGCACCTTGCAGAATGCAGCGCCTGCCGCAGCTTGGCTGAAGACCTTACCGCCATTGCCTCTGCCGCTCGCATAACCGCTGAAAGCGATCCCGAACCGCCAGCCTATCTTTGGAATTCCATCCGCGCCCGGCTCGACGATGAAGGCATTATTCGCCAGCCGCGCCTGGTTCGTCCAGAATGCGACGCGTTCATCGATCAACTTGATTTGTGGCTCGAGGGAGCGAGGCCCGCAGAAGCTCAGTCTCACGTTGCGAGATGTCCCGATTGCCAAAGGTGGGCCGAGGACTTTGCTGCTATAACCATCGCCGCTCGTGCGACGGATGAGTATGAGCCCGAACCGCCGGCCTATCTTTGGAATTCGATCCGCGCCCAACTGGAAAACGAAGGCATTATTCGCCAGCCGCGCCTGGTTCGTCCACAATGCGACGCGTTCATCGATCAACTTGATTTGTGGCTCGAAGGAGCGAGGCCCGCAGAAGCTCAGTCTCACGTTGCGGCATGTCCGGATTGCCGTCTTCTGGCCGGAGACTTTGCCGCCATTACCATTGCCGCCCGTGCCACGGCTGAGCATGAGCCCGAACCGCCGGCCTACCTTTGGAATTCGATCCGCGCCCAACTGGAAAGCGAAGGTATTATTCGCCAGCCGCGCCCATCCGTTATTCCCGCTCCCGCAAAACCTCGGCGCGGTTGGTTTGGTCTTCCGCGAACAGCGATGGCAGGCGCATTCGCGGCCGTCCTTGCGGTCGTAGGCCTGTTCGCGAGAGGTCCACTAACACAGCGAATCAACGATTACCGGTGGATGCAGGGAACGCAGACCTCCACTGCCTTGCTCACTGCTCAACTGAACACGGTCGAGCACGCAACGGTCGCGTCGCTTCGATCCGATCCCCTGGTGGAAGCTTCGCTCCACAAGAACCTCGCGATCGTTGACAACTACATCGCTTTGTGTGAAAAGAGCGTGCGCGAAAACCCTCAAAGCGAAATGGCTCGTGATTTCCTGTACGACGCTTATCAGCAGAAGGCCGATTTGCTGGCTCAGATGAACGAACAGGGAGACTAGGCCCATGCATAGATGGATGGCTGTCCCGGAATGGCAGTGGAAGGCCTCCTTCCTTCTTCTTCCCGCCCTGGCGTTCACCGCTCTTCCCGCTTCAGCCCGCCGAATCGAAAAGCAATTCAAAGTGGATGGCCATCCGATGGTAGCCATTCACAGCCCAAACGGCACGATAACCGTGAAGGCCTGGACCAAATCGGAAGTGTTGGTTATTGCGGAGATTCCCAGTGATCGCGTTGACCTCGGCGCTGTCCAGAATGGCGATCGCGTAGACATCGGCACCCGTCTGCTCACGGCTAACGTTTCTCCCGCCGACGTTCATGCCGACTATCAAATCGACGTTCCCGAGAACTCCGAGCTTCAGATTCACAACGATCAGGGCGCTGTCAGCGTGGCCTACGTTTTGGGCGACATGAACATCGAAACCGTCGCCGCGGGCATCGATTTGCAGGATGTGGCCGGCTATCTGACCGTGAGGACCGCCGCCGGCTCGTTTTCATGTCTGCGATGCGCGGGCCGCATCGAGGCGCACGCGATCAGCGGCAATCTCAGCTTTGTCGATACGCGGAGCACGCAAATCCAGGCGAGCACAATCACCGGTAATATTGTCTTCTCCGGACAATTTTTGCCGGAGGGGCAGTACAACCTGAAGAATTACAGCGGCGTCATCGACCTCCGCTATTTGCCCGGCGATTCCTTCGACCTCAGCGCGACTTCGCTCAAAGGCAAAGTGAACAACGAAGCCAAGCTGAGCCGTGAGAACCGTTCGCTTGACTCCGCTCCTCGGGGAGCAGAGACGTTCTTCGGCACGCTGAACACCGCTGGCCGCGCCCACGTCGAGCTGTCCTCCTTCGATGGTACAATCAACATCGTAAAGCGCTGAATACCGGCCGTTCTGCTTTAACTTCGCGGCACGGGTGTTCTGGCCTTCGCCCTTCAATGGCAATCGATAGCGGCCCTGCAAAATTGGTCTGCCTGACCGGGTTCATGGGCAGCGGCAAATCCACGGCTGGACGCCTTCTCGCGCGTCAGCTCGGCTGGCCCCACGTTGATCTCGACACCTGCATCGAAGAAGCTGCCAGGACGGAAATCCCGCAAATCTTTGCGAGTCAAGGCGAACCGGAATTCCGCCGCATCGAGCACCAGGAGCTCCTGCGCGTGATCGGCGAAGCGCTCGAATCGCGCCGCTCGCGCGTTATTTCCCTCGGTGGCGGAACGATCGCTCAGCCGCACAATCTTGCCGCCCTTCGCGAAAACAGGTCCGTGCTGATTTGGCTCGAGTGCCCGCTCGAGACGCTCCTCGCACGCTGCGCCCAGATCACGAATCGCCCGCTCTTCCGCGATGAGGCGAGCTTCCGCGAACTATATCGCCAGCGCCTGCCGTTCTATCAACTTTCCGACTATCGCGTCGACAGCGGCGCCGAGCCGGTCAGCGTGATCGAGCAGATTCTCGCGTTGGGAATCTTCCCAAAGGTGATTGCATGAATACCCAAAAGAATCTTGGACGCACTTCCGTGCTCTCGCTTTTTCTCGCCATCGCGGCCGTTGTCACGTTTCCCGCAGTCGTGCCAGCTCGACCACCGGCCCTTATGTATGCTGACAACGAAGCCGCCTCGGCGCGCCCTCGCTCGGCCAACGCGTCCGCTTTCGCCCCCGACAAGGGAACGTTCCGCATTCTCGTGAACGGGCAACAAGTTGGGAAGGAAGACTTCGAGGTCGCCTCTGACGGCTCGAACTGGACTGTCCACGGCAATACCGAAATTGGTTCAGGGAAGACCGCAACCCATATCACCGGCGCGCTAACTCTCGGCCCCGACGGTACGCCCATCCATTACGAATGGTCGACGGAAGGTTCCAAGAAGGCTTCGGCTAAGGTTGATTTCGCGGGCTCTACCGCCACGATCGAACTTTCGGTCGCTCCCCCGGGGGTAGATCCCGCGAAGGCGCATCCCTTCACTCAACAATTCACATTTCCGTCCGCGCAGATCGCCGTGCTGGACAACAACCTTTACGATCAGTTCGCCATCCTCGCGGATCTGTACGACTGGAACAAAAAAGGAGCGCAAACCTTCCCGGTCCTCGTTCCCCAGGAATTGATACCCGGCAGCGCGACAGTTGAATCAATGGGCCGGCAGGAATTCAATGGCAAAAAGTTCGACGAGCTTCGTGTCACCACGCAAGACAACGAGATTGACCTTTATCTCGATCACTCGCGCCTGATGGCGATTTCCGTTCCTAGCGCCAACGCCGAAATTCTCCGGTAATAATCGCTCGCTGAAAAAAAAGAGGCACGCGAGCCGGAATCGCAGGCCCGCCTGCCTCCGAAACCCGCTCGCGCCTCTTTTACAGCACCGCAGTCTGGAATGGCCGCGGATTCTCTTGATTCGGATGTTCCATCTGGACGGTCAAATTCACTTCCGAGCCTCGGCGCAATACGCTCAGCGTCACGCTCTTCTGGTCGCGCTTCTCGCGCAGATCGTCCCGCAACTCGGAGACGGACTTCACTGCCGTCCCATCCAGTTTCACGATCACGTCGCCTGCTTTCAATCCTGCTCTTGAAGCGGGGGTCTCCGTGTGCACTGAGCGCACAAGAACGCCCGCATCGTTCGGCGCGCCGAAATACGCCCCCAGCTGACCCGACAGGTCCTCCGCCTCGATCCCCAACGCCGGCCCGCCGCCGCTCATCCACATGAATGTTCCGGCGCCCGGCATTTGCATGTTGAAGTTCGGCACCTCAAACGAAAACGACTTGCCGAACTCGGGCATCGCGCCTCGCATTCTCTTTTCGTAGTATGCGTTGCGATCCGTAATCTGCACCGAAAGCCTCTGCGTCGCCCCATCGCGCGAAACTTCCAGGTTCACAGCCCGTCCCGGGGGCGTCTCTCGCACCAAACGCCGGAATTGAACCGTTCCCTCGACTGTGTGCCCGTCGTACTCCAGGATCACATCGTTTTGCTTGAGCCCTGCCTTCGCCGCCGGGCTGTCTGCTTCAACTTGCTGCACGATTACGCCGCGCACCACCGGCAGCTTCAGATCCTTCGCCCGGTCCGGAGTGACTTCCTCTATTTCCACGCCCAGCCAGCCCGCGTCGTTATCCTGCGAAAAAAGGACGGCGCCGTCCTGTTGCAGCCGATCGCCGACCTCCGAGACCATTTCTCGCGCACGTGCCGCCATCTCGTCCGCCCGCGATTCCACTTGCCCATCTTTCTCTTCGAGCTGGGCCGAGAGGTTTTGCAATTTCGCGAGTTCCGGCGAACTCATCGCCTCCTCCTTCGCCAGTCGCTGCGACAAGCCAGCGAGTTTCTCCTCCAATTGGCTATTACGGAGCATCTGCTCGATTTGTTCCCCACTGACGCCGATATTTGCGCATTTCTGATCCGTAGACTCCGATGTCATTGCACTGGATGGATTTGCGGGCTTTGCTGGTTCTTGGCCCGGCAGTGCATTTGCAATCGCGCCAAAACCGAGTAGCGCCACCCCAAGCGCCGCCACATTCTTCGCACTGACGAATTTCATATCTGCCGTCCTCACTTTCGAAAGAATTCGCCCCAGTGGACTCACACGATCGGCCGTTCGCGGACCAGGCGAATGCCCCCGTTAATTGTGCGCACGGAGATTTCTCCGCCGCCCCCTCCGAGCCTTGCGCGAAACATTCCGGACGCAAGCGCACCATTGGTAGAAACCACCGGCAGCTCGGAAACAAATTCCCCGTTCATACTGGCGACGCGCAAATCCGCTCGCGCGTTCGAGGGCAAACCGAGAAACACGGAGCCGTTCACCGTCTGCACGTTCATCGGTCCGCCGTCCAAAAGCTTCCGCAGTTCCAGCCGCAAATCGCCGTTCGTTGTTCTCGCGCTGAACCGTCCGGAACTGTCAAACACCTCCACATTCCCATTCACCGATCTTAAGTCGCCCCGTCCATTCACTCCGCTCACCACCACGCTTCCGTTAACCGTTTCGACGTCGCCCAGCAAAACTCGATAGGGTACGTGCACCACATATTGGACGGCTACTTCAACTCCCGGTCCCTCCGGATAAAGAGTTCGTACCGCAACACGCCCGGGCAAGGTCAACACCTCGATGCGCACGCGCTCCAAGTCGCGCTGGTCTCGGAAGGCGCTCTTCACCGCGCGCACCTCCACCTCATCGCGCGACCATCCTTCCACGCGCACCGATCCGTTCACATTTTCAAGAACGAAGCTCCCGCCGGAAGGCAGTGGACAGGTTCTTAGAAACAGCTCGTTCGACGCCGTCGCAGGCAACGCGCAACATCCAATGGTCGCCGCTAGCAACGCCCATCGTAGCGATCCCGCCATCTTGCGACCGATCTGGATACCGACTCGATTCTCTCTTGAATCTGTTCGCACTGGGCACCCCCGCTGCCAGTCTCCGGATCAACCCCTTGGGCCCCATTTCACTGCGCGTATTCCCGCAGCTGGACGCACTCTATTGTTGTTGCTTCGATGGCTTCTCGTTCGGCTTTTGTAACTGCTCCAGCATCTGGAACTGCGTCTGAAACTGCATCTGCAATTGCCTTTGAAGCTGATCCATCTGCTCTTTGTAAAGCTGCATCTGTTTTTCCTGATCGCTCAGCGCCAACCGGATGTTCCCCGCGATCGTTCGCAGATGAATCACTTCACCGCCCCCGTTCAAACTTCCCTTCACTCGCAACAGCCTCTCGCCATTCGCCATCGTGTCGTAGCTCACCTTCAGCGGAAACGCCGGATCGACGATCACCCTGTGGTCGTAGCCCATCTGGATTTGTCCATCGATGGTCACCGGCAGCATCCGAGGCAAGTAAACGATAATGTCGCCGTCGTTCGACTGCAAATCGCACGAACCCTCCGTTTTCGGCGACGACGCAAACCACGCCGTAATTCCTCCCGCCAGCGCCGTTGCCTTCACCGAACTATCCACCTGCGTCAGATAGATGCTGCCGCCGGTCGTTTGCAGGTCCGTCGGCCCGGACACGCGCACTACGCGAATCCCTCCGCCGCCCGTCATCGCGCGCACCAGGCCGGCCGCTTCGCCAACGTCGATCTGTCCGCCGGTCGTATCGGCCATCAACTCGGTCCCTGAATGTTGCAGCGTAATATTCCCGCCGCCCGTTTCCAGACGCGCTATGCCCTGCACCGAACCAACATGAATGTGACCGCCCGCCGTATGCAAACTCGCATTGCCTTCAATGTTTCCCGTCGTGATGTGCCCGCCGCCCGTATTCGCCGTCAAATTACCGTCCACATCCCGCACCGAAACGTGCCCGCCGCTCTCGCTGATCAGTCGCGCCGGCCCTCCGATGTTTCCCGCCGTAATATTCCCGCCGGCCGTATACAGCGTTGCTCGCCCGTCCACATCGTCCGCTTGAATGTTTCCGGCGCCGGTCGACACATCAAGGCTGTAATCCTTCGGAATGTTCAGCGTGATCGTCACCCACAGACGGCCGCAGCATTGCTGTCCGCCTGCCACCGCCTTGATTCCCACGCCATCGGGAAGTTCGCGTCCGTAAATACGAAACTGCTTCAGAAGCTCGGTCGCGACCGCTCGTGCTCCGTCCGCCTCGAGGTGCACCGAATAATCGACTTTCCCCGAATTTCGTGTGTGAATAATCACGTTGCCCAGCGGTGTGAAGACATGCAGCCGACCGCCGTCGCGTGTCGCGACGCTGCCGCTCAGGTTCGCCGTGACTCGTGCGCTGCTGTTCGGCACCTCAGAACGTCCGCTCTGCGGTGCCGCAGCTAGCGGAATCGCTCCGGCAAGCAACATCAGCCCGAGCACTAGAGGAGAAGATGGAAAATCGCCGAGCCGCCGCCCATCGCGCATGCCACTTCGGATTCGCGAAAAGCGCGGGCTGGAAGGGAATCGCATCATCAGAACTTCTGCCGCGGACCAAGATCGCGGAACACAGCCGCACTTTGCATCCGAATGTAGGTGTTCGGATCATTCAACATCCGGTCGCGCAGCACCGATAGCATGTGCTCATCCGACACCACTTCACCCTTCGCCGCCATCGATTGCAGCGCGTTTATCGCCTCGATCCGCACACCGGGATTCCGGTCGTTCAATGCGTCGAGCAACGTCTGGCGCACCAACTCCTGCGGCTCCGCACCGTCGAGCGCTTCAAGGGCCTTCAACCGCACCGCCGTGTTCCGGTCCGTGTGCGCCGCATGACACAACACAGACCGCACGTCCGGATCATTCGTCTTCGCGCGCAACAAATCCACCGCGTTGATCCGCACGTCCGGATCGAAACGGTTGCTGTTGTCCAGCACGTACATCAGCAGCCGCTTTACATCGTTGTTATCCACCGTGCCCTGCACCATCACTGGCTGCTGCTGGTTCAACTGCAGCTGAACCTCCGGTGGCTCGCCCGTTCCCGCTGGTATCACATTGATTCCCGAAACGTTCGCCGTGTGCAAATCCAGCGCAGTCAGCGGGGAATTGCCGCCCTGATTCGTCTGCAGGGTATCCCCATCCGGGCTCAAGGCGGGGCTTACAGAAGATGGTGGAGGGTTGTTCTGTGCAACGGGCTGCGGATGGTGCTCCAATAGCCGCGGCCCAAAAATCCCTGCCGAAAACCCAAACAGCAGAAGCAGCGCCGCGCTCCACGCTGGCCTCGGAGACATCCAGTTCGTCGGAACCAGCGCACCGATCCTTCTGCGCCACCAGCCGCGCTCTTCTTCGCGGTCCAGCGCGTCTCTCAGGTTCGCGCGACAACTTGCCAGCAACGCGACATCCGGCTCAACGCGATTCTGGCCCAGCCCGCCCAGCAGCGCCCTCTCGCGTTCTAGCGTCTCCCTGCAATGCCCGCAGTGCGCCAGATGTTCAGCGACGTTAGCTTCTTCCGCAGGGTCGAGCTCTTCGCCCGCCGCGAAGAGCATGAGCAGCGTTGCCCACTCGCCGCACCATCCCGACGCGGCCTCATCTGAATCGTGAATTTGTCCATCCATGCAGTGCGCTCACTCTACCTCATGAAGTTCAGCGTTTCCCGCAATTTTCTCGTCGCACGAAACAGCGAATTCTTTGCTGTCTCCTCCGACGTCCCCAGTAAATCGCCGATCGCCCTTAACTTCATGCCCTGATAATGCTTCATTTCAAAAACCATTCGCTCGCGCGGTGAAAGTCGCTTCATCGCCTCCGCGATCTGTTCTCTCAGTTCTTGTCCCAGCACCACGCGCTCCGGATTTGCCGTCGCGCTCTGTTCCGGCTGACGGTCGAAGAAATCGCGCACGGTGCCGTCCGGCTCCTCAATCGCCGGCGCCTGATCTTCGCGTCGGCTCGACCGCCTCCTCAGATGATCCAGCGCGACATTCGTCACGACCCGGTAGAGCCACGTATAGAAGGTGCACTCGAACCGGAATCGGTGCAGATTCCGGTAAACGCGCAGGAAGCTTTCCTGGTAGATGTCCGGCGCGTCTTCCGGACGCCGCACGAGATTCATCGCCAGGCGCAATACGTCCTTGTCGTAGCGGCCAACCAGCTCTTCGAACGCAAGACGGTCGCCTGCCTGTGCCCTTCGTATCAGGCCGTGCTCTTCCTCAAGCTTCACCGCCGCTGCCTGGCGCGCATCTCCATCGAGCGCGACGCTCATCCCCATGGTGTCCCTGCGCTTGCCTGCCTGCCGCAGGCAGGTTTATTGACAACCCTTCTTCTCGTTTGGCCTGCCCGGCGCTCTACGCCCATATAGACGCACCAAATGCCCGTTTGTGAGCACCGCGTCTGCCGCCTTCCCATTATCGAACAGTGCGTCCTCTCCAGACTCCTGGGAACGTTAAGGATACGCCTCGAGAAATCTTTTCGGGCTCCGACGTATTCATAGACGTATTCATAGAGGACAGGTCTTCGATAATGCTCAGCGCGAGGCATTCTGGCCTTGCTTGGGTTTCTCGTTTCACAGCACGACTTCAGTTGTACCGCCCAGCTCATTGATAGAGCGGGCTTTAGCACCGCCTTAAACCGCGATTTCAATAGTCGCCTTCGTTACCGACCCGGGGAATCGGGCTGGCCCTTGCCGCTGCGGGCTGCGCCCAAATCTCATTGGCGTTTCTGTAAAGGATCGCTTGGCACTCCCCCTTCTGCAATCTTCCTCATCCCGCGTTATACTCGACTCATGCGACATCTCGTCGTCATCGGCAGCCTTGCCGAGAAGGAGGTGATCCAGTGAGGGCAGCTTTACCTTAGCGCGGCAGCGCGCGTAGCGCGCTACACGCGCACGCAATGAAGAGGCGCTCGTGATTTCTCCGAGCGCCTCTCTCCTTACTCCTTCCCCTCAGCCGGCTTCCATCAGGTTTCTCCTGACCGCTCGTCTCTGCCCGGTTCTACACGCCAGTTGTGGCCGCGTCGATTTTTACACGCGAGTGCACATCCGTAAGCCGGCCTCACCGATGCCGCATCGATATCCGTACGTGCTACTTGCGTTGACATCGTTCTGGGCGGGACCTACCATAGGCCCCAAGCATGGTTCCCCGGCGATGATCGGCCAGACTCTCTCGCACTACCGCATTATCGATAAGCTCGGTGGCGGCGGTATGGGCGTGGTGTACAAGGCCGAGGACATAAAGCTCGGCCGCCTCGTAGCCCTTAAGGTCCTGCCCCAGGAGATGGCCCACGACCCCGTCTCGCTCGAGAGGTTCCAAAGAGAAGCACGCGCCGCTTCGGCCCTGAATCACCCGCATATCTGTACGATCTATGCCATTGAGGAGGCAGAAGGCCGCCATTTTATAACGATGGAGTTTCTCGAGGGTCAGACGCTGAAGCACTGTATTGAAGGAAAGCCCCTCAAGATCGATAAGCTCATGGACTGGGCCGTGCAGATTGCGGATGCTCTCGATGCGGCCCATTCCAAAGGAATTGTCCACCGCGACATCAAGCCGCCGAACATCTTCATCGGCTCGCGCGGCCACGTCAAGGTGCTGGACTTCGGTCTGGCCAAGCTGGCTCCCCAGCGCCTGGCCGTGGCCGAAACAGTCGGAAGCGATGAAACGCGTGGCACCGCGCCTGAGCATCTGACCAGTCCCGGCGTTGCTCTTGGCACCGTCGCCTACATGTCTCCCGAGCAGGCGCTCGGCGAGGAGCTCGACGCCCGCACCGACCTCTTCTCCTTCGGCATCGTGCTGTACGAAATGTCGACCGGTGCGCTGCCGTTCAAAGGAATGACCTCCGCTGCCGTCTTTGACGCCATCCTCCACCACTGTCCGGTCAGTCCCGTACGCTTCAACCCGGAACTGCCTGTCGAGTTGGAGCGGTGCATCAGTAAAGCGCTCGAGAAAGATCGCGAGCTTCGCTATCAAACCTCCGCGGAGCTGCGCGCCGACCTGAAACGCCTCCGCCGAGATACCGATTCGAGCCGCACCGCCACCGTCCGCGTTGCCACGGCACGCGCAGCTCTCCCGCCGGAAAGCGACGCGCAAACGTCCACGCGGGCGTCGGCGGCTACTGCGGCCGTGGAACTTGCGAAACACCACACAAAGGCTGCCGTCGTGACGCTTGTGGTGCTTGCTGTCCTGCTTGCTGCCGCCGGATATGGTCTCTACGAGTGGATTGCCGCTTCAGGCGGCGGGCCGGTGACTTCGCTGGCGATCCTGCCCTTCACAAATGTCGGCTCGAACCCAAAAGCGGAATACCTGAGCGATGGAATGTCGGAAGGTCTTATCGACAGTCTCTCTCAGTTGCCCAATCTAGCCGTGATGTCGCGGAGCTCGGTCTTTCAATACAAGGGAAAGACGGTGGACGCGCAGCAGGTAGGAGAAAAGCTCGGAGTCCGCGCCGTGCTGACGGGACGGCTGTTGCAAACAGGAGACGATCTTTCGATTGGCATGGAACTCGTTGACGTCCGGAATGATCGGCACCTCTGGGGACACCAATACCAGGGCAAGGTGTCTGACCTCATATCGCTTCAGCGTGAGATCACGAACGATGTCTCCGACGCATTGCGGCCCGGCCTGGCGGGCGGCGAGAAACGGGAACTGGCCAAGCTGCAAACGGAAAATCCCGAAGCTTACCAGCTCTATCTGAACGGGCTCTTTTTCTGGAATAAAGGTACCGAGCAGGGATTCCGCGACGCCGCGAACTATTTCGGCCGCGCCATCCAAAAAGACCCCGGCTATGGTTTGGCTCTCGCCGGCCTCGCTGATACCAACATCCTATTGGAAGATTCGGGATATCTTTCGCCGAAGGATGCTTGTCAGCAGGCTCAATCATCGGCGCTGCAAGCCGTCTCCGCGAATGACCAGCTCGCGGAAGCTCACAGCTCTCTCGCTCTCGTAAAAGAGTACTGTGCCTGGGACTGGCCGGGGACCGAGAAGGAATTTCAACGCGCCATTGCCCTGAATCCGAATCTTGCGTCCGCGCACCACTGGTACGGGAGCTTCCTTGCCAAAATGGGCCGCAATGACGACGCCCTGCGCGAAATTACTACCGCCCAGAAACTCGAGCCGCTTTCGCCCATCATCAACACCACCGTCGCGTGGCAGCTGTATGTCAGTCACCAGCCCCAGCGGGCCATCGATCAGCTCAACAAAACTCTGGATGTGGATCCGAATTTTGCCCCGGCCCGACGCCTGCTCGAAGAAGTCTACGAGCAGCAGGGCATGTTCAAAGAAGCCGTCGCGGAATGGCAAAAGGCCCTGACGCTCTCGGGAAATCCCGAACTTGCTGCAACCGTAGGCACGGATTTCCAGACATCCGGTTACAAGGCAGTCCTGCAGAATTGGCTCGAGGGCCTGAACGAACTTTCGAAGAGCGAGTATATTTCGCCTTACACGATCGCCGAGACGCACGCCCGCCTCGGAGAAAAAGATCAGGCATTTACCTGGTTGGACTTAGCCGTGCAGGAGCGCGATGGCCGTCTAACGTTTCTCAAAGTGGATCCCGTATTTGACAAGATGCACAGCGACGCCCGCTTTCAGAACTTGCTTCAGCGCGTCGGATTGCCTCAGTAACTTCAGCTCGCGCACCTGGCGGAGAGAACGTCTGCGCCACACTCGCCTTCGACAAGACGCGACCTCCACGTTCAGTCTTGCTCGTGGCTATCGTAGCTATTCCGGCTATCGCCCTATCGCAACACATACTCGGGATCGCCGGGAAGGTGGCCGTCGATGCGCACCACCTTCTCACCTTTCGTAACGTCGTGAGCGGCCACAAATCCGATCGCTCCCGGCATCGCAGTCACCAGTTCATTCGTTATCGCATCCGAATACACGATTTTCGGCGCCGAAACCGCCTCTGCCCGAAAAATCTTGGCGATCCAGTAGCGTTTGAATTCCAGTTCCGACATTTGATAAATCACGCGAAGTACCACATCCCTCTCGTGAGATCCGGGACCGCGAACGATTACGATCACCGGAAGATCGGGCGTCCAATACTGCCGGTCGCCAAGAAATATCTTGCGGAGTTCTCCCATATCCAAATTGCTTACCGGCGCGTTCTCGTTCACCACGATTGCCACGTCGGATCCTGTATCCCGCTGGTCCGCCGGCGCGCAATAGCAAAAAACCGCGAGCAGGCACGGGACCAGAAAAATCGTCCATTTTCGGACGCCGGTCAATCTCATGTGCATGCTCCTCAAAATACGAATGCGGTTTGGAAGAAAACTCCGTTCACGAACGGCTCGTTCACTCCCTGCTTGGTGTACCGATACTCGGCCTTGAACGCGGCGTAGCTCGTAATATCATAGCGAACGCCAAAAGTTGAGCCTACCAAATCCTGCAGCGTCGCGACGAAAACAGGCTCGCCCTGCGGTATGTGGATGTATTCGAA
>Ga0335075_10001301_pt1 | contig 41312 bp, 36 predicted proteins | sample Lox_Sample_24_FD_206723 | JGI IMG/M metagenome (GOLD analysis project Ga0335075, IMG submission 206723) | Soil microbial communities from Loxahatchee National Wildlife Refuge, Florida, United States - Lox_Sample_2.4 | ecosystem: Environmental > Terrestrial > Soil > Wetlands | place: USA...
CACCGAATGCCCCCTTCCGGTGAGAGTTGCCGGTCAATTGCGGTCGTGAACGGAATGAACAGCTGCTCCGGCTCTCCGTAAGCACCGCGGGTCATATCGTAGAACTGCGGCGTGGGGTTCCAGGCTTGAAGCACACCCACGATGCGGTAGTTGCGTTCGTTCAGCGTCAACTCGCTGCCCACCGCGTTCCCCTGCGGATAGAGTCGCTGCGCGAGCCTGGCGCCGAGCACCGCGACCCTTGCCCGGATCGCTTCATCGCCTGCACTCCAGGGACTTCCGGCCTGAAACGGCACTTGGAACATGCTGAAGAAATCCTCGTAAACCGCGCGTCCGTGCATCGCGAACGGTCTCGACCCCTGCGGGCTTATGTCCAGGTGCACTGCGTACATCGCGGCCTGTCGGGCCGCGCGATGCGCTTGCATGAATGCCATGGCATCGCGGTAGGTCAGCCAAGGCAGCAATTCGTCATCGTGTGTGGAATCACCGCCGCGCGTCACCGGTCCCCACACGTCGATCTGGGGCGTGAACAGCTGGGAGGACTTCTCGGGGATCGGGTCGACGGCCATGGCGCGTAGCACCGTGAGCGAAGTCATCGACGCACCAATGCCAATGCCGATCGCGACAATCATCAGTGCGGTGAGCACGACATTGCGTCGCAGGCTGCGGATGGCCAGATCAAGATAGTAGCCCATCATCGCTGGCCGCAGAATTTACTGTGCACGCGTCGCGATCGCCGGCGGTATCGAGGCCGCCCGCAGCGCCGGCCACAGCACCGCCGCCTGGCACAGGACTAGGACCAGCAGCGCACCCGCAGCGACGTATGCCGCGCTCACTCGTGTCAGCTCCAGGTTCGCAACCAGCCGATAGTTGACGGCGAGGCCCAGGCCGACGCCCAGCACGGCGCCTGCGCCCGCGATCAGCAGGTTCTCGGTGTGAAAATAGGTCAGTACATCCCTGCGGCGCGCACCCAGGGCCCGCCGTACCCCGATCTGCGATCGCCTCTGCGTCACCCAGTACATGGTCAGACCGACGATCCCGCATGCCGTCACTGCCAGCAGCAGCGCGCACACGGCCGTCAGCACGACGCTGACCGCGCGGTCCAGCTGGAATGCCCGGCGGCGCAATTCGGAGAACGGCTGCACGTTCTGGATCACGCGCTGGTTCGCGAGCGCAAACAGCCGGTCCTGCGCGGCGCGCATCGCAGCCGCCTGCATGCCGGGCTGCGTGCGCACGACGTAGGTCGCACCCTTGTTGATGGGAATTTCGGGCAGGTACATCGACCGACTGCTGCCACCGCCCGGTGCCGCGACCGTCGCCACCACACCGATGATCCGGCTGGACTGCGACGGCGCCAGCCACACCTGCTGGCCCAGCGCATTACCGGCGGGGAACAGCGCCTTCGCCAGTTCCTGCGTGACCACGATGCTCGCCGGATAGCGGTTTTCGTAGAACCGCAGGTCGATGACCTCGTCAGGGTGGAACCAGCGCCCCGCGATGAGCTTCAGCCCGTAGGTGTCAAGTCCGTGATCGGTGTCGAAATAGAGATTTCCGACCGCGGTCGGAAATCTCTGGTCGGGCTTGAGGCTGATGCCTTCGCCATAAGAGGTTCCGCCCAGCGGCAAGGTGATCGCCGTATCGGCATCGATCACGCCCGGCAGCGAACGCAGCGCCGCCAGGTCGCCCTGCAGGCGCGCCTTGACGTCCGGTGGATCGTCCATGAACGCCGTCGAGAGCACGAAGATGTTGGCCTCGTCGATTCCCGACGGCTGGCGCATCCGCTCCCCGAGCTGCTGGATGATCGACAGGCTGTTGCAGAGCATTGCGATGGTCAGCGCGATCTGCAGGCCGATGAGCAGTGCGCCGGTCTTGTTGCGCATCAGGGCGCGCACAATGGGCAGGATCTGCATCTTCCTCTCCTACTGCACCTTGAGTTGCCATGCCGGCTGGACGCGGCTGGCTCGTAATATGGGATACAAGGCGGCGCAGACCGTCGCCGCCACGGCGACGGCCAGCGTGATGACCACCATGCCGGAGTCGAGCGAAACCAGCCGGTGTACGGCGCTGGTGGGATCCGTCACGCCCAGCAACGCGCGCAGACCCATCAGCCCGATCGCCGTGAGCGCGAGCCCCAGCATGCCACCGAGCACCCCGATGGCCGCCGACTCGGTAATGCATTGCAGGAACACGTTGCGCCGCGAGGCGCCCAGCGCCCGCCGCAGGCCGAACTCCTTGCCCCGGCTGGCAAAGCGGGCGAGCATCACGCCCACCGCATTGAGCAGGCACACGACCAGAAAGCTGTCCGCCACCAGGGAGATGGCGCGCACGGCCCCCGGGACCACCTGGTTGTAGACGAGCCAGTCCACCACGTCATGCAGGTCGACGCGGGGTGGCCAATGAAAGCGGCCCAACTGCCGCTGCTCGGCGGCATAGTTCAGCAGCCAGGCCCTGAAGTTGCGTACCTGGCCTGCGGTTGGCAACTCGGCCCAGAACAGGATCCAGACGCAGCTGGAATTGAGGTGGGCCTCCCACCCTCCCGTGGGAACATCCCTGCAGTTCTCGTAGCCGGACGCGGTAATCTGCCGGGCGATGGCCGTGGAATACGGAATGAGGAAATCCTCGCCCTCGCTGTAGGCACCATAGGTTGGATCGTAGAAGCGCGGCAATGGCGCCCACGGCTTGAGCACCCCCAGCACCCGATAATCGCGGCCGCCGAGGTTCAAGGTCCTGCCGACCGCGTTGCCCTGCGGGAACGCCCGCGCCGCCAGCTTCGCGCCCAATACCACCACGCTCTCGCGCCCGTCGTCCTCCTTCTGACCCCACGGTGCACCGCTGGCGAAGGGCACTTCGAACATGGGAAAGAAGTCCGCGGAAGTCGCCCGGCCTGAAGCCTGAAAAGGCCTGCCCTGGGCGGGCCGCACGTCCATTCCGATCGAGTACATGGCCGCCTGCCGCGGCGCCGGGTGCGCCTGCATCAGCGCCTGCGCGTCACGGTACGTGAGGCCGACCGGCAGCCGGTCCCCGCTGGCGCCCTGATTCGGACGAGTCGACTGCGGCCCCCAGGCATCCAGCTGCGGCGTGAACAGGCGCGATGACTTGTCCGGAATCGGGTCCGCCGACATCGAGCGCAATGCCGTGAGCGCCGTCATGGATGCGCCGATGCCCACCCCCACCGCGCCGATCATGAGCGCCGTGAGCACGACGTTGCGCCGCAGGCTGTGGAGCGCGAGCTCGAAATAGTATTGCAGCATGTTCCTTCCCCTTCTCAGAGCCCGCGGGTTGCCAGCGAAGGCGCTATGGAGGCGGCCCGGTAGGCCGGCCACAGCACCGCCAGCTGGCACAACACCAGGACGATGACCGCACCGATGCCGATGTACACCCAGCTCATGCGCTGCGTCCCCAGGTGCGTCGCCATCCACAGGTTCGCGCCCAGGCCGCCGCCGACCCCGAGCAGCGCGCCGGTGCCGGCGATCAGCAGGTTCTCCGTATGGAAGTAGCGCAGGATGTCGCTACGTCGCGCACCCAGGGCGCGCCGCAGCCCGATCTGCCGCCGCCGCTGACTCACCCAGTACATGGTCAGTCCCACCGTGCCGAACCCGGTGATGGCCAGCAGCAGCCCGCAGACCGATCCCAGCAGCCAGCTTTCGGACTGCTGGATCTGGTAGGCCCGGGTCCGGGTTTCCGAGAACGGCATCAGCTGGTCGATGACCCGCTGGCGGGTGACGGCGTAGAGCCGGTCCGGGGTGGCGCGCATGACCGCGGCCAACTGTCCCGGGCGGGTCCGGACCATGTAGTTCAGACCATTGGCCACGAACTGCAGCGGCAGGAACGTCGAGTATTCCGCAAAATTGTCGGCCCAGTTCTGGGCGGGCCAGGGCGTCTGGGCCCGGTCCACCACCCCGATGACGTGCACCGGTTCGTCCGTGATCATGTAGATCACCTGGCCGACCGCATCGGACTTGGGGAACAGCTTCTTGGCCAGTGCCTGGGTCAGCACCGCGCTGGGCACACCCTTCTCGTCATCGATATGCATTTCCCCGATCTCCGCAGGCGTGAACCACCTCCCACCGATCAGCTTCAGTCCCATGGCGTTGAGACCGTGCGCATCGTTGAAGTACAGCGTGGTGCCGGCCGCCCCACCGTTGTTCTGGTCCGGCTTCAATCTGATGCCCCAGCTCCAGCCGCCGCCACGCAGCGGATAACTGTTGGTGGCTTCGGCGTCGATGACGCCCGGCATGGCGCGCAACGCCGCGAGGTCCGCCTCGATGCTGGCGCGCAGATTCCCGGGGTCCCCCACCCAGTGGTTCTGCAGCGTGAAGATGTCGGCCTCGTCGATGCCGCTCGGACGGTGCATGGCCGAGAGATGTCCCTGGATGATCGACATGCCGTTGGCGATTACGGCCAGCGTCAGGGCGATCTGCAGCATCACCAGGAGGGCGCCGACCTTGTTGCGCTTCAATGCCGAAAGGATCGGAACGATCTCCATGCTTGCCTCACTGCGCCTTGAGTTGCCAGGCCGGCTGTACCCGGGTCGCCCGCCAGGTCGGGTACAGCCCCGAGCACAGCGTGGCGCCCACGGCCAGCGCCACCGTCAGCGCCATCACCGCCGGATCGGTGTGGGTGAGCTGGCTGACCGCCGCCGCAAGGTAGCCAAGGCTTGCGCGGTTGGCTGCCAGTCCCAGTTCGGTGAGCGCAAGGCCGAGAAGCCCGCCGAGCACGCCCACCACTGCCGTCTCCGTCAGGCATTGCAGGAAGATGTCGGACCGCGACGCGCCGAGAGCGCGTCGGATGCCGAAGTCATTGGCGCGCGCGGAGAACCGTGCCAGCATCAAGCCCACTGCGTTGACCAGGCACACCGCCAGGAAACCGAACGCCAGCAGCGAGTTCACCCGGACCTCATCGGGGATCACATGCTGCAGGTCCAGCCACTGCGTCACGTCGCTCAGCTGCACCAGGGGCGGCCAATGAAAACGTCCGAGTCGCCGCTGCTCCGCGGCGTAGTTGAGCAGATACTGCCGATAGTTCCGCACCGCCGCCGCATCGGGCAGTTCCACCCAGAATCCGAACCAGATGCACTCGCCCGAGAGTCTTCCCGCCCAGCCGCTGGCGGGCAGCGCCGTGCAGTTGTAGTTGCCATCGGTCTGTATCTGATGGGAGATCGCCGTCGTGAAGGGGATGTAGAAATCCTCCGGCGTCGCGAACGCATTGCCGTTGACGACGTCATAGAATCGCGGCGAGGGCCGCCAATCGTTCAATACGCCGGTCACGCGGTACTCCCGGCCCTCGAGATTCACCGTCTGTCCGACCGCCGGGCCGTTTGGAAACAGGCGCGCCGCCAGGGTCTTGCCGAGCACGACCACATCGGCACGATCGGTCTCGTCCTGCACGGACCACGCCGCACCGGCCTTGAAGGGCACCTCGAACATTTCAAAGAAATCGCGGTAGGTCGCGCGTCCCTCCTGTGAGTATGGATTTCCTGACGTGGGCGTGACGTCCCGCGCAATCGGATACATGGCCGCCTGGCGCAGCGCCATGTGGGCCTGCATGAAGGCCGTGACATCCCGATAGGTGAACTGGTTCGGCAATCGTACCTGCGCCGTCCCGCCCTTGGGCCGGGTGTTCGGGCCCCACAGATCGATCTGCGGCACGAACAGCCTGCCCGATTTATCGGGTATCGGATTGCCCGACATCTCGATCAGGACCGTCGTCACCGTCATGTAGGCACCGATACCGACGCCCACCGCGGCGATGATCAGCGAAGTCAGAATGACGTTGCGTCGCAGGGTCCTCAGGGCCAGGTGCAGGTAGTAGCCGAACATCAGCTGATCTCCACCTGGTGCCCACGGATGGCGGCGGCCGGCGCCAGCGCCGCCGCACGCAGTGCAGGCCACAGCACCGCCGCCTGGCTCAGGGCCATGACCACCAAGGTACCGACGAGGACATACGTGGCATTCATCCGGGTTGTCTCCAGATTGACGGCAAGCCACGCGTTTGCGCCCAGCGCCAGGGCGATGCCCAGCGCGCCGCCGGCGCCACCGATCAACAGGTTTTCGACATGAAAGTATTGCAGGATGTCGGCTCGCCGCGCGCCCAGCGCCCGGCGCATGCCGATGTAGCGGCGCCGCTGCACGACCCAGTAGGTCGTCAGGGCCACGATGCCGCAGGCCGTCACTACCAGCATCAGCAGGCAGACGACGACCAGTATCAGCGCCAGCGAGCGATCCGAGCGGTACTGTTCCGCGCGGGTCTGCGGGAAGGTCTGGGCGTCGCTGAGGATCCGCACCCGGTCCAGCGCGTACAGCTGCTGCTGGGCTACCGGCAACAGGGCAGTGCTGCGGCCCGGCTGCGTTCGTACCACGTAGGCGATACCGGGGCTCACCAATTGCATGGGTTCGAGCAGGGAATATTCGGCCCCGAACATCGCGGACTCATTCGCCGCCCAGGGCGTCTGCGCGCGCGCCACGATGCCAATGATGCGCGTAGGCGCCGTGGTGGTCAGAAAGATGTTTTGTCCCAGCGCGTCCCCGTGCGGGAACAGCGCTTTGGCCAGCGCCTGGCTCACGATGGCCACGGCAGGCGGCGCGTAGCTCTCTCCCGCGTGGAATTCACTGACTTCCGCAGCCCTGAAATTGCGGCCGGCGATCAGCCGCAAACCCCAGGTCGCAAGCGTGCGATCGGTCGCCGCGTACTCCGCGGCATTCAGGCTCCCCGCTTTGGGGTCGGGCGTGCGGGTCACACCCGTCGAACCGCCATAGCCGCGCAACGGGAAGCTGTTGACGGCGACGGCGTCCACGACACCTGGAATCGCGCGCAGCTGGGCCAGGTCCGAGCGGATGCGAGCGGAAAGATCCGCCATCGAGCCGGCAAACTGATTGCTCAGGGTGAAAAGGTCGGCTTCATCCAGGCCGCTGGGCCGCTGCATGTGCGCTATCCGCTGCTGCACCACGGACAGCGAGTTCGCCAGCAACGCGATCGTCAGCGCCACCTGCAGTGCAATCAGCAGCGCGCCAACCTTGCGACGCCCGAGTGCCCGGAGGATGGGAATGATGTCCACGGCCTACTCCGCCTTCAGGTTCCAGGCGGGCGCCAGGCGGCTGGTCCGCCACGCCGGATAGAGCGCCGCGATGAGCACCGCCAGCAGCGCCAGCCCCAGGGTCGTGACAACGGTATCGAGATTGAGGCTGATCAGGCGCGAGTAATCCTCGCGCAGGATCGCGCGCTCGAAGGCCAGCCCCAGCACGGTCAGCCCCAACCCCAACAGTCCGCCGCTCATACCCACGACGGTCGCCTCCGCCAGGCACTGGACGAAGATCTGGGCTTTGCTGGCACCCAGCGCGCGGCGGACGCTGAATTCGGTGGCGCGGCTGCTGAGCCTGGCGAGCATCAGGCCCGTGGCATTGACCAGGCACACCAGCAGGAACCCGAAGGCCGCAAGGGTTGCGATCTTCATTTCCCCCGGCACGATGTGCTCGGCCCGCAGAGTCTGGTTCACATCGAGCAGCGCCACGTTCGCAGGCCAATGGAAACGCCCGATCCGCCGCTGCTGTGCGGAATAATCATTCAGGAATTCAAGATAAGCGGGCTTCTGAGCCGCCGAAGACAGCTCCACCCAGAACTCGACCCAGCGGCATTCCGAGCGGCTCATCGATGCAAAATCGTGGGCTGCCGCCGTGCTGCAGTAACTCCCACCCATGCTGAGCAGCTTGCGGTCAGCGGCGGTGGTGAGCGGCAGGAATACGTCCTCCGTCTGCTGATACAGGCGGCTGCTAAGGTCATACACGCGCGGCTGGAACTTCCATTGCGCCAGCACACCCACGATGCGGTAGCTCCCATCACCCAACATGACACTCCTGCCGAGCGCGTCGCCGGCCGGAAACAGCCGCTGCGCCATCCTTGCGCCGAGCACCACGACCTTCGCACGCGCATCATCGTCTGCCTGCGTCCAGGGGCCTCCTGCGGCAAACGGCACGTCGAACATCGCGAAGAAGTCGCTATACGCGGCACGTGCCGTGGCGGTAAAGGGAATCGCATTTGCGGTCTGGGGCGTCACGCTGAATACGGGGGCATACATGACCGACTGCCTCAAACCCTTGTGCGCACGCATCAGTGCCATGGCGTCCGGATAACTCAGCAGATCACTGAGCAGCGCATTGTTGGGCACATCAGGCCCCCAATTGTCGATGCGCACCGAAAACAGCCGGTCGGACTTGGCGGGTATCGGATCGGCCGACATGGCGCGCAGCGCCGTCAATACGGTCATCGAGGCCCCGATACCGACGCTGACGGCGATGACCATGAGCGCCGTCACCACGGCATTGCGCCGCAGGGCACGCAACGCCAGGCCGATGTTGTACTTCAGCAAGAGCCCTACACCGCCGGTCGCGGGGCCGCGTTCTCGACCAGCCGTGTCGGGACTGCGAGATCGATGACCTGCCCGTCCACGATCCGCACCTCGCGCTGGGCCCGGGCCGCAAGCTCCGGATCATGGGTCACCATCACGATGGTGGCGCCGTCCCGATGCAGTTCCTCGAGCAGCTGCATGACGCCGCGGGCCATCTGGGTATCGAGATTGCCCGTCGGCTCGTCGGCGAGCAGCAGTCTTGGGCCACCGGCCAGTGCCCGCGCGATGGCGACGCGCTGCTGCTGACCGCCCGATAGTTCGGCCGGATAGTGTTTCGAGCGCGCCGACAGGCCGACCCGCTCCAGCGCCTCGTTGATGCGCCTGCGGCGCTCGGCGCCCGGCAGGCGGCGATAGCGCAGCGGCACGTCCACGTTGTCGAATACGTTGAGGTCGGGAATCAGATTGAAGGACTGGAAGATGAACCCGATCTTCTGGTTGCGCAGCCGCGAGCGCTGATTGTCGTTGAGGCCGTGAACGTCCGCGCCATCGAGCTGGTATTGGCCGCCCGTGAACTCCTCCAGCAGGCCGGCGATGGTCAGGAAGGTGGTCTTGCCGGAACCCGAAGGGCCGGTCACGGCGACGAACTCGCCCTCCTTCACGTGGATCGAAAAATCACGCAGTGCATAGGTCTCCACCACTTCGGTGCGATAGACCTTGGAAAGATGTGTCATCTTCAACATGCGTTTGCTCCGTGTTGCTAATGAGTCACAATGACGCGGTCGGCGCCATTGAATGCGTCGGAACCGGATATCACGACCTGGTCACCGACATGCAGGCCGTCGAGGATTTCCACCTTCTGCACGCTCTGCGCTCCGAGACGCACCGGGCGGCGTTCGGCCACGTCATCGTGCAGGACGTACGCGAAGCCTGCGTCCTGGTCGACGAAACTGCCGCGCTCGACGGTGAGCACATTGGGCCGCTTGTCGATCAGGATGCGCACCGCCAGGCGCTGGCTCTGCCGCAGGCCCACCGGTTGGGCGCCGGTGAACCGCAGCCGCGCGGTGACCTCGCCGGAAACCACCTCGGGCGAGACGCCACTCAGGGTGGCCTCCCACTGCCGGCCGTCACCCTCCAGGGTGGCCGACATTCCCGGCTGCAGGTCGCGCGCCAGGCTCTCCGGCACCTTGATCTCCACTTCCAGCTGCGAGAGGTCGATGACGGTGAGCAATGGCGCGTCCTTGGCGACGCTCGCGCGCTCGGCGACCTGGACCTGTCCCACGCGCCCGTCGACGGGGGACTGGACGCTCAGGGCGTTGACCTGCCGCTGCAGGTCGGCGACCACCAGCTGCTGGCGGTCGAACAGTGCCTTCTTGCTGGTCACGTCGAACTGGGTCTGCTTCGGCGCCGCGGCGTAGTCGGCCTGCGCCTGGCGGTACGCGAAATCCGCCTTCTCGAGGTCGTCCTTCGCCTTCAGCGACTGCAGTTCGGTATAGGCACCGAGCTCGAAAGCCTTGGCGCTGCGATCGGCTTCGCGTTGCGCCGTGGTCCGGTCGACCTTGGCCTGTTCGAACGCATCCGCGAGCTTGCGCAGCTGGCTCGCGGCATCCAGCTGGGCGCGCTGCCAGTCGACCCGCATGCTCTCCAGCGACGCCCGTTCCTGCGACAGTTTCGCGGTCAGATCGGGGCTGTCGATGACCGCCAGGACCTGTCCTTTCTTCACGGCATCGCCGGCATGGACCTTCAAGGTGATGATCCCGGTCTCGATGGCATACAGCGTGGGGCTGGAGGCCGCGACCACCTGGCCGTCGGCAGCCACGTCCCGTACGAACATCCCGCGCTCCACCGTCGCGATGCTCAGCCGCGAGCGATCCACCGAACTGGTGATGCCGCTGAAGCGCAGCAACCAGGTCACGAGTGCCACGACGGCGACCGCGGCGCAGGCCCCGATGATGATCAGCCGGCGGTGGCGCCGCAGGGCCGAAGGCTGCTCCAGCGCCCGGTCCTGACCGGCGGTGTCGCGCATCCGGATGGCCTCGGCACCCTCGGCTTCGGATTCATAGTCTTTGAATTTGGACATGGGAATGTGCAGCGATGACGTTACGGGGGTTTCTCGACCAGCAGGCCGTCGATGGCGGCCAGGTCGGCCTCGGCCAGCCGGCCCGCCTGCTGCTTGAGCGTCAGGAGCGCGGTCAGGTAGTCGTAGCGCGTCTGGCTGTAGAGCAGCTGTGCGTTGAAGTACTGGTTCTGGGTCGAGAGCAGGTTGAACTCGGCGCCGGTAATGCCGAGGGAGAACTCCAGGCTGCGCTTGCTCGCCTCCAGGGAGACGCCGGCCGAATCGAAGCTGCGCCGGGCCGCGGCGATGCGGGCGATGCCCGTTACGACACCGCGGTAGGAGGAACGCGTCAGTCGCTCGGCGTCGCGCTGCGCTCCCGCATACGACGCCATGGCCTGCTTCCACAGGGCGCGCGACTGGCGCACCTGGGAGGCCACGGCGCCGCCCTGGAACAGCGGCCAGGTCACCGCGACCCCGATCTGATCGTCCGCCGAGTTGCCGCCGATGGTGAGGTCTCCCCAGTCGCGGCTGCGGCCGGCGGCGATTGCGATCGAGGGCAGTCCTTTGCCCCGCTGCACACCGATGTCGTGATAGGCCGCATCCACCTGCAGTTGCGCGGACCGGACCAGCGGATTGTCCTTGAGGGCGGCACTGACCCAGTCATCCACCGATGCCGGGTCTGGGGACTCCAGGGGAATGGTATCGCGCAGCGCCGCGACCATCGTCGCGGGCGCCCCGGTCACCTCGCTCAGCAACAGTTCGGCGTCATCCAGCGCATTCTGCGAATCGATGACACTCTGGGCGGTGGCGTCATAGTACGCCTGCGCCTGATCCGAGTCGGCACGCGGTCCGACGCCGGTCTGCTGACGACCGCGGGCCTGGTTGAGCAATACACCATAGGACTGCCGCGCGCCCTGGAAGGTGATCAGGGCATCGTGGGCTGACAGCACGCCGAAGTAAGCCTGCGCCACGCGCAGTATCAGGGATTGCTGCGCTGCCAGCAGATTGGCTTCGGCGGCGGCCGCCTGTGCGCTCGCTTCGCGCAACTGGCTGAAGGACTGAAAACTCCACAGGGTCTGCGACAGGTTCAGCCCGTAGCCGTGGCCATTGCCGAAACAGACCTGCGTCGCTGCGCCGGCGGCGATCTGGCAGCCCGTGATGGTCGTGCTCGCGACCGTCTGCGGCGCAATCAGCTGTTCGCCGAGCCGTTCCCGCTCCGCGGAAGCATTGGCACTGACCTGTGGCAGCCACAGCGCCAGCGCCTGCGGCTTGGCCTCGATGGCGGCATCACGCTGCGCCAGGGCCGCCTGCAGGGTCGCATCGTGATTCTCGGCAAGGCGGTACAGCCGTAACAGGTCATTCGCCGCAGCCGCATGCGCCACGCACGACATGACCAGCACCGCCGGCAACCAGCGTCCCCATCCTCGTCGCATGCCCGCCCTTCGCCCTTGTCATCAGCGACTGAAACAGTCGGTTGCGACTGCAGAGCAACCCTCATGCCAGCGTTGCGATCCGATGCAACTTCCTGTTTTTACATATATTTCAAGAAGGTCTAAGCCGATGCCGATGTCCGCGGACACTCGGGCGGACAGTTTCGGCGGACAGCTTTCGATCGCCCTCGTATGATGTTTTGTTTGATCGGCGCGGACTTAGTTCCGCAGGTCTGCAACAACTTGAAAACATCTTCCCCAGCGCTGTCAGGCCCGCGCACCCATGACTGTCCGCACGCTGGCCATGGCGTACCGCCCCGGGATGGGCAAGGCGCGCGGCAGCGTCGTGTCATCATCGACCTACAGCCGCCCGTCCGGACCGGCATGCGGCCGATGCAGTTGCTCGTGTGAAAAATCAGCGGGTAATCCCACACACTTCGGACCGATCCTGCGGTATCTTGGCGCCGAGTAGTTCGTGTCCGATTTTGACGCCATTGCTAAAGAGAGGCAGCGGATGCGCTTGAGCAAGACTGGCTACTACGCCGACTTCGCGATTTATGCGGCAGGCATTACGGTTGCCGCCATCATGACCGCCTGGCGCGGCAGCGCCCATGAGATCTCCGTGTGGCTGGCGGCAGTGGCCAGCGGCGTCATCGCCTGGACCCTGATCGAATACATCATCCACCGGTTCGTGTTCCACCAGATGCCGGTGTTCTCACCCATGCACGATGCGCATCACCAGGCGCCGCTGGCCCTGATCGGTACCCCGACCTGGCTGAGTCTGGGTGTCATCTTCGGCGCCGTGTTCCTGCCGGCCTGGACCCTGGGATCGCTGAATACGGCCTGTGGGCTGGCGGTGGGCGTCATGGCAGGCTTTTTCTGGTACGGCGTCGTGCACCACGCCATCCATCACCGCCGGCCGCGGATGATTGCCCGGCGGCTGATCGTCGCCTCGCGGCGGCACTCGCAGCATCACTATGCGACCCAGCCCGGGAATTTCGGGGTCACCACCCTGTTCTGGGACCGGGTCTTCGGGACCGTCCTGACCAACTCCATCGAAAGGTCAGCCGGCACCAACTACCAGTCCTGACCCCGGCGGCCCCTCAGCGTCCGCGCCGGGCGAAGAAGGCTTCGATGCGTCGCAGCGCATCGGGCGCCAGTCCTTCGTTCTTGAACAGCTCCAGCGCATGGGCATCCGCCAGCGGCAGCCCGTCGCTGGCGAGCAGCGCGCGTTTGTTGAGCTGATTCGCATACCAGGAGTTGGCGACGATGTCCGCCGCCAGCGCGGCAAGCTCCAACTCGAACCGGTCATCGGGATAACAGAAGTTCGCCAGGTGCATGGCATGTGCCTGTTCGCCACTGTAGGTGCGGCAGGTCAGCATCATTTCGGCCGCCTTGAAGGTGCCGACGCGGTGCGGCAGCCGCAGGCTCAGGCCCCAGATGGGCGTCAACCCCCACCGTGCATAGGCGTCGGAGAACCGGGCCGAGGCGGACGCGACGATCAGATCCGCCGCCAGCGCCAGTTCCAGCGACCCGGTACAGCACTGGCCCTGCACCGCGGAGATCACCGGCTGCGGGAGCGAGGCGAGCTTCTCGATGATTTCCGACTCGTAGTGCGGTTTGCCATGTGCCCGGACGTGATCGCGCACCTCTTCCATGTCGTAACCGGCCGAGAAGTTGCCGCCCGCACCGCGCAGGATCACCAGTCCCACCTTGCGTTGCTCGCGGGCGAGCACGTTCAGGTGGTCCTCGAGGGCCTCGAAGACTTCCTTCGTCAGCGCGTTCATCTTTTCCGGCCGGTTGAGGGTCAGCGTGGCGACGCCTCCCGCATCCTGCCGCAACACCAGTTCGCTCATGGACTCTGCGCTCCTGCCCGATTCCACCATCCGCCCCCCAGCGCCTGGATCAGCGCGGCGGTATCCGCATAGCGGCTCGCCTGCGCCTGGACCTGCGTCAGGAGTGCCTGCTGGTAACTCTGCTCGGCGGCCAGCACGGCGATCGCGCTGACCGTCCCCAATCCGTGCTGACGGGCGCTCAGCTCCAGGGTGCGCTGCGCCGACACCGTCGCCGTGGTGCTGGCGCTGAGCGCCGCCGCGTCCTCCTGCAGCGCCTGCAGGGCATCCGCCACATTCTGGCAGGCCAGGATCACGGCCGCGCGGTACTGCGCGGCGGCCTGGTCCAGGGCGGCATCCGCCGCCCGCTTGCGATGCAGGAGCGCTCCCGCATCGAACAGGGTCTGCGTGAGGGATCCGCCGAGCGACCAGAACCCCGTGTACGGACTGAAGAGATCGCCGATCGACAGCGCGCTGGACCCCAGCGAGCCATCGATACTGAACTGCGGCAGCATGTTGGCCAGCGCCACGCCGACCTGGGCCGAGGCCTGATGCAGGTTCTCCTGCGCCAGGCGCACGTCGGGCCGCTGGGCCACGAGCGCCCCCGGCAGGCTCAGCGGCACTGCACGCGGCAGCGTCAGGTCCGAGAGCGTGAACTGCTGCGCCGGTTCGCCGGCCGGCAGCCGCCCGAGCAGCGCCGTGAGCTGATCGCGCGTCTGGCCGAGCTGCTTGCGCAGCGGGGGCAGGGTCGCCAGCGTCTGCGCGAGCGCGGACTGCTGGCCCAGCACGTCCAGCTCACTGGCAGTCCCCGCCGTGCGCTGCCTCTGGACGGCATCGAGCAACTGCTGCTGCAGATGCACGAGACGGTCCGTGGCCTCGAGCTGGCCGCGCAGGGAGGCCTCCTGGATGGCGGTGACCACCACGTTGCTGCTGAGGGTCAGATAGGTCGCCTCGAGCTGGAAGCGGTTCGCCTCCTCGGCCGCCCTGGCCGCCTCATTGGCGCGGCGGACCGCGCCGAAGACATCCGGCAGGTAGCTCACGGTCAGCTGCGCGGTGTACAGGTTGTAGGTCGGATCCGCCGCCACGGTCGGCGCCGTGTCCGAGCCGACCGGGTATTTGGCGCGCGTCCCGCTGAAGCCCCCGTTCACCGTCGGCAGCAGGCTGGTCCGCTGGGCGAGATACAGCTCGTGTGCCTGGCGCAGCGCCGCCTTTGCGGATGCCACGTCGGGATTTGCCCGCAGCGCCTCGGCCACCAGCTCGTTGAGCTTGGGCGACTGGAACAGTGTCCACCATTGATCCGGAATCGCCTGCCCCGTGACCAGCTGCTGCGCGTCAGGGGCCGTGCCGATGGTCGCCGTCATGGCCGGCTGCGCCTTCCCATAACCGGCATCCTGGGGCGGCGCCGGCGCACGGAAGTCGGGTCCCACCGCGCAGGATGCCAGCAGCGCCGCGAGCCAGGCGCCGGAACAGGCCGCGCAGCGCATTCTCAATGACTTTGCCATGCTGCCTTCCCGCCGCGCGCTTCGGCCCAGTGTTCGACCACGTGGTACATCGCCGGCAGCACGATCAGTGTGAGCAAGGTGGACACCAGCAGGCCGCCGACGACGACGGTGGCGATGCCGCGCTGGACATCGCTTCCCACGCCGGTGTGAATGGCTGCCGGCAGCATGCCGAGACTTGCCACCATGGCGGTCATGAGCACCGGGCGCAGCCGCTCGGTGGCGCCCTTCATGATCGCTTCGTGCAGTTCCAGGCCCGACTTACGCATCCGGTTCAGGTTCGAGACCATGATGATGCCGTTCTGCACGGCGACACCGAACAGGGCAATGAAGCCGACGCCGGTCGCGACGTTGATATGCTGGCCGGTGAGGTGCAGCGAGATCAGGCCGCCCAGGGTCGCCAGCGGCACGACGCTCAGGATGAGCAGCGCCTGGCGGAAGGAGTGAGTGCCGATGGTGAGGAAGATCAGCATCAGTCCCATCACCAGCCCCAGGATGACCAGCAGCCGCGACTCGGCGCGGCGTTGATTCTCGAACTGGCCACCCCATTCCAGGTGCACGCGCTGGGGATCGAAGTGCACCTGCGCGGCGATCTTCGCCTGGGCCTCCTGCAGGTAGCTGGTGAGATCGCGGTCGCGGTTGTCGATGCCGATCGTCAGGTTGCGCTGGCCGTTCTCGCGGGTGACGGTGCTCTCGCCCATGCGCTCGCGCACGTCCGCCACCTGCGACAGCGGCACCTGCGTGCCCGAGGCGGTCGTCACCGGCAGATCGCCGATGGCCGCGGCGCTGTTGCGGGTCCCCTCATCGAAGCGGACCGTCAGCGGATAGGTGCGTTCGCCGACATAGACCGTCGAGACCGGCGCCTGGCCGACGCCCGTCTGGATGACGTTCTGCAGGTCCGTCATGTCGATGCCGTAGCGCGCCGCCTTGTCATGATCCAGCGCGACGTTGATCTGCGGGATCGGCGGCTCCTGGAAGATCGAGGCCGACGAGGTGCCGCGCACGGTGTTCAGCACCGCGACGATCTGCTGACCGACCCGGCGCAGCTCGTTCAGGTCATCGCCATAGACCTTGACCACCAGCGGGCTGTGCGCGCCGCCGATCAGGTCGTTGACGCCATCGATGATGGGCTGGCTGATGCCGACGGAGAATTCCGGCAGCTCGCGCGCGAGATCGGCGGCGAACTTGTCCAGGAACGCCTTCTTGCTCTCATGATCGGGCCAGGTGTTGTAGGGCTTCAGCCCCACCGGCGCCTCGATGTGCGACATGGTCCAGGGATCCGTGCCATCATCATTGCGGCCGGTCTGGGTCACGGCATAGGACACTTCCGGGTGCCTGAGAATCGCCCGGCGCAGATCGCTCGCCATGTCGCTGGCCTTGTCCAGCGAAATGCCGGTCGGCAGCTGCACCTGCAGCCACAGCGCTCCCTCATCCAGATCCGGCAGGAACTCCCGGCCGATGGTGCCGCCCAGGGCGATCACCGCCAGCAGCGCGAAGGCCACCAGGCCGTAGACGATGCGCGGCTGCGCCAGGCAGTTGGCCAGGATGTCGTCGTAGAACTGCGTGAGCTTCTCCAGCCAGCGGTTGTGGTAGACGCGGCCCGGGGCGCGGAAGGCGAAGTAGGCCAGGCCCGGCACCAGCGCCAGCGTCGTCAGCAGCGCCCCGAAGAGCGCGTAACCCATGGTGTACGCCATCGGCGTGAACAGCTTCGCCTCGGCCCTCTCGAACGAAAACAGCGGCAGGTATGCGGTGATGATGATGAGGCTTGCGAAGAAGATCGGCCGCGTCACCTGCAGGGTGGCCGCCCGCACCTCGCTCTCGCTCAGCTCCTCGTCGGGCATAGCCTCGCGGCGCCGCAGGACCGCTTCGGTCACCACGATGGCGCCATCCACCAGGATGCCGAAATCGATGGCGCCCAGGGACAAAAGGTTGGCGGACACATGGGTGAGATTGAGCAGCGAGAACACCGCCACCAGCGCCAGCGGAATCGTCACGGCGACCACCAGGGCACTGCGCGGGTTGCCGAGGAACACGATCAGGATGAGGAACACCAGTGCGATGCCTTCGGCGATGGTGTGTCCCACCTTGCTGATGGTCTCGTGCACCAGGTCGTCGCGATCGATGTACGGCACGATGCGCACGCCCTCATGGGCCAGGCGGGCATTGAGCTCGGCCACCTTGGCGTGCACCCCCTTCAAGGTCTGGGAGGGGTTCTGGTACTTGAGCATCAGGACGATGCCCTCGATCGTGTCCGGATTGCTGTCCTTGCCGAGGATGCCCTCGCGCTCCTGGTGACTGAGCACCATCTGTCCCAGGTCCCCGACCCGCACCGGCACGCCGTTGGCCTGGGTCACGACGATCGAGCTGATGCCGGCGAGGTCGTGCAGCAGGCCGACGCCGCGCACCACGAAACTCTGCTCGCCGCGCGAGACCCGGCCGCCGCCGGCATTGGCGTTGTTGGCGTCGATGGCATTGATGACTTCGGTGATGCCGATGCCGTAGTGCTGCAGCTGCTGCGGATTGAGGTTGAGCTGGTATTCGGTGGTGAAGCCGCCGAAGTTGGTGTCATCGACCACCCCCGGCACCGACTTCAGCGCGGGAATGACCACCCAGCGCTGCAGTTCGGACAGTTCCTGCAGGTTCCTGGAGTCCGATTCCAGGGTGTAGCGGTAGATCTCCCCGCCGGGACCCGCCACCGGGTCCAGCGACGGCGACGCTCCGGGGGGCAGCACCGCCTGGTTGATGCGCTCGAGCAGCCGCTGGCGGGCCCAGTAATCCTCGTAGCCGTCGCGGAACAGCACGGTGATCAGCGACAGTCCGAAGGTGCTCGAGGAGCGCATCAGCAGCAGTCCCGGCGTGCCGTTGATCTGGCGTTCCAGCGGCACGGTGATCAGCTGCTCCACCTCCTCCGCCGCAAGGCCCTGGACCTGCGTTGTGACCTGCGCCGCGACGTCGCCCAGCTCCGGGTAGGCCTCGACGGAGAGCGTCTCCCAGGCATACACGCCGAAGGCGCTCAGCAACAGCGCAAGCAGGATCACTGCCACGCGCCGGTGCAGGCAGAAGGCGACGAACTGGTCAATCATTGAGCAGTATCCCGCCCTTCACGACGACCGGTTCGCCGGCCGCGACGCCGGCGAGCACGACGGCGGTGGCGCCCTCGCCCAGTCGTATGTCCACGACCCGGCGCCTGAACGTCCACGGCGCCGTGGCCACGAACACCGAAGTGCGGTCATTGTTCATGAGCAGCGCGGAGGTGGGCACGATGACCTGCGAGTGGGCGGGGCCCAGCAGCGTCACCGCCGCGAACATGTTGGGACGCAGGGCGTAGTCGGGGTTGGGCAGCGCGATGCGCACCTTGTCGCGCCGCGAATCCGCCTCCAGCACATCCGATACCGATGAGACACGGCCGTGCAGGACGCGCTCCGGATAGGCACTCAGGGTGACCTGCGCCTCCTGGCCGACCTTCACCGATCCGAGATCCTTTTCCGCCACCAGCGCCGTGACCCATACGGTGCTCAGGTCCGCGATGGTCATCAGCGGCTGGGTGGGATCGTTGAGCATGTTGCCGCGGGCCACGTTGAGGCTGGTGATGCTGCCGGTCACCGGGGCGCGCACCAGCAGTCGGCCGGGATGGCCGCCATCGCCCGCCCCCACGCCCAGCGCCACCAGGCGCGCCTGGGTGCGCGTGGCTTCGGCCTGCGCCTGCGCGTGGTCGCTGCGTGCCTGGTCGAGATCGCGATCGGAAATCACGCCGATCCTGGACTGCTGCTCCTGCCGTTCCAGGTTCCGGCTCGCCAGTGCGAGCGTGTCGAGGGCCTTCGCATTGTCCTCGTACGCCTGACCGAGGTCCGGTGAGTCAAGCACCGCGACCACCTGGCCCCGCGTCACGCGCATGCCGAGTTCGACGGGCAGTTGCTCGACCCGTCCGGCCAGGGGCGCGAGTACCGCCGCGGTGACCGCCGGATCGGACTCGACGATGCCCGGGGCCAGAAGCTCGCGGCTGACCGGGCGCGCCGCGGCCGGCTGCACCGCCAGGCGCGCGCGCAGCGCGGACCCCTCCGGGATGAATATGGCATCGCCCTTGCGCACCGGTGCGCCCGTGGCTTCCTCGGCATGGCCGCCCCGTCCCAGCAACCCGAAACCGTTGGTATAGGCGATCAGGACGACCAGTACGCCGAGCAGGATTCCGCCCCACATGAACGCCCGGCCGCGGGCCGTCGGCGTATGGTCATGAAGATCCACGGCTGAGCTCCTCGAGATTCAGTCACACGACGCGTCGGGCGCGTCTGCGCGGCGCCCTTGTTGCACAGTGAGCACCTTGCAGTTACTTTAAGGTCAAGACCTTTCGGGATCCGGACATGACCCCACTCACCATCGGCGCCCTGGCGCAGCGCATGCAATGCCCGGCCGAGACCATCCGTTTCTATGAAAAGGAAGGACTGCTGCCGCCGCCGGACCGCTCCGGCGGCAACTACCGCCTGTATGGACCGACCCACCTGGAGCGGCTGGCCTTCATCCGCCGCTGCCGCTCGCTGGACATGACGCTAGATGAAATCCGTCTGTTGTTGCAGTTACGTGACAGGCCGGCGGAGAACTGCCTGGAGGTCAACTCAGTCCTCGACGACCACATCCGCCACGTGGCGGACCGTATCGGGGAGCTGCGCACGCTGCAGCAGCAGCTCCAGGATCTGCGGCAGGCCTGCGCCAGCGCCGAGCCGCAGGGCTGCGGCATCCTGAAGGAACTGGCGCGCGGCGCCGATGAGCCGCCGCCACGGCGCGCGGCACGCCACATCCACGGCTCCCACCCGCATCGCACGCGCCGCTGAGCCCCCGCGGCACGGTACCCCCCGTGGAAGCCTTCCTGATATCGACCGCCTCGGTCGCCGTGGGCGAGTTGGGAGACAAGACGCAGCTGCTGAGCCTGATCCTGGCGTCGCGCCTGCGCCGGCCCGTGCCGATCATCGCCGGCGTGTTCATCGCGACCCTCGGCAATCACCTGCTGGCCTGCGGGTTCGGCGAGTGGGTCGGTAACCTGATCACACCCGCCATCCTGCGCTGGGTGCTCGGCGTCTCCTTCATCGCGGTTGCCGTCTGGGCGCTGATCCCCGACGGGATGGAAGGCGATGTCGAGCGACGCGGCGCCCACGGAGTGTTCATCTTCACCATCGTCACGTTCTTTCTCGCCGAAATGGGCGACAAGACGCAGGTGGTGGCCGTCGCCCTCGCGGCCCGGTACCACCAACTGGTGCCGGTGGTGGCCGGCACGACCCTGGGGATGATGCTGGTGAACGTGCCGACGGTACTGTTTGCGGATCGCGCGATGCGCTGGATTCCGCTGCAGCTGGTGCGGATCGCGGCCGCGGCCATCTATACCGTGCTCGGGATCGCGACCCTCATGGGCTACAAGGGACTGCTGCCCTAGTCTGCAGGCTCGGCCAGCGTCTTCTGCAGTGCCTCGAGTTCCTCGCTGGCCGCAAGCCAGGCACCCTCGACCTGTTCGGTATCGCGCGCCAGCAGGGTCTGCCGGTCCAGAAGCTCGCGCAGCCGGGGCTTCGCGGCATCGGTATAGGTGTCCGCCGCCGCCAGTGCCGTCTGCAGCTGGCCGGTCTCGCGCGCCAGGCTGTCCAGCTGCGATTCCAGTTTTGCCAGCCGCGCCTTGAGCGGACTCAATGCCGCGCGCCGCTCCGCCTCCTCGCGCCGGCGCTGGCGCCGGGCCTGAGCGCTTTGCGCATCACCGTCGGCAGCCGTCACCGCCACGGCGGCAGGCTGCGCGGACTGCGCCAGCCAGTGCGCATAGTCCTCGAGGTCTCCATCGAAAGGCTGGACCCGCCCGGCATGCACCACCTGGAACCGGTCCGCCACGGTACGCAGCAGGTGACGGTCATGGGAGACCATGACGACGGCACCGGCATAGTCCTGCAGCGCCACGGCCAGGGCCTGGCGCATCTCCAGGTCCAGATGGTTGGTCGGCTCATCCAGCAGCAGCAGGTTCGGCTTGCGGAAGGTGACGATGCCCAGCATCAGGCGGGCCTTCTCGCCACCCGAGAACGGCGCCACCGGTTCGAACACCCGGTCGCCGGTGAAGCCGAAGCCGGCGAGGAAGTCCCGCAGTTCCTGCTCCGGCGCGCGCGGCGCCAGGGGTCCGCCCAGGCGCTTGAGGTTGCCGAGTGCGCAATCATCCGCCGTCAGTTGCTCGAGCTGATGCTGCGCGAAGTAGCCCAGCGCCAGCTCACGCGCCTCGGTGCGGGTCCCGGACAGCCCCGGCAGTTCACCCGCCAGCAGCTTCATGAGCGTGGATTTGCCCGCGCCATTGCGTCCCAGCAGGGCGATGCGGTCGCCGGGTGACACGGTCAGGGTCACGCGCTCCAGCAGGACCCGATCGCCGTAGCCTGCGGACTGGTTCTCCAGCGCGAGCAGCGGCCGGGGCAGCTTCTCGGGCTGCCTGAATTCGAACTCGAAGGGCGAATCCACATGCGCGGGGGCGATGCGCTGCATCCGCTCCAGCGCCTTCAGGCGGCTCTGGGCCTGGCGGGCCTTGGTGGCCTGGGCGCGGAAGCGCTCGACGAAGGCCTCCATGTGACGGATCTGCTGCTGCTGGCGGGTGAACAGGGCCGACTGCTCGGCCAGTTCCGCGGCACGCTGGTCCTCGAAGGCGGAATAGTTGCCGCGATAGGCGCGGGCCCGGCCGTGCTCGATATTGACCACGCGGTCCACCACCCGGTCGAGGAACTCGCGATCGTGCGCAATGAGCAGCAGCGTCCCCGGATAGTCGATGAGCCAGCGCTCCAGCCACAGAATGGCATCCAGGTCCAGGTGATTGGTGGGCTCATCCAGCAGCAGCAGGTCGGAACGGCACATCAGCGCCTGGGCGACATTCAGCCGCACCCGCCAGCCGCCCGAGAAGGCCCGCACCGGGCGGGACTCGTCCGCGGGCACGAAGCCAAGGCCGTGCATGAGCCGGCCGGCCCGGCTGCGGGCGTCATACCCGCCGAGTGCCCCGTAGCGGGCGTGCAGTTCACCCAGGCGCACGCCGTGGCCTGCGGCTTCCGCCGCCGCGATCTCCCGCTCCAGCGCCCGCAACTCCGCATCGCCGTCCAGGAGGAACTCGATCGCGGGCTGATCCGTTGCCTGCAGTTCCTGCGAAACATGCGCCAGGGCAAGACCGGGAGACATTTCGACCGTGCCGGCGTCCGGGTGCAGATCCCCACGGACCAGGCTCAGCAGACTCGACTTGCCGCAGCCGTTCCCGCCGGTGACGCCGACCTTCTCGCCCCGAAACAGGGCGAAGGTGGCATCTGCAAACAGCACCCGGGGCCCGCGCCGGAGGGTGACATCGGTGAAATTCAGCATGAGGACTTCAGGGGCCCGGCAACGACGGTTCGGCCGGCAAGGCTAGCGGCCGGACCGCACCGCCGCAATGCCTGCGCAGGGTGCGCCTTTTGCGCATAATGGCCGCCCCCGACCCCAGGGAGCCTGCATGATCGATCCCAGCAATCTGCCCAAGATCGCCGCCATCACCGCCATCGTGGCGTTCGGAGTCTATAGGCGCGTGCGCCGCAACATCGGGCGTCAGACCCTGACCGCCGGGCGGCAGTACGCGCGCATGGCGATATTCACCGTGATCTGCCTGCTGGTGGCATTCACACAGCCGCTGCACGCCCCCGGGATCGCCTATATCGCCAGCGGGGTCATCGTCGGCGCCATCATCGGCTGGTTTGCATTGCGGCACACCGGCTTCGAGGCGACGCCACAGGGCTACTTCTACACGCCACATCTTTACATTGGCATAGCCGTGACTGCGCTGTTCATCGGCCGGCTGCTGTATCGCATGGTGCTGCTCTATGGCACCGTGAATACCCTCGGCGCCCCGCGCCCGACGGACAGCAATCCCCTTACCCTGGGCATCCTGTTCCTCACCGCCAGCTACTACATCGTGTATTGCACGGGACTGCTGCGCTGGTTACGCAAGGCCCAGCGGTCCACCGGTGCTAAACTCGGTCCAGGCACGCCGGACGGCGCGCCATCCACCACGGTTTGATTTGAGGGGAGATACCATGAATCGGTTAATGCTGGCTGGTCTTCTGTCCTGCGGGATCAGCATCCAGGCTCTGGCCGCGCTGCCGGCGGGCACCACGGCTCCCACTTTCAAAACCCAGGCCTCCCTTGCCGGCAAGGAATTCACCTACGACCTGAGCAAGGCCCTGAAGAAGGGTCCGGTGGTGGTGTACTTCTATCCCGGCGCCTTCACGGCCGGCTGCAATATCCAGGCGCATACCTTTGCGCAGGACATGGACCAGTTCAAGAGCGCCGGCGCCACCGTCATCGGCGTGTCGCTCGACAAGATCGAGACGCTGAATGCCTTTTCGGCCGATCCGCAATATTGCGCGAGCAAGCTGCCGGTCGCCTCGGACGCGGATGGCAGCATCGCCAAGAACTATGACCTCAAGGTCATGGACGGCCGCCCGGGCATGAAGGACTCGCGGGGCATCGACCTGGATCACAAGTTCGCCGAGCGCACCACCTTCATCATCACCAAGGACGGCAAGATCGCGGCGACGGTCGGTGGCGTGAGCCCGGCCGATAACGTCGCAAAGACCCTGACGATCGTTCAGGACATTGCCGCCGGCAAGCCGGTCGGCTGAGGACCGCGGGCAGCGATCCGCCCTTCAGGCCGGCGCCAGCCGGATACTGACGGGACAGTGGTCGCTGCCCATCACATCCGGGTGGATCTGCGCCTCCGCCACCCGCTTGTCGAGTGACTTCGAGGCGAGCACGTAGTCGATTCTCCATCCGACGTTGCGGGCCCGCGAATTCGCGAAGTGGCTCCACCAGGTGTAATAGCCGTTGCCCTGGCGGAACTTGCGGAAGGTGTCGACGAAGCCCGCATTCAGGAAGTTCTGGAATCCCTCGCGCTCCTCGTCGGTGAAACCCTTCTTGCCGCGATTCGGTCCGGGATTGGCCAGGTCCATCTCGGTGTGGGCGACGTTCAGATCACCGCAGAAGATCACCGGTTTGCGCCGTTCCAGTTCCACGCAATAGGCGAGGAAGGCCGGATCCCAGGCCTTGTGGCGCAGCGGAATGCGGCTCAGGTCATCCTTGGCGTTGGGTGTGTAGACCGTCACGACGTAGAACTGCGCGAACTCGGCCGCGATCACCCGTCCTTCCTGGGAGCTGTCGCGCTCCAGTTCGTCCGCGAAGGCATAGCGGCTGGCGAGCTCGTGCGGAAAGCCATTGACCACCGACAGCGGTTCCTCGCGCGAGAAGATCGCCGTGCCCGAGTATCCCTTCTTGATCGCGGAGTTCCAGAACTCGTGGTATCCGGGAACTTCGATCTCGACCTGGTCGCGTTCCGCCTTGGTCTCCTGCAGGCACAGCACATCGGGCTTGTGGTCGCCCAGGAACTTCTGGAACGTGCCCTTCTTGAGCACGGCCCGGATGCCATTGACGTTCCAGGAATAGATCTTCATGCGCAGGGTCACCCGGGCGTGGGAAAGCGGTTCGCAAGTTTGCCTCAATCCGGGTGACGCGGGGTTCATCGTCAAATTCCCGTTGACGTCTACATGCGAATCATTATCATTTGCCTTACACGATACAGAGGAAGCCGCATGCGCATTGTCCTGGGTCCCTGCTTCGGCGCCGGTTTGTGCGCCACGACCGTTCTCGGCGGCACCGTGCACGCGGCCGACGCGGCCAATGATGCCGCGACGGACAACGACGGCGATGAGAACCTGCAGAACGTGACGGTGACGGGCGTGCGGTCCCTGCTGCGCGACAAACTCGGCGACACGGCCCTGAATACCCCGCAGAGCGTCACGGTGGTCGGCAGCGAGCTCATCAGCGCCCAGGGCGCGACCCGCCTGGAGGATGCGCTCAGGAACGTCCCCGGCATCACCCTCAATGCCGGCGAAGGCGCCGCGCGTGGCGACACGGTCAACATCCGGGGCTTCTCCGCCTTCAACGACTTCTTCATCGATGGCATCCGCGATGCGGCCGTCTATACCCGCGACATCTTCGATGCGGACTCCGTGGAGGTACTGGAGGGTCCGTCGGCCGTGCTGTTCGGCCGGGGCTCCACGGGCGGCGCCATCAACCAGGTCACGAAGGCGCCGCTGCTCACGCCACTGGACAATCTCAACTCGATGATCGGCACCAACGATCTCGTCCGCACCACCGGCGATTTCAACTTCCCGTTCGGGACCGCGGCCGCGTTTCGACTGAACGTCATGGGCGAGTCTTCGGAAGCTGCCGGGCGCGCATTCGCCAAGAACCGCCGCTGGGGCATAGCGCCGGCAATCGGGTTCGGCCTCGGCGAACAGGATTCGGTCATTTTCACCTACCTCCACCAGCACGAGAACAATGTGCCGGACGGCGGTCTCCCCTTCGTCGACGGCGCGCCGGCACCGGTGCCGCGCAGCAGCGATTACGGCCTCGTCAGCGACGTCAACACCACACTCGATGACATCGCCACGGTGCGCTACAGGCATGATTTCAGTTCGCTCCTGTCGATCGCCGATACGCTGCGCTATGCGCACTACGAGTTCGACTACCAGAGCGCCATGCCGAATTTCGGCGCAGCCGTTCCCACGGCGACGACCCCGCTCACCTCCATTCTGGTCGGTCGCGATGAGCCGGGCAGCTCGGGCGTGCAGACCAATCTCACCGAGCAGCTGGACCTGACGGCCCATTTCAACACCGGTCCCCTGAGGCACTCCCTCGTCACCGGCATCGAGATCGCCCGCCAGACATCCGATCTCGACCGTTACCTCAACCCCTTCAATGCCAACAACGGCTGGGTCCCGGAGACCTCGTTGCTGGATCCGAACCCCGTTGCACCCCTGCCGCAGGTCCTGCCGGTGGCGTCGCGCCAGGACACGACGGCGCGCTCGGATTCGCTCTATGTGACGGACACCATCGGCTTCAACCAGTACTTCGACCTGCTCGCCAGCGCGCGCTATGACCGGTTCTCGGCCGACTACCACCAGCTGACGGTAGCCAGTGGCGCGGTGCTCGATCTGAGTCACGTCGATAACGTTGGCAGCCCGCGCGCCGCATTTGAATACAAGCCGACACCGGACCAGACGTACTACATCGCCTACGGCACCTCGTTCGACCCGTCCGCCGAGGCGCTGACCCTGACCACCAAGACGGCCAACCTCGGGCCGGTGAAGGCGAAGAGCTATGAGGCCGGAGCCAAGGAAGCGCTGCTGGGCGGTGGACTGCAGCTGTCCGCGGCCGTTTTCCGTACCGAGGTCGACAATGCGCAGACCAACGATCCGGACAATCCGACGCTGACCATCCTCGATGGCGACCAGCGCGTGGACGGGCTGGAATTGCAGGCGACCGGGCATCTTTCGAGGAACTGGGAACTGTTCGCAGGCTACAGCCTGCTGAATGGCGAGACCCTCTCTTCGGGCACCGCGGCCTACGTGGGCAAGGAACTGCCCAACGTCGCGCACAACTCGCTGAACCTGTGGACGGAGTATTACCTGCCATTCGGCATCGAGGTCGGTGGCGGCGCCAACTGGCTCGGGCCGCGATTTGCCGACAGCGGCGAGACGGCCCACATCCCGGGCTACGTCGTCTGGAACGCCATGATCTCGTACAAGGTCTCGCACAATGTGAGCCTGCAGCTGAATGGGCTGAACCTGTTCAATCGCTACTACTACACCGCGCCCTACTACACGAGCGCCGCCGAGAACCACGTGATTCCCGGCGCCGGACGCAGTGGCACCCTGTCCATCAACGTGGCTCTGTAACCCCGGATGCTCGTCGCCATCAGTGCGGTGCTGACGGCCGAGGAAGTGCGGACCCTGCGCGCACGGCTCGCCACGGCGGTCTGGGCCGACGGGCGCCAGACCGCGGGCTATCGCTCCGCCGAGGTGAAGAACAACCTGCAGGTCCCGCAGTCCGACCCGGCGGCGGCGCAGGCCGCGGAGCAGGTGCTGCGGGCATTGGAACGCAACGCCACGTTCGTCAGTGCGGCGCTGCCGCAGCACGTCTACCCGCCGCTGTTCAACCGCTACCAAACCGGAATGGGATTCGGCTCACACATCGACAATGCCGTTCGGCAGATCCCCGGCACGGCGCATCGGTTGCGCACGGATGTTTCGGCGACACTGTTCCTGTCGGCGCCTGAGGAGTACGAAGGCGGCGAGCTCGTGATCGAGGACGTCTATGGCGAGCACCGCGTGAAACTCCCGGCCGGTGACATGGTGGTATACCCGTCGGGCAGCCTGCACCGCGTACAACCGGTGACGCGCGGGGCGCGCGATGCGGCATTCTTCTGGATCCAGAGCATGGTGCGCGATGAGGGCGCGCGTGCCCTGCTCTATGACCTGGACGTGTCGATCCGCGAGCTCACGGCTCGCGGCGCCGACCCGGATTGTCTGCTGCGACTGACGGGCTGCTATCACAACCTGATCCGGCGCTGGGCCGACCTTTAGACGGCCCATGGCCCTGACGCGCGAACAGCTGGCACAGGCAGCGGCGGCGGAGGACAGCCGGCGACGGATGGCGCACCTGCAGCGCCTGAGCTACCGGGAGCTGCAGGAGCTGCTCGCGGGCGATCCCGTCGAGGCGGCGGTGTGGATCCGCAGTGCCGCGGAGCAGGGCCTGCCGGCGGCCCAGCTGCGACTGGGCCGGATGCTGCTGGAAGGCACGGGGGTGCCGAAGGACCTGCGGTCCGCATTGGCATGGTTCAGCCGGGCGGCGGACCAGGGGGATGCCGAGGCCATGAACATGGTGGGTCGCTGCCTGGAGAACGGCTGGGGCACCCCTGCGGATCCGCAGCGAGCCGCCGCCCGGTACCGGGCTTCGGCGCGTCTCGGCTACGACTGGGGCGAATACAACTTCGCGAACATGCTGTTCGATGGACGCGGTGTGCCCTGCGATCGCGCCCGCGCTCTGGGATGGTACCGTCGCGCGGCACGCCAGGGGCACGGCCGTGCGATGAACCTCCTCGGCCGCTGCCTCGAGGAAGGCTGGGGCTGTGATCCGGATCCCGCCGCCGCGGCCACCTGGTATCAGCGTTCGGCCGCGACCGGCTATTTCCGTGGGCAGTACAACTACGCCGCCGTCCTGGCACAGCACGGTCACGCCGGCGCGGCGGCGACCTGGTATCTGAAGGCCGCCGCAGGCGGCGATCGATCCATCCGCGGCGCCGTCCTCAAGGCACTCAGCAACGCGACCGATCCGGCGCTGTGCCGCGCACGCGAGCGCGTCGCGGCCCTGTGCGTCGGACCTACTGCAGCCCGCCCGATGCCAGGATAGTGTCGCCGGAGACCCAGCCCGATTCCCCGGAGGCCAGGAACAGCACCACTTTCGCCACATCCTCCGGCTGACCGATGCGCTTCAGAGGCGTCTGCGCCAGCACGTCCTTTTCGAAATCACTGCCGATGATGCCCTGTGCACGGGCGCCTTCGGTCTCGATCATGCCCGGGTTGACGGCATTGACCCGGATCTTGCGCGGCCCGAGTTCCTTGGCCAGCACGCGGGTGATCAGGTCCACGGCCGCCTTGGTACCGGCGTATACGCTCGATCCGGGCAGGTTCAGTCGCGAGACCACCGATGAGATGTTGATGACGCTGCCGCCGGCGGGGCCGATGTGCCGGGCGACTTCCTGCGTCACCTGCAGGAGGCCCAGAACGTTGGTGTCGAACTGCCGGTGGAAGTGCTCGGCGGTGATGGCCTCGAGCGGCGCGAACTCATAGACGCCTGCATTGTTGACGAGGATATCCGGGGCGCCGAACGCCTCGATCGTCTGCGCCACCAGGCGCTGCACGTCCGCGGTTTTCGCCACGTCCGCCTGGACGGCGATGGCCTTGCCGTCGGCGGCGCGGATCGCGCTCACCACGCTCTCGGCGCCCGCGCGGGATCCCGCGTAATTCACCACCACCGCGGCGCCCGCTGCCGCCAGCTCCCGGGCAACTTCGGCGCCGATTCCCTTGGACGCCCCGGTCACGATGGCCACCTTGCCTGTCAGTCTGCTCATGATCGCCTCCAGCTTCTGAGTGAATTGTTCCTTAGTTCATGTTTTGTGAACTATTGGACCGGATTTATACTCGGCGCGCGAGTCCGCCGTCCAAGACTCCATGGTTCTTAGACTATTGCCTTTGAGATGAAGCCACTGTTCCACCCCGCCCTGGAAGACATCACCGTCGAGGGCATCCTGCATGCGCTGAGCGATCCTGTGCGAGCGCACATTCTGGCCAGGATCCTGCACGCCAATGGTGCAAAGACCTGTTCCGCATTCCTCGAAATCAGTGACCGGGCCATTCCCAAGTCCACGCTTTCGCAGCATTTCAAGGCCTTACGCGAGGCGGGGCTGATCCGCAGCGAGCGCAAGGGCGTGGAACTGCACAACACCGCCCGCTGCGCGGAGATCGCCGCGCGCTTCGGTCCGCTGGTGAGCACGGTGCTGGCGGCCCATCTGGCGCAGGAGCAACGCCGCGGCGCGGCCCAGCGGACGCGGCGCGCGAAACGCGGCTGAGATGGTGTGGCACGAAGGCCCGGCCTATGATGGCCGCCTTCTTTGGGCCTTCAGGGGGATCGACATGCGCGCATCAATGGTCGTGGCCGCGGCACTGCTCTCAGCACCGCTTCTCGGGACGGTCGCCCTGGCAGCCGGGAAGATTCCGAAACCGATCGCCGCCGCAGTGGCGGACACGTCGCGGCCGGCAACGGACACCGAGCGCGACGCTGCGCGCAAGCCCGCCGAGATGCTGGCATTCGCGGGCGTGAAGCCCGGCGAACAGATCGCCGAGCTGCTTCCCGGGGGCGGCTACTTCACGCGGGTGCTGAGCCTCACGGTGGGCAGCAAGGGGCACGTCTACGCGCTGACCCCGCCGCCGCGGCCCAGTGCCGGGGGCAATGCCCCGCCGCCCTCGCCCATCGAAACGCTCGCCCAGGATTCGCACTACGGCAACATCAGCGTCCTGCCGCTCTCGGCCCTCACGGGTGATCCGCAGAGCGTGCCGAAGGTGGATCTGGTGTGGACCTCCGACAACTACCACGACCTGCACAACATACCCAATGCCAACCTCGCGGCGTTCAACAAGCATGTGTTCGATGCGCTCAAGTCCGGCGGCGTCTACATCGTCATCGACCATGCGGCGGCGGCGGGCCACGGTGCAAGCGACACCAGCACGCTGCACCGCATCGATCCCGAGACGGTCAAGAGCGAGGTGCAGAGCGTCGGCTTCAAACTTGTCGGCAGCAGCGATGCGGCCCACAACCCCGATGATCCGCATACCGCGGGCGTCCGCGATCCCTCGATCCGCTTCCATACGGATGAATTCGCGCTGAAATTCGTCAAACCGTAGGAATGACGCGCGGCGGGCGGGCGGCGGCAGCCGTCAGCCCGCCACCTGCGCGACGAAGTACAGGAATACCGCCCCGCCGACCGTCGCAAAGGTGGTCAGCAGCCGCGGTTGGGCGTGGTGGCTTTCGGGAAGCAGGTCACTGCCGCCGACGAACAGGAAGAATCCCGAGAACAGCGCCAGCGCCACGGCCAGTTCCTGCGCCGGGATGGTGAGCGCCATGCTGGTCAGGGCGCCCACCACCGGCGCCACCGCATCGATCACCAGCCATTTGAACGCCCCGCGGCGATCGCCCCCGTTGCGCAGGACCACGCTGACCGTATTGAGTCCGTCGGAGAAGTCGTGCGCCAGCACCGCGACCGCCACCGCGATGCCCACCCCGCGACTGGCCTGGAAGCCGACGCCGATGGCAAAGCCATCGAGGAAGCTGTGCAGCGCGAAGCTGCCGGCGGCCGCCCAGGCGCGATGCGGGTTGCCGCGGCCGCGCGGATCGGTGCCGTGTCCCGGCAGCGAGCGGTCCAGCAGCATGTACAGCAGGAAACCCAGGCCCGCGATCGCGAGCACCGCCCGCGGCGCGACCGCGGCATGTGCTGCGCTGCCGCCGCCCAGTTCCACGGCCTCCGGCAGCAGGTCGAAGAAGGCAACGCCGATCACGGCCCCGGCGCTGAAGGCCAGGACCAGGTGCAGTCGATCCCGCAGCGAGATTCCGACCCAGCCGCCGATCATCGTGGCCACGCAGGTGGCCACGGCGATGGGTAGGATCACAAGATTCGGCACCCTTCAAAGGCCCCTGTAGGCAACCAGCGGCGCAACGTCCGGCGGCCTGCCGTAGAAATCCAGAAACATCGCCTGCGGATCGCGGCTGCGCCCGCGTGAGAGGACCTTGTCGCGCAGGTTCTCGCCGTTGGCGCGGCTCAGGCCGCCATTGATGTTGAACCACTGGCCCGCATCGCGGGCCAGAACCTCACTCCAGATATACGCATAGTAGCCGGCCGAATAGCCCCCGGAGAACACGTGCGAGAAATAAGGCGTGTGATAGCGCGGTGGGACCAGCGCCGGCTCGATGCCATGACGGGCCAGGACCTCGGCCTCGAAACGGTCCGGATCCCTCGCCTGCTCCGCATCCGCAGGCGCCAGTTGGTGCCAGGCCTGGTCGATGAGCGCCGCGGCAAGATACTCGGTGGTGGCATACCCCTGATCGAAGGTCTGGGCCGCCAGCACCTTCGCCAGCAGCGTCTGCGGCAGGGCTTCACCGTGCTGGTAGTGGCGTGCGAAATTGGCCATCACCCGCGGATCCCGCGCCCACATCTCGTTGAACTGCGACGGGAATTCCACGAAGTCGCGCGGCACGTTGGTTCCCTGGAGCAGCGGGTAGTGCACGTCCGAGAGCATGCCGTGCAGGGCGTGTCCGAACTCGTGGAACAAGGTCGTGACTTCCTCGAAGGTCAGCAGCGCCGGCTGGCCCTCCTGGGGCTTCGGCACGTTGAGGTTGTTGATGATCACCGGCTTCAGCCCCAGCAGCCGCGTCTGGCGCACGAAGTTGCTCATCCAGGCCCCGCCCTGCTTGGAATCGCGGGCGAAGTAATCCGCCACGAACAGCGCCAGCGGCGTGCCGTCGGCGTCGAAGACCTCGAACGTCCGCACGTCCGGATGGTAGACCGGCAGCTCCGGACGCTCCTTGAACGTGAGGCCGTAGAGTTCATGGGCCGCGAAGAACACGCCGTCGTGCACAACGCGGTTCAGTTCGAAATAGGGTGCGACCTCGGCGCGATCGAAATCGAAGCGCGCCTTGCGCAGCCGCTCGGCATAGAACGGCCAGTCCCAGGCCTGCAGGCGAAATGACGCGAAGCCCTCGGCCTTGGCATGCTCGTCGACCAGCTGCTGCAGGTCAGCCGCATCCTCGCGGGCACGCGCCAGCGCGGCAGGCACCAGTTCGGTGAGGATGCGGCGCACGGCTGCCGGATTGCCCGCGGACTCGTCCTCGAGCTGATAGGCGGCGTGGTTGCTGTAACCCAGCAGCGCCGCCCGTTCCGCGCGCAGTGCGACCAGCTGGCGCACGATCGGGGTGTTGTCGCAACTGCCGTGGCGGGCACGGGCCGTCGAGGCCTTGAACAATCGTTCCCGCAGCCCGCGGTTGGACAGCTGCGCCAGCAGCGGCTGCACCGTGGTGTTCTGCAGGGTGAGCAGCCATTTGCCCTCGAGGCCGCGGGCCTTGGCCGCGACCGCCGCCGCGCCGGTCTGCTCGGCGGACAGCCCGGCGAGTTCCGCGACCCGGTCCACGACCACCGCGGCATCGCCCGTGGCCTTGAGCACGTTCTGCCGGAACTGGGTGGTGAGCGTCGACATCCGGGCATTGATGTCCTTCAGGCGCGCCTTGTGCGGTTCCGACAGCCGGGCGCCGGCGCGCACGAACTGCGTGTGGTAGCGCTCCAGCAGCTGTTCGGCCTCCGGCTCCAGGCCGAGTTGCCCACGACGCTCATGCAGCGTGCTGATGCGCGCGAACAGCTGCGGATCCAGCAGGATCGCATCCTCGTGGGCGGCCAGCCGCGGCGCCAGTTCGGACTCGAACTGCTGCATGGCCTCGTTGGTATGGGAGGCGATGAGATTGAAGAATACCGCCGTCGAGCGCTCCAGCAGTATCCCGGAGCGCTCGAGCGCGACGATCGTGTTCTCGAAGTCCGCCGGGGCTGCCTGGCCGACGATGGCCGCCACCTCGCGCAACTGCGCGCTCATGCCCTGCGCAAAGGCCTCGCGGTAGTGCTCATTGCCCAGACGGTCGAACGGGGGCAGCCGGTAGGGCAGCGTGCTTTCGCGCAACAGGGGGTTTTCTTGCATGGAATCCGCTGGCCACCTCGCCGGTAGAAGGGCCATTTTCGCTTAGCCGGGCCATTATTGCCTAGGGACATTATTCCGCTACACTGCCCGATCGCTCCCACAGCAGACCCTCATGGACATTCAAAAAGATTCGGTCGTTACCTTCCACTACACCCTCAAGGACGATGCCGGCAAAGTGCTGGATTCCTCGGACGGAGGCGCGCCGCTTGCCTATATCCATGGTCACGGCAACCTGGTCGCGGGACTGGAACGCGAGCTGACGGGCAGGAGCGCGGGCGACAGCTTGGATGTAAAGGTCTCCCCGGCCGACGGCTACGGCGAATACGACGCGGCCCTGGTGCAGCGCGTACCGCGCCGCCAGCTCAAGGGCATCGCGAAGCTCCACGTGGGCATGAAGCTGCACGCCCAGACGCAGGAGGGACCGCGGGAAGTCACGGTCACTCAGGTGCTGGGAGACACCGTGACGATTGATGCCAACCACCCGCTCGCCGGCAAGAACCTGAACTTCGCGATCAACGTGACCGACGTGCGCGAGGCCACCGCCGAGGAGCTTGAGCACGGCCACGTGCACGGCGAGCACGGGCATCATCATTGAAGATCGCCGCGTGGGTTCAGCCCCGCGAATCCTGCGCCCGGCCCTTCCACTGTCCGCCGCGGCCGCATCGATAGAGCCACGCCGAATGGACCGTCGCCCCCGCATAGAACGCGGCGGCGGCCGGTAAAGTCAGTGCCCACAGCGGATTGAGACCGTAGAAGCGCACCATCGGGGCGTAGCACAGGCTCATCAGCGCCCAGGCCACGAGGCCGGCGGCGCTGGCCGCGGCACTGCCACTGAAGAGCAGCAGCGGCGGCAGCAGGTAGGTCACCCCCAGGCCCAGCAGCGTCCCCAGCAGCAGCAGCCAGGAATGCTGCAGCTGGTTGAACGCCGTGCGGGAAATCATCCGTCCGATTTCGGCGGACGACCCGTAGGGCCGCAGGCTGTGCGCACGGCGCGTCAGTCCCAGGGACACGCGCCCACCGGCGCGCTTGATGATCCGGGCCAGCGAGCAGTCGTCGATGATTGCGGCGCGGATCGCGGCGAGGCCGCCGGCACGTTCCAGGGCAGCAGGCCGTACCAGCATGCACCCTCCCGCCGCGCCTGCCGTGGCGGCGGTGGCGGAGGCAATCCAGGCCGGGGGATACAGTTTCAGGAAGAAGAACACGAAGGCGGGGATCAGCCAGCGCTCGGCCGCGTTGCTGACCGTGAGCCGCACCATCGAGGAGAGCAGGTCGCTTTGCAGCCGGCGGGCGTTGGCCACCAGGTTCGCCACATTGTCCGGCTGGTGATGAATGTCCGCATCGGTGAACAGCAGGTAGTCCGGTTGCAGCGCGCCGGCGGCCGCAACGCCACGCGCCATGGCACACACCTTGCCGCTCCATCCGGGGTCCGGACCCGTCCCCGGGATGACGGTGACGCGCTCTGCGGCGGCAGCCTGCGTCGCCGCGGCCCGCACCACCTCGGCGGTGCCGTCGCTGCTGGCGTCATCCACCACCACGATATGCAGGTGACCGCTGAAGTCCTGACCGAGGAGGGACTGCACCGCCCGGCCGACGACCGCGGCCTCGTTGCGCGCCGGAATCACCGCGACCACCCGGGCGGGCACTGCCGCATGCGGATCGTCGGTGGACAGCAGCCGGCCTACGAGCCAGAAGCCGCCATGTCCGAGCATCAGGTAAAGCCAGATCAGGACCGGCAGCAGCGCCAGGTACAGCATGCGTCGGGGTCGCCGGCGGGGCCGGCGCGGCCTCAGGCGGCGGTCGCCCCGGGAACGGCGCTGACGGCAGCCGGGGCTGCGACCGGCTGTTCCTCGGAGTCGACCTCATCGGAGCGCAGCTTCAGGAACAGCAGCGCACAGGCGGCGACCAGCGAGCCCATGGCCATCACGAAGGCAACCTCCGGCACCGGATGACCGTTCTTGAACAGGATGCCGGCGACCCAGGGGGCGAGCGCCGCGCCACCCCGGCCGACGCCGATCGCCCAGCCGGTGCCGAAGGCCCGCACGTGCGTGGGATAGGCGCGCGCGAAGATCGCGTACATGCCGACGATGCCGGCATTGCCGAAGAAGCCCGCGCCGGCGCACAGCAGGGAGAGCCGGTCGAGATTGGCGGGAGTGTGGCCGAAGATGATCACGCCGACGGTCGCCAGCACCATGGTGACGATCGTCAGTGGCTTCAGGGACAGCTTCTGCGTGAGCACACCGAACAGCGCGCCCCCGGCCGCACCGCCGACGTTGGCCCAGGTCAGCACGCCGGCGGCCGAAGAGGCCGGGAATCCCATGCTGGCGATGATCGAAGGCACCCACTTCAGGATGAAGTAGAACGTCGTGACGTGAAAGAAGTACGCGATCGTCAGGATCACCGTCGTGGCCATGAGCGCCGGCGCGAAGATGTCCCAGATGGAACCCCTGGCCGCCTTGACGACCTGCGGCGGCAGGCTGTCGATGGCCGCAAAGCCCATGCGCTTCATTGCGCGGTTGATGCGGCCCAGCGCATCGGCGGGCTGCTTGCGCGCCAGCCAGTGGACGGATTCGGGAACCAGGAACCACACGATCGGAATCAGCGTGGCGGTGAATGCCGCCCCGAAATAAAACACGGAACGCCAGTCGTGGGTCTTCAGCAGCTGCGCGACGATCACGCCGCCGAATACGGCCCCGAGCGGATAGCCGATCGACATGAAGGACACGCAGGCATCGCGGCTCCTGGCATTGGCGAACTCGGCCGTGATGGCATTCACCGCCGCCAATACCCCACCGATGCCCAGGCCGGTCAGGACGCGCCAGCACGACAGCTCGACCACACCGCCAGACCGCGTCGCCATGAACATGCCCGTGGTCATGAGGATCAGGCATCCCAGTACCGTGCGCCGGCGGCCGATGCGGTCGGCAAGTCCGCCCAGCAGGATCGAGCCGGCGGCCATGCCGATGAGTTCCATCGACAGCACCGCGCCGAGGGTCGCCTTGTCGATGTGCCATTCCTTCTGGATGCCGATGGAGGCGAAGCTGATGGACATGACGTCGAAACCGTCCAGCGCATTCAGGCCCACCGCGATGGTCACCACGATCAACTGCAGCAGGCCCATGGGCGAGGTGAGGATGGTCTGGCGCGGGTCGTTATTGTGGGTCGGCAGGTTCATGGGCGGTTTTCCTTGGCCATCTGGGGCCATAGCTGTCATCGCCAGCGCCGCAGATTATCACGGTCGCCCGCCGGCGCACCGGTTGACGAGACAAAGGCCCTATGACCCGGGTTCCGCCGCCTCCAGGCGGCCGAACAGGCGCGTCATGGCCTGCACCCGGGCCAGGTAGGCCGCAACGTCCTGGTCACCGCAGTGCTGGCCGGGCCCGATCCGCAGCCCCTGCCGCACGAAGCCGGCAGCTGCCCCGGCCCCGCACAGGTGGATCACCGTGGCCAGTTCCTGGCGCTGCTGCAGGGTGGCCCGGGTGCGATGGTAGCGGCCGAGCAGATCCTCGGTATTGGCGGTCAGGTAGGCCGCGACCAGCTCCACGGCGTGACTGGGAATGACGCGCGAGTACAGCCCGTTCATCCAGCAGCTGTGCCAGTCGTTCCAGGGACCGTCCCGGACCACGCGGTGATCGTGGACGCACAGCTGCCGGGCCTCGGCGAAGGTGCCATCGGTGATCTGGTACATGCCGACCGCGCTCGAGGCAGGCCGGTAGAGTTCGAAGAAATGCGGCTTCCAGGACCAGCGCCAGTAGGTGCGGGCGATGGGGTTGCCGGAAGCCTCCACCTGGGCCAGCGCCGCCAGGAACGGCGCCGTGGTCACGTCGGTTGCGTATTTGCGGAACACCGGCGCGTACCGGCTCCAGGTTTCCCCGGGCATTTTGTTGAGCGCGCCGCTGACCGGAAAGAACAGCTCCGTGGGCTTGCGCAGCACCTGGTAGATGCCATTGACCGCCAGGGCGACGATGGCCAGTACGACCAGCGCCACCACCGCCTGCAGCAGTCCTGGCGCGCGACGCATCGCGCGCCAGGTCCGCTTGCGCAATCGCGGCCCCGGCCACAGCCACAGGCGCCGCCGCCCCCGCACGGCGCGCGAGCGCCGCCGGCGCGAAGCACCACTGCGCCGTGCCTTTGCCCTAGCGATCGTGCTGCCTGTCTTCGCCGCGGCCCTGCCCGTGCTGCTCGTGCGGAGCCTGGGCCCGTGGCGCCTGCTCATGCTGCTGCGGCTGCATCCGCGGTGCCCCGCGCTGCTCACCGCCACGCTGCTCGAAGCCGCGCTGCTCATTGCCGCGCTGCTCGTTGCCGCGCTGCTCGTTGCCGCGCTGCTCGAAGCTGCGGTTCTGGGGCTCACCGCCACGCGGGGCTCCTTCATGCTCACGAGGGCCGGCGCCCTCGCGGCGATCGTGCAGGCCGGGTCCCGCGTGGGCAAAGTCGCCGGCGCGCTGCGTGGTCAGCACCTGGGGGCGTCCGCCGTTCTGATGGAAGTGCATGGCGGGCATGCCGGCGGCGTGCTGGGCGTGCTGGATCTGCATCGACGTGGCAGCGACGTGGCGTTCATTCATGACGCGACGTTCCTCCGGGGTGGGCTGTGCGCGCAGGCCGCCCTCCCCGCCGTTGAAACTGACGCGGGACACGACGCCGTGCGGCACCGGGGCGTTGTAGACGTTCACGATGTTGACATGACCGAAGTTCGCGACGGCGCGGTTGTAGAAGAAGGCCCCGCCATGCCAGTAGCCGCCGCGGAAGCCCACGCCGGGATAGCCGAAGCCATAATCGACACCGCCGTAGAATCCCACCTGCGGCGCCCAGTAGCCGGCGTTCCAGACGTATGCGCCGCCGACCCAGCCCCAGTAGCCGGGCGTCCACAGCAGGCCGCTGACCGGAGGTTCCACCCAGGTGCCGGGCACCCAGTAATAGTCCGAGCCGTCCCAGGCCCAGTAGCCGGGGGTCCAGATGTAGCCCGGCGCCGGCAACGGCGGCTGGACGTACACCGGCAGGACCGGTGGCGCGATGTTCACCGAGACGCCGATGGCGATGGCCGCGTGGGACGCCACGGGGACGGCACACAGCAGCAGAGCCGGAATGAGTGCGAGAAGTTTCGGGTAGCGCATGGTGCACCTCGTCGATATGCAAACATACTAACGTCAAGCGATCACCTTTGTTTACATTGTGCCCGTTGCGACGACGCCGGCAAGGATCGACCGATGCTGCGATTTTCCGCCAACCTGTCTCTGCTTTTCCGGGAATTACCGCTGCTGGAGCGCTTCGCTGCGGCGCGTGAAGCGGGCTTTCCGACAGTGGAAATCCAGAACCCCTACGAGCATACGGCCGCCGTTCTGACAGGCGCGGCGTGCGCCGCCGACGTGCAGGTGATCCTGATCAACGCGCCGCTGGGCGAGGATCCGGCCACTTTCGGCACCGCCAGCCTGCCGCAGCGCGCGGCAGCGTTCCGCGCCGAACTCGAACGCGCGGCCGAATACGCGCAGGCGCTGGGTGCACGCCAGGTCAACGTACTGGCCGGCCGCACATCGCCCGGACAGCAGCCCGCGGCGATCGGGCGGCTCGTGGACAATCTCGCCCTCGCCGCCGAGATCCTCGGCGTAGCCGGCACGCAGCCGCTGCTCGAAGTGATCAATCCGGTCAGCGCACCCGGCTATTGCGTCACGGACTTTGAAGTGGCGGCCTCAGTTCTGGAGGCGACGGATCCCGGAGTCGGTCTGCAGTTCGACGTCTACCATGCGGCCATGCTGGGACTGGATCCGGCGCAGGCGTTCGTGCAGCAGCTGCCGCGCATCCGGCACGTGCAGTTCGCCGACTGTCCGGGCCGTCACGAGCCGGGAACCGGCGGACTCGACTTCACGGGGATATTCGGCACGATCCGCGACAGCGGCTACGCCGGTTGGGTGGGCGCCGAGTACCACCCCGTCACGACCACCGCGGCGGGCCTGGGCTGGATGCGCGCGGCGCGCTAGTGATCGTAGAAGATATGCGGCGGCTCGTCCTCGACATCCGCCAGATCCGGCGCCGCCACGCCTTCGCTGAAATCCACGCGGCGGTACTTGCCTGAAACGAACAGCAGCGGCTGCAGCGGGGTGATGCCCTTGTGCAGGAAAGTCACCTCTCCCAGGACCAGGTAGTGGTCACCGGCTTCACTGATGCTGTGGGTGCGGCAGCCGATGGTGGCCAGCGCCCCCTGCAGCCGCGGTCCGCCGGCACTGTCCACGAACTTGAAAGGCGGCGGCGCGGCTTCCTTCCAGCCCCCGGCGAAATAGGTCGAGAGGGCCTGCTGGTCCTGGCGCAGGATGTTGATCGAGAAGCGGGTGAGCCCCTCGAGGTCCTGGGCCATCCGGGCCTTGCGCGACGGACAGAACAACATCAGCAGCGGATCGAGCGATACGGAGGTCACGGAGTTGGCCGTCATCGCGTGCACCTGGCCGCGGACCTCCGCGACGACGATGGTCACCCCCGTCGCGTACAGGCCGATGATCTCGCGGAATTGCCTGGAGTCCAAACTCACTCTCCTAAGGTCCTGTCGGCGCGCGATCCGTCCGCGGCCCATGGCTGATCGGGCGTCGCGTCGTCAGCGGCAACGCCAGAATGGTTCCGGGGAGCTTGCCGATCCCTACCCAGACCCGTCCGGGCTGTTCATAGACCACCGGGTCGGAGGCGCGACATACACCGCACACCGGATGCAGGCCCAGCTCGCCCAGGCTGGGATTGTGCGGATGCAGGCTCTCGGGAACCGAGACGCGCGCCACAATCGTCGCCAGAAAATGGCTCAGATCGGTCGCGGCCGTGCTGACCTGCTCATCGAGCGCCCCGTCCCTGACGAAATGCGCCCGGCTGCGACGGGGCCTGGCGCTGTTGCCGGTGAGCGGCGCAGCAAGGTAATCCACCCGGGTGCGCACCCGGGTTTCATGCGTGGTCGCAATGGCCCGGACCGTCACCAGCCGCATGGTCACCTGCAGCTGCACCCGGCCCTTCAGGTCCACGAGCTCGTCATCGACGGCCGCGATGACCGCATCCTGCCCCATCAGGGACTGCAGCTGGCTGTCGCTTTCCGGTCCCGAACTGCTCACGATCAGCGTCCGCCACGGCCAGTTGGCGGAGGCCTGGGACAGCTGCATCAGCAGCGCCTGGCCGAAGCCGCGGTCCGGCTCGTTGGTCCGCCACGCCGCGGGGAGGCTGCGGCGCCGGTCGGACTGCGGCAGATCTGCCGCACGGCGTACCAGCAACAACGGTCCATGCGGAGGTTGCAGCATCAGCACCGGCCGCTGATCCGGCGACAGTCCGGCCTGGGGGCCGGGCGCTGCCGCGTAGGCCGCGCCGAGAAAGGTGCCGGCGGCAATGAGCAGAATCGGACGACAGGACCGCAATCGCATGCTTCATTGTAATATGCCGCCCCCGATCGAAGGGTCCGGAAAAGAGGGTGCGGCAATGCAGATTTCAGAACTGTTCGCGGTCCGTGGCTATGGAGTGGTGGTGACCGGAGGGGCCAGTGGTCTGGGTCTGGCCTATGCCGAGGCGCTGGCCGAAAACGGCGCACGCGTGACCCTGCTGGACCTTGACGCACGGCAAGTGGCGGACCAGGCCGCACGGCTGACCGCGGCGGGCCATGAGGTGCGCGGCGTCGCCGTCAATGTCACCGATCATGCGGCCCTCGATGCGGCCATCGATGCCGCGGCCGCACTCTACGGGCGTCTGGACGTGGTATTCGCCAACGCCGGCGTCGACTCCGGGCCGGGATTCGTGGACGGCTGGGTGGGCGATGACCGCAAGCGCGTGACCGAAGGGGCCCTGGAAAACTATACCGACGAGCGCTGGAACCGCGTCATCGACGTGAACCTCAACGGCGTCTTCGCAACGTTGCGCGCGGCGGCGCGGCACATGCGCCCGCGGCGCTCGGGCCGGATCATCGTCACGACCTCGCTGGCCGCGGACAAGGTCGAACCGGCCATCGGCTCCGCGTACATGGCCGCCAAGGCCGGCGCCTTCCATCTCACCCGCTGCG